>Ga0308009_10001868_pt1 | contig 11480 bp, 14 predicted proteins | sample Neamet127_FD_203134 | JGI IMG/M metagenome (GOLD analysis project Ga0308009, IMG submission 203134) | Marine microbial communities from water near the shore, Antarctic Ocean - #127 | ecosystem: Environmental > Aquatic > Marine > Unclassified | place: Southern Ocean | collected 2014-07-24
GTGGCCACAACATACCGCAGGCAGATATTGAACGTCGCTTCCAACGAAGCTTGCACAACCTGTATACCTTGTACTTGCCGCTTGCCGACCGGTGGAAGGTTTTAGATAATGCAGCGGGCATACTCAAGCCCATTGCTCGCGGTACTGCCCACCGTACTTATGTAGAGGATCTGGACAAATGGCTCAACCTAAAGCAGCTCGCTCAATGAACAAACCCAAGCCAGCCAATGCGGCGACTGCCGAAGGCAAGATTACCCAGGCCTTGGCTCAAGCTTCCGCGCAGGCAAAAAAGCAGCTCGCATCCCAAGGGTTGAAGTTACCAACGCAAAGCTGGACAGGATCGCCGGTGCGCAACCCTGCAGTTTGATGCGAGGATTCTCCGCGAGGTTCAAAACGAAGACGGCCGCATCCGCCACTGGGTGTGATTCAACGAGCTCAAGCGCTACCTGCGCGTGGTCACGCTAGAGGACGGCGTTACCGTGCACAATGCATTTCCAGATCGGAGATTCTCACCATGAAAATTTCATACGACAAAGCCACCGATTCTCTTTATATCCACCTCGCCGACCGGGCATCGGTGGACTCCGACGAGGTGAAAGACGGTGTCGTGCTGGACTTCGATGCCAATGGCGCCTTGGTGGGAATTGACGTGCAACACGCCAGCCAACGGGCCGACATCCACAACTTGACTGTGACCCATCTGCCACTCGGCGCACTGCTGGCCGCGTGATACTTCGCAGAACCAACAAAAACCGTCCGCCTGAAATTTGGTCATGAAAAGCATCTACTTCGAGCATGACGACATTCTGCAAATCCGCGTATCGGACAAACAGATCGTGCGCGAAGTCTCGCAGGATTGGCACACCAATATCAGCTATGCAGAAGATGGCTCAATTGTTGAGATCGTGCTGCTTGATGCGAAGAAGAAAGGCTTGCTGCCCGTTGAGCCAAGACAAGCGCGTTGATCAGCAGAATTCCTTTGATTTTTGAAACCCATCCAGGAGCACGCCATGACACCAACCGCCGAAGCACTGAGCGCCCAAGCCGTGCAACTGCCTGCAGATGAGCGCCTGGCACTGGTTGAGCACCTTCTTGACAGCCTAGATGTGCCTGACCCGTCGCTGGAATCCCTGTGGGCGACAGAGGCACAGGATCGCTTGGCCGCATACAGGCGCGGCGAGATACGCGCCATCGCGCTATCGGATGTGCTGGCCAAATACCAGGTGACCAATAGGTCGGTATGAACATTCGGCTGCTGGAGCCAGCACAGGCCGAACTCGATGAGGCAGTTGACTGGTATTCCGGTCAGGCACCCGGCTTGGGTGAGGCCTTTTTGCTTGAGACTCTGAAAACCCTGAAGCTGATTTCCCAATTTCCGCAAGCGTGGCATTCGCTCGCTCCCAACCTCCGCCGCTGCCGGCTGAACCGCTTTCCCTACAGCATCATTTACAGTACGAACGATAAAGACCTGCTGGTCATCGCGATTGCCCACCAGCACCGTAAACCACAGTACTGGAAAAAGAGAGTTCCAAAATGATGATTGACAAACAACTGTCCAGCCGAGACGCCAAGCCCAAGCCCAGCGCGGAACTGTTGCAGTCTGTGCGTGAAATGAAGGCCGGAAAAGGCAAGGTGGTCGCGCAGGTCGAGATTCCAGCGGTCGCGCATGCCCGAATCAAGTCCGAACTGTCGCAGGCAAAGTAAAAGTAAACATGCCACGGTCAAAGACCCACAAGCGAAAGAAGAGTGGCCTCGACGAATTACTGCAGAAAGGCGCTTCCCTCGCAGCTGTGGGAATTGGTTTACTGGTTGTGCCCTTGTTTCTGGGCATCTCGCCGATGCTCAAGCCCCTCGCGAGTGCCCTACGTGTTCCCGGCTTAATGGCATTGGGAATCGGCTTGGTGCTGCTGGGCATACGATTGCTGTTGAAAAGCAAGGAAGAACCAGCACCGAGCCTGGCAGACTTCGCGGCCAGACGCCAGGAGCCGACAAGCCGGCGGAGCGCTTTCGGCCAAGCCACTCCCCCAGCTCCCGGAGGCGCCGCAGCCGAAGACAGGCGCGAGCTTTTTTCCAGGGCAGACACCACTCGTCAGCCCGCTATCAAGTGGAGTGCCGACGTGTTCGCCGCCATCGAATGGCGTCGCTTTGAGGCGGTGTGTGAAACATTCTTTGCGCAGGCAGGATTTGCAACACGGGCGCAATCCCATGGCGCTGACGGTGGCGCGGACATCTGGCTACATTCCGCCAACGCCCAAGGTCCGGTGGCAGTCGTCCAGTGCAAGCACTGGAATGGCAAGCAAGTAAGCGTGAAAGAGCTGCGCGAATTCTTCGGTGTGATGGCTTCGCATCAGCTAAAGCGAGGCACCTATGCCACCTCGTCGACCTACACCGCCGACGCACAGAAATTTGCAAAGGACAACGGTATCAACGCGCTGGATGGCGCAGCTCTTCTCACACTGATCGCCAGGCGCACGCCAGAGCAGCAGCAGGCACTGCTGACCGTCGCGCATGAAGGCGAGTACTGGCGCCCGACATGTGCGAGTTGCGGCATCAAGTTGGTCGAGCGCAGCCCTGCAAAAGGCGGCCTGGCCTTCTGGGGATGCACCAATTACCCCAGATGTAAAACCCGCATGCAAATGGCGGTGACTGCATAAAGCAGGATCTCAATATTCAGATGTTGAATTTCAGACAGTCCAACAAGTCGTTGTCACCGCTGTTGATTGCTGCGGCTTTAGTGGGCGCAACTGCAGCCCACGCCCAACCCATCGAAGAAGTCCCCTTCATCACCTCCCCCGACAACGTCACGCTCGAGATGGTGAGCAGCGCGGGCGTGAAGCGTGGCGACCATGTGATTGACCTGGGTTCGGGTGACGGGCGCATCGTGATCCTGGCGGCGAAGCGGTTTGAGGCGACCGGCCTGGGTGTGGAGATTGACCCCACGCTGGTTGAAAAAAGCAAAACCGATGCGCGCAACGCCGGTGTGGCGGACAAGGTCGAGTTCCGGGTGCAGGACTTGTTCAAGACCGACCTCGCGCCGGCCAGCGTGATCACCATGTATCTGCTGCCGGAGTTCAACCTCCAGTTGCGCCCAGCACTGCTCGCACTCAAGCCGGGCACACGCATCGTTTCGCACGACTGGGACATGGGCGACTGGAAGCCGGACCGCACGACGGTCGTGCCCGTGCCCAACAAGGCGGTGGGCCGCGAGAAGTCAAGCAAGATCCATCTGTGGACCGTGCCCGCCAAAGTTGACGGCGTTTGGTGTGCAAGCGGGTTGCTGCGCGGCGCCAGCATCACACTCATGCAGACTTATCAAAATTTTTCCGGCACGCTGGCCTGGCGCGACCGCACGCGTGAGCTGGCCGGCACCATCAGCGGCACCGAGTTGCGCACGCCCGCAGGAAGCAGCGGCGAGCTGGTGCTGCAGGCGACGGATGACAATGCGCTGCGCATTGCCTCGGCGCAGGGCAATATGGCGCTGGCGCAAGGTGCGTCGTTCAGGCGCGCGTCTGGCGCCACCTGCAGCTAAAGACCCTGCCCGCATCGCGGAGAAAACGCGCTTTTGGCTGACACGCGGCACGCCGACCTTCATGCTTAATGGGGTGAAGCAACCGACGACCGCCGAAGGTGCCGTCCAAACCCTCAAGGAGACTCTATGCCCCAATTCGCCACAGCCACCGGTGACGTGACCTACACCCCCGGCGATGGCGCGCCCATACCGATTCCGCCGGGGCGCATTGAAGTGGCGCTGGAACCCGACAGCGCCACCCTGAGCTGGGACGCAGGCGACGGCGTGGCCGGGCTGGCGGCGATTCCCCGGACCCAGTTTGACGACTATGTGCGCGACGGCAAGATCGTCTGGGAAAAACAATAAGCAAATTCGTGCCTTCTTCCTTGCCTGACCTGGTTCGCCAGACACCCGAGCTGTCGCGCCGTACCGCGCTGATGGGCGCGCTGGGCCTGCTGGCCCTGCCGGCCACAGGTTTTGCAGCCGCACCCTCCACATCGTCGTCCACCGTCTGGCCGCAAGCCCTGCAGGTGCCGGGCGGCGTGGCGCGGCTGTCACTGGGCCCGTCGCCGCAGCGGCCGGTCGCGCACCAGGGCGAGCTTCCGCTTCTGGTGGTGGGCGACATGATCGCGTGGACGGCCATCGTCGGCGTACCGCTTGCAGCGGCGCCGGGCGAAGCAGCTATCACGGTGCAAACGCCCGGCGGCGGGCAACGCCAGCTCATCTACACCATCGCCCCCAAGCGCTACAGCGAACAAAAACTCAAGGTCTCGCCGCGCACGGTAGACCTCTCGCCCGAGGACCTGGCGCGTCACGAGCGTGAGCGCGCGCACCAGGAAACCGTGATAGCCACCTTCAGCCAGCCGCTGCCGGCCGCGCTGCGCATGCGGGTGCCGGTGCCGGGGCGCAAGTCGAGTTCGTTCGGGCTGCGGCGTGTGTTCAACGGCCAGGCGCGCAATCCGCACAGCGGCATGGACATCGCGGCCGGCACCGGCACGCCGGTGGTGGCACCGCTGTCGGGCCGGGTCATCGACACCGGCGACTACTTCTTCAACGGCGGCACGGTCTGGCTGGACCACGGCGGCGGGCTGCTGAGCATGTACTGCCACCTGAGTGCGATGGATGTGCAGCCGGGTGACGTGTTGGCCGCTGGCGCGCGCCTGGGCGCGGTGGGCGCAACCGGCCGCGTCACCGGACCGCACCTGCACTGGGGCGTGATGCTGAACCGCACCATGGTGGATCCGGCACTGTTTTTGGCCTGACCTTCAAGCAAAAACGGCCTCTAGCCCATATCCAGCAAGCGCACACAGCTATTAAAAGCGTAGCAATTTACAGCTTTCACTCATGGTTTAAAGGGCCAAAACCCCTATTCGGGTATGATCACACCCATTATGGGTATTAATCATCCTCGCGCCGACACCGGACGTATCGCCGACGCATTGTTTCCCAAGGGCCGGCAACGTGTGCTGGCGGTGCTGTTTGGCAACCCTGACCGCAGTTTTTATGCGAATGAAGTGATTGCCCTGGCGCAGTCGGGCACTGGCTCCGTACAGCGGGAGCTGGCTGCTCTGTCTGAAGCAGGTTTGTTGAGCGTCACCAAACAAGGCAACCAGAAGCACTACCAGGCCAATGCGGCAGCGCCAGTGTTTGCCGAATTGCGCGGGCTGGTCATGAAGACCTCCGGGCTGGCCGACGTGTTGCGCACCGCACTGGCGCCGTTGGCGCCACAGATGGTGGCGGCCTTTGTCTACGGGTCGGTCGCCAAACAGAATGACACCGCACAAAGCGACATCGACGTGATGGTGGTCAGTGCGGGCCTGAGCTACGCCGACGTGTTTGGCGCGCTGGAAGGCGCGACCATTTCGCTGGGCCGCAAAGTCAACCCGACGCTGTACACACCCGCCGAGATGGCCAAGCGCATAACGCAGGACAACGCATTTGTCAGCCGCGTCCTTCAGCAGCCAAAAATATGGCTGATTGGCAACGAGGAGCAACTTCATGCTTGAGCTGGACAATCTCTGCGGCCCCGGCAAGCCGCTCAAAGCCGAACCTTCCGACACCCACGAGATCGCCGGATTGCAGCGTACCGGCGTGGCGCGTCTGGCCGACTCCCGGCAATGCAGCGCTGGCGCTCGAAAGCCAATTTGACCTGGCGTACAACGCGGCGCACGCCCTGTGCCTTGCCGCATTGCGGCGCAAAGGTTATCGCCCAGCTAACCGCTACATCGTGTTTCAGGTACTGCCCCACGCCCTGGGATTGGGGCCTAGGAGCCGGTCGGGCTCGGAGCGTCGAAAGCGAAAATCGGCCCCAGCGAGCACAGTTTTTGCCGGGATTGCGGGCCCATAGCCCAAGCTATGGGACAAAAGGACGGTGAAAAATGGGCCGCTGCGGTCGATTTGCAGCCGACGATTCCGGGCCCGGCAGGCTCCTAAGTATGGCGCGTTCTGGACAAATGCCACAAGACGCGCAACCTCGGCGAGTACGAAGGCCTGCTCGACGTGGATGAACGCCTGGTCACCGGCCTGATCTCCGCAACGCAGGCAGTGGCAGACGCGTTGGAACGTTGAGGCCGTCGCAAACTTCGGCCTCCCCGTTCTGGGCAGGCGCCCCTAAGAAAATTGGCTGGCTAGGTTGCCGTCACTAGTAGAAACCCTGATGATCAAACATCTTCCAACCCACTCCAAGGAAAACCTCATGACTGCCAAAAACCTGTCTACCGTGGCCACTGACCTGATCGAAGCCTACGGCAACACCGCCAAAAACGTGATCGATGCCTACCGCGCCGGCGGCGAGCGTGTGGTCAGCCTGCTTGAGCAGCGCTGGAACAAGGCACTGCGCGAGTCGCGCTCGGAACTGACGGCCGAAACCGCCAAAAACGCCCGTGCCGCGCAACTGGCCTTCAGCGTTTATTACACCAAGGGCCTGAGCCTGACCAGCAGCGGCGCCCAGCAGGTCGTGAACCAGGTCGTCAAGGTTCTTGAAACCGGCGTCGAGCGCGCATCTGCCAACGCCGCCCTGTTTGAAGAAAAAACCGGCGTCAACACCCTGTCGACGATTGCCCAGGTCACTGCGCCCGGCGCCCTGGCGCTGAGCAAGCTGGCCGCACAGATCGAGCAGAAAACCGCCGACCTGGCCGGCAAGATCGCCGGTGACGACGTCACCACGGTCAGCGCCAAACGCGCGTCGGCCTTCAGCCAGCGCCGTGCCAAAGCCGCCTGAAATCCGGGGGTTTTTAAGTAAAAAGTGGCTCCAGCCCATACCGGGCGGGCGCCACCAGCTATCAGAACAATAGCAAATAGAAAGGTGAGTGGCTGCCGTCAGCGGCCGCCTCACCTCCCCGCGCCACGCCCCCTCTTCGGCCCTGACCGACCGCCATTCAACCGTCGGCGCACGAATGCCGCCGCGCGGCTTCAGGCATGATTCGGGCTCCTGTGGACGCCGCCCGCAGGCCCCGCCCCGTCCATGCCACATGTTCACCCGCCCCTGCCCATGAGCCGTTTACGACTGCGGGTATGCGTCTGCCTGGCCATGGCGGCTTTTGCGGGCAACTCGCTGCTGTGTCGCATGGCGCTCAAGAACACGGCCATCGACGCAGCAAGCTTCACTGCGGTCCGGCTGGTGTCGGGCGCCTGCATGTTGTGGCTGCTGGTGCGGCTGCAGCGCGGCACCGATGCCGCGCAAGGCAAAGGCGACTGGCTGTCTGCCAGCGCACTGTTTGCCTACGCGGCGGGTTTTTCCTTTGCCTATATCAGCATGTCAGCCGCCACCGGCGCCTTGCTGCTGTTCGGCTCGGTCCAGGCCACCATGATCCTCTATGGCATAGGCAAGGGTGAGCGTCTGCACGGGCGCCAACTGCTGGGCCTGGCCGTGGCCCTGGCGGGGCTGGTGGCACTGTTGTTGCCGGGGCTGGCAACGCCCAGCCTGTCCGGTGCGTTGTCCATGCTGGGCGCGGGTATCGCCTGGGGGGTGTATTCGCTGCGCGGAAAACGCCAGCCGGCGCGGGGCCAAGGCCATCCAACGGCGGTCACTGCAGGCAATTTCATGCGCACGGTGCCCATGGCGCTGGTGCTGGCTTTGGTGATGATTGACCAGCTGACCCTGGACAGCAATGGGCTGGTGCTCGCGGTGCTGTCGGGGGCACTTGCCTCAGGCATCGGGTATGCGGTCTGGTACCACGTCCTGCCCGCCCTGAAAGCCACCCATGCCGCCACGGTGCAGTTGAGCGTTCCGGTGATTGCCGCACTGGGCGGCGCATTGTTTCTGGGCGAAGCACTCACCCTGCCGCTGCTGCTGTCTTCTTGCGCCATTCTCGGCGGCATTGCCTTGCTGATTCTCGACCGGCCTGAACAGCGCCAGAACCCGCCCGCGCCACCGTCTGGTCCATGACACCGCGTGGATGGCTCAACGACTGGCCGGCGTTGATGGCTTCAAGGTGAAATAAAAAGTCGCACCGTCACCGGGCTTGCTCTCTGCCCAGATGCGGCCGCCGTGGCGGTCGATCACACGTTTGACCGTCGCCAGGCCGATGCCGGTGCCCGGAAAATCTCCAGGCGAATGCAAGCGCTCAAATGTACCGAACAGCTTGTGTGCAAACGCCATGTCGAAGCCAGCGCCGTTGTCGCGAACAAAAAAGACGGCCTCGCCGTCAGCGGCCGGCTCGCAGCCCACCTCAATCCGGGCCACTTCTTGCCGCGCGCTGAACTTCCACGCGTTGCCCAGCAGATTTTGCAAAACAGCCGTGAGCAAACGCGGGTCGCCGTGCGCTAGCAAGCCGTCCTGGACGCGAACCTGCGCCTGGCGCTGCGGCTCGCGCTCGCGGTGCGCCTGCTCAATCGCCCGCGCCATGGCTGACAGATCGACCGACTCCGACTTGATCTCTTCGCGCGACAGGTGCGCCAGGGTCAGCAGGCCTTCGATCAAATCGCCCATCTGTTTGACGCCGGCGCGGATGCGGTCGAGGTAATGACGGCCCTTGGTGCTGACATTGCCCGCATCGCTTTTGAGCAGCAACTGGCTGAAACCGTCCACGGTATTGAGCGGCGAGCGCAGGTCATGCGAGACCGAGTAGGCAAACGACTCCAGCTCCTTGTTGACTTCAGCGAGCTGCCCGGTGCGAAGCAGCACTCGCTGCTCCAGTTCGCTGTTGAGGCTGAGGATTTCCTGCTGTTGCTGCCGGCGCTCGGTGATATCGCGCTCGACCGCCACCCAGTGCGTGAACTTGCCGGACTCGCCCGCAATCGGGGCGATGTCAATCTCAAGCCAAAGCAGCTTGCCGTTTTTGGTGTGGAGCGCCATTTCGGCACGCACCGGCTGGCAGCGGTCCATCGCGGCGCGGATGCGTTGCAGCTCGGTCTGCTGGTGCGTGGTTCCCCAGAGTTGCGTCACGCTTTGCCCCAAGGCTTCTTCACGGCTGTAGCCGGTCTGGCGTTCAAAAGCATCGTTGACAAACACAACGCGCGGGCCACCGTCCCTGTCGGCCCTGGCTTCGGTGATGACCACCATGTCGTTGAGGCGGGACACCGCCGTCTCCAGCAGCCGCAACTGCGCCTGTTCCTCGCGCCGCTGGGTGATGTCCTGAAAATACACCGCCGTCCCGGCTTCCGTCGGGTAAACGTGAAAAACAAACCACGTCTGCAGCGGCCGGTAAAAGGCCTCAAAGCGGGTGGTGCGCTGCTCGGCCACCGCCGTGCGGTATTCGCGCTCGACGGGGGTGCCTGCAATGTCGGGAAACTCTTCCCACAGGTTTTTACCCAGCAGCTCGCCGGTGGGCCGCTGCAGCATGCGCTCGGCCTGGCTGTTGAGGAAGGTGAAGCGCCAGTTCCGGTCCATCAGGCTGAAGCCGTCGGTGATGCTCTCCAGCGTGGACATCATCCGCGCCTCCAGCGCCAGCGTGCGTGTCTCGGCAGCTTTCTGCTCAGTAATGTCCTGGAAAGCGCCTTGCAGGCGGATGATGGTGCCGTCGGCATCGCGCACCGCCTCACCGAGTGAACGTACCCAAATGCGTCGCCCTTTTGCGGTCATTTTGGGCAGGATGAACTCATACGGTGTGCCATGTTTGGCACAAGCTTCAACCAGCCGAATCACCTGGGGCCGGTCTTCAGGCAAAAAGTAGTTGATGCCCTCGTCCAATGTCGGCACATAGCCCGGCGGCACCTCGTGGATGGCGCAGTTCTCATCCGACCAAGTGAGCTTGCGTTCGGGCAGGTCAATGGTCCAGCCGCCCAGCCGCGCCATGCGCCCGGCGATGCGGTTCATGAACATGTTTTTTTCAAGCTGCTCCGTCGCGTCCTTGAGATCATGGATGTCGGTAAATGTGCCTAGCCATTTCGTGGCCTGCCCGGCGGCTGCGGTCAGCAGGTGGGCGCGACCCAGCATCCAGCGGTAGCTGCCGTCGGCTCGGCGCAGGCGGTATTCGATCTCGTAGGTTTCTCCGCTCTCGCTGGCTTGTTGCCAGCGCTGGGCAACCCGCGCCTGGTCGTCGGGATGGATCAGCTGCGTCCAGCCCCGGCCCAGGCTTTGTTCCATGGCCAGGCCGGTGTAATCCAACCACATCTGGTTGAAATAGGTGAGCCAGCCGTCGGCACGCATCATGCAGACGATTTGCGGCATGGCGCCTGTCAGCAGTTGAAACTGCACCTCGCTGGCTCGCAAAGCGGCTTCGGCGAGTTTGCGCTCGGTGATGTCCTGCACCGTGCCCGACAGGGTGACGGGGCTGCCTTGTGCGTCCAGAACCGACTCACCGAGCCCATGCACCCAGCGCACCTCGCCATCGGCCCTGACGATGCGGTGCTCGATGTCGAGCTTGCCGTTACCTGCGAAGAAAAGTTTTTGCGCCGCTTCAAAATCCTTGCGGTCTTCCGCAAACACGTGAGACAACACGCCCTGGTAACCACTGACCGGCGAGGTCGCCGTCCCGCGCACCAGCCCGTAGATGTCATAGGTCTCATCCGACCACCAGACCCGGTTGCTGGCGATGTCGAAGTCCCAGTTGCCGATCCGGCCTATGCGTTGCGCGTTACGCAGGCGGCCCCGCGCCAGTTGCAGCGCATCTTCGGTGCTGCCCAGTTCCTGGCCACGCGCCGCCAGCAGATCGGACAGATGGTCCAGGGCGCGCGACAGGTCGGTCAACTCACAGCCACTCTCCCCAGCGGCGCCTGACACACCATGGAGCCGACTGGCCTGCTGCTGCAAACGGCGCAGGGGCGCAAGCACCAGCCTGTCAGCCGCCCATCCGGCAAGCACCATACCGAGCGCCGCCATCGCAAAGACCAGACTGGCATGCACCGCCGTGCCAACCTCTCTGCCGAAGGAACGAAGCAGTGCGGGATAAAACACGGCCACAAACAGGGGCAACAGGCCAAGCAGCGCCACCAACACCAGCCGGGTGCGCAAGCCAGTCAACAACACTCTCCAGCCCCTAGGCTTCATGAAGGCTCTTTCGTGGGTGGCCCTGTGCGTCATGGGCAAGCATTGCCATGATCGAAACCAGTGTAGCGCCTGCGGGCGTGCGCTCTGCGACCCTGACATCCGGGTTGAACCGTGAGGCCTGCGCATAATGCAGCGATGAATGCACGCCCCCAACCCATCCACGCCAGAGTTCTGGCTTTTGATGTTTTCGGCACCGTGGTCGACTGGCACAGCAGCATCGCCCGCGAAGTACAGGCGCTGCGTCCCACTGTAGACGGCGGCGCGTTTGCGCTGGCCTGGCGTGCAGGTTACCGGCCGGCAATGGCGCGCGTGATGTCGGGCGAGCTCGGCTGGACACGCATCGACGATCTGCACCGCATCATCCTCGACTCCATCCTGCCGCAGTTCGGTCTCGATGATTTGAGCGAGGTTGACAGACAGCACCTGAACACCGCCTGGCACCGTCTTGATCCCTGGCCTGATGTGGTGGCCGGGCTGACACGACTCAAGTCGCGCCACACCATTTGCACGCTGTCCAACGGCAACATCGGCCTGCTGACCAAC
>Ga0308009_10001871_pt1 | contig 11469 bp, 10 predicted proteins | sample Neamet127_FD_203134 | JGI IMG/M metagenome (GOLD analysis project Ga0308009, IMG submission 203134) | Marine microbial communities from water near the shore, Antarctic Ocean - #127 | ecosystem: Environmental > Aquatic > Marine > Unclassified | place: Southern Ocean | collected 2014-07-24
GCAGCCTCATAGCCGTAGCTATGGGGCAAAAAGCCGGTGAAAAATGGACCGTCGCGGCCGCTTTGCAGCCGACGTTCCTTCTGCCGCCCAGGCTCCTGGGGCTTGAATTTGCCGGCGCCAGCGCCAGTTGATTCATTCAGGTGCCTGCCTCACTGAAGGCAAGCCCCCTGCCAGTTGTCTCCTCGGGTCCTTCCAGAAATTCAGTTTCACGGACCCCTTAAAGCCTGATTGCAAGATCAGGCTTTTTTTTGGTCATTTCGGGCTCCAACCCATGCTGGACGGGCGTAAACAGCTATCAAAACAGGAGCATCAACGGGCCTGCAAAAGCGCCAGCCTGGCACGCAAGGCGGGCAAGGCCGCCTGCATCGCAGCGCGTCCGGCATCGATGGCGCGCTGGCGCGCCGAGAAGTCCGCGCTTTTGAGGCCCGCCTGCGCCGGTTGAATCAGCACATCCGCATCCTTGAGCTCATATTGGTTGATGCTTTTGCCCATGATGGCAAAGGTCTGCAGCAGGATCTGCAGCGTACCGTCGGCGGGGTTGGCCTCGGGTGGGCTGGAAATGTCTACCGCAATCACCAGGTCGGCGCCCATCTGCCGCGCAAAACGCACCGGCACTGGTGAGACCAGACCGCCGTCCACGTACTCACGCCCATTGATCTTCACCGGCACAAAAACCGCCGGTACTGCACTGGATGCCCGCACCGCCACACCTGTATCGCCGCGCTGAAACAGCATTGCCTGGCCGCTGTTCAGGTCGGTCGCCACGATGCCCAGCGGGATCGCCATGTTTTCAATCAAGCGGCCCGCTACCAGATCGTTCACATAACGACCCAACGCTTCGCCGCGAAACATGCCGCGCCCGAAGATGGGCAGCATCCAGTCGGTGATGGCGACTTCCTCCAGGCTCAAAGCCGTCTGCTGCAACTGGGCGCTGCTTTTGCCACTGGCATAGAGCGCCGCAACCAGGCTACCGGCCGAGGTGCCGACCACCAGCGAGGGCTTCAGACCGGCTTCTTCGAGCACCGCGATCACACCCACATGGGCAAAACCGCGTGCTGCGCCACCGCCTAGCGCCAGGCCGATCCTGACCGGCTTGGCCTGGGTTTGCTCACTGGGCGGGGTCTCAGGCCCGGTCGCGCAGCCGGCAAGCGCCAGCGCGGCGGCCGCCCCCATCACGGCCAGCGCCGCACGGCAGAACACTGCAGCAGCACAAATTACCGACACTTCGCGGGTTATCTGATTGAGATTAATTCTTGTTTGTATTAACATCTGCATATCTGTAACTTTCTAGCCCGACTCATGTTTAAAACCGCATTTTCCCTGGCCGCCATGACCCTGGCAGCCACTACATTGTTCGGCGCAACCAGCCCCGCGCTGGCACAGCAGGTGGTCAACCTGTATTCTGCACGCCACTACCAGACCGATGAAGGCATGTACGAGGCCTTTACCCGCACCACCGGCATCAAAATCAACCGCGTGGACGCTGACGACGCTGGCATTGTGGCGCGCCTGAAAGCCGAAGGCACCGCCTCCCCGGCCGACGTGATCTTGCTGGTGGACGCCGCCCGCCTGGCGTCAGCCGACGCACAAGGCCTGTTCCAGCCGATCAAGTCCAAGGTGCTGGACGCGGCGATTCCGGCCAACCTGCGCGCTGCTCCCACCGCAGAGGGCGTGACCTGGACCGGTTTTTCGACCCGCGCCCGCGTCATTGTTTACGACCCGGCCCGTGTGCAGGCCAGCGACGTGGACAGCTACGAAAAACTTGCCGACCCCAAGCTCAGGGGCCTGGTCTGTACGCGCTCGGGTTCGCACCCCTACAACCTGTCGCTGTTCAGCACCGTGGTCGAGCGTCTGGGCGACGCCAAAGGTGAAGCCTGGCTCAAGGGCGTGGTCGCCAACATGGCGCGCGCACCCAAAGGCGGCGACACCGACCAGATCAAGGCCGTGGCCTCTGGTGAGTGCGGCGTGGCGCTGACCAACACGTATTACATCGCGCGCCTGATCAAGTCCGACAAAGCCGACGAAAAAGCCGTCATGCAGAAGGTCAAAGTCATGTTTCCGAACCAGGCCAGCTCGGGCACCCATGTGAACATTGCCGGTGCGGCCGTTGCCAAACATGCCAAGCACCCGGCCAACGCCGTGAAGTTCATGGAATTTCTCGCCAGCCCTTTTGCGCAAGACTACTTTGCCAACGGCAACAACGAGTTTCCGGCCGCCAAAGGCGTGAGCACCAGCAACCCGGCGATTGTGGCCATGGGCGGCGCCAGCTTCAAGCCTGAAACCATCCCGCTGGCTGTGGTCGCCAAAAACCAGGTCAAGGTGCAGCAGATGCTGGATCGGGTTGGGTACAAGTAAGCGACCCTCCGCATGAAAGCCCGGTCCGCCGGGCTTTTTTTATGCCCGATAATCGATGTTGACGTTGACGTTTACGTCAACTCCGAAACACCTCCTCTCCTCTTTCATCTATTCATTCCCAAGGAATTCTCATGGACATCGCAGGCAAAGTATTCATCGTCACCGGCGGCGCATCCGGCCTGGGCGAAGGCACGGCACGCATGCTCGCGGCCCAAGGCGGCAAGGTCGTGATCGCCGACATGCAGGTTGAAAAAGGCGAAGCCATTGCCAAAGACATAGGCGGCGCCTTCGTCAAGTGCGACGTCAGCCAGGAGGCCGACGGCCAGGCGGTGGTGGCCAAGGCGGTGTCCATGGGCACACTGATGGGCCTGGTCAACTGTGCCGGCATCGCCCCGGCCGAAAAAACCGTCGGCAAAAACGGCGCGCACAAGCTCGACGTGTTCAGCAAAACCATCATGGTCAACCTGATTGGCAGCTTCAACATGATCCGCCTGGCTTCCGAGGCCATGTGCAAAAACGAACCCGAAGCCACCGGTGAGCGCGGCGTGATGATTTCCACCGCCTCGGTGGCGGCCTACGACGGCCAGATCGGCCAGGCCGCCTACAGCGCGTCCAAGGGCGGCATTGTCGGCATGACGCTGCCGATCGCGCGCGACCTGGCACGCAACGGCATCCGCAACATGACGATCGCCCCCGGCATCTTCGGCACGCCTATGATGTTCGGCATGCCAAAAGAAGTGCAGGACTCGCTGGCCGCATCGGTGCCCTTCCCCAGCCGCCTGGGAACGCCCCAGGACTACGCCAAGCTGGCGCAGCACATCTTTGAAAACGACATGCTCAACGGCGAAGTGATCCGCCTCGACGGCGCGATTCGCCTCGCACCGCGTTAAGCCTGCACCTTTCGTCGCTATCGTATTGATAGCTGAATACGCCCGGTGGATAGGGGCTGGAGGCCGATTTGACCATTAACCCGGTCAGCTCGGCCTTTTTTCAGCTACTTACAAATGCCGCCACACGCGAGGTTTAACATGGCACGCATCACCACCGGAGTGCGCTCATGAAACCCACGCCATCCCTGAAGTCATCCGTTTTTTCGCTGGCTGCGGCCACCCTGCTGCTGGCCGCCTGCAGCACCGCACCGCCGCTGGCCTACAAGGTACCTCAGCAACCCGAAGGCGCCTCGGGTTACACCGAAAAGCCGGGCTGGGCCACCAGCAAGTTCGCTGTGGCCGCCGCCAACCCGCTGGCCACCGACGCCGGCTACCAGGTGCTCAAGGCCGGTGGTTCGGCGATTGATGCGGCCATCGCTGTACAGATGGTGCTGACCCTGGTCGAGCCGCAGTCCAGCGGCATAGGCGGCGGCGCATTTTTGCTGCATTCCGACGGCAAGCAGGTCGAGGCTTTCGACGGCCGCGAGACCGCCCCTGGCGCTGCCGATGAAAAACTTTTCATCGGCGCCGACGGCAAACCGCTGGCCTTTATCGACGGCGTGGTCGGCGGCCGCTCGGTCGGTGTGCCCGGCACCGTGCGCATGCTGGAGATGGCGCACAAGCAGCACGGCAAACTGCCCTGGGCACAACTCTTCACGCCGGCCATCACGCTGGCCGAAGGCGGCTTTAAGGTCAGCGCGCGGCTGGCCACCCTGCTCAAGACAGAACAACACCTGAAAAAAGACCCCGTGGCCGCCGCCTACTTTTACAAGGCCAACGGAGAGCCGCTCGATGCCGGCACCCTGCTGCGCAACCAGCCGCTGGCCGATGTGTTGAAAAAAATCGCCGCCACTGGCTCCAAAGGCCTGCTCGAAGGCGAGGTGGCGCAGGCCATCGTCAGCAAGGTGCAGGGGCATCCGACCAACCCCGGCACGCTGAGCCTGGCCGACATGGCCGGCTACCAGGCGAAAAAGCGCGAGCCGCTGTGCCACGACTACCGTGCGCAGTCGCGCGACTACCGCATCTGCGGCATGCCGCCGCCAAGTTCCGGCGCGATTGCCATCGGGCAGATTCTCGGCATGCTGAACAACACCAACGCCGCCAGTCTGCCGCTGGTCACCGGCAACAGCGGCAGCCCCGGCACGCCCGGCCCCACACCGTCGGCCGACTGGCTGCACCTCTACACCGAAGCCTCGCGCCTGGCCTTTGCCGACCGCGCGCAGTACCTGGGCGACCCAGACTTCGTGCAGGCGCCCGGCGGCAACTGGATGAGCCTGCTGGCGCCCGCCTACCTGGCCGAGCGCGCCAAACTCATTGCAATGCAGCCTGGCGGGCAGAGCATGAAGGTGGCCAAGCCCGGCGTGCCGGGCAGCATCAGGACCGCCTACGCGCCCATGCCCGATCAGCCCGAGTACGGTACCTCGCACATCAGCATCGTCGACGCGTTCGGCAACGCGATTGCGATGACCACCACCATTGAAGACGCCTTCGGCGCACGCCAGATGGTGCGCGGCTTTCTGCTGAACAACGAGCTGACCGATTTCAGCTACGCCCCCACCGATGCGGAGGGCAAGCCGGTGGCCAACCGCGTACAGCCCGGCAAACGCCCGCGCTCGTCGATGGCGCCCACGCTGGTGTTTGACAAGGCCAGCGGCCAGCTTGTGATGAGCGGCGGCAGCCCCGGCGGCGCACTGATCATCCACTACACCGCCAAAACGCTCTACGGTGTGCTCAACTGGGGGCTGATGCCGCAGCAGGCTATCAACCTGCCCAATTTCGCCTCGCTCAACGGCCCGACCATCCTCGAAGAAAACCGCTTCGCGCCGGCCACGGTGGAGGCGCTGAAAGCGCGCGGCCACGAAGTGCGCGAGATCGCCATGACCAGCGGCCTGCAGGTAATTGCGCACGGCCAGGCCCATGGCGCGCCGGTGCTGTTGGGTGGCGCCGACCCGCGCCGGGAAGGGGTGGTGATGGGGGATTGAGAACAAAAAGCAGATTTGGCCCATGATTTGACGGGCTCAAACTGCCAATCTTTAAAAAACCAAGCTGTCATCGCAGAGTTGATCCGCAATCTACGCTTACACACTTGCGTCAGCGACGTGTGAGCCGTCCGGGTCAAGTCTCGGTGTGAGAGCCCTGGACAGGGTTGCTAGTCTCCGCTCTTCGTACCACCAGCACCGGGACAGGCGCCAGGCGAATAATCTGCTCAGCACCGCTTCCCAACAACATTCGACCGATCCCTTTCCTGCCGTGGGTTCCTACAACTATCAAGCTGGCATTCCATTGCATGGCTTGCACAGCTATTGCTTCGGCCAAATGAGTTCCTAGCTGATCAATCAATAAAGTGTCCGCCTGGATGCCTGCAGATTGAACAACTGCCAAAGCGTCCGCCAGGATTTTCCCGCCGGCCTCACGCATAGCCGCAATGACGGCGCCAGACTGGCCCGCATAAGGACTCAAGCCAGTGAAGTAGGTCATCTCATCCAGCACATGGATCAATCGAATCATTGATCTACCGCCTGAATAACTGGCCATCTCCAGTGCGGCTGAAGTAGCTTTGTCTGACGTCGAACTGCCATCGACGGCTACCAATATACGTCTGTACATAGCTGTAATTCCTGCAAATATAAATGAGGTCTGAGTGGGCGTTAAGCGACCAACGTGTACTACTTCACCAGCAGACTGGGAATCGCGCTTTCTGCCAGAACGCGCTGAGCCACGCTGCCCACAAACATTCGGCTTAACAAACCGTGTCCGTGTGCGCCCATCACGATCAGTTTTACGCGCTCACGCTTGCTCACTTCAATGATTTGAAGGGCGGCAGCACCCGTAACCCAGATACAGCGATGGTTGACCGCATGCTTGTCAAGAAACTTTTGGATGGGCTTGAGCACCGCTTCCGCCTGCTTCGTCTGGTAGGCGACAACTTCCGCTGACCCAAGTTTGCGTTCGATGTGTTTTGATATGGCGTCTTGTACGTGCAAGACCAGCAACTCATCGCCAGCGCCCAACAGATTTTTGTTGTTCACCAAAAAAGTAAGTGCTCTTTTGGTGAAAGAGCTGCCATCAGCAGCAAGCAGAATTTTCATGTTTTATTGCCTTTTGATTTACGTTGTTTCTATAAGTGCATCAGCTGCCAACACGTTTGAACTACTCTGTCCAGTTTGCTTATGGGTGGGCACTGCATCTTGATCCAGATCAATGGATCCAAGAAAAGGCCTGCAATGTCCCCCGCGAACAGTTGCAGACGACTTCTTAAAGCATCTTTTTGGGTGTGTTCATTCGTTTAACGATGGTCACTGGCACGGGCGAGGTTTGCAGTACCGCCATTGACACTGAGCCAAGAAGCGCGCTATGCAAAGCGCCCCTCCCCCGCGCGCCCATGATGATGGCCTGACACCCGTGCTGGACTGCCATGGTCACCAGTGTTTCAGCAGGGTCACCCGAGAAGATTTCGCGCTGAAAAGAAACTTCTGCCTCCACCAGCAAGGCCTCGCCGCGCAAAAGAGCGCGTTCGCCAACTGCGCCAGTGAGGCGTTCCAGCACCTGGTCATCTGGCGCAAAAATTATTTCATAGGTGTGTACGGGCCACTGTACGGTGGCAAGCAAAAAACTGGCCTTCAATCCCTCACGATGTAAATCAAGCGCGTAGCGTACGGCATCAAATGACGCTTCAGAGCCGTCTACAGGGAGCAAAATTTTCATGATGGAATGACTCCGGGGAAAGTGCAAAGTTTTCGACTGAACGTCAGAAAGCGGCTTGGCGCATGGGACTAACTCATCTTCTGGCGTGGGTGGCGAGCCGAATCACTGAAATGCCCAGTTTCCTGAATACCAGAACCGCCGCTTTCCGGCTTTCCTCCAGGATCAGGATGGAAGACGCAACGACCGTCGCCAGGACCCAATTCTCAAGACTCAAAGATTGGGTTCCGAATACCTGGTGTGCGGGTGTCCACTGCACAGCAATAACCTGCAAGGCAAGCGCACCACCCAATGCCGTCCAGAGCATCGCGTTATGGAAGAAATATTTGTTGAATGCGGTCCCTCGCTCAACACGTGCATTGAAAACGTTGAAAAACTGAAACAGGACGAAGGTCGTAAAAGCGAGTGTGGGAGCTTGATCGGTCAGGAGCTGCTTTTCTGCGTAGTACATCACTGCCAGCGTACCGGTCGTCATGGTGGCACCGTAGGCTGCAACTTTCCCAATACGCGCCAGTGTCAACAATGGCTGATCGCGGCTGCGCGGCGGCTCATGCATGATGCCCGGACGCGCAGCATCAAGTGCCAGCGATACGGCGGGCGGTCCATCCATGATGATGGCAATCCACAAGATTTGCACTGCTGTGAAAGGATCGGCCAAGCCAAGCAATGGCGCGAGCAGCACTGTCAGGATTGCGCCTAAGGTTGTGGACAACTGAAAGCGGACAAACTTCACGATGTTGTCGTACAGCGTTCGGCCCTGGCGCACGGCGCTGACCAGCGTCGCAAAATTATCATCCGTCAGCACCATGGTGGCAGCGGCTTTGGCAACTGAGGTGCCGCTGCCCATCGCTACACCAATATCGGCGCTCTTCAGTGCGGGCGCGTCGTTGACCCCATCCCCCGTCATGGCCACCACGGCTCCATTTTTCTGCAGCGCGCGCACGATGGCAACTTTGTGGCTTGGCGTCACCCGCGCAAACACCGACACATCTTTTATAACGGCGGGTAGCTCTGCCAGACTGATCCGGTCTAGTTCGGCCCCCGTCATAGCCTTGCCCAAGAGACCCAGATCCCGCGCTATGGTGAGGGCCGTGACCTGGTGGTCGCCAGTGATCATTTTTACGTCAATTCCCGCCTCAGCACATTGCGCAATAGCTGTCCTTGCCTCTTCTCTAGGCGGGTCCATCAACCCAAGCAAACCAACAAAGGTCAGATCAACCATCCACGGCATCAGCTCTGCAGCGGGATCAAAGTCACAGCTCGGTACTGTTCGAGACGCAATCAGCAATCCGCGCAAACCTTTGGCACCAAACGCCTCGTACTGCGCATGGATCTGCTCGCGCGCCTGCGCCTCCAACGTCTGCATACCGCTGCTGCCCAGATATTGGGTACATAACGCGAGTAGCACGTCCGGCGCACCTTTGATGAATATCTGCACCTGCGCCCGTGCTTCGTCGCGGTGAAAAGTCGCCATGAATTTATGCGCAGAGTCAAACGGTATTTCGGCTGTGCGCGTCTGTACCGGTGCGGTCCGACCTTGTAATACCCCGCCTTTGCGCGCCAACACCAGCAGTGCTGCCTCCATCGGATCACCAATGACCTTGCCATCCGTGACGCGGCTGTCATTACAGGCAACAATCGCCGTCATGAGCGGCCCCAGATCGGGCACTGCTTCTGCGACTTTTCCCTGAGCCGTATCAAGCGCACAGCGGATATCACCCGTCAAGCTGTAACCGACACCGGACACTTCAAAGTTGCGGGCCTGGTACAAAACCGCAGAGACCGTCATCTGGTTAAGCGTCAATGTGCCTGTTTTGTCAGAGCAGATGACTGAGGTGCAGCCCAGCGTTTCGACGCTTGCAAGGCGTTTGACAATTGCGTGCTGGCGCGCCATGCTGCGCATCCCCATGGCCAGCGCTACCGTCACCACAACAGGCAAGCCCTCAGGCATGGCAGCAACACCGAGGGCAATGGCATCGATCGCGATTTGCGCCATCGCGGTGCCTCGGATAAATTCAATCAGCGCCAACAGGCCCACCAGCATGAGTGCTATGGCACCGAGCCGTTTACCCATTTGGTCGAGCTGAACTTGTAGTGGTGTGAGCGCCTCAATGGTTGTAGCAAGCACCAGCGACAACTGACCCATCTCGGTGCGCACCCCTGTACTTGTAACGATGATTTCCGCGCGCCCTCGCGTGACCAGGGTGTTCATGTAAACCATGTTGCTACGGTCTGCCAACACTGTTTCGGCCGCGTGCAACCCGTCGGTCTGCTTCGTGGATGGTTGGGATTCACCCGTCAGCGCCGACTCGTCCACTTCAAGCCCCGCTGCAAACCAGAGTCGGCCATCTGCTGGAACGGAATCGCCCGCCTCCAGCAGAACCACATCGCCCGGCACCAGATCGGGGGCCGGAATGTCAACTTTCTGGCCTTGCCGGCGCACCCGTGCGCGCATTGGCAACATGTCTTTGAGGGCAGCCAGACTTTGTTCTTCACGCCACTCCTGATAGAAACCCACCGTGGCGTTGATCAAAACTACAGCCAGAATAACAATGGCATCCGTGAAGTTACCGAGAAGCGAGGACAGGCCCGACGCGCCTATCAAAATAAGAATCAGGATACTTTTAAACTGCGCCGCGAACACATGCCATGCGGGGCGCTGAGGTGCATTGGGCAGCACGTTGGGGCCACACTGGCGTGTTCGTTGCAACACCTTTTCTTCCGTGCACCCGTTGTGGGATCAAGTCGGAAATGGACCGCCAGATCGTTCGCCGTCATGGCGTGCGCGATGACTGAGGTCGGGTACTCGGAACTGCCGAATTGTTCTTTTTCTCCAAGGTGCATGGCTTGTCGCCAGCTAAAACGCAGCGCTACATCGCGATTTTTTAGCGCCAATGTCATCCATGGCGCGGTACTGCCCAGCCCTGTCAACACCAACAAGCGTGTTGAAACTTGTAGGTAAAAGCATTTGCACCTGTATCACAAGCAGCTTCCCTTGCACGCCAAACAGGTGTTGGTGCATGACCATAAAGGCCAATACTTCTGGGTGGACCTGCTGACGCCAAGTGCCAGTAGAACTTTCATGTCTTTCCTCTCTATTTTGTTACGTCGGAAAGTCAGTCGGCCTCAAACGCTAGTACTACACGCGCTGCCACCTCGCCACGCTCAAGCCTGTCAAGCACCTGGTTGACGGCTGACAAAGGTTGCAGCTCTACATCAGCTTTGACCTTGCCCTCGGCGGCAAAAGCCAGTGCCTCCGCCATATCCTGTCGGGTGCCCACCAGGGAACCGCGCACGGTGATGCAATTGAGCACCACCTCGAACAACGGGAACGGAAATTCGCCGGGCGGCAGCCCTGTCAATACACAGGTACCGCGCTTTCGGGTCATGCCCACGCCTTGTTTGAACGCCTCAAGCGATGGCGCGGTAATCAGCACACCATGCGCGCCGCCATCGGTTGCTTTTTTGACCCGTTCAACGGCATTGGGTAATTTGGCATTGACGCTGACGTCAGCACCCATCAACATCGCGTGGGCGAGCTTGCCATTATCAATATCAACCGCGCAGACGTGCAAGCCCATCGCCTTGGCGTATTGAATGGCCAGGTGGCCTAGCCCACCGGCCCCCGAAACGACCACCCAATCGCCCGGTTTGGTGGCCGTTTCCTTGATGCCTTTGTACGTCGTGACACCTGCACAAATGATCGGTGCTGCCGCTACGGCGGACAGCCCGGAGGGAATGTGCGCCACGTAATTGGGGTCGGCGAGTATGTAGTCGGCAAATCCGCCATTGACGGTATAGCCGCCAAACTGCGCGCTGCCGCAAACAGTTTCCCAGGCTGACAAACAATGCTCACAGTGACCACACGCTGAATACAACCACGGCACACCTACCCGGTCGCCTTCCTTCACGTGAGTTACCCCCGCCCCTACTGCGGCGACCCGCCCAATACCTTCATGCCCCGGAATAAATGGGGGGCTGGGCTTGACGGGCCAGTCGCCTCGCGCGGCATGTAAATCAGTGTGACAAACGCCACAGGCTTCGGTTTTAACGAGAATCTGGCCCGGCCCTGGGGATGGCCTATCCCATTCACGGAGCACCAGAGGTTGTCCGAATGCCTCGACAACTGCAGCTTGCATTTTTAATGGCATGACGTCATCTTTCTTCTCAAAGAAGGAGAGCAACTATTTGAGTCGTGAACTATTCAGCACGATTGGCAGAATCCGCCTTGCGACATGGCAGTCCGTTGCGGATCAAATTTGAGCCTACAAGCAAACAAAACGGCGGACTTGATTCATATCAAGCGTTGTTCGCATGGCGGTCGGCAACCCCTGTGGCACAAAGGGGTAGTGATGGGCGACTGCGACCCGGATGGGCATCAAAAGGGCTCTCTTCCGTTTCGGGTGGGACGCCACTGCCCACACGGGGGTCATGGAATAGCCCTTGCTTTTTGAAGCGGATTAGAGGGTAGGTGAGAGAGCTT
>Ga0308009_10001874_pt1 | contig 11458 bp, 4 predicted proteins | sample Neamet127_FD_203134 | JGI IMG/M metagenome (GOLD analysis project Ga0308009, IMG submission 203134) | Marine microbial communities from water near the shore, Antarctic Ocean - #127 | ecosystem: Environmental > Aquatic > Marine > Unclassified | place: Southern Ocean | collected 2014-07-24
CAGGCGGTACAGGTCGTAGTCATCGTAGTACGCCACGGCGATGCCGTCGTCCTCGTCATCCATGGGCAAGCAGCAGTCGTGGGAAGAAAAGCTGGCCGTGTCGCGGCGCTACGAAGAGGAGCTGACCCGAGGAGGCCGTCGCAAGTTTGTCGTCACCCCAGGAATAAGTTGCATTTTCAACCGCGGCCGACGCGCCGCCGCCAACTCCAAGGCTTTGGGGACTCCGGACTCGATGCCCGGGGCGTCCAATGCGGAGAACATCCGCGTGGCGGTGCGCTGCCGCCCACTCAACGGGCGCGAGCGTGCCGCCAACGCGCGCGTCATCTTCCGGCGCGAAGGCGCGAGCGGTCTGGTGCTCGCCGACCCCTCCTCGACGGAGAGCGCGGCCAAGGCCGAGCGCCGTTTCGCCTTCGACTTTGTCTACGACCAGACGTGCGAGCAGCACGAGCTGTTCCGCGATGTTGGCCAGCCCATCCTGGACCGCGCCTTCGCCGGCTTCAACGGCACGATCTTCGCGTACGGCCAGACGGGCAGCGGCAAGACCTGGAGCATGTCTGGGGAGCAGCAGCCGGAGACGAGCCGCGGGCTCATCCCGCGCCTGAACGACGCGCTCTTCAGCCGCATCACGCAGGAGATGGCGGCGGACCCGCGCAAGCAGTTCCTCGCCGTGTGCTCCTTCTTCGAGATCTACAACGAGATCATCTACGACCTGCTGGACGTGCGCAACACGGGGGGCGCCGGGGGCGGCCACAGCGGCGGCAGCGGCGGCGGCGGGGGCGACATGGGCGAGAAACGCGGCGGGCTCGAGGTGAAGGAGCATCCCGTGCTGGGCGTGTACGTCAAAGGGCTGCAGGAGGTGGTGGTGGACAGCCACGAGCGCGTGGAGGCTCTCATGGCGCGCGGCGCCGCCAACCGCACGGTGGGCAGCACGCTCATGAACGCCGGCAGCAGTCGCTCGCACTCCGTCTTCGTGATCAAGGTGCACCAGAAGGTGCTCCCCTCCGCGGCCGCCGCCGCCGCCGCCGCTGCTGCTGCGGGGGCGGGTGCGGCGGCGGCGGCGGGCGGCGGCAGCAGCACCTTCGCCAAGATCAACCTCGTGGACCTCGCGGGCTCAGAGCGCGCGGACCGCACCGGCGCAGCAGGCGCGCGGCTGCGCGAAGGCGCCAACATCAACAAGTCGCTCGCCGCGCTGGGAAACGTCATCAACGGGCTGGTCGCCAAGGCGCGCGCGGCCGACAACGGCGGCGGCTCTACCTTCATCCCCTACCGCGACAGCAAGCTCACGCGCGTGCTGCAGGAGTCCCTCGGCGGCAACGCGCTCTGCACCATGGTGGCCACGCTCTCGCCCGCGGCCGACTCCTTCGCCGAGTCGCTCTCCACGCTGCAGTACGCCTCGCGCGCCAAGAGCGTGAAGGTGAATGCGGTGCGCAACGAGGCGGCCAAGGACGTGGATGCGCTCAACAAGGAGATCAAGCAGCTCAAGGCACGGCTGGCGGCGCAGGCAAAGGCGAGCACGGGCGGTGGCGGGGTTGGTGGCGGCGGTGGTGGCACAGGCGGCGGCGGTGGTGGCACAAGCGGCGGCGGCGGCGGCGGCGACGGCGGTGGTGGCGGCGGTGGCGGCAGCGGCGGCGGCGGCAGCGGCGGCGGCGGCAGCGGCGGCGGCGGCGCCGACGGCACGGCGGCGCGGCGAGTGGAGGAGGCGGCGGAGCGCGAGGCCACCAAGTTCCGGCGGCAGATCGCGGAGATGGAATCGCAAAAGCAGCAGTCGTGGGAAGAAAAGCTGGCCGTGTCGCGGCGCTACGAAGAGGAGCTGACCCGCCACGCTGAGGAGCGAGATGCCGCGGAGGCGCGCCAGGCGGCAGCGCGCAGCAGCCGCTGGGAGCTGCTGCGGCGGCGCAACGAGCCCGCGCAGACGCTGAAGGAGCTCGCGCTGCGCGTGGGGGAGGCAGCGAGCAGCGCGCAGGTCGCGAGCGCGGCGCCGCCCAGCGGCGGCGGCGTGGCGGAGGAGGACGAGGCGGCGGCCGCCGCCGCCGCCGCCGCCGCCGCCGCCAAGCGCCTGGCGCGCAACCACAAGGCCGCCTCGTCGCTGGAGCGGAAGATCGCCGCCGCGGCCGCCGCGCAGCGGCAGCTGACCGAGCAGCGCGGCATCGTGCGCCTGTTCGCCTCCGCCTTCGAGACGGAGCTGGGCAAGTGGTCGGCGCTGCGGGCCGCGCACAGCGCCGAGGAAGCAGCGCGGCAGGACGCGGCGCAGGCGGCGCCTGCGAGCCCCGCTGGCGGCACGGGCGGCGCGGGCGGCGGCATGGCGCTGACGGAGCTGAACGAGGCGTTGGAGCGGGCTGGCGTGGAGCAGGCGCGCGGCAAGCTCGGCGCACTGAAGCAAGAGGTCGAGCGGCTCGCGGGCCTGGAGGTGGGCGCGGCCACGGCGTCGTCGGCGGCCGCAGCAGCCGCTGCCGCGTGGCGGCGCGCGCTCAAGATGAGCGCGCCCGTGGCGGCGACGGGTGCTCCGGCCGAGGCGGCGGATGCCGACCTGGCCGTGGGCGTTGAGCTGCTGGCCGCGCAGCTGGATGGCTTGGACAAGGGCGTGGGCGACGACGCGGAGGTGGAGCTCGGGGCACTGCGCGGCGTGGCGGCGGTGCAAGCCGCGGCGCGCGCCGAGGCAGCGCGCGCCAGCTCACCGCGCAAAGCGCGGCCGGCGGCGGGGCGCGCGGAGCAAGCACCGGCCACGGTGGCGGCCGCGGCGATGCGCGAGGCGGCGCTGGCGCTGGTGGGGGCGGTGGCGGCCGTGGGCGGCGAGTCAGCTGCCGTCGGCGATGCGGCGGCCTCGCTCGCGTCCGTTCTTGGCGTTGATTCCTCCGTGGTGGCGGCGGCGGCGGCGGCGGCGGCGGCGGTGGCCGTGGCGGCGGCGGGCTGCGCCTCGGCGACGCCACTGCGGCCCGCCGAGCTGGGGCACGGCGCAGTATCCGCATCGGACGCGGCGGCGGGCAGCGCCGCCGACTCCGGTGCCTCCACCGCGGCGGCTGACGACGATGGGCAGTGGGTGCGCTGGTCGGCCACCGTGCCTGCCACACCAGCTGACGGCGCCACCGGCGCCGCCGCCACGGCACCGAGCTCGCGCCTGTGCATAGACCTGGGGGCGACTGTGCGGGTGCGGGCGCTCGAGGTGGAGTTGGTCGAAGCCGAGGGGCAAAGCGGAGAGGCTGCTGAGGGTGGCACCGCAGCACCTCAGGATGGTGGAGCCAGCGAAGGCGCCGCCGCTACCGCCGCGCCCGCCGAGGACGACGCGGACGCCGAGCACCGCGACCCTGGGGCGGCCGACGGCGCCGCACGCCGCACGTGGCAGGTGGTGGGCGGCGCCCTAGCCGCCGCCCGCGGGGGCTGCGGCTGGGATGGCCTGCTCGGCACCGGTGCCTTCGAACCCATCGAGCGACTGCTGAAGCGCCCTCCGGTGCGCTTCATCTACGATCTGGTCGGGGCGCTCTCGGCAGCCTCGGCCGCCGCCACGCGCGACACGCCGGCCGGAGCGGACTGGCCCCTGTTCATGGGCGCGGCACTCAGCACGGTCACCGCCGCGGCCGAGCCGCAGCCCGAAGGCGCGGCGCCCGTGCCCGTGCCCGAGCTGCTCAAGGCCAAGGCGGTGCGCCGCGCATTCATCGCGGCGCTGATCGATGAGGTGCGGGCGGAGCTGAAGCGCGCCGAGACCGCGGCGGCACTGCAGGACGCGTCCGCGTGCGCAGAAGGCGTGGCGCGGCTCGGCGCCGTGTCCGTGGACAATGTTGTTGGGGGCAAGGACGCGCCCAATACCAACCTCATGCTGCAGCTGGTGGCAGTAGCTGCCATGCGGCGGCACCGCGCAGCGGTTTGCAGCGCTGCCAGTGCAGCTGGCGCGCAGCCACCAATCAGCGGCGGCGATAGCGGCGGCGGAAGCGGCGGAAGCGGCGGAAGCGGCGAAAGCGGCAGAAGCGGCGGAAGCGGTGCGCTGGCGGCACTGGTGCTGCTTCCCAGCGTTTCCGCCGACGAGCGAGGCGCGCGCTGGTCGGCGCTCGACCAGCGCGGCCGGCTGGTGCGCGGCGGGGCAGATGCGCTGGGCGCGAGGCGGCAGCTGCTGCTGCAGCCTGCTGAAGAAGCTGGCCAGCCCGCGGCGCGGCAGCAGCGGCGTCGGCTGTGGCTGACTCCGAGCAGTGGGGGCAGCGGAGGCACCGCTGATGGCGGCGAGGACGAGGAGGCAGCGGACGCGGAGGAGGCAGGGCTGCACCCGAGCATCAAGGCGCGGCATCTGGCGCTGGAGCTGGGGCAGCTTCCGGGTGGCGCGGCGGGGCGGGTGGTGGTGCGCGTGCGGGTGCTCGTGGACGACGAGGCGGCGGTGGCCGCGGCTGCGGAGGCGAATAGCGCAGTGGCTGCCGCCGGCTCCAGCAGCGCAACCCCCGCGCAGGGCGGCAACAGCAGCGAGATGGCCGGGGTGCTGACAGCGACCATGAGCAAGGTGCTGCAAGGAATGCACGCGGCGTGGGCGTCAGCGCGCAAGACGGAGGATGCCCGGTGGCGAGAGGCAGCGGCCGCGCGGGGGACGCAGGCGCGCACGCTGCAGTCGCGCGCGGCCGCGGCGGAGGCGGAGAAGCAGCGGGCAGACGCGGCGGTGGCGGAGGTGGCAACACTGCGGACGGCGCTGGGCGCGGCGCGGGCAGACGTGGCGGCCGCGGAGGCTCGGGTTGCGGCCGGGTCCGCGGCCGCGAAGTCGGCGGTCGAGAAAGCCGAGGCGAAGGCCGCCGCCGCCATGGCAGCGGCAGCAGAGCAGCAGTCGGAGGCGGAGCATGCGCGGCAGAGCCCGGAGCGGCCGGCCGGGCAAGAGGGCGGCGAGGGGGGGGAGGAGGAGGAGCGCAAGCGCAAGGAAAAGGAGGCCGCCGCTGCCGCCGCGGCAGCGGCAGCAGCGGCCGATGCGGCGGCGGCGGAGGTAACGGCGGCCGCTCTCAGCCGTGCGGAAGCGGCCGAAGTCGAGCTTGCAGGAGCGCGGGCGCAGGCGCAGGCCGCGGCGATGGAGTCGGCGGCACTGCTCGAGCGGCTATCAGCAGCGGAGGCATTGGCATCGGAGGCGGCACGCGGGCGCGCGGAGGCCGAGGCGGTCGCGGCGGCGGCGGAAGAGCAGGCGGCGGCGGCGGAGGCGCGCCGCGCAGAGGCGCTGAGCTTGGCGGCGGGTTCGGCGGCCCCGGCGGCGCAGGGAGGTGCAGAGGACAAGACGGCCGCGCCCACCGCCGGCGATGCCGCTGGCACCGACACCGAAGGATCATCTGCTGATGCCCTTCGCGCGCAGGCGGACGCGGCGCGTGCCGCGCGCCGCGCCGAGGCGGCGGAGGCGGAGCTCGCCGAGGCGCAGGGGGAGGTCGCCGAGCTGCAGGAGGCGCGCACGGAGCTGGAGGAGGTCGTGGGCGAGCAGGTGAGTTTGCTGCTGCTGCTGCTGCTGCTGCTGCTGCTGATGCCACCGCCGCTGCTGCCGCCGCTGCTGCCGCCGCTCCCTCCGCCGCCGCCGCCGCTGTTGCTGTGGGATGCCCCGTCCCGCCCGCACTTTGCCTTGCGCGAGCAGCGACTCACCCCTGTGCGTCCGCTGCGGTCATGCTGTTTGTTCTCGTGCGAGCAGAAAGGGCTGATGAAGGGGCTCTGGGAGCAGGTGGAGGTGGCGTGCGAGGAGCGCGACGTGTCGCGCGAGCAGGTGCGCGAGCCGCCCGCTGGCTGCGAAGTGCAGCATTGATCCGCCGCTCACCCGTCTGACCGCCCCCTTGCTGCTTTTGCTGTGCCCGCAGGAGGAGGGGTTGTACATGTCAGTGGCGGCCAAGAGCGAGGAGGTCGAGCGCCTGCACTTTGCCAACGTGTGGCTGCGCCAGTGCATGACGCCGGCACAGGCGAGGGCGCTGGAGGGGGCCGTCGGTGCGGGCGCGCTGCCACCCGTGGACCCGGGCAGCGACGAGCTGGTGGAGCTCGTGCGGCAGCAGCAGGCGCAGCACCAGCCGGAGGCTGGGCAGGAGCAGCACACGCCGCCGCAGTCGTCGTCGTCAGCAGTGGCAGCGGCCGCCACCGACGTGGACAGCGAGGCACTGCTGCTGGCGCAGCGTGAAGCCGCTACCCTGCACGCGCGGGTGGCGGAGCAGGAGGGGCAGCTGCTGGAGCAGAGCGCGCAGCTCGAGGAGAGCCGCAGCGCACTGTGCGCGGAGATGGAGGCCGGGGGCGGGGCAGCGCAGGCGGCGGACGCGGCGCAAGCGGCGGCAGACGCGCTGGCGACGGCCGATGCCGCGCAGGCCGCCGCCACCGCCGTCCGCGACGAGATGCACGTCGTGCAGCAGTCGCTGCAGCAGCTGCACGCGCTCGCCGCGGTCGGCAGCGACGGCAGCATGGCGGGCGAGGAGGCGCGCGGTGGGCTGAGCGCAGCGCAACTGTGCGAGCAGCTGCTCGCGTTGTACAACTCGTACTACGGTGGCGAGTACCCCGCGGCCGATGGCGCGAGCCACGCGGGGCAGCACGATCAGGCGCAGGCGTTGCCACAGCCGCTCGCGCAGCCGTCGCCACATGCCGCGATGCAGATGGGGCAGCCGATGCCGCTGGACGGCGGCGGCGCGTACGGCGAGCAGCAGATCCACGTGCACGTGCACGCGCCACACGGGCAGATGGGAGCCCCGCAGCGGCCCCAGGGGCTGCCGCCGCAGCAGCACCCGGGCATACAGCCGCCCCATCAGCAGCAGCAGCAGCAGCAGCAGCAGCAGCAGCAGCAGCAGCAGCAGCAGCAGCAGCAACAGCACCCGTACCATCAGCAGCAGCAGCAGCAGCAGCAGCAGCCGTACCCAGCAGATATGTACCACCAGCACCAGCAATTCGCCGGCGGCTACGGCGAACAGCCGTACGCGGGGCAGGAGCAGCACTTCGCAAACCAGCCCTACGACTACTCGCAGCAGGTGCACGATGGGCAGCAGCAGCCTTGGGAGGGCGGCCACGGCCAGCAGCAGGGTGCACCAGCAGGCAGCGGCCTGAATGCGGTGCTGGCGGCCAGCGCCGGGGGCCCTGCAGTGTACGGTAACGGCTGGTGACGGCACGTGCGAGCAGGGTACGCTTAGGCGATTATGCACAAGTTGCGGAGGATGGAGCGGGCGATTTGTGAAAATGAAATGAACTGGGTCTTTCTTGGACAATCAACATGGGCCTCTGACATTCGCCCTCGTGTTCGTCACGAGGGAGGACAATTGATTGGTTCCTATCAAAAGCAGGGTGGACGAGCAACTTTGTAACGAGAACACGTGCTTGGAGGACGATGTTGTCCTCAAGCTGCCTCAATGCTTGCCCCGTGCTCCAGCCGCTCGCGCACCACGCTCAGCAGCACATCGTGAACCACGTTGACGAGATGTTTGAGCTCTTCCACCTCCTCAACGACGACGGCGCCGATGACAAGATCAACCACTACGCCACCCCTGGCACCACCTCGCCAGCCCAATCCATCTCGCCCACGAGCGACATGTGCATGCGCGCGGCAAAGAGGCAGCGTGCAGTCAGCCCGATCAATCTGGGCGATGTGCGGCATGTGCATGCGCGCGGCGAAGAAGCGCCGCACAGCTGCACTGCACAGAGCGCCGCTGGCACCTCATTTCACCATTTCACCACCGCCGCCTCCACTTCCGCCACCACCGCCGTCTCCGCCGTGTCTGCCGCCGCCGCCACGGCCGCGGCCACCGCCACCGCCGCCACCACCACCACCACCAAGAACAACAACAACACAACAACAAAGGCGCCCGCCGCCTCCACGCCCTCGCTGCACGCGCCGCTCCCGCGCGTCACCATGGCCGACGTCGCCGCGCACGACAAGCGCGGCGACCTGTGGATCGTCGTGCGCGGCATCGCCTACGATCTCTCCGGCTGGGAGGCGAAGCACCCCGGCGGCATTCTGCCTCTCCTCAACCTGGCCGGCCGCGACGCCACCGACCCGTTTGAGGCATACCACCCGCAGAACGCCTGGGGCTGGCTCAAGCGCTTCGAGGTGGCGGTCGTGACGGACGCGATCGTAGCGCCGGGCAGCGCCGTGCACGAGATGGGCGGCGGCGGCGGCGGCGGCGCGGCGGCGGCGGCGGCGGCGGCGGCGGCGGCGGCGGCGGCGGCGGCGGCGGCGACGGCCCCGAGCAAGGTGACGATGGAGCGCGGCAGCGGCAACTCCGCCCACTCCTCGTTCGGCAAGGCCACCACCTCCACCGCTGATCCAGCCGCCGTATTCTCTTCTTCCATCAAGCACGCGGCCACCATCTTCGCCGATATGCGGTACGCCATCTACACGGGCCCGCGCACCCCCAAGCGCGCCGCCATCCTGGCCAAGTGGAAGCGCATCCGCGCCACGCGGGTGTCGATCGCTAACATCAATGCGACCCGCTGCGCGGCCAAAGCACATGCGGCCAAGCGCAAGCAGCGCACCGACGGCCGCTTCATTACGGAAGCGGACGACGAAGGCACCAGCGCACCGCTCCGTAAGTGTAACAGCAACGTAGACCTGTAGAAATAGCTAAATAAACCGAATGTCATTTGCTCGTGTGCCGCAGTAAAATGTCGCGCACTCCACAAGGTCAATCACAGATGCGTCATTCTGTTGACGAGTGTGGAGTGGTGCGGCCGTGGGCCGACCGCTCATAAGATCACAAGTGGTGTTCCAGTTCGCAGTTCCAGGCCAACGAAGCCGGCCCCGTCACCTTTCGCACGCACGTCGGTCACGAGTCTGATGATGCCCGCTCCGGCCCTCTGGAGCACAAATCGCCACTCCTCTCCGCTTTTCCCCTGCTCTTGGCCGCCGGTCCGGCCCCAATGATGAAGCATACGCTGCAGAACGGCCACAGCAAAAAGGACGTGCCAAGTCCGAAAGGACCGCCTGTACAGGTACAGGCGGTCCTCAACGCCTTGTGGTTCAGCTACCTGTGCCCTGATTTCACACATCTGACCGAACTTCTCCGCCGCCGTCCCGCGTCGTATCTCGTTCTCCTTCTGAGTATGTTGCGCCGGCTTGTTCTCCTTCTGTGGACGGCAGGCGCCGCCGCTGCGGCGGCGTCGGGCGCCACGCTGAACGTGTACAGCAACAGCGCGCTTGCAGGATCGCCATCGGCCTCGCGAACGGTCGACGACCTGCATGCGCTGAGCTTCTCCCTCGGCGCCGGCGCCGCGGGCTCAGCGGAGGCGCTTGCCACGCTGCTCGCCGCCAGCGACACGCAGTACAGCTTCGCTTGCGACTTCGGCGAGGCGCACGTCGGCTTCCTGCACGTGGACGGGCATCTGGTGTGCCAGGCCGGCGCGTACTCCGCGGCCGGCGACGTGACGCACCTGGACACGCCGCTGCCTGCCCGCACCAAGCTGCAGCTGCCGCTGCGCCTGTCGCTGTACTACGGCGGCAGCGGCGGCGGCGATGGCAACGTCTCCGTCTCGGTCGTCGTGAACGCCACCACCGCCGGCGGCGCCCCGCGCCCCGCCCCGCGCCTGCTCCCCGGGCTGCCTACGGCGGAGGTCGCCCGCGCCAGCCTGAACCGCGCACTGCTGCAGGGCTGGGGGCTCTGGCACTCCAACAGCGTGCTGGATGCCGTGCTGCTGCCCGAGGGCGCCGTCGTGCGCGCAGCGCTCTGCGACGCCACCGGCGACTGCCTGGAGGAGGCGCTGACGGACTGGCAGAACGGCACCGCCGACACGCACGCGGCGCTGCGGCTCGGCGTGCACGCCAGCGACCGCTCCTTCGCGCAGCTCTTCGCCGCGCACAAGGGCTGCAACGTGTCCTTCAGCTTCGCGGGGGGGGCGAGCGCGGGCGCCGGTCTGTCCTTGCTGGCCGAGCCCGTCGTCGTCGGCGGCGGCGGCGGCGGCGCGGACGCGTGCGCTGGCTTCACGCTCGTGCTCGCCGGCTACAGCGCTTGGTTCCGCAGCAACGCCATCACGGCCTCCGCGGCCGCGGCGACGCTGTCCTTCGCCGCTCTTGGGCTCCGCAGCACGACGCTCGCCGCTGTCGGCCAGCCCGCCGCCGCCGACGCCGCCATATCGCCTCGCCTCGCCGCCGCGCCGCACCTCTCGTTCGCGCTGGCGGGCGGCGCACCCGCTGGCGCGAGCACGGTGGCGCCGGCGCCCACCATCGACGGCCTGCGCGCCGCTCTCGGCAGCGCGCGCGACGCCGAGACCGCGCAGCTGGCCAAGGTGTTCGGGGGGCACGCCGCGGTGGCGGGCGCGGTGCAGGCCGCCACGATGTGGAACAACGTGTACGTGCCCACCGAGGCCGGGCCGATCACGCCGGTGGTGCGCGGCAACCCGTGGCACCTGAACGGCGCGGCCGTGTCGACCGAGTGGGCGTACATCATTTTCGACTGGGATAATATCTTCGCCGCGTACATGCTGGGGCTCGACGCCCGCGCGAAGGGCTACGCGTACTCCACGCTCACGCAGGTGATCAAGGGCAAGACGGCCGACGGCTTCGTCTCGAACTACGCCAGCGGCTCGAACAAGCAGGGGTGGAGCCAGCCGCCCGTGGGCAGCAAGGTTCTGCTCGAGCTGTACCACCGGTACGGCGACGCGTGGCTGGTGGAGCTGCTGTTCGACGACCTGTACGACTGGAGCAACTGGTTCGCGGCGCGGCGCACGCGCGAGCCGCTCGGCCTCATCTGCCTTGGCGGCCCGTACATGCAGGCTGGGCGCTGGGAATCCGGCTTGGACAACAGCCCGATGTACGACGGCGACTTCTTCAACGAGACCGCGGAGCAGATGGAGCTGTACGACGTGGGCATGTCGTCCATGCACGCGATGGACGCGGAGGCGCTGTCCGAGCTCGCCACCGCGATCGGGCGCGACGACGCCGCCGCCGTGCTATCGGCGCGCGCGGCGAAGATGCGGCAGCTCATCGCGACGGAGCTGTGGGACGAAGAGAGCGGCACGTTCGTCAACAAGTTCAGCGGCAACGGTTCCTTTTACCGGCGCGTCTCGCCCACCTCCTTCTACCCGCTGCTGGCCGCCGCCGCCACAGACGAGCAAGCGGCGACGATGGCGACGCGCTGGCTCTTCAACACGACGCGCTTCTGCCTCTCGCCCAACGGCGACATGGCGGGCAACAGCGAAGACTGCTACTGGGGGCTGCCCTCCATCTCCGCCGACGACGACGCCTTCCCCGATCTTGGGTACTGGCGGGGCTACGTCTGGGGCCCGATGGCGCAGCTCACATACTGGGGGCTGCAACGCTACAAGCACGTGCCCGAAATCGCCGCGGCCGCCACGTCGCTGACACGACAGGCCGGGGCCATGATGATGGCGCAGTGGAACGCCAACGCACACATCTGCGAGAATTATCTGCCGTCGAAGGGCGCGGCCGAGTGCTCGCCCGGTGCGATGCACTTTTACCACTGGGGTGCGCTGAACGGGATGGTGGGGCTGCTGGAGGCCGGTTTCTGGGAGAGCTGAACGGCCTTTAACATTTTAACATTCTGTC
>Ga0308009_10001875_pt1 | contig 11457 bp, 9 predicted proteins | sample Neamet127_FD_203134 | JGI IMG/M metagenome (GOLD analysis project Ga0308009, IMG submission 203134) | Marine microbial communities from water near the shore, Antarctic Ocean - #127 | ecosystem: Environmental > Aquatic > Marine > Unclassified | place: Southern Ocean | collected 2014-07-24
TAGTGGGGCGTGGTTGGATTGTCAGCCGGTTTTGCCGGTCGACTGCGCCTCGTCAGCGAGCATTTGCTTGAGATTCCCAACGTGCCATTCGATGCCCTCGACGAACGTCTTGAGCAGTCCCTCGAGTTTGCCCTGCCACAGGACGCCGATCTTGAGCGTAGGGAAGCCGGGTAGCGGAATGGCGCGTACGCCCGGCCCGCGCTTGGAGGAAGGTGACACGACACCGATGCCGAAGCCGAAGCCCTTGGCCGCGAGTTTCTCCGCGAGGTCGAACGAGTTCACCTCGAGCGTCGTGTGCCAGTCCACGCCCGCATTAGCGAGGCCGGTGCGGAAGATTTTTGTCACCGGCTCGTCCGCTGGTAGGCAAATGAGCGGCTCGGTGATTCTTTGTGTCTCAAACAAGTCGTCGAGCGACCTGATTTTAGACGACCGCCGGGCCACCAGCACCAGCGGTATCTCGAGCAGTGAGTGCGCCTCGATGCCGGGCGGCGGTTCCCGCTCTAGGACCGTGACGGCGACGTCGATCTCGCGCGCGAGCAGGGCAGTCTCCAGTGCCGGTTGGTGGCCGGGCCGAAGCGACACCCGCAGGTCGGGCCTGTCCTCACGGACCTTTTCCATGATCACCGGCATGTGCTCGCTCAGGATGATGTGCGACGCGCCAACGCGGACCCGCTGCGATTCCCCGCCGCGAAGGTCATCGGCGGTTTTTTTGAGTTTGCTGAAAAACGGCTCGATGAACTCGTAAAGCGCTTGCCCCGTTTCCGTCAGTTTAAACGGGCGGCGATGGAATAGTGTCGCATCGAGGCTCTCCTCGAGCAGCGCAATCTGCGCACTGACCGCCGGCTGCTGGATGCCGTAGGGGATTTTGCGAACGGCGTTGCTGATGCCCTCGTGCTTGGCCACGTAGTAGAACAGTTCGAGGTGATGGATGTTCATCGGGAGAAAGATCCGGCGGAGGCGCAGCATGACACTTGGCCGAGCGCGGAGCAACTCCGGGGGCTCGATTGCAGATTCGCATTTGCAAGCGGCCAACGGCGGGGTAGATTCCCGACGTAGTGAATCCGGTTTTTTACAGGCGACTTGGCTTGGTGCTGGGCTTTGTTTCGGGCGCAACTTCCGCGTTCGGTCAGGCGGTTGACTTTGAGAGCCAAATCAAGCCGCTGCTTTCAGACCGCTGTTTTGCCTGTCACGGCCCGGATGAAAACGCCCGCAAGGCCGACCTGCAACTTCACACCCGTGAGGGGGCGTTCGCCAAGCTGGATAACGATCTCGAGGTCATCACCCCGGGCAAGCCGCTGGCCAGCGAGTTGTACAGGCGCATCACCGCGACCGATCCCGACGACCTGATGCCGCCTCCGGAGGCGAAGCGGAAGCTGTCAGCCGGGGAGAAGGAGTTAATCCGCCGTTGGATAGAGCAGGGTGCTGAGTGGCGGGAACATTGGGCGTTCGTGTCGGTTGCCGATGTCGAATTGCCAGCGCTTGGCCAGACAGCTTGGCCGAAGAACGAGATCGACCACTTCACCCTGGCTAAGCTGCGCGAGGCTAACGTCGAACCGTCGCCATTGGCCAAGCGCGAACAACGGTTCCGCCGGTTGTCGTTTGACCTCACCGGTTTACCGCCGACCCTTGCCGAGCTTGACAATTTTTTGACCGACGACTCGTTCGTTGCCTACGGGAAAGCCGTCGACAGGTTGCTTGGCAGCCCGCGCCTTGGCGAGCGCTTGGCTGTGCACTGGCTCGACCTCGCGCGCTATTCGGACACGTACGGTTATCAGGTCGATCGCAATCGGTTCGTCTGGCCGTGGCGCGACTGGGTGATCCGCGCCTTCAACGACAACCTGCCGTACGACGATTTTTTGACGTGGCAACTGGCCGGCGACCTGTTGCCCAACGCCACCGACGACCAGCGGTTGGCGACCACCTTTAACCGGTTGCACCCGCAGAAGGTCGAGGGAGGCAGCGTGCCGGAGGAGTTTCGAGTCGAGTATGTTGCCGACCGCAACCACACCTTCGGCACGGCGATGCTGGGTCTGACGCTCGAGTGCGCCCGCTGCCACGACCACAAGTACGACCCGATTTCGCAGAAGGAGTACTACCAGTTTTTTGCATTTTTCAACACCATCGACGAAGCCGGGCTGTACTCCTACTTTACGCCGTCGATCCCTACGCCCACGCTGCTGATGAACGACGAGGCGGCGAAACAAAAAATCGCCGATTTGGTAAAACAGATTGCCGCCGATGAGGCCGAATTGGCCAGGGTGAGCGCCGCCGCCGGAGAGGGGTTTGAAAAATGGCTCACCGAGCGACCGGCTGAAGAGGTGTTGCCCGGGCAGATCGGTCACTTTCCGTTCGACGAATTCAAGGACGGCAAGCTGCCTAATCTCGCTGACGAATCGAAGCAGGCGGCGAGTAGCCAAAAGAATAAAATCGTTCCCGGCAAAAACGGCAATGCCTTGCAGTTGACCGGCGACGATGGGGTGAATCTCGGCATCGGCAACTTCAAGCGCACGGCGCCATTCTCGGTGGCGCTTTGGATGAGCACGCCGCATCACAAGGAGCGCACGGTGGTTTTTTCCCGCTCGCGAGCGTGGACTGATGCCGGTAGTCGAGGCTACCAAATGCTCCTGCGCGACGGTCACTTGAGCGCGTCGCTGATCCATTTTTGGCCCGGCAATGCGATCAATGTCCGCACCAAGGCCAAGCTGCGCAAGGACGAATGGCATCATGTCGCGATCACCTACGACGGCTCAACGAAAGCGGCGGGGTTGGTGATTTACGTCAATGGTAAAATGGCTGAAACCGAAATTCACAAAGACAACCTGTACAAAAACATCACCGGTGGCGGCGGCGACACGATCGTCATTGGGCAGCGATTTCGCGACGTCGGTTTCGCTGGGGGGCTTGTCGATGACTTCCGTGTTTTTAAGCGCGAATTGACTGGGGGCGAAGTGGCGCAGATTCACGACGGCGAGTCGCTGGCTAAGCTGTTGGCCAAGCCGGCCGATGCGCTTGGCCAAGCGGAACGCGACACCTTGCGTGAATACTTTTTGGCTACCGCGAACGAGTCGCACGACGCACAGTTGACCAAGCTGCGTGCCAGTCGCGCGCGCGTCACCAAGCTGCTTGATGGTAAGGTAGAGATCATGGTGATGGAGGAAATGCCGTTGAACCCACGCTCAACGTTCGTACTGAAGCGCGGCGTTTACAGCGCGCCGGGTGAGCGTGTCCGGGCGGCTACGCCGAGGTCGCTGTCTCCGTTCCCGAAAGGTGCGCCGAGCAACCGGCTCGGCCTAGCGAAGTGGCTGGTCGATCCTAAAAATCCGCTGACAGCTCGCGTGGCGGTGAATCATTTTTGGCAGCTTTGTTTTGGCCAGGGGCTGGTGCGCACGCCGGAGGATTTTGGCACGCAGGGCAAACGGCCGACGCATCCCGGGTTGCTCGATTGGCTGGCCAAGGATTTTATCGACAACGGCTGGAACGTGAAGCGGCTGCTCAAGCAGATCGTCATGTCCGCAACGTATCAGCAGGCGAGCGAGACTCGTCCGGCGCTCGAGGCGAGTGACCCGGAAAACCTGCTACTGTCGCGCGCGCCGCGCTACCGGCTTTCCGCCGAGATGATCCGCGACAACGCCCTCTCGACAAGTGGGCTGTTGAGCCGGCGTATGGGCGGGGCGGGTGCCAAGCCGTACGACTTGACCGAGTCGTTCAAGCCGATCGGCCACGACAAAGGCGAGGGGTTGTATCGCCGCAGTGTTTACACGTTTTGGAAACGGACCGGCCCGGCCCCGGTGATGATGGCGCTCGACGCATCCAAGCGAGACGTCTGCCGGGCCCGGCGCGAAAACACCGCCACGCCGCTGCAGGCACTGGTGCTGCTGAACGGGCCACAGTTCGTCGAGGCGGCGCGAACACTTGGTGAGCAGATGGTGCGTGAGCACGGCGACAATGTTGGCGCCATGGTACGTGACACGTTCCGCACGCTGACCAGCCGCGAGCCATCCGTTCGTGAAACAGCGCTGCTGCGTCGACTGCATGACGAGCAGTTGGCCGTTTTTGAAAAGGATGCTAAGGCCACCGAAGCGTTTTTGAGCGTGGGTGAACATCGCCTGGCCAAGGGCTTGGCCAAGCCTCGTATCGCCGCCGCGGGCATCCTGGCCAAGGCGCTAATGAACTTTGACGAGTCGGTCGTGAAGCGATAGATTTCACAGAAAATGAACACACCAATTTGCACTGGGTTTGAATCGACCGTCGGGATGAGCCGGCGCGGTTTCCTCAATTCGTTCGGCATGGGGCTGGGCGGGATCGCTTTGGGCAGCCTACTCCAGCCAGGCGCTCTGCTCGGTTCAGCGGTCGGGCGCGGCATGATGGGGGCGCCGCATTTCGCGCCCAAGGCCAAGCGCATCATTTACCTGTTTCAAAGCGGCGGCCCGTCGCAGCTCGACCTGTTCGACCCCAAGCCGACGCTGATCGAAAAACATGGTACCGAATTGCCGGAGGAGATTCGGCGGGGCCAACGGCTCACCGCGATGTCAGGCAACCAGGCGTCACTGCCGCTGGTGGGGTCGCCGTTCAAGTTTGCGCCGCGCGGCCAAAGCGGCGTCGAGATCAGCGACATGCTACCGCACGTTTCCGGCATCGCAGATGACCTATGCCTCATCCGCTCGATGCATACCGAGGCAATCAACCACGGTCCGGGTGTGACGCACATGCAAACTGGCTCTCAATTCCCGGGCCGACCCAGCATCGGCGCCTGGCTCAACTACGGGCTCGGCCGTGAAAACGACAATCTACCATCGTTCGTGGTGATGGTGACCAAGGGCAAGGGTGGCCAGCCGCTCGTGTCGCGGCTTTGGGGGAGCGGCTTTTTGCCGTCGGAAAATCAGGGCATTCGTTTTCGCTCCGGCGCGAACCCGGTGCTGCATCTGCAAAACCCAAGTGGCATCGGGCGTGACAGTCGCCGGCTGATGCTCGACCGCCTGCGCGAACTTCACGAGCTGCAGCTCGAGGGCAATCCCGACGCCGAGATTGAGTCACGCATTGCGCAGTACGAGATGGCATTCCGTATGCAGGCGTCGATCCCGGAGGTGACCGACATCTCCGGCGAGCCGGAGCATGTGCTGCGCGAGTACGGCGACGACGTAAAAAATCCGGGCACCTTCGCCGCGAACTGCCTGCAGGCGCGGCGCTTGGCCGAGCGCGGTGTGCGATTCATCCAGCTTTACCATCCCGGCTGGGATCAGCATGGCGGCCTACCAGGCGGCCTGCGGACGCAGGCCCGGGAGACCGACCAGCCGTCTGCCGCGCTCGTGCGTGACCTCAAGCAGCGCGGTATGCTCGACGACACGCTTGTGATTTGGGGGGGCGAGTTTGGCCGCACCAACTACTGCCAAGGCACGCTGGGTAAGGATAACTTTGGTCGCGATCACCACGGCCGGTGCTTCTCGCTGTGGATGGCCGGCGGCGGCGCGAAGGGCGGCACCGTCGTTGGCCAGACCGACGACTACGGCTACAACGTTGTTAAGGACGGCGTGCATGTGCACGACTTTCACGCGACATTGCTGCACCTGCTCGGCATCGACCACGAACGGCTGACCTTCAAGTATCAGGGCCGCTATTTCCGCCTCACCGATGTGCACGGCCATGTCGTCAAAGGCGCGTTGGCTTAAACCACAAGCGCCGTTTGGCCAGGCGCGAAACTGATGACGATTCCTAATTACATCTCGATTTTTCGGCTGATGCTGGTGCCGGTGTTCGTGATTTCCTTACTTGATTTCGCTGACACGGGGACGGAGCTGAGTTGGTGGATGGCGGTGGGGGCGTTCCTTGTGGCGGCAGTCAGCGACGGGGTGGACGGCTATATCGCGCGGCGTTTCAAGCAGCGCAGCGAGTTGGGCGCCTTTCTTGACCCGATGGCGGACAAGCTGCTGCTGGTGTCCGGCCTGGTGGTGCTGAGTTTTTCCAGCGATCATCTTCCTCAACTGCCGGTCTGGATGATCGGCGTGGTGTTTGGGCGTGATTTGTTTTTGCTTCTAGGGTTTTTCGTGATCACTCATTGGTGCGGCAAAATGAAGATCCAGCCGCACTTCATCAGCAAGTGCGCCACGGTACTGCAGATGTTCGTGGTGGCTTGGGGAGTGTTGGGCGGGAAGGACCAGTTCGGGCTCGAGACCGATTGGCTGTTTTGGTGGTGTCTCGCGGGAACAGTGTGCACCGGTTCGACGTTCCTCATCTATTTCCCGGCCGGCATCAAGCAGTTGAAGTCAGTGCCGGCTAGCGCCCCGAGTACGGACCAGTCGCGGCGGTTGGTGCGGATGGATTTTGAGGTTGATCCGAGCACTCTCGTGGGTGGCTTGAAATCGGCCCGAGACGAAAAGAACGAAGGCGCGTAACCTTTGTTAGTATGGCATTGTAGGACTTGGTGTGTGTTGGATGAGTAGATTGACCTGTTTTTTGGGGATGACTTTTGCCGCGGGAATGGCCATGGCGGGGCCGGGGCAAGATGATGGCGATGGGCACGCGGACGGTGGGCTGGAGTTCGCACTCAAACCGAAAGGGCTTGGTCAAGCGGGGCAGTTTCAGTTCAGCGTCGACGGTCCGGGAGTGAACTACTTTACCCGTTTCCTTGGCGACGGGTTTCACGTGGAAAGCTCTACCGACCTGAAGCAGTGGAACGATGTCGAGCTGCTCAAGGCCACCGATGAGGAGACAGTATTTCAGGACGGGAGCGGGGCGGCGGTGAGCCGTTTTTATCGAGTGCGCTACGAGGGGGGCACGTCCACTTGGGGCATTATCCGCGATCGCATCCTTGGCCCGAGCTGCGCCGGTTGTCACAGCAAGGGCACGACGTTTGCCAAGCAGTCGAAGCTTCTACTTACGCCGGACGTCGCCTATGGGCAGCTCGTCAATCGCAAGCCGGCCAACACTTACGCGCTCGAGGACGGGCTGGAACTCGTCGGTACCGAGGGGCTGGCAAGCGTCGGCAAAAGTTTTCTGTGGGAGAAAATCAACACCGCCGAGGGGCAGCATTTTTACGATGACCACTCTGGCTATGGCTCGCTGATGCCGTTGGGCGCCGACCCGCTGACCGACGGCGAGCTGAAGTTCATCCTACAATGGATCCTCGAGGGCGCGCCGGAGGATGGCGTCGTGGCCAAGGTCGCCGACTTGGCCAACCTCGAGCGCTATGCGCCTCCGCCCTTCACGCCCTTAGACAAACCGGACAGTGGCATCCAATTGCACGTTGGGCCATTCGATGTGCCGGCAAATTTCGAGCGCGAGTTTTTTATGTACAAGGAGCTCAACAACAACAAACCGGTGTATGTGAATCGTGTCCAGATCGAGATGAAATCGGGTAGCCACCATTTCATCGGCTACCTAGTGGATTCATCGAGCCCGTTTTTCCCCTTTACAAGACAGTTGTTCGTGCCGAACAAACTACGCGACCTGCACCTGTCCAATGGCAGGGACGATCCGCTGGTGTTGGCGACGATGGCGTTCCACGATTTTTTTGCTGGGACACAGACACCGCGCCTCGATTATGCATTTCCTCAGGGCGTGGCGCTCAAGCTCCCGGCCCAAACCGGCATTGACCTGAACACGCATTACGTTAACCGAACCGACAAACCCTCTACCGGCGAGGTTTACATGAACCTGCACACAGTCGAAAAGGCGACAGTGAAGCACGAGGCTAAGATCATCAACATGAGCAATACGGACATCGAGCTTCCTCCCGGCGTGGAAACCACGGTGACTGCTGATTTTCGCGCGTCCGAAACCATGAATATTTTCCAGCTCTTCTCGCATTCGCACGAGAAGAGCATCGAGTTTCGCGTGGAGATCGCCGGCGGCAAGCGGGACGGGGAGTTGCTCTATATTTCCTACGACTGGAAGCATCCGCCGGTGATGAAGTTCGACCCGCCGCTGGTGGTGAAACGAGGCGAGACAATCCGCCTAAAAACCACCTACAACAACTGGACGGACGAGACCATCACCTTCGGCCTGCGCAGCACCGATGAGATGATGATCCTCTTCGGCGCGTATTATTAATGGAATAACCGAAGCCATAGGTCACAACCCTGAAGGGGCTTCACAAGTTACCCGTTTCTCTTCTTAAAAAGCTTTTGTCCGGCTGGAGCCGTCGGTAGCTTTTTGCGTGTGAAGCTTTCTTGTTTGTATGCGACGGTGGCGGCGCTTGGCTTCGCCCCATTTGGCCAAGCGGCGGCGAATGAATTAGACAAGTCGGTGGCGGCGTTGCGCGCCGTCGGTGGCGAGGGGCAGGGCAACACTGCCGCCGGCCGGGCGCTGCAGCGCCTGGCCAAGGGCGGTGCCGGCACGCTGCCGGCGTTGCTCGCCGGGATGGACGGGGCGAACCCGTTCGCAGCGAACTATCTTCGCGGTGCTGTCGAGGTGATCGCCGGCAACACGTTGGCCAAGGGTGGGGAACTGCCGCTGGTCGAGTTGGGTGAATTCCTGCTGAACAGGAGTCACGACGCCAAGCCGCGTGCGCTGGCTTTCGAGCTGATCCGGCGCGTTGACGCCGAGGCCGCCGAGCAACTCATCCCCGGTTTGCTGGGCGACCCCAGCGTGGATCTCCGCCGCGAGGCCGTCGCCCGGCTGCTTGGCCAGGCGGAGGGCTTGGCCAAGGCCGGCAACAAGCCGGCGTCCGTGTTGCTGTACCGGCAGGCGCTCGATGCCGCCCGCGACCTCGACCAAATCAAGTCCATCTCCGGCGCGTTGCGGGAGCTTGGCCGCAAGGTCAACTTGACGCGGCACTTCGGTTTTCTTGTGGACTGGCAAATGGCCGGCCCGTTTCACAACAAGGATCGCGCCGGGTTTGAGTCAGTGTTCGGGCCGGAAAAAAACTCGGAATTGTCGGCGTCGTACGACGGCATGGACGGCAAGGTGAAGTGGCAGGGTTACTCGACCGGCGACGAATACGGGATGGTGGATTTCAACAAGCCTTACGGCGACCTAAAGGAGGTCACCGGCTACGCGCAGACGGAGTTCGTCTCCGGCATCGATCGACCGGCCGAGCTGCGGCTTGGCTGCAAAAACGCGTGGAAGATCTGGCTCAACGGCGAGTTGATATTTGGGCGCGACGAGTACCACCGAGGAATGCGAATTGACCAATACAAACTGCCGGTGCAGTTGAAGAAGGGCGGCAACACGATCCTCGTGAAGGCCTGCCAAAATGAGCAGGTGGAGGATTGGACGGTGCAATGGCAGTTCCAGTTGAGGGTGTGCGATGCGACCGGCACGGCGATACGTTCCAGCACGAAAAAGAACCGCGAAGTCGCTGCTCAGTAATCAGACAATCATGAAAAAAATTATAGTTACTTTCACTTTTGCCGCCTTGGCCAACGGCTTAGCGGCGGGCGACTGGCCCGGCTTTCGCGGGCCGCTGGGCAACGGCGTTTCGGATGAAGTTGGGCTGCCGGTTGCTCTCGACGCGAAGAAGCACATCGCCTGGCGGATCGATCTGCCGGGCCGGGGACTTTCAAGCCCGCTCGTCGTGGGTGACCGGGTATTTGTCACCGCCAGCGGCGGTACGCGTCAGGACCGGTTGCAGATTCTCTGCCTCAATGCTGCCGACGGTTCGGTGATTTGGCAGCGACAGTTTTGGGCGATGGGCAGCACGATGTGCCACAACAAAACCAGCATCGCCGGCCCCACGCCGGTGACCGATGGCCGGCGGCTGTTTGCGATCTTTTCGTCGAATGATCTGTTCTGCCTCGACCTCGATGGCAACCTCCAGTGGCTGCGCGGCATGACGCTGGATTACCCGAACGCCCGCAATAGCCTGGGCATGGCGTCGTCGCTCGTGCTCGCCGGCGGGGTTCTGGTCGCGCAGGTCGAGAACGACAGTGAGTCGTTCACGGCCGGACTCGACAAACAAAACGGGATGAACCTGTGGAGGGTGGATCGTCCGAAGTCAGCCAACTGGACCACGGCCACAGTGCAAAAAACCGTGTCGGGGACGGAGATGCTGCTGCTGCAATCCGGCAGGGGCATCCACGCCGTGAACCCAAAAAACGGCAAAGTCGCCTGGCACTACGCCGACGGCGCATCGACGATCCCGTCGAGCGCGCTGGCCGACGGAGTGCTCTACGTGCCATCGCACGGCTTGACGGCACTCGAGTTGGCGGATGATGGCAGGTCGTTTAAGCAGAAATGGCGCTCGTCGCGGCTGCGCCCGGACACGGCCAGCCCGCTTGTGCATCGCGACCGGATTTACAGCCTGAACAGCGCCGGTGTGCTGACTTGCGGTGATATCGACAGCGGCAAGCGGCTTTGGCAACTGCGCCTCGACGGGCCGTTCGGAGGCTCGCCCGTGGTGGCGGACAATCACCTGTACGTCTTCAACGAGGAGGGCATGGTGCAGGTGGTAGATCTGTCTTCGCCGGAGGGACGCATCGCCGGCGAGATGGACTTGGGCGAGATGATCCAGTGTTCGCCTGCCGTCTCGAACGGCGCGCTTTACGTCCGAAGCAACCGGCGCATCTGGAAGATTGCCCGTAAAACCCAGCTTTGACAGTGAGTAGTAAACGGTGAGCAGTGAGGTAAACTTGAACGTTGAGACTTCCGAGGTTGTGAGATTTATCCCGCCGTGCCAACCACCTTGAGCAGCCTCGTCTTCGCGATGCAGTACGACTGGGGAATCAGCCGCGAGGAGATCGCCACCGCGCCGGCGCGCGATGGGCAGCGGCCGTTGGGATTGCCGGAGTTGATTGCCTCCGATCGCGAGGCACTGCTGTCCAATGAGGTCGGCTGGTATGGAGCGCCGGAATGCTTGGCCAAGCTGGGCGGGGAGGTTGCAGGGGAGGTTGCGACGCTCGTCGCTGATGGATCACGCTGGGCAGGCGTGGGAATTGATGGAGGCTCTCGAGCGGCTGTTCACGGCTTGACGGTGACCCAGTCGATGTCATGCCGCTCGGCATACTCGGAGAGCACGCGCTCGTTCTCGATCAGTATGGCCCGGACAATCGATGACTCGTCGGCGTGGCCAATGTGCGGCAAATGATTGGGGATAAGGCCAAGTTGCCTGTGGGCGTAAACCAATGCGTAGGCCGCCTCGGCTACGGCCACCAATGGCAGCGTGTCGTCGACACCCTCGATATAATCCTCGACTACGCCCGCCAAAAACTCAAGTTGCTCGGCCAGGTGGGGATACTTGGGTGCGTCAATCTCGGCGAACTCCAGTTTGAGGGCGGGAAGTTTTTTGTGGATTCCCTCGAGGATTTTCGGTGTGATCTGCTCCGCGCCGTGATGAAGGAACTCCGCTATCTCTGACATGCATCCAAGGATGCGCTTGGAGGGGGCGAAACTCAAGTTCGTATTAACTGATGAACATAAAGCAAAAACCGGATGAACCGCGACAACGTCGTCGGCAATGGTATTGCCGCTGCGTACGCTTGACTAAGTGGCTGGGCGTTGGAGTGCTCTTGTTGCTGGCGCTCC
>Ga0308009_10001887_pt1 | contig 11398 bp, 9 predicted proteins | sample Neamet127_FD_203134 | JGI IMG/M metagenome (GOLD analysis project Ga0308009, IMG submission 203134) | Marine microbial communities from water near the shore, Antarctic Ocean - #127 | ecosystem: Environmental > Aquatic > Marine > Unclassified | place: Southern Ocean | collected 2014-07-24
GAACAGCGTACCAACAGATTCCCCCATGATGTCTGACAACAAAATCAGCACCAGGCTTGGCGGAATGATTTGCCCCAAGGTGCCCGACGCGCATATGGTGCCGCAAGCCACACTAGGCGCATAACCACGCCTCATCAAAGTTGGCAGTGTAAGCAAACCCACGGTAACCACGGTTGCGCCCACAATGCCTGTAGATGCACCCATCAGCACACCCACCAGCACAATGGCCAAGCCCATGCCGCCTTTCAGGCCGCCCATGGCGGTGCCGATGGTGTCGAGCATGTCTTCAGCCACACGGCTTTTTTCAAGCATCACACCCATGAATACAAACAGCGGAATGGCAAGCAGGGTGTAGTTGCTGACCACGCCGTACAAACGCGCAGGCATCAGATTGAATAACATCGGGCCAAAGCCGATGTAACCCGCCACAAAGCCGGAAACCGCCAAGGCAATGGCCACTGGAATACCAATGATCATGAGCCCTAAAAAGCCGGCAATCATTCCCAGCACAATCCATTCATTGCCTATCATGAGGCCACCTTCGCTTCTTTGATTTGCAGTACTGCCTGCAACAGGTTCGCGACGCCTTGAATCATCAGCAGACCAAAGCCCAGGGGCAGGAATATTTTCAGTAAATACCGATAGGGCAGGCCACCAGGATCGGGCGAGCCTTCCATCATGTCGAAAGACTGCATGACATAGGGCACCGACAAATATACGATGACGAGTGCCACCAGAAAAGTTAGTGCAGCACTGGCCAAATCAATCCAGCCCTTGCCGACGGGGCCGAACCGGTCGTACACAAAATCAACCCGCACATCGGCTTTGTGCTTCATGGCATAAGCCAAACCGAACAGGGCGATGGGAGAGATCAAATGCCACTCCAGTTCTTGCAAGGCAACTGGGCCGATCGAGAACAGGTAACGAAGAATCACGTTGGCAGCTACGAGAACAACGAGGGCAAGCACGCAAAGGCGTGCAAGCCCCCCAACGAACTCGACAATAGCCTCGAGTTTGGGGATGGCTTGCTTCATGACAACAACTGCCTGTTAAAGGTTAAGAAAGGTTTTTTCGCTCAGTGCTGCCCAGGATTCATGCTTCTTTCTGAAGGCCATGAACGAGGTGTGCACTTTCTTGGCCAACGGATCAGAAGCAGCCACGCTTTCCAGAGTGTCCATGGTGGCTTCTTTCAACTTGTCCACGATGGGCTTGGGCAGTGCCTGCGCTTTCACGCCCTGGTTTTTTACAAGGTCTTCAAGTGCTTCTGCATTCACCGATTCCGACCAGGAAAGGCTTTCCACTACGCTGGCTTGCGCCGCCATCTGCACCATCATTTGTAAATCTTTGGGCAGCTTGTCCCAGGCCTTCTTGTTGATCAGGAGTTCAGTCACGTTGGTGGGCTCATGCCAGCCGGTGGTGTAGTAGTACTTGGCAGCCTTGTGCAGGCCCAAGCGGCGATCCTGGAAAGGACCCACAAATTCAGCCGCATCAATTACGCCACGCTCCAGTGCTGGGAAAATTTCGCCACCGGGCAGCAAACGAACATTCACACCGAGTTGGCTGTACACCTTCCCAGCCAGGCCAGGAATACGCATCTTCAAGCCATTCAAGTCAGCAACCGTTTCAACTGGCTTGCGGAACCAGCCTGTCATCTGTACGCCGGTGTTGCCCATTGGCATCGCGGTAAGGCCGAATGGTGCGTACACCTCTTGCCACAACTTCATGCCGTCGCCGTGATACAGCCATGCCATCATGCCTTGGGTGTTCATGCCAAAAGGCACGGTTGTAAAGTACTGTGCGGCAGGCGCCTTACCTGACCAAAAATAGGCGTTGGCTGCATTCATTTCAACCGTGCCTGCCGACACTGCATCGAAGCCCTCGAGTGCAGGGATCAGTTCACCAGCGGCGAAGTGTTGAATTTTCAGTCGACCGCCTGACATGGTTTCCACTTTCTTGCAAAAATCGGTGGGGCTGCCGGGGCCCGCGACATAGAAGGGTGAGCCAGGTGGGTAGGCATTGGTCATTTTCATGGTGACTTTTGCGCCTTGTGCACTTGCAACACCCGGTACTGCCAAGGCTGCACCGCCTGCCGCCGTGGCTGCGGCACCTGAAATAAACTTTCGACGATCAATTGAGGTCATGGAACACACTCCTGCTGCTTGGAAAACAAAGGGTTCGCCGACTGCACAAATGGCAATCGGTCATAAACCTTCTTTAGCGAAAGGTGTGCCAGCTTGTTGATATTCTAAGTTATTGAAATTAATGGAATTTATATGTTTAAGGGTTTACCCTTTGTTTGCGGGGGGCACACCACAATGAAGCATCAGGTACCCAAGCGTCGATGCCATTTGTATACCGTTTGTTTACTTTTGTAGTCGAATCGAACTCGATTGATGCATTAAGAAAATCAATCGGAATCAGATGGATTTGAAAAAAGCCGGTTTGGTGTCGAATGTATACATGGACCCAAAATGTGGCACTGCACCACAATAGGGACACGATTTTTTACAATCGTGCGCCACCGCGGCGGTGCTTCACGCGTTTCAGCAGGTTCTTGCATTCAACTGAAATAATGTCGGGCTGACCAAACAGATATTTCTGCGCGAAAGCCAAAAAGCTTTCCTGCGTATCGGTCAAGGTGTGAATGTGCAGGCTTTGCAAATCCGACATGATGTAAAGGCTAGCCACTTCCGGTTGTGCGGCCAACTCGGTCGCAACCGCTTCAATCACGTGGCTTTTAACCTTCAGGTCCACAAACGTGCTGGTGACTTTGCCCAGCTTTTCCGGATTCACCACGGCTGTGAATTGTTCCACTGTGCCTTCTTCCAGCAAAGCTTGTACCCTGGCTCGGGCATGCGCACGCGAGCAACCAAGCTGTCGGGCAATGTCGGCGAAAGAAAGGCGAGAGTCTTTAATCAGCAGGCTCAGCAGGGCGGCATCGAGTTCGTTCATGGCAGTTTCCATTGTGGTTTTGCCATGAACGATGCAAGAGATGTACCTGAGCGGTGAGTATTATTAGTGCGCGGGCAGTTCGACCTGTGCCGACGCTTTGTCATGCATGGCGTATTTCTTCATCATGGTTTGTGACGCTTCGTTCAAACCCAACAAATTGATCTTGATCTCATTGCGTTTGAATTTAAAGATCACTTTGTCCAAGGCACCTACAGCTGTAATGTCCCAAAAGTGCGCTCGACTGACGTCAATCGTCACTTCATCAATTACTTCCTTGAAGTCGAATGAATTGATGAAAGTCTCGGCTGATGCAAAAAACACTTGACCGGAAATGATGTAAGTTCGGCCACGACCTTCATTGTGAGTGTTTGATTGCACATGCAGAATGCGGCCCACTTTGTTGGCGAAGAAGAAGCCCGACAACAACACGCCCACTAGAACACCCTGCGCCAAATCATGGGTGCCCACAGTCACGGCTACCGTGGCCAGCATCACCACGCTTGAGCTTTTGGGGTGTTCTCGCAGGTTGCGAATTGAGGCCCAGTTGAATGTGCCGATTGACACCATGATCATCACGGCCACCAAGGCTGCCATTGGAATCAGTGCCACGTAATCACCAATGAACACCACCATGATCAGCAGGAATACGCCTGCGCACAATGTGGACAGGCGACCGCGCCCGCCCGATTTCACGTTGATCACCGACTGCCCGATCATTGCGCAACCCGCCATGCCACCCAAAAAGCCTGCAGCAATGTTGGAGACACCCTGACCAATGCATTCGCGGTTTTTGTCGCTGGGTGTGTCGGTGAGGTCGTCCACAATTTGGGCGGTCATCATCGATTCCAGCAAGCCGACCACAGCCAGTGTCAAGGAAAATGGAAACACGATTTTCAGTGTTTCAAGGGTCCAAGGCACATCGGGCAGAAGAAATACAGGCAGTGAGTCGGGCAACTCGCCCATGTCACCCACAGTGCGAATGTCGAGACCTACCGCAATACTGAAACCGGTTAGAACCACAATGGCCACCAAAGGAGAGGGCACTGCTTTGGTCACGTAGGGAAGCAGGTAAATAATGCCAAGGCCTGCGGCCACCATGGCATACACATGCCAGGTCACGTTGATCAGTTCGGGTAGCTGGGCCATGAAAATCAAAATGGCCAGTGCATTCACAAACCCGGTGATGACTGACCGGGATACGAAACGCATCAATTTGCCCAGTTGCAACATGCCAGCCAATATTTGAAAAACGCCGGTTAGCAGCGTGGCCACCAGCAGGTATTGCAGCCCGTGGTCTTTCACCAGCGTAACCATGACCAAGGCCATTGCACCGGTTGCTGCGGAAATCATGCCGGGCCGTCCGCCCGTGAATGCAATCACTGTGGCAATGCAGAACGAGGCATACAGGCCTACTTTGGGGTCAACACCCGCAATAATTGAAAAAGCAATGGCTTCAGGGATGAGCGCGAGCGCAACAACGAGTCCAGCCAGCAGGTCATTTCGGACATTCGATAACCAGTCCGCGCGGAAATTTTTAATCATGTTAATCAGAAAAAGCAAATGTCATTCGACCGGTTAACAGGCCAAACGACCGAGTCACGGCAGAGAGGGTTTGAAAACTGGCGCCTTCAAACAAGATAAAAACAGAGGAAGAAGAATGAATTCTTACAAGGGTAGGGGTGTGTTGGTTGAACGAATCTGGCGCGAAGGATAACCGCAGCGCTTTGGAATTGTCAATCCAAAAAGGGTCTTGGCTTATTGACCAATAATTCATCAAATTAATGGATGTGTTCTAATAAGGGTGTTCATAGCGTTAAAAAATGGAGTTGAACACATGTCGACAGAAATCGAAAACACTGAATATGAACACACAGAACACAGGTTGACACTGCGAAATTTGCAGGTTTCGGATTATTCAGACATCAAGCGGATCATGGAAGTGGTCTACCACAGTGCCGGCGGTGCATTGCCCGAAGCCAAGTTCCGTTCAATTCTTAAAACATTCCCCGAAGGCCAGATTTGCATTGAAGACGACGGCAAAGTGATTGCCGCGGCCTTTGCCGTGGTGGTGGATTACGACAAGTTTGGCGACAAGCACACCTACATGGAAATTACGGGCAATATTTACGCGACCACGCACGACCCCAAGGGTGACGTGCTGTACGGCATCGACGTGTTCGCAGATCCCGAGTATCGCAATATGCGTTTGGGTCGCCGCTTGTATGAAGCGCGCAAGGAGCTGTGCCAGAACCTGAACCTGCGCGCCATCATGGCTGGGGGTCGTATTCCCGGCTACAAAGCCCACATGCATGAAATGTCGCCACAGCAGTACATCGCCGCTGTGAAGCGCAAAGACATCTATGACCCGATTCTGACCTTTCAACTCAGCAACGACTTTGAAGTCAAGCAGGTGTTGAAAGGCTACTTGCCAGAGGACAAAGAGTCGCAAGGCTATGCCACTTTGCTGGAGTGGTTCAATTTGTATTACGAGCCTGAAAAACCAATGTTGTTTGGCGGACCGAAAACCACTGCCCGAATTGGCTGTGTACAGTGGCAAATGCGCGAGTTTCACAGCGTTGAAGATGTGGTGAAACAAGCTGAGTACTTTATCAATGCACTCTCGGATTATCGTTGTGATGTGGCGTTGTTCCCAGAGTTTTTCAATGCGCCTTTGATGGGTTTGGCAGGCAACGGCAATTCGCTGGAAGCCATTCGCCACCTGGCCACTTACTCCGATCAGATCCGCGATGAAATGAGTCGCATGGCTGTCAGCTACAACATCAATGTGGTGGCTGGTTCCATGCCGGTGATGGAAGAGGGTGTGCTGTACAACGTAGCGTATCTGTGCCGCCGCGACGGCACCGTGGATGCGCAATACAAAATTCATCCGACACCCCATGAAAAGCGTGAGTGGATGATGGAAGGTGGCAACAAGCTGAATGTGTTTGACACCGATTTCGGCAAGATCGGCATTCTGATTTGTTACGACTCGGAATTTCCGGAGTTGTCTCGCCTGCTGGCCGACAAAGACATGCAAATTTTGTTGGTGCCATTCTGGACCGACACGAAAAACGGCTACTTGCGTGTGCGCCGTTGTGCGCAGGCACGCGCCATTGAAAACGAATGTTATGTGGCCATTTCAGGCAGCTTTGGCAATCTGCCCAAGGTGGACAATGTGGATATTCAGTACGGCCAAACTGCCGTGTTTTCGCCGTCGGATTTCGCATTTCCACACGACGCCATCATGGCTGAAACCACACCGAACACCGAGATGACCCTGATTGTGGATGTGGATCTGGACAAGCTTCAGAACCTGAAAAATGAAGGCTCAGTGCGCAACTTCCTGGATCGCCGTCGTGATTTGTACAAGGTGGTGTGGCTAGGTGAGGAATAACTGACCCAGCTTTGCAATGGCCACTGCGGTGTCGTCGGTTACCGGGTGGCCACAATTCAAGCGAAGGCAGTTTTTATACAAGCCGCTTGCGGAAAATACGCTGCCCGGCATGTAGGACACTTTTCGCGAAATGGCCTTGTTGAACAGGGCAGTGGTGTCGATATCGTCCGGTAGTTCTACCCACAGCACAAAGCCGCCTTTGGGCTCGGAAATTCGGGTGCCTTGCGGAAAATGTTTCAAAACCAAATTACCCATGGCCCTCACCTGCGTTTCAAACTGCTGGCGCAGCGTGCGCAAGTGTCGCTCGAACGATCCTTTCTCAAGATAGTGCGCCACGGCCAACTGGGTAATCGGGTTGGTTGAACCGCTGAGAATCCGTTTTTTAGACAGCACTTGTGCAGCGTATTTTCCGCCTGCCACATAGCCAATGCGCAGCGAAGGGCTCAGTGATTTGGAAAACGAGCCACACATAAGAACCCGGTCGCTTTGTTTGCCTGCCTTCAATGGCCGTGGGCGGAAACGCTCGAAGTACAGGTCGGCGTACACATTGTCTTCCACGATGGGGAAGTCGTATTTGTCTGCCAGTTCCAGCAACTTTTTCCGGTTGGTATCCGGCATGACAGAACCCATCGGGTTGCTGGCTGTGGGGCAAACAATACAGGCTGCAATCCGGGTTTGCTTCACCGCAATTTCCAGCGCTTCCATGGACATGCCATGTTCAGGGCTGCTTGGAATTTCCAGTGCCCGCAAGCCCAGTGATTCAATCATTTGCAGCAGCAAGTAATAACCGGGCGACTCAACTGCCACAATGTCATTGTGTTTGGCCACGCTTTGCAAGGCCAGGCTAAGCGCTTCTGTGCAGCCATCGGTAATCACCAGCTCGTCGCGCTTTAACTTCATGCCCATTAATTCAAACCGCTGTTGCAATTGCTGCACCAATTCTGGCCGGTTGGGCTCAACATGGCTGCCAAGGGTCAGCAGGTCAGGGCGGGTGCGGTTGACTGTGGTGTAGCTGCGGCGCAGTGTTGCGATCGGCAACAGCTCGTGTGCGGGGAATGCCACCCCAAGCGGTGCAACCCCTTCACGCGTGCTGCTTTTCAGAAGCATGGCAATTTGGTCGGCCACTTCCAGATTCACTGGCGGGTCCAGAACAATCGAATCTGGCGCCTTCGTGCAGGCCATCGGAATTTGAATGTTCCGTGATTGAACGTAGTAACCTGACTTGGCAACGGGTTGCACATAACCCCGATCTTCCAGCAAGTTCAATGCTTTTTGTACCGTGTCAATTGAGTAGTGCCATTGCTCGGAAAGCTTTCGGATTGAGGGCAGCTTGTACCCCACTGCAAAGTGATTGTTTTCAATCAAGGCCTGCAGGCTAAGGGCCAGGGTTTCATATTTGCGGGCGCTGTTGTCCATGGCTTACACCGCTGCCTTGGCCAGGTTATCGCTGTCGGTTTGCTTCTTCAGCTCCCAGACCATGAACACGCCAGCCACCATCAATACGGCAGCCAGGTACAACGATCCCCGATAGGTGCCAGTGCGTTCCGCAATCAGGCCAGCAAGGGCTGGTGCCGCAATTTGCGACACGCCATAACTCAGCGTCATTCTGGCCATGGCCTTGCTGGGGTTCGCCGGAAACTGCCGGCCTGCAATACTCAAGGTCAAATTCACAATGCCGGCAAACGTACCGCCAAACAGCACTGCGCTGATCATGTTGGCCCAATAGCCGTCGATCAGGGCTGCCATCACAATTGAGATGATTTGCAGCAGGTAAGCCAACACCAAGGCTTCAAAAACGCCTGTGACGCGCGCCACGCGGTCCCACACAAATGAGGAGGGAATCGCAGCCAAACCAACCACCACCCACACCCAAGGGCCCTTGCCTTGCAATTCAGGCAGCGTTTCTGCAATCGCCACAATGAAGGTTGCGCTGATCACATAGCCAAAGCCTGCGCAGAAATATGCGCCCAGCATCAATCGCATCCATTTCGCACTGGGCGGTGGTACATCAGCCACCTGTGCTTCAGTGCTGCCTGCTTTGGCGGGCTTTGGCATCCATATCCAGGCTGGTACGAAGAAAAGAATTCCCACCACCCCCAGCACCCACCATTGTTGGTTCCAGGCCAGGTGGTCGACCATGGCCATGACCGCAAGGCCAGACAACACCAGGCCCATGCCCGCGCCGGCAAAGTGCAGGCCCAGTTCGGTTTTCAGGTTCTGGCGGGCCAGCCAGTTCATGATCAGCCCCGACGCAATCAACATGCCCGCTGTACTTGAAACACCCGAGATAAAACGCAGGAACACCCACAGATTCACATCAGTGGTCAATCCCATGCCGATGGTGCTGAGCACTGCCACAATCAATCCGAAGCGATACAGCAGGTATTTGTAATTCAGGTTGCTCAGTGTGGAGGCCAGCAAGGCACCGCTGATGTAGCCAATGTAGTTCACCGTGGCCAGCCAGCCGCCATCGAAGGCGCTCAGGCCTGCCTGATCGCGCATGATGGGCAACAAGGGTGTGTAAGAAAAGCGGGCCAGCCCAACGGTCAGAATTAGGGAGCAAATGCCTGCGGCAATGACTTTCCAACGTTCCAGTTTCATGGGGGTCACCCGCACAGAAGTCAAGTTCCAGAAGCAGTACAGATTTTTATAGGATTGATCTGTACTGCACATTATTTCATTATCCTGAATCTGTACTGAAAATGCAAAAATTCTTAAAGTGAGTGTTCCATTGTTACTCCACGAAAGGAGTTCGTCATGCAGCACTTTCAAGCGATTGCTCTGTTTGCTTTTTTAAGCATCATTACGCCCGGGCCCAATAACCTGATGATCATGACCAGCAGCATGAATTTTGGTGTGCGAAAAAGCCTGCCGCATTTCTTCGGCATTATTGTGGGTTTTCCGCTCATGCTGCTGGCCATGGGTTTGGGCTTGAATGCGGTGTTTGAAAGCCTGCCCTGGTTTCACACTGCGCTGCTGGTGTTCAGCCTGTTGATGATGGTGTATCTGGCTTGGCGAATCGCGAGCTTCTCACCGTCTGCTGATGCCCTGAAGCCCGGCTCAAAACCTCTGGGCTTTTTTAATGCGGTGTTGTTTCAGTGGGTGAATCCCAAAGCCTGGTTCATGGCGACAGCGGCAGTTGCGCTTTTTCCGGCCAGCTCGAACACACCAGTTTTCGACGTGTTGATGGTGGCTGTGATCATGGCCAGCGTGGGTTTGCTGTGTGTGGGATTGTGGCTGGTGTTGGGTGCGCGCTTGCGGGCTTTCATCAACAGCCCGCTGCGCTTGAAGTGGTTCAACGGAACAATGGCTGCCAGTTTGGTGCTGTTTTTCGCGTACAGCACCGCACAGGCCATGTAGTTTTACGGCAAAGACAAACGCCAGATGTTCCAGGTCGTGGTGCCAAACTGTCGTGTGAAGCTGCCCTTGTTGTAGGGCAGCCCATACCGGGCTGCCAAGGCCTGAACTCGGGGCGACATTTCTGCATAGCGGTTGGCAGGAATGTCCGGGAACAGGTGGTGTTCAATCTGGTGGCTCAAGTTGCCCGACAGAATATGGAACAACTTGCCGCCTGTGATGTTGCAGCTGCCCAGCAACTGGCGCACATACCAGGCGGCGCGGGTTTCGCCTTCCACCTCCTCTTTGGTGAAGTGGTGAACACCTGCCGGGAAGTGGCCGCAGAAAATAATCACATTCGACCAAATATTGCGAATACCGTTGGCAATCAAGTTGGCCACAACGGTGAAGCCAAAACCGGCCAAAGCAATCTTCACAATGTCAAAGCCAAAAAACACGGTGAACGGCACGGTGACTGCTGCGCCCAAAACAGGCCAGCACACATAGTCCTTTAACAGCTGGTGGCGCACCTTCCAGCCAATGCGTTTCAGCATTGGGATTATTTCCTTAAAGCTTTTCTTGCCCGCCAGCAGTTTGTCAGCCTCCAGGTCGTGCAGGGCCACGCCCCACTGAAACAGCATCATTAACACAAAGTTGATCACCGGGTTGAACAGGTATTTGGCATGCCAACGCTGGTCATCGGTTACACGCAATACACCGTAGCCAATGTCGGGGTCTTTGCCGTGCACATTGGTCCAGGTGTGGTGCACCACGTTGTGGCTGTGTTTCCACTGGTCTGAAGGGCAGACGTTGTCCCATTCCCAGGTGTTGGATTGAATGTTGGGGTCGCGCATCCAGTCGAACTGGGCATGCATGATGTTGTGGCCCAATTCCATGTTCTCAATGCTTTTCGACACACCCAACATGATCGCGCCCAGCAGAAGCACTGCCCAGAATTGCGGCCAGCCTGTGAAGGTCCAGTCGCTCATGGGCAAGAGGAAAAAGCTGAGAAACACCACGATGCGCCCAGCCAGCATCAGGCTTCGCTGCCATTTGATGACGGAAAGAATGTAGGCGCGGTCTTTGCTGCCCAGCGAGTCTGCAATTTCATTGCGTATGGCGTCCATTTCGCGACCAAATTCTTCAATGTCGCTGGCGCTCAAATGTTTTGGCATGCCCATGTTTGTCTCCTGCTTCCCGTGTTGCTTACACTTCAATTTCTGCATCGCCCACTGCGGCGCACACGCAAATCTGAATCACTTGTCCTGTTTCATTGATCAGCGCGTTCGTACGCAAATCGCGCACACAGCCGCTGGCCAGTTTCACATCGCAACCGTGGCAAATGCCCATTCGGCAGCCGTGTTCCGGGTTCAGGCCCGAATCTTCGGCCAGGCGAAGCAGGTTGGTTTCACCGTCTGAATTGGCGCTCACATTGCTGTTCAGAAACTTCACCACGCCGGTTTTTACTTCAGACGGAACGCCAGCCAGTTGAGCGCGGAACCGCTCCGTGTGCACTTGCCTGCGTAGCCCCTCGGCTTCATACAGTTGCTCGATTGAATCGAGCATGGTTTGTGGGCCGCAAGCATATACATCGCGCTTGCGCCAGTCGGGGCAAAGCTGCTCAAGCTGCTCTTTGGAAAAGTGTGGGCGTTTGCCTGTAATGTCTTCAGGCTTCTGGCCAGGCTCACGGGTGTGCACCAGGTTCAGTTTGTACAG
>Ga0308009_10001894_pt1 | contig 11379 bp, 5 predicted proteins | sample Neamet127_FD_203134 | JGI IMG/M metagenome (GOLD analysis project Ga0308009, IMG submission 203134) | Marine microbial communities from water near the shore, Antarctic Ocean - #127 | ecosystem: Environmental > Aquatic > Marine > Unclassified | place: Southern Ocean | collected 2014-07-24
CTTAGGACCCGGCTTTGCTTCTGTAAACGTAACGTCGGATCAAAAAGTAATGGTGTCTAGAACTAACTCGCAGAGAGTTTTAGCAAAAGCTGTAGCGGGGCAAAAGTGGAAGATAGATATCACGTACCACCCTATGACACAGGCAGAATTCCGTCCTATTGATGCTTTTCTACAAATGAAGCAAGGGGCGCTCACACCTTTTCACGTTGCCCTTCCTCAGTATAATACTCCTGAAAACGCAAATTGGTTAAGTACCTTAACTAATAGTAATGCAGGTATAAACAGTGGCGCGGTATTTCAGTTCTCTACCCAAGGGGCCGCTGCTCACTCTGCTGGATCAACAAGTGTACTAATAGGGTCTCCTAACTGGAATGTTACTGCAGTAGGCGGAGACGAAGCAACAGCTTTACCGTCTCCTGGCGAGATGTTTACTATTAATGATACTAGTGATAGTAACCATGCAAAGGCATATATGATTACTTATGTAGAAACACGTACTAACTATAGTACCTCGCAGCCTGCTATAGCTCATATGAGATTAGGTATAAGCCCTCCGCTAAGTCGTAGCGTTAGCAGCGGAAGCACTTTAAACTTTCAAAACCCTTTATTTAAAGTAATTATGCCTAAAGCGGTGAGGTCTTACTCGCTAAACACAGATAATTTATACAAGTTTGATTTGAAATTGGAAGAATACTTATGAGTACAAAAGCCTTAGGCGCAGATTTAACCACCTCCTTACTTAGCGAGGATCCGTTTCTATATGCTCATCTAGTAAAATTTGAGAAAGTCACGGAAAGGGCTGACGGTCAGATAGCTGAGAAAGCTAGTGACTACTCGTATATAACGGATGCTTCTTTTAACATTAGCTACGATGATAATAGTTCCTCCTTGGCAGGTGCTACTAATGGTGCACAGACTTATATAGCAGGAAGACTTACAAAAGTAGGAACTGTATCAGAGACTACAGAGGCTAAAGTCAGTAACGTTTCTCTTACAGTTTCTTCCATTGGTCTAAGTAGCGCTGTTGTAGGCTCTTCCACTAATAAAATTACTATAGCTAACTCAGCAGGTGCTGGTTGTACCGTAAAAATGATTGATCAAGTCGAATCTTGGGTAGAGCTTGGTTTTGCAGAGGGAGATGAGATAAAAATAGCATCTGCCAATGACACAGATAATAATGGTATAACTCTTGTTATTTCAAGGTTTACGTCAAATAATTATGACGCAGTTTGTATACATCCTAGTAGACTACCTGTTAATAAGGCAGGGCAAAATGACTATAATATTAGCCTTGAAACAGTTGAAGTTACTTCTATACTTGATGATCCTACCAGCAGCACTTACAATGGGTATATAAATAGAGAAGTATCTATATGGAAGGCACATATTGATCCCGATACAGGGACTACAATAGGTGCACCTTATATGCTATTTAAGGGTATCATTTCTAAAGCAAAATTAATAGATGACCCTACTAAGAATTCTACTGTTGCATGGACTCTTACTAGCCATTGGGGCGACTTCATAAGAGTTAATGGTAGAATAACCTCAGACTCAGAACATAGAGCTATGGGGTCAGACGGCAGGCCGGATTTAGCAGCCCTTTACAGGGATGATTATGTAGCTGATTTTGGGTTTATGCACGGAGAAACCGCTGTAAACATTATGGCTATATACCAAGTTATGGAAACTAGGTATAAAATGAAGAAGTCAGGGTGGTTATTTAAAAAGTACAAGCAGGTAGAGTATCAAGTAGAAGTTGATAGAGAAGTTGATCTACGAATAAACTTAGAGGCTAAACGTCTCCCTGTCATTTATGGGGTGCAAAGAACAGATAGTATACCTGTTTTTGCTGATTCTTTATATAATGACCCCTCGAAGATATATGTAGCATACGCTATATGCGAGGGCGAGGTTAGCGGACTATATGATATTTATGTGGATGACCAGTCACGTATTTGTGTCGATAAAAACGACTCAGATACTCGTTCTACACAGACAGACGAAAGTACCATAGACGTTCTTTGCGAAGGTAGAATGGATAAAGGAGATACTTTAAGCTCCGCTACTTCTGTACGTTTAAGCGCCACTAGAGGCATGCCCTTTAATCCGGATTCATTCAGCCCGTATAGCGGAGGTTTATATGGCTTTGCGGGTAATTGGTTAGATGCACTTATATACTTACAGAATAACATTGCTTCCTCTATCCAGACTAATAGTGCTACAGGCGTAACGCATGAGAAGCAGACAACACTTCAGTACCCTATAGCTTCCAAACTAGTGTTTCACTCGGGAAAAAGCCATCAGAGAGCAGATGATACTTTAGTCAATATAGCTAGCAGATATGGGTCTCCTGTAACTGCAGGCTCTTTTATAGTAGATAACAGGTACAAAATTGTAACTTTAGGTAATACAACCTGGTCTAGTCATGGCGGCAATGCGAACGCTGCCGTAGGGGATATATTTAAAGCAACTTCCGCAGGAACTGGTACAGGTACCGCTAAGACACTAGATGGCTTTAAGCTACAAACAGATAGAGAAAAGCCAGAAGAGTACTGGACTAGAAACCATAGAATGCTGGATACGGCGTATGTAGTTGCCGAGTATGAGATTGCTGAAGGCGATACAACTATTCCTACACTTGACTTTGTTGTCCGGGGTAAGGAAATAGAGCAGTACAACTATGACCACTCTTTTGACGAGCATTCTAATCCTTCATTTACTGCAGGTACTATAGCCGATAAGAGAGCTTTATTTAGTGTAGGTGACTATGTTAAGTTCTTCAAAGGTACTGGTACTGGTACTGCCTTAACTACTAATGTGCAAATTGTAGACTCTTACCTATACTATAACGCTAGGAATGAGGCAATACACAAATTTAGGTTTTCTTCCAACCCTATAGCGGCTGATGATACTACAAAAGAATTCTATATGGTTGCTCAGGCAGATAGCACTGGCGGTACTGGAGCTACCTCTGATAATAGATATCCTCTTATAACGTGGGACTATAAAGCAGTAGAGTCCGGCACAATCCCAGTAGAGCTTTTGATGCCTATAACAACTACATCTGGCGACGGCAGCGGTACTATTGCTGCTACAACTGCTGCTAATGGTACAGGGGTAGATGTAACTTTTGAGGGAACAAATGCGGCTCTGTTTAAAACGATTGTATTCAATGGTGGCAGCGGTGTTCTAGCTGGGTTTTTCCTAGAAGGGCAAGATCGCTATACATTAAAAAATGGTAAAATTGTACGACATCAAGTTAATAAGAGCGGATCAGATGCTGCGTCTGCAATAGACCAAGATGTAGGTGGCACTAGTAATTCTATGCAATCTGTTAAGTACTATGGTATACTCAATGTTGTACAACTAGACTCTAATGCGGTGGGAGGCTCTAATGCTTTTGATAGCTATTATAACGGCCAGTTCATAACTGTAGTAAATACTGATGCATTAGGCGTTCAAAAGAGGCAAACAAGAGAGATTGTTTCTTATGATGGCATAAATAAACTAGCTACTGTAGGATCCCTTATACAGGTAGCAACAGAATCTAGCTTTGTATCTGGAACTCATACAGCTACCTCTGTATCTAATTCAGGGGAGAATCCTAAAACAATAACGTTATCTAATACTACTGGTTTAGCCCCAGGGCAGTACTTACAGGCAAACTCGTCAGAAGGTCTCGCTTATGTAGAGTCCGGCACTAAAATAGATCAAATATCGGGTAGTGTAATAACTGTGAATAAGACTGTAAGAATTCAGGTTGGTGCAGTTATTAAGTTCCTGATAGCCGGCGCTGAAGCAGACTTAGCTCAAATAAACCCAGAAGAGTTTGATTTCGTACCTAGAATTGGAGACAAGTACAGTATTGCGGCTAAAGGTGACAAGAAGGTTTCTATAAATCCTGCCATTCAGTTGACTGACTATCTTACTAATGGGAGATATGGTAGAGGTCTAAGCGTGACTAAAGACCTAGATCTAGAGGCCTTTAAGCAGGCAGCTCGTTTGTGTGATACTCGGTCAGATATTACTCTTATTCTTAATGATAATAGAACCTATACTCTGGGGGATACTTACACTCTATCAACTCCTGTCTCGTTACCTGCAGCTACTGAAAATATTATTATTAGTAGTTTAACAGTGAACGAAAGAAAAGATTTTGTTAGCCTTCCTAGTTCTGTAGGTAGAACAGTTACTGTAACTATAGATGGAACTGATGTTACTTCTTCTACTTATACGGTGCATTCTGATGGTATTACTTTTAGTACTTTACCCACAGGCACAGACCCTGTTGTTATAACGTACGCTTCTTTAAGTACTTCCATTTTTCAATGGCAAGGTGTCATAAAGCAGATCAGCGTGCAGATAGGAACGGGAAGCTCAGCACGAAGAGAAATTACCTTTACTAATTGTGTAGGAAAAGTTGCTCATAAATGGTTTGATTGGAAGGCCTACGAACCAGGTAATATTGTGTACCATAAAGTAGGGGGTGTCAATAAGATATACTTTGTTACTGCAGCCGGGCAAATTGACGAGCCAGCCGGTGGCAATTATACCAGTGCTCTTTTCCTTATAAACGCTGGAACAAGTGCTAATGCCGAGATAGACGTAGGAGCCACTCGTTCTGAATCAGGAGAAGGTGATAACCCTCTTGTTAAAGGCTGGAACGGCGCTAACTATGAAAAAAGTGGCTATGAGCTGTATGATTGTGATGACGTAAAATATTGGAGATATAATGGATGGCAGGAGCAGTCTCAAAGAGAGGTAACTCGGCATCAAACAAACGCATTAATAAGAACTGATACTCCGTTATTTGATAATATAAACTCTATGCTTAAGCATTTTAATGGTATACTTCGCTACTCGAATGGAAAGTACCAACTTGATGTTGAAAGTGCGGCCCCTGCTATACCTGCCCTAAGTATAACCACTAGTGGTAACTATAAGGGGAGTGCTGGATCTAGTACTACCTCGTCCTATACAGACCCTAGACTTATATCAGACGACGATATAATAGGTGCGATTACTGTTGATGACTCAGGCTTGAAAGGCAGCGCAAACACTGTATCAGTTACTATAGCGGATCCAAATATACGGTTTGATAATCGTAGTGTTAGCTTTTTTAAATCAGACTACTTAAAAGAAGACAGAAATATACCTAAGAAGAAGGACATAAAAACTCCTTTAATTACTAATTATTATAATGCTCGTATAAATGCAGAGCAGTACTTAGACCAGTCCAGATTTAGTAGAAAGATAAACTTTGTAATGGGGCCAAAAGGCGTTCTACTGCTAGCAGGTACTATTATAAAGATGACATACTCACGCTTTGGGTGGGTTGATAAGCACTTCAGAGTATCGAACATCTCCTATAGGCCAGATTGTTCTGTTCAAGTTACTGCAGACGAGCACAATGACGATACTTATATAATAACCGCAAAAGAGAAAAACTACCAAGTTTCAGGACCGGATGCAGGACCTGGGGATAATACAGTTAAACCTATTTCCCCTTCAAACTTAACTGCTACTACTGATATAAGAAATATGGTTACGTTGAGCTGGACTAATACAACTGCTATGGGTAGCAGTACTTCTGTAGCGGGAACAAATGCGGGGTGGACTACAGAGCTTTGGTTTAGTAGTAGCTCAACGTTTGCAACTCAAATCGCAAATACAGCTTTCTCTAACGGAGCGGTACGGGTACATACAAGTTCAGGTGAAGAAAGCTGGGATCATAACTTTCCAGGCATTTTGTCCAACACTACTCGATATTACTGGGTTAGGCATGTAAAAACTACCCCGACAACTAAAACTTTCTCTAACTTTACCCCTTTAAACTCCGCTTCAGGAGTGCAAGGTATTGCTATAGCTACAGCAGTTAACAAACTCGCAGATTTATACTTATATAAAGCAACAAGTCTTGCTGTTCCTAGCAATCAGATAAGCGGTGATAGCTTCCCTACGTTGGTTGTTACTTTGGATAATGGTTCAAACCATGGGATAATTACATCAGTAGCCACAGGACAAGACTCTGATATGTCTATAGACGGCGCTGGTCAGATTATAAACGGTCTTGGAGCAGGAACGGGCTGGTACTTATCTCGTCAAAGTGTTACTGCTAGTGCTAAGAACGCTTACAGTGTATATAAGCGCGTAAGTGTTAGTGAAGACTCCGCTAATATTACAAAAACAGATTGGTCTGTTCCGACACTGGTTGGAGCATTTGGGGAAGTAGGAGATGATGTAGGACATAACTCGTCCGTTGAGAACCAAAATCATACTTTCTATATGAATTCAGCAGGATCAGTAATCAATGATTTTACTTCTGGTACTAGTGTAATACATACCGATGGTTCGGCCTTTACCTATGCAGCTAGTGGCACAGCTACAAAAACCTATAAAATAACTTTATCGGCATTCTCAGGAGGAGTGGCAGCTGGAAACGTTGTTATTAGCAACTCAGGAGGCCTAACTCTAAATGGTTCTTCTGGTATAATAGCTAACTCTGCTGTCAAACAAGGACAATTTAAACTAGTAATATCAGATAACGCACAGAATGACAGAGTACTAGGTACTTATGTGTTTAAATTTACTAAAATAGTTCTGACGCAAAGGGACGGAATGTCGTTAGAGTACACTAGTTCTACTTATGCAACTGCCTGGGCTGCTGCGGGTGATCTTACTTCGGCGGTAGCACAAGGCGTTGCAGGTCTTGTTATCGGAGATAGTAAGGTTTTCCCCGATGGGCCATTTCTTGTCCCCGAAAGAAGACTGGTTCCAAATGACAAGGTAACTATTACAAATGGAACTACCCAAGCCACCCGCATATGGAACTCTGTAGCAATCTCTGTAGCCAGCCAAGCAACTGGAGGAGCCTCAGGTTCCTGGAGTACTCCTGTTGTAAAGCATTTCCAGGGAAGTGTTATTGTAGATGATACCTTAAGTGCGGATAAGCTAGTATCCAATGCAATTTTTAGTAATCAGATAAGTATTGGAAGTAGAATGTCGTTATCTAACGGTGGATTCTTCCATAGTGGTACTAAGAATACCCTTAGCAGTACGGTTCCGGGCTTTTATATGGATACAGCAGGGAACTTCTCTTTAGGGGGCGTCTATAACGGTGTAGATAGCTTTATGAAGTACAGTCCTTCGTCGGGGGCTCTAACTCTAAGTGGTACTTTCTCCATAGCTGGACCTGCTGGACCTCCTACAAAGACTATAGTTATATACAAATTATCTAGTGCTACTACCGCGTCGGTCTCCACACCAAATGGTTCCGCTACTGTGGTCTTTAACACTGGGGTGGCAACGTTTGACAACCCCTCTGGTTCGGACACTACGACTAAGTCTAACGACTGGCACACTACTTCTCCAGCGCCAACAACGGGACTACCCTATGTACATACGAAGATTGCTTTTGTTACGGGCACGAATGCAACTACCCAAATATCTGCAGCTACCTGGGTAAATGGAGGCATAGTATCAGGTGCTCAAGGTGTCGCAGGTACAGAAGCCTCGTTCCCTGCTATAACAACTCTTAGTGTTACTACTGCTCAAATCGCTAATTTTACAGCCGGAGGTTCGGGTACTGATAAAACCGCGGCAGATGCTATCTTTAATACCCAAATAGGTAGAGCCCCTATAGTACGAGATGCTGTGTTTTTACGGTGTACTACCTCAGGCGGTGCAAGTGCAGCAGTATCTCGTAACGCCGCGCAGCAATGGGAAATATACACAGCAGTAATAGACGGGAGTATGATGGTAACGGATACTATAACAGCGGATAAAATTGATGCGAATGCTATAACGGCATCGGAATTACAAATATCAAATAACTCTGGTTCAGGGTCCGCAGGTATATTTATGGACTATAACTCAGGAAATTCAAAAATAGAGATCAGAGATAGTAGTACTGGTAATCCTATAAGGGTAACGATTGGATACCTAAGTTAACCTTTTAAAAAATAAAACTTGACTAAGTATGTCCTTTGGGATATAATTTCACAATGGAGAAAAAGACATGACCGCAGCAATATACGACTTAGTCATTGACCAAGGTTCCGACTTTGCCATAGACTTGACAATTACGGAATCTGGTTCAGCTAAGAATCTTGCTGGGTACTCCGGTAGGGCTCAGCTGCGTTCAACTCATGCTGCCTCAAGTGCTACAGCAAGCTTCTCTGTAACTATTGTTAATGCTTCTACTGGGGCATTAAAGCTTGAGATGTCCGCGTCTACTAGTACAGGTTTGGCGGCGGGAAGGTATGTATACGATTTAGAAATACATACTGCTAACAATGCTACTGTTAAACGTCTTATACAAGGAAGTGTCACTATAAATCCTGAGGTAACTAGGTGACAGATTCTATAGGTACAAAAGTGACAATAACCGAGGAGGTTACTAATATAGCTGTTACTAATAATAACAGCGTTGGGGTAGCTTTGTCGGAAGCAGTAACTACTGTAATGGTTAATAATCTAGCCCTTCCAGCACAGTTTCAGGATGCAGCAAACATTGCTATAACTCCTTACAATACAATTACCTCTACTAATCTTCAGGTTGCTCTGCAACAGTTAGCAGACCAGAATTTTAGAGGCACTTCAGCTCCTTCTGGTTCAACAGTACAAGAAGGTGATACATGGTATGACACAGATGACGATCAATTAAAAGTCTATAGAGAAACAAGTACAGGCACATTTCAGTGGGTTCCCATAATAGTGGGAGCGTCTGGAGGTGATTCGGATACGGTAGACGCAGGATCCTACTAGGATAACTCGGAGTTACAATGGCTCAAACAATACAAATTAAACGAAGTACCGGAACTGGTAAACCTACTACGGTTGCACAAGGAGAGCTATTCTATGCTTATGGTAGCAACGGTACCTATGGAAAGCGATTAGCTATTGGTAACGTTAGTGGAGGGGGTAATACTCCTGAGATTATCGGTGGCTCTCACTTTATGGATATGCTGGATCATACCCCAGGAACACTAACTGCGAGTAGTGCTATTCTTACGGACTCGAACAATCGAATTGATGAGTTGCAAATAAAAAATCACGGAGGAGTAAAGCTCCATGAAGGGATAGGAAACGGAAGCAGCTATACTTTACTGCGGGGAGCAGCAGCAGTCTCAAGTAATATTACTTACACACTACCTGCAGCTCCTGTCAACGGTCAGTTTCTAACTACTAATAATAGTGGAGATATGTCTTGGGCAGCAGTAGGTACCACTCTTACTATTGCAGCGGATAGCGGTACTGCAGATGCTGTTGCAGTAGGCACAGACACCATTACTTTTGAGGGTACAACAAACGAAGTAGAAACTACTGTATCTAATAATAAAATTACTATTGGTCTTCCTACAAACGTCACAATTTCAGGTAACCTTACCGTAAGCGGTTCAACTACTACTGTTTCTTCTACTACTGTAAACGTAGCGGATTCTATGTTAGCACTGGCAACTGGCAACAGTACATCAGATGCCTTAGACATTGGATTCTACGGACTTTATGATGATAGTGGATCACAGGACGAGTACACGGGTTTATTCCGTGATGCAACCGATCAAAAGTGGAGACTCTTTAATAACCTTCAGGTAGCTCCTACTACAACAGTTAATACAAGCGGAGCAGGGTATGGAGTTGCAACTCTTGTAGCTAACTTAGAAAGTGCCGCAGTAGCAATCACTGGTGGTTCAATTACAGGTATCACAGACCTCGCAGTAGCAGATGGTGGAACAGGATTAGGGGCAGCACCTAAGGGCTCAGTACTGGTAGCAAACTCAGCAAACACTCTCTCTGCTTTAGACGGCGGCGGATCGACAGATAAGGTACTGTTATACACGGCTACTTCTGATACAGTTTCATGGACTAATGCTTTAGACGGCGGCACATATACTTAATAGGAGATAGCAATGTCAATGGTAATTAAGCCAAAACGCAAGTTTACTGCTGGCGCTCCTGGGACTTCGGATCTTGTTGAGGGCGAAATTGCAGTCAACACGGCAGATAAGAAACTGTATGTCCGTGATAACGCGAACAATATTATTGAAATCGGTGGAGGCGGAGCAGGTGGCTCTACTACTGAAGTAACACAGACCAACCACGGGTTAGCAGTAAAAGACGCAATCCGTCATAATGGAACCGCGTGGGTAAAAGCTCAAGCTAACACAGGCGACAGTTTAGCACTAGGTGTAGTAGTAGTAAGAGGAGATGCAAATACCTTCACAGTAGCACAGTCGGGAAGGTTTGAGATAACTTCTCATGGTCTTACAGTAGGACAGTGGTATTACCTAGACGCTAGTACAGCGGGGTCTCTCACAGCAGCAGAGCCAAGTATATCGCAGCCATTAGTATATGTAGAAAGTAGTAGCCACGTATTTGTATATCCCTACCGCCCTACTCAAATAATGACAAGTACTGCACCCTTAGGCATATTTGTAGATGAGCTTACAGGCAATGGTAGCGCGACAGGCTTTACAATGGGCGCAGACCCTGGCCTTGAAACAAATACACAAGTATACTTAAACGGAGTATACCAAGAGAAAGCAACTTACAGCATAAGTGGTACTACTCTTACATTTTCTACTGCACCTGCAAATGCTACAAGTATAGAAGTAGTAAGGTACGCAAAGAGTGTAGTAACGGTTGGAACACCAGATGATAATACAGTTACTACTGCAAAAATTGCGGACGGCTCAATAACCGCAGCCAAGTTCGCATCAGGAGCTATAAGTAACGCAAGCATTCCTGATAACAGCATTACTACTGATAAACTAGTGAATGGCACTATTATAACAGCGGACCTTGCGGATAACGCAGTCTCTACTCTAAAGATAGCAGACGACGCAGTTACTACAGATAAACTAGCAAACTCTATTAATACTGCTATAACTGCTAATACAGCGAAGGTGACAAACGCTATCACCACACATACAGGTGATGTAACAGGAGCAGCTGCTCTTACTATAGCAGCTAATGCGGTTAATATAACAAAACTGGCTGTTACTGATGGTAGTAGCGGGCAGGTACTCTCTACTAACGGTAGTGGGACACTGTCTTTTATTACTAGCGGAGGGTTGTATAATGCGTGGCTAGTAAAGACTAGCGCATACACTGCTCTTAGCGGTGACCAAGTTATAGGAAATCATGCTAGTACTGCTTTTACAGTAACATTACCTTCAAGCCCAAGCGCAGGAGACACAGTTACTGTGTGTAATGCAGGAGCAGCCTTAGTGACAATAGGAAGAAATAGTCAACCAATAAATTCAGTAGCTGGAGACGGTACCTTACCTAATGGTAACTCCGCACAGTTAGTCTACGTCGATTCAACAATCGGCTGGTTCGAGGTATAGAATATGGCTATTTTAGGAGCAGCAG
>Ga0308009_10001895_pt1 | contig 11378 bp, 9 predicted proteins | sample Neamet127_FD_203134 | JGI IMG/M metagenome (GOLD analysis project Ga0308009, IMG submission 203134) | Marine microbial communities from water near the shore, Antarctic Ocean - #127 | ecosystem: Environmental > Aquatic > Marine > Unclassified | place: Southern Ocean | collected 2014-07-24
CTGCTCGGCGATCTGGCGCAGTGCGTCGACGATGCCTCGCAACCGGTTTTCGTCAAGGCGGAGACGATCGAGCATCGCCGGGCTCAGGCCTTTCTGCGCCCCGGCGTCAAGGTCAAGCGTGTTGGCATCCAGGATCTCCTGCCGCCGCCGTGTGACCGCATCCGCTGCCGCGATCAGCGCCGTGGCCTTGCGCTCGGAGGAGGCAAAAGCAAGCTCGGCGGCTGCCGCGCGGGCCCTGGTCCCGATATCGGTCATCAGGACGTTGAACCGGCCGTCCATGTCTTACGCCTCCGTTTCAGCCCGCGGCAAAAGTCTTCGAAGACTTTTGCAAATTCCTTCGAAGGAATTTGGGCCCTTCAAACCACCATGTCGTCCCGGTGCACCAGCGCCGCGCGGCCCTGGTAGCCGAGGATCGCCTCGATCTCGCCCGACCGGTGCCCGGCGATCTTGCGGGCCTCGGCGGAAGTATAGCGCACCAGCCCCTTGCCGAGAACCACGCCGTCGGGCGACAGGATCGCGACCGGCTCGCCGCGCCCGAAGTTGCCGGTGACTTTCGTGACCCCCGCCGGAAGCAGGCTCTTGCCCGCCTTCAGCGCCGTCACGGCACCCGCGTCCAGCACCAGCTCTCCGCGCGGCTTCATCGCGTTGATCCAGCGCTTGCGGGCCAGTTGCGGATCGGCAGCCGAGACGAACCACGTCCGCGCCGCCCCTTCGGCCAGCGCCTTCAGGGGCCGCAGGGTCGAGCCCTCCATGATCGCCATGGCGCAACCGCCCGCGACGGCAGTCTTCGCGGCGAGGAGCTTGGTCTTCATCCCGCCCTTGGACAGGCCCGAGATCGGGTCGCCCGCCATCGCCTCGATCTCGGGCGTGATGGTGTCCACGACGTCGAAGCGGGTGGCGGTCGGGTCTTCCTTCGGGTTCGCGGTATAGAAGCCGTCGACGTCGCTGAGGAGGATCAGCTGGTCCGCCCCCGCCGTCACCGCGATCTGGGCGGCAAGCCGGTCGTTGTCGCCGAAGCGGATCTCGTCGGTGGCGACGGTGTCATTCTCGTTGACGATGGGGACGACGCCGAGGCCGAGGAGGGTTTCCATCGTCGCGCGGGAGTTGAGGTAGCGGCGGCGGTTCTCGGTGTCCTCCAGCGTGACCAGCACCTGCGCGGTGGTGATGCCGTGGGGGGCGAGGACTTCCTCATAGGCGCGCGCCAGCCGGATTTGCCCGACGGCGGCGGCGGCCTGGGACTGTTCCAGCGTCAGGACGCCGTCGCCGAGGTTCAGGACCTTGCGGCCAAGCGCGATGGAGCCGGAGGAGACGAGGACGACGTCCGTGCCGCGCGTCTTCGCCTCGGCCACGTCGAGGGCGAGGGCGGAGAGCCAGTTCTGCTTGAGGCCGGTCTTGCGGTCGACGAGGAGCGCCGAGCCGATCTTCACCACCAGCCGCTTGGCGGTGCGGATGTCGGGCGCGGTGAGCGTCACGCCCGAACTCAAGGCTGCCACGGCGCGGTCTCCTTTGCGGGGGCCTCCGCCGTGATCGTGGCGTAGAGCGCGCGCAGAACCTCGGGCAGACCCTTTCCCGACACGCCAGAGATCACTTGGACCTGACCGCCGCTGGCCTTCTCCAGCGCGCGGCGGCGGTCGGTGATTTGCCTGGCGGTCATCGCGTCGGTCTTGTTCAGCGCGACGATGCGGGGCTTGTCGCCCAAAACGTCGGAATATGCTTCAAGTTCGGTCACGATGGTTTTGAAATCCTTCGTGATTGACGAAGATGTGCCATCGACCAGATGCAACAGGACCTTGCAGCGTTCGACATGGGCGAGGAACTGGGTGCCAAGGCCGCGGCCTTCGGAGGCGCCCTCGATCAGGCCGGGAATGTCGGCCATGACGAACTCGTGCCCGTCGATGCCGACGACGCCGAGGTTCGGGACGAGGGTGGTGAACGGGTAGTCGGCGATCTTGGGCCGGGCGTTCGATACGGCGGCGAGGAAGGTGGACTTGCCGGCGTTGGGCAGGCCCACGAGGCCCGCATCGGCGATCAGTTTCAGGCGCAGCCAGATGGTGCGCTCGATCCCCTCTTGCCCCGGGTTCGCCCGGGCAGGCGCGCGGTTGGTCGAGGACTTGAACCGCAGGTTGCCCCAGCCGCCGTTGCCGCCTTCGGCCAGGCAGACGCGCTGGCCGACGTGCGTGAGGTCGGCAAGGACGGTTTCCTCGTCCTCGTCCAGGATCTCGGTGCCGAGGGGCACCTTGAGCACGATGTCCTCGCCGGTCTTGCCGGTCTTCTGGCTGCCCATGCCGGGCTGGCCGGATTTGGCGAAGAAATGCTGCTGGTAGCGGTAGTCGATGAGCGTGTTCAGCCCCTCGACCGCCTCGGCCCAGACCGAGCCGCCGTGGCCGCCGTCGCCGCCGTCGGGGCCGCCGAATTCGACGAACTTCTCGCGCCGGAACGACACGCAGCCGGCCCCGCCGCCGCCGGAGCGGATGTAGACGCGGGCGAGGTCGAGGAACTTCATCGGACAGGCTTTCGGGCAGGGTCAAAACGCGGGGATACAGGAAGCGGGGCGGATGCTCAAGCGATGCTCCTCGTTCGCCTTCGGCGTCTCGTCGCGGGGTGCCGACAGGCAGCGAGAAGCGACGCAGGAGATGAGCAGCGTTCTGGAGAGCGTTACGTCGCAGGGCCTTGAAGGCGGGGGTGGGCAAGCCTAGTGTCCCGGCCAAGACGAAGGGGTAGGCGGATGGCCACGAAGCGCAGCATTTTCGAAGAGGTGGGGGCCGATGCGAAGGCCATGGCCATGCCCGCAGGTGGGGGGATCGATGCGCGGCCCAAAGGCGCCCGTCGGGGCATCCGGCTGTGGCTTGTCGCGCTGTTCCTGCTGGTCGCGACGATGATCGCGGTGGGGGGGCTCACGCGGCTGACGGATTCGGGGCTGTCGATCACGGAATGGAAGCCGGTCACGGGCGCGCTGCCGCCGATGGACGAAGCCTCGTGGCAGGCGGAGTTCGGGAAATATCAGGCGATTCCTGAATATCAGTTGCAGAACAAGGGGATGAGCCTTGGCGAGTTCAAGGTCATCTACTGGTGGGAATGGGGGCACCGGCAGCTTGGCCGAACGATCGGGCTGGTCTGGCTGGCAGGCTTCCTGGGTTTTGCCCTGGCGCGCCGGATCCCGACGGGCTGGACCGGGCGGCTATTGCTTCTGGGCGCGCTGGGCGGCCTTCAGGGAGCGATCGGCTGGTGGATGGTGTCCTCGGGGCTTTCGGGGGAACGGCTGGATGTGGCAAGTTACCGGCTGGCGACGCATCTGGGACTGGCTTTCGTCATCCTGGGGTTCATCGCCTGGTATGTCTTCCTGCTGGGCCGGTCGGAGGCCGAACTGATGACCGCACGGCGGGGGCGGGAGGCGAAACTCTATGCGCTGTCGACGGGTCTGATGCACTTTGCCTTCCTGCAGATCCTGCTGGGGGCCCTGGTCGCCGGGATCGATGCGGGGCGGGCATTTCCGACCTGGCCGCTGATGAACGGGCAGGTCTTCCCGGCGGATGCGTTCTATGTGCCGGACGGGCAGGGGGGCAGTCTGCCGCTCTGGCGTGCGTTCTTCGAGAACCCAGGGCTGGTGCAGTTCATCCACCGGATGTCGGGCTATCTCTTGTTCGGCTTCGGCCTGGTGGTCTGGTTGCGCGGGCGCAAGTCCTCGCACCGGGCCACGCAAAGCGCGTTTCATCAGGTCATGGCGATGCTGGTGGTCCAGATGGCGCTGGGTATCGCGGCTGTGCTGACGGCGGCGCAGGTCAATGTCGCGATCACGCACCAGATCGGCGCCGTGATCCTGTGGGTGCTGATCCTGCGGGCCCGGCATCTGGCGCAATACCCCGTGGCAGGATCGATCCGGGAAGGCACGGCATGAATGCCTATGACGATCTCATGGCGTTCCAGCGCCAGACCGAGGCTTTGGCGCAGGTTGCGGGGCGGCTGGGCTGGGACCAGGAGACGATGATGCCCGAAGGCGCGGCCGGGCAACGGGCTGAGGAGATCGGGGCGCTGGAATGCGTGCTGCACGCCCGCAGGACCGATCCCCGGATTGCGGGGTGGCTTGAGGCGGCCGTGGCCCCTGACGCGGCCGGTGCCGCGCAACTGCGGCTGATCCGGCGCAGCCACGCGCGGACGATGAAGGTCCCGGCCAGGCTGGCCGAAGAGATCGCGACGACGATGTCCTTGGCGCAAGGCGTCTGGGCCGAGTGCCGGGCCCGCGAGGATGTGGCGGGGTTCCTGCCGACGCTGCGCAAGGTCGTGGACCTCAAGCGGCGGGAGGGGGCTGCGCTTGCGGCGGGGGGTGACCCCTATGACGCCTTGGTGGACGATTACGAGCCGGGAATGACCGGGGCGGCGATTGCCGCGATGTTCGATGCGATGCGGCCCCGACTGGTGGCCCTGCGGGGCCGGGTGCTGGGCGCGACGGCCCCGAGGGGCGTGGTGGGGGTGTTCCCGACCGAGGCACAGCTGGCGCTGAGCCGGGAACTGGCGACGGTCTTCGGCTATGACTGGTCGCGGGGGCGGGTTGACCTGGCGGTGCATCCGTTTTCGTCAGGATCGGGCCATGACGTGCGGATCACGACGCGGGTTTCGGACACCGATCCGTTCAACTGCTTCTACTCGACGATCCACGAAGTGGGTCATGCGGCCTATGAGCAGGGGATCGACCCCGCCTATGCGCTGACGCCGATCGGGCAGGGCGTGTCGATGGGGGTGCATGAAAGCCAGAGCCGGTCCTACGAGAACCAGTTGGGGCGGAGCCGGGCCTTCACCGGCTGGCTGTTCGCGCGGATGCGGGAGATCTTCGGCGATTTCGGCATCGCCGATGCCGACGGGTTCTACCGCGCGGTGAACCGGGTTCATGCGGGTTTCATCCGCACCGAGGCCGACGAGGTCCACTACAACCTGCATATCATGATGCGATTCGACCTGGAGCGCGCGCTGATCCGGGGCGAGCTGGAAGTGTCCGATCTGGAAGCGGCCTGGAACGACCGCTTCCGGGCGGATTTCGGGGTGGCGGTGGACAAGGCGTCGAACGGGATGCTGCAGGACGTGCACTGGTCCTGCGGGCTGTTCGGCTACTTCCCGACCTACACGCTGGGAAATGTCTATGCGGGTTGCCTGGTGACGGCCATGCGGGCCGCGGTGCCGGGGCTTGACGGGATGATGGCGCAAGGCGACGTTTCGGCCGCGACGGCGTGGCTGTGCGACCGGCTGCAGCGGCACGGGGGGCTTTACGAGCCGCGCGATCTGGTGCGACGTGCCTGCGGGTTCGAGCCGTCGGAGGGGCCGCTGCTGGACTATCTGGAGGCGAAGTTCGGCGAAATCTACGGGGTGTGAGGCCCGTCTGAACACGCGCGACGCTTCAGGCAGCGCGTCTGGTGTCGACAGCTTGACCGCGCGCGTTCGGAAAACTCCAGCAGCTAGGTGTTTGATCCCACGGTTTGATGGTGCGATCCTTTCTCAGGAATGGAAGGAAGCCACATGGGACAAGTTCGTCACGGGAGCGCCACGACCACGCACGCTGTTCGAGCAGCAATACAGCGATCGCAAGCTTCGCTCGCGGCGTTGAGCAAGGAGCTCGGGATCAACCCCAAGACGGTCGCGAAGTGGCGGAAGCGGGCGACGGTCGAGGACCAGAAAACCGGGCCGAAGGAACCGCGCTCATCCGTTCTGACCGAGGCCGAGGAGGCGACGGTTGTCGCATTCAGGCGGCACACCCTCTTGCCGCTGGATGACTGCCTCTATGCCCTGCAGCCGACGATCCCGCACCTGACCCGCTCTTCGCTGCACCGCTGTCTCCAGCGTCATGACATCTCGCGGCTGCCGGAGGTCGACGGCGACAAGCCCAAGCGCCAGCGATTCAAGCGCTACCCCATAGGGTTCTTTCACATCGACATCGCCGAGGTGCAGACCGCTGAAGGCAAGCTATACCTGTTCGTGGCCATCGACCGCACCAGCAAGTTTGCCGTCGCCCAACTCGTCGAAACGGCAGACAGACGCACAGCCTGGGAGTTTCTGGAGCGCGTGCTGGAGGCTGTGCCCTACAAGATCCACACGATCTTGACCGACAATGGCATCCAGTTCGCCGAACAGCCCCGAAACCGAAACACCATCACCTCCCGGCCGATGCGCTTCGACATGATCTGTACGGCGAACGACATCGAGCACTGGCTGGGACGTGCCCTGGGCGGGCAAGGCGCGCTGATCGCCTTTGCCGGCCTTGTCGCATTGGTGGTGCCGGTAAATGCGCTGGCTGTGCGGCAGTTGCGGCGGCGGGAACGGGCCGGGCTCGTCCTGGCGCCGACCCCGCCCGGCACGCTGCAGGCGGCGCTGAAAAAGCCCGCCTTCTGGATGATCGCGGCAAGCTTCATGGCCGTCTATCTGAACCATGGCATCCTGATCACCTATGTCCTTGTCCTTTTCGCCGACCGGGGGGTGGAGGCGGGACTCGCGGCACTGGCGGCAGCGGCCATCGGGCCATCCCAGGTGGCCGGGCGGCTGATCCTGCTGGCGGCAGGCGCACGGGTGTCGACCGCGCAGGCCACGATCGCCGCGCTGTGCAGCGTGGTCGTGGCGGGAGCCCTGCTTTGGCTGGCCGGAGCCGCGCCTGTGCTGATCTTCGTCTTTTCGCTGGCGCAGGGGGCGGGACTGGGCCTGACCTCGATCCTGCGCCCGGTGCTCATCGCCGAGATCCTGGGGCGGCAGGGATTCGGCGCGATATCGGGCGCGGCGGCGGTTGCGCCCATCTTGGCTTCGGCTGCGGCCCCCTCGGTCGGGGCGGGACTGCTGACTTTTGGTGGGCCGGAGCTGGTTTATGCCGTGTGCCTGGCGCTGGCAGGGCTTGGGCTGGCGCTGATGCTGGTGCTGCTGGCGCGGTGGCGACAGGAGACGGGCTGAAGCCCGCCGCCGGGCCGCGGCGCAGGGCGTGCCGGGGCAGGGGGAGGCCTACGGGCGGTCGAGAAAGGCCTGGATGCCCCTGGCGGTGTCGGAGAGCAGCACGTTTTCCACCATGATCGCCCCTGCAAGCCGGTAGGCGTCGGGCAGCGGCTGGCCAAGCTGGGCCTGGAAGGCGCGTTTGCCCAGGCGGATCGCCGCCGGATCCTTGGCGGCGATGCTTTCGGCCAACTGGCGCGCCACATCCGGCAGCCGGTCCGGCGGGGCGAGCCGGGTCACCAGGCCCAGTGCCTGCGCGCGGGCGGCGGACAGGAAGTCGCCCGTCGTCAAAAGCTCGAAGGCAGCGCCGGGGGCGACGCGGCGGCTGAGCGCGACGGCAGGGGTCGAACAGAACAGGCCGAGGTTGATGCCGTTCACGCCAAAGCGGGCGGTCTCGCTTGCGACGATCAGGTCGCAGCTTGCCGCCAGCTGGCAGCCCGCGGCGGTGGCGACGCCCTGAACCCGGGCGATCACGGGCTGGGGCAGGGCGCTGATCTCTTGCATGACGCCGGCGCAGCGGTCGAAAAGAGCCTGGAACTGCGCTTTGCCACCGTCCGGGGCGGTGCGGAAACCCTGCATCTCCCTCAGGTCGTGGCCTGCCGAAAAGGCCTTGCCCTCGGCCGCCAGGATCACGACGCGGATGCCGGGATCGGCGGCGATCCGGCCGAAGGTCGCGGACAGGGCGGCAAGCATGTCGGACGACAGCGCGTTCAGCGTCGCGGGCGACGCCAGCGTGACGGTGGCGATGCCGTCGCGATCCTCGCGCAGCAGCGGTCCGGCCACGGCCTCAGCCCTTGGGCTTGAGGAAGCGTCCCTCGATCTGTGCGCCGCTTTCGATGACGATCCCGGTCGAGGTGACATCGGCCTTCACTTGCGACGAGGCGCGCAGCGTGAAGCTGTCGCAGGTGACCTTGCCGTCGAACTTGCCCTTCACTTCGACCGTATGGGCGTTGACCGAGCCCTTGACCCGGCCTTCCTGCCCGATGATCAGGCCGTTCGCGATGATGTTGCCGTCGATTTCGCCCAGGATCTCGACCGAGCCGGTGGAGCTGATCTCTCCGGTGATCTTGAGGTCGGCCCCAAGCACCGAGCGCGCCGAATTGCTGCCGGGGGCCGAAGGGCGCGGCACGGCAGACGCTGCGGGGGCCGAGGTCGGGTCGGAGGTCTTGGAGAACATTGCAGGCAATCCTTGGGCGAAGGCCTTTGTCGAGGCGGTGGCCTGATAAGGACGGATCACGGTTGTCGGGTCAAGGGGCGCGTTCGTCCAGCGGCAGCTTTCCCCGGGGAAGATGTCGCTGGCGGGGCTGACAGGCCGCAGGCGCGGTGGTGAGATCGGGCCGGGAATCAGGGGAGGCTTCATGCAGGACGCATTCTTCCAGCCGGTCTCGGGCTTTGACCTGCCGCGCTTTGCCGGGGTGCCGACGTTCATGCGTCTGCCGCATGTGGGGTTCGACCATCCCCGGTTCGGCGAGGTCGAGATCGGCCTGGTCGGCGCGCCGTGGGACGGGGGCACGACGAACCGGCCGGGAGCGCGCCACGGGCCGCGGCAGTTGCGGGACCTGTCGACGATGATCCGAGCGGTGAACGGGGCGACCTGGGTGGCTCCGTTTCAGTTGGCGCGCTGTGCTGACCTCGGGGATGTGGCGCCGAACCCGGGCGACCTGATGGATTCGATGGCGCGGATGGAGGCGTTCTATGCCCGCGTTGTCTCGGCCGGGATCAGGCCGTTGACGGGAGGCGGGGACCATCTGTGCAGCCTGCCGATCCTGCGGGCGGTGGCACGCGCGCGGCCGGTGGGGATGATCCAGTTCGACAGTCATACCGACCTGAACGACGTCTATTTCGGGACGTCGCGGTATAACCATGGGACTCCGTTTCGGCGCGCGGTGGAGGAAGGGCTTCTGGACCCCGGGCGGTATTGCCTGATCGGCATTCGGGGCACGGCTTATGGCCGCGAGGACTGGGACTTCGCGACGGCGAACGGCATCCGGATCATTCCCATCGCCGAGTTTCATGCCCGGGGGGCCGAGGATGTGATGGCCGAAGCGCGCGAGATCGTGGGGACGGGGCCGGTCTATGTGACCTATGACATCGACTTTGTCGATCCGACCTTTGCCCCCGGGACGGGGACGCCGGAGGTCGGTGGGCCGAATTCCTGGCAGGCCCTGCAGGTCGCGCGGGGGTTGCGGGGGCTGGATGTGGTGGGGGCGGACCTGGTGGAGGTCTCGCCACCCTTCGATGCAAGCGGCGGGACGGCCTGGCTGGGGATTTCACTGATGTTCGAAATTCTGTGTGTCATGGCCGAGCGGGTCGCCCGGGGCTGAGGGCGAGCGGGGGTTTCACACCCCCGCACCCCCGTGGAGTATTTGAGAAATGGGCAAGTCAGAAGCGAGAAGGCCATGAGTCCGGAGACAATCATCACCAATGCGAAGGTCCTGACCATGGACGAGGCGCATCCCGGGGCCGAGGCGGTGGCCTTCGCGTGTGGGCGCATTCTGGCGGTCGGGGGGCGAGCCGAGGTGGAGGCTCTCGCAGGGCCCGGGACGCGCGTGGTGGATGCCGGGGGGCGGACACTGCTGCCGGGGTTCGTGGAAAGCCATCTGCACCTGGTGCTGGGCGGCAACGAGCTGTCGCAGTTGCAGCTGGGCGGCGTGTCGGGTTTGGACGCCCTGGCAGCGGCCTTTCGGGCCTATGCGGCGGCGAACCCCGGCCTGCCCCTGGTGATGGCGCAGGGGGCGGCCTATGAGATCCTCGACCACCCGGTCACTAGGGCCGACCTGGACCGGGTGATCGCCGACCGCCCCATCGCGATGATGGCACCCGACCATCACACGGTCTGGGCCAATACGGCGGCCTTGCAGGCGGCGGGGCTGCTGCACGGGGCCGCAATGCCGGCGGGGCATGTGGTGGTGATGGGTGCGGATGGCACCGCGACCGGGGAACTGCTGGAGTTCGAGGCGTTCTCGCCGGTGCTGGCGCTGACCGGGGATTTGCATCTGCAGCTCGGGATCGCCACGGGGGGCGAGCCGGAGCCCTGGCCGGATGCGGCGCAGCGGGCCAAGGACAAGAAGAAGGTCGCAGCCGGCCTCGCGCATTGTGCGTCGCAAGGGATCACCTCGATGGTGAACATGGATGGCAACCGCTATACCTGCGTCCTGCTGGCCGAGATGGAGGCCGAAGGGCGGTTGACCGCCCGGGTCAAGGTGCCGTTCCACTTCAAGCCGCATATGGAGTTGTCGGAACTTGAACGCGCCTCGGCGATGGCGGCTGAGTTCCGAGGCGACTGGGTGACGAGCGGCTTCGTCAAGATGTTCATGGACGGCGTGGTCGACAGCCGCACGGCCTACATGCTGCACGACTATCCGGGCACGACCGAGCGGGGCGCGCCGCTGTTCGCTGCCGGGCGGTTCCAGGACATCTGCCGGGAAATCTCGCGCCGGGGCCTGCAGATCGCTGTCCATGCCATCGGCGACGGGGCGGTGCGGCAGACGATCGACGGCTATGAGGCGGCGGGGCGACCGGATCTTCGCCACCGGATCGAGCATATCGAACTGATCGACCGGGCCGATCTGCCAAGGCTCGGTGCGCTGGGCATCACGGCAAGCGTGCAGCCGCCACATCCTCCCGGAGCGATGGACTTCCCGATGTCGACGATGGCGCATGTCTTCCACCGCGAGCGGTGGCGGGATGCCTACCTGACGAAGACCCTGGCCGACCACGGTGCCCCCCTGGCCTTTGCAAGCGACTGGCCGGTGACGGATGTCAGCGTGATGCGCGGCATCGAGGCGGCGCTGACCCGGGTGCCCTATGACGGGTGTCAGGATGAACGCGTCGGGTTGCACGAGGTCTTGCGCGCCTACACGGCGGGCGGGGCCTGGGCCGCCCATATGGAAGGGCTGACCGGGACCCTGCGACGGGGGATGGCCGCAGACCTTGTGCTGATCGACGGCGATATCGAGGCGATTCCAGCGGATCGGATCGGCCAGACCGGAATCGCCCTGACAATCGCGGGGGGCAGGGTGACGCATGATCCCGCGAAAATCGCCGGCGGTCCAGTGTGATGCGCTGCGCAAGAGATTGAATTTGCGGCACAAGATGGCGGTTCCGAAAAATTCGTCATCTTTCCGTCATTTTCCGCTTGCGGGTCCAGGGGCCCGGGACTAAAAGCCCCCTCACCGAAGCGGAGCGGTGCTGGAAACGGCGGTGCGAAGGTTCGGAAGCGGTGGTGAAACGCTGCGGCGACAATCTGGAGGCAAGACGGCAGGTACGCCAGAAGTTCTGGTGTGCTGCGTGTTTTGTGTCCGCGCTCTTTGACATTGATGGAATTGAAGGGATATGCGGGCGGTTTGGGCGCATCGGCGTCTTATCGCAGCATATCGGCCTACTAGGGTGGCGGGGTGACCTGGTTCCCGATGATGTAG
>Ga0308009_10001900_pt1 | contig 11364 bp, 8 predicted proteins | sample Neamet127_FD_203134 | JGI IMG/M metagenome (GOLD analysis project Ga0308009, IMG submission 203134) | Marine microbial communities from water near the shore, Antarctic Ocean - #127 | ecosystem: Environmental > Aquatic > Marine > Unclassified | place: Southern Ocean | collected 2014-07-24
TCACCGGGTGCTCGACCTGGACGCGGGTGTTCATCTCGATGAAGTAGAACTCACCGTTTTCAAAGAGGAACTCGAAGGTGCCGGCGCCGCGGTAGCCGATCTTCTTGACGGCGGCCACGCAGCGATCGCCGATGCGCTCGATCAGCTTGCGCGGAATACCGGGCGCCGGGCCTTCCTCGATGACTTTCTGGTGGCGGCGCTGCATGGAGCAGTCGCGCTCGCCCAGCCAGACCGCATTTTTGTGTTGGTCGGCCAGGATCTGGATCTCGATGTGCCGCGGGTTCTGCAGGAACTTCTCCATGTAGACCTCGGGGTTGCCGAAGGCCGCGCCGGCCTCGGCCTTGGTGGTCTGCACCGCATGCAGCAGCGCCGCCTCGGTATGCACCACACGCATGCCGCGCCCGCCGCCGCCGCCAGCCGCCTTGATGATCACCGGGTAACCCACCTGTTTGGCGATGCGCTTGATGATCACCGCATCGTCCGGCAAGGCGCCTTCCGAGCCGGGCACGCAGGGCACACCGGCCTTGATCATGGTTTGTTTGGCCGAAACCTTGTCGCCCATGATGCGGATGGATTCAGGCGTCGGGCCGATGAACTTGAAGCCGCTTTTTTCGACACGCTCGGCAAAGTCGGCGTTTTCACTCAGAAAACCGTAACCCGGATGGATGGCTTCGGCGTCGGTCACCTCGGCGGCCGAGATGATCGCCGGCATGTTGAGGTAACTCAGCGCCGAGGGTGCCGGCCCGATGCAGACCGATTCGTCGGCCAGTTTGATGTATTTGGCCTCGCGGTCGGCCTCTGAATAAACCATTACGGCCTTGACGCCGAGCTCGCGGCAGGCGCGCTGGATGCGAAGCGCAATTTCGCCGCGGTTGGCGATCAGAATCTTTTTGAACATGTATCAATCACTCGATCATGAACAGCGGCTGGCCGTACTCCACCGCCTGGCCGTTCTCGCACAGGATGCGGGTGATGGTGCCGGATTTGTCGGCCTCGATTTCGTTGAGAATTTTCATGGCCTCAATAATGCAGATGGTCTCGCCTTCCTTGACCTGGCTGCCAACTTCGACATAAGCCTTGGCGCCTGGACTGGCCGAGCGGTAGAAAGTGCCGACCATCGGGGACTTCACGGCGTGGCCGGCCGGAGCCGCGACGGCCTCTGCGGCCACAGCAGCAACGGGCACTGCAGCCTGCGGCGCAGGCACCATGGCCGCTTGCTGCATTCCCATGGGCGCGCCGCCGGACTTGACGATGCGGACTTTGCCCTCGGCTTCGGTGATTTCGAGTTCAGACACATTGGACTCTGAGACAAGGTCAATCAGGGTCTTGAGTTTTCTTAAATCCATGGGGGAAGCTCCAACGACGGTAGACGGGCAAGAAGTTTGGTGGAGGTGATTTGCATCTAAGCTCCGCTTTTTACACCTTTTAGCGCCTAAAAATCACTTAAATTTATTAAATCAGCTACAGGCCTGATCCGGAAAGGGCGAAGTCTACCCTATCTGGTGGCTGTTTTTGAGGAATAAGCAAGTTGGCACGGATGCGGCTCCAGCGGCAGCGGTTCATCGAAAAACCAAAGAGGTCTTTTGTATTTAACTTTCATCAGTTGCTTTTAATATTAAGCCAGTTGCGCCCATTGGGCCAAGTCTTCCGCAGAGACCTTGCCGCTTTTGCGATGCAGCAGTTGGCCAGAGGCCCCGAACACCACGGTAAACGGCAGGGCGCCTGCCAGATTACCCATTGATTTGCTCAGTTCGGTCCCACCAAAACCCGCCATCGCAACCGGAAACGCCAGCGGCATGCGCTGCAGCCAAGCCCGCACGGCGCTGGGTTGGTCCACGGCCAAGCCCAGAACCTGCCAGTTTTTTGATTTGTTGTCCTGGTAAAACCGGTCAATCAGTGGCAACTCTTCGATGCACGGCGGGCACCAGGTGGCCCAAAAATTGACCAGCAGCGGCTTTCCGGCAAAGCTGGCCATGGCCAGTACCGGCCCATTGGGGGTCTCAAAACTCTGTTGCCAAAAGGGGTCCAGCGCAGTGGCAGCGCCGCCATGCGGCTGGAACTGCCGCCATGCCAGGCTGGCGCCGGCCAGGCCTGCAAGCGCCGCTGCGCCCGCGTAAACCATCTGTCTGCGTTTCATGAAAAAGACTCCGGCTGGGTTAACAATAATTTTTGCACGGCGGCGAGGTCCCCGCGCGGCTTGCGGCCTTTGGCGTCGGGCCGCAGCGCGCCGCGCAGGTCGTCGTGGTCGTACACCATCAGATGCACGCCGACATTTTCCTTGAGACCCGTGCAGAAACTGCTCAGGCTCAACGCCTCGATCTTCTCGCCGGTAAATCCCGTCACAGTGCGCGGTTCGTAGTCCACCTGGTGGTCGATCAGCGCGATCTCGGCCGATTTTGGGTCATCGCAAAAAAGCTGGATGTAAACGTCTGACAGCCGCGTTGCCGTGCCATGCCAGACGGCGCCGCCCAGGTAGGGGCGAAACGCTGCCATGCGTTTCATCCAGGTCAGCGCCAACTCGCGCAGCGCCGCCAGTTCCAGCGGCTGGGTATCGGCACAAAAAATCGAGATGTATTCATGCACCGCATCCTCGACCTCCTCGTTGCCGGGCAGTTCGGTGCGCGCGGGCAGGCCCATCTGCTTGACGGCCCGGTGTTTGGCCGGGCCGTATTCCAGGCCTTCCTCGACGATGAGGGCGGCGGCGGCGTTGGCAATTTCCAGCTTCAGGGGGGTCGGGTTCACGGTGAATGGTTTGGGGGAGCGAAGCTGTGACTCTACAGGGACGGCGCCGCCGAGAGGCCGGAAAGTTGCAATCCCACGCCCAGCTTGCAGGAATGCTATCAAATTAATAGCTATTGACGCTTGATGGTTATGGGCTGGAGGGCAATTCGGTCAGTAACTGCCGGCCAGCTCTCTAGAATAGCCGCATGCATATACATATCCTGGGAATTTGCGGCACCTTCATGGGTGGCCTGGCGGCGCTGGCGCGCGAAGCCGGCCACACTGTTACCGGCTGCGACACCGGCGTCTACCCGCCCATGAGCGACCAGTTGCGCGCGCTCGGCATCGAGCTGGTGGAGGGTTACGACGCCGGGCAACTGGCTTTTCAGCCGGATGTGTTTGTGGTGGGCAATGTGGTTTCCCGCGCGCGACTCGGCGATGGCGAGGTCCAACAATTTTCCGCCGGGCCGCCCCAAGGAAAATTAGCCCCCTCGGGGGGCAGCGAATTACACAAAGTGAAAAGCGTGGGGGCCAGGTATCCGCTGATGGAAGCGATTCTGGACGCTGGCCTGCCCTATACCAGCGGCCCGCAGTGGCTGTCCGGCCATGTGCTCCACCACCCGACGCACCACGCCACCGGTCCTCGCCATGTGCTGGCTGTGGCCGGCACCCACGGCAAGACCACCACCACGTCCATGCTGGCCTGGATACTTGAACACGCCGGACTGCAGCCCGGCTTCCTGGTTGGCGGCGTGCCGCTGAACTTCGGCGTGTCGGCCCGGCTGGGCGCGGGCAACACCTTCGTGATCGAGGCGGATGAATACGACACGGCGTTCTTTGACAAGCGCAGCAAGTTTGTCCATTACCGGCCGCGCACCGCACTGCTCAACAATCTCGAGTTCGACCACGCCGACATCTTTGACGATCTGGCTGCGATCGAGCGGCAGTTTCACCACCTGCTGCGCACGGTGCCCGCGTCGGGCCGCATTGTGGTCAACGCCGGCGAGGCCAGCCTGGCCCGGGTGCTGGCACAAGGCTGCTGGAGTGAGCAGGTACTCTTCGGAAAAGAGACGCCAAAAGGTTTTTCAGCGCACGGTGAGCCGCACGATTTCGCCGTGCTGAAAGACGGCCAGCCTGTCGCCCGCGTTCAGTGGGCCATCAGCGGCGTACACAACCAGCTCAACGCACTGGCCGCGATTGCCGCTGCTGAGCATGTGGGCGTGGCGCCGGACCTGGCCGCCGAGGCGCTGGCCGGCTTCCAGAACGTCAAGCGCCGCATGGAAGTTCGCGGGGTGGTGCAACGCAGTGGCGGCGGGATCACCGTGTATGACGACTTTGCCCACCACCCGACCGCCATTCACACCACGGTCGACGGTCTGCGCCGCCAGCTCAATGCCGCCGGCAAACAGGGCGAACGTATCCTGGCGATCTTCGAGCCGCGCAGCAACACCATGAAACTCGGCACCATGACAGCGCAACTGCCCTGGAGCCTGGAGCAGGCCGACCTGGCGTTTTGCCACGCGGGCGGGCTGGACTGGGACGCCCGGGCTGCACTGGCCCCCATGGGCGCGCGCGCACAGGTGGCCGACAACATGGCGCAGTTGCTGGCCCAGGTGACAGCAGTGGCCCGCGCCGGCGACCATTTGCTGTGCATGAGCAATGGCGGGTTTGGCGGTATTCACGCACGCTTGCTGGAGGCGCTGCGGGGTAATTGAGTTGCTATCGATTTAATAGCTGCTTACGCCCGGTAGATATGGGCTACAGGCCAAAAGATTGCCATAAACGTAACTACTCAGCACTGCCGAGGTTCGGTCCCCTCTCCCGCTGGCGGGAGAGGGAGAAAGAGAGCAGCCGGGGGCAACCTGAGTCATCACCCTCAAACGCCAGCTTGGTTTGAAATAAGGACAAAACATGTTTGACTACCCCGTGACTCTGAGCCCTGATGGCGGGACTGTCCTGGTGACTTTTGCCGACGTACCCGAGGCCATCGCTTTTGGCGCAGACGAGGACGAGGTCTTGCTCAATGCTGTTGATGCGCATTTTTCTGGCCGTTCGCGCGCTTTTATTGCATGGTGACACCGCTGCGGTTCAAAAAAACCGACGGGCCCGGTCTTTCTCATCCTCTCGCATCAGTTGCTGCTGCCGCTTGAGCCACTGCTTGAGGCCGGCAGCTTCCTGGACTTGCAGCAGGTCTTGCTGCATGACTGACAGTTCCCGCTGCAAAACCCTTTCCTGTGCCAGCAACCGGGAGCGCAGTCCCGCCGCACTGAATACATCGCTCCACGAAAGATCAAACTCTTCAAGCAACTGATGTTTACGCTGATGCAGACCGCGCTCCAGCTCGGCGGCCTGCTGTTTGAGCAGCAGAGTCATTGCCCCAATTTTTTCTTCGGCAAGCTGGGCGAAGGACTGTACGCCTGATTGCTCAACCCGCATCTGAATTTGCAGCAGGGCCACCAGGTCTTGCCGTCCGTAGGCCACATTGGCCTCGCTCATCAACGTGGTTTTACGCTGCTTCTCGGCAGGGTCACGTTCTCGGTCAGGGTGCAGGCTGCTGACCAGTTGCCGAAATACCTTGCGCAACACCGTCTCAGCGTCTTCTTGCTGTTGCGCGGCTTTTTTCTGGGCCACTGTGGGCTTTTTACTGGCCCCAGTGGCTTTGCGCTGCGTTTGGTCGTCCCCCATGGTTTCTTTTAAGTGCTGCGCCATAGCGTTCATCATGGCGTCAAAAGAATCCAGGGGTTCGTCCGATTTCAGCGGTTGACCCAACATCTGCTCCATCACGTTGCGCATGTCTGCAATGCTGTCCTGCTCTTTGTCGCGCAGACTGCGCGGGCTGTACTTGTCGTGTAGCACCTGCATGGTTTCATCGCCCAAAGCCGCCAGCGCCTCAGCCAGGTCGCACAAAATTTCAGCGCCAATGCGCTTTTGCACAGCAGTCAGCCCCGTGCCCTGTATGCGCTCGTCAAGCTTGTGAATCATGCTGCGCATCAGCGCTTGCTTTTTATCTTCCAGCGACGTCAGCATGGCGCTGTACTGCGGACGATAGGCGTTCGCCAGGGTTTCAAGCTCCGCCATCTGTTCTTTTACTTTTTCGATGCGCGCAAGCAAGCGGTTAAAGCGAAGCTGCGCAGGGGACAGGCGCGCATCTTTACCCACCGTCAGCCGAAGGGCGCTGCTGCCTGTCGCCGCTGCCTTTGGGTCGGCGGAGTCGCCAGGGCAATCGTCGGCCTCAGAAAAAAGTGAAGACTGGGTGTTCATCGTTCAAACCATCAGCAGTTCAAGACCTTGAAGAATATCCTCCTTTGTGCGGTAACGGCCAAAAGCCTTGATGTCCTGCTCCCGCACGATGGGAAAGGTGTCCAGGATGTAGGCTGCGTCGTCGGCATTCAAACCGTAGAGGTAGAAAAACAGCGCATCCAGCGCCGCCAACCGGGCGCGCCGCTCTTCTTCGTTCCACACAAAGGGCGGCAACACCTCGCCCGCCGCATCCACATAGCCCAGGTCACGCGCAAACGGCGCCATGTCGTGAGCGGTGTAGGTCAGGGCCAGCACCTGGGGAATCACAAAGTCAGCCACGCTGGGGTGCGGGTGGTGGCCGTTCATCAGGCTGGCGGCGCGCATGGCTTGGGCGAAAGTGGCGGGTAATGGTTCGTTGAAGCGGGGTGGGGCGATGACCACCGATTGCTCGACGATGAACCAGTTGAGGTTTTGGCCCTGCACCTTCTGGCGCAAGGCGAAGTCAAATGCCATGCAGCTCAGGTTGGCCATCAGCAGCGGCGCCCAGCGTGCATAACTTGCTTCGTGCCCGGGCTCGGGAAGCAGCATGGCCATGCTGTTGCCCACACCGCATTTGGGCACGATGGCGCCAATCATGGTGCGCATATTGCTCGGCGCCGTGACCGATTTGTAGGCAATACACCACTGTCCGGCCCATGTTTTGTCCACGTCCGAGTCATTCACCCAATACTGCGGTGTCGGGAAGCGGTCAGGAGCAGCCTTCTCGCCGCCATCAATCGCTTCTTGCTGAGCGGCGCGCTTGAGGTTGGCCGCATTCACCACCACGTCCGCTGCCCGATGGTCGTACATCTGCACCATCTTGCCTTCATACAGGGGAACGGCTAATACGTCGTCCTTTTCCCAGCGATTCAGTTCTGCACGCTGCCATCCCTTTTTTTCCAGCTCTCCGCTTTTCAAAAACAGGGATGAATCGTTGGTCATATCAAACATGCGCTGGTATTTGACAGGCCACACTTTTACGTCGGGTTGTGGTCCGATGGACTTGCTTTCAACGCCATGTTTGACGAGTACCGGATGCGCCGCATAAAGGCCGAGCGTGATGTCGGCATCACGCCGATTGCGGAAGATGGGTGCCGCGCCGGTGTTGGGATTCACGCGCAAAAAGTCCTCAGCCGTCAGCGCGAGGACATGTGCCGGGTCGTCCAACTCTTGCAGTTGATGCAGGTAGAAAGCACAGCGCGTTTTCTGGAAGGTGCGCGATGTGCCGCCGAAAACAAGCGAGCAGAATTTGAAACGGGTGTCCACATCGGGAAAGAAAAACTTGCGATTCTCGAAATCAAACAGCGCCCCGAGTCGCCCGGTGCCGCTGATGCTGCGGAAGAACGCGGCGGCGCCCTTGTCAGCCGCAATACCGCTGGGCGTGAGCAGGGCAACCACGCCATTGGGAGCGGCCAGTGCCTGCGCCCGCTCTACAAACAGGCTGTATAGATTGACGTCACCGCCACCTAATAGCGGGTAGTCGCTGCTGCCGAGTTTGCCATTGCCGAGCACGCGCGCATTGGCTTCGGCGCGTTCGCAGGCTAGCTGGTACTGTGACCACAAATCCACCACGGGCGGCGTGTGTGTGCCGGTTTGTGTCATGGGCACGCCTTGCAGCGCGGCAATCATTTTTTTGCGATCTGCAGCACGGCTTTGGGCCGCGATGGCAGGGCTGCGCTCGGCAAACCACTCCACCTCCTGGAGCTTGATGCGGTCCCACGGCGGGTTGCCGATGACAGCGTCAAAGCCGCCTTTGCTGCCCGCACCAAACACGGTGGGGAAGCTGGTCCACCAGTGGAAAAAGGTTTCGCGCGCGGCGAGTTCTCGGGCTTTTGCCATCAGGTCATTGGCGGCTTGCGTGGCTGCATCTTTGCCGTCAAGCCTGCCCGCGCCAATGACCGTCACCAGGTTTTGGCCGGGTTCCAGTAGCTTGACAAGGCCTTCCAGCAAAAGATTCGGGGAGCCCTCACCCCTGCCCTCTCTCGGGAGGAGAGGGAGAAATTGGCCCTCAACCCTGCCCTCTCCCGCACGCGGGAGAGGGGGTAATACCGGACTTGCACCCTCGCCCCTTTGGGGAGAGGGCTGGGGTGAGGGGCTGGCTTTAAGCAACTTGGGCAGCTTGCTGATTTTCTCTACCGGCCAGCCCGGCACCAGCCAGCGCAGCGCGCGCCAGAAGTCCAGCACAGCATGAATTGGCGCCACCTGTGTGGCTGCCTCAGCGGCCAGTTGTTTGGACAGTTGTGCCTCGGCGATGTCCACGTCCGTGAGGTCGGCCACTTGCTCCATATTTTTGGCGTGCAAGGCCAAGCGGTCAAACTCGCTTTGCAGCAGCAGCGCACCCAGGTTCTGCAACCCGCGCTGCACGTCAGGCAATTTTTCGCCATGCAGGCTGTCACCAATCTTGAGGTGGTGGTCTAGAAAGCTCAGCGGCGCACCCACCGTGAAGGTATGCAGCCACAGCGCGGTTTTGGCCAGTTCAACCGCCATGGGGTTTTTGTCGACGCCGAAGATGGTCTTCTTCAAGATCATGCGGCGCACGATGTGCCGGTCATCAAGCTGCGCGTCGGTCACGGCCCAGCCGTGGTTTTTGGCAGTGGTCTTGATGCTGCGGCGAATGTGGGCCAAACGCGCCAGCACCGGGCTTTGCCAGGGGCGCCCGGTTTCCACCAGATGTGAGGCCCAAGGCTGTTCACTGACCAGATGTGTGGCGGTGGTGATGGCTTCCAGCACGCGGTCGGCAAGGTCATCCACCAAGGCCACCAGAAAGTGGCCGCTGCCCATGGCCGGGTCGCAAATCTTGAGTTCCAGAATCTGGCTGGCAGGGTCTTTGGCGTCCAGCGCCTCCCAGTCGGCGGGGTTGAGCGAACCTTTTTTACCCAGTTTCCTGATGTGTGCCTCAAACGCCTCCATGCGCTCGGTGGCCAGCAGCCCGACTGACTCGCGCAGGATCAGGCGCACCAGGTCATCGTGTGTGTAGTAACTGCCTGAGACTTTGCGTGCAAAGCTGGCCGGAGCGGCGATGATGCGGTTGATCTCGGGCTTGTCCTTGAAGTCGTCTTTGGCCTGCACCTCATGCACCAGGCTGTATTCCAGCAGACGCTCGTAAATGCCGCCCAGGTGCGAGACGGACAAGTCGCGGTAGTTGATCCAGGTGGACTCCGAGTACCCTGAGCCTGTCGAAGGGCGGCGGCGCGACAACGCGTCGATGATGGGGGCCATCACGGCATCGGGCACGTTGGTGCGCTCAAGCAGCGGTGAACGAGCGCGGTCGAACAGGCCGCCGTTGTAGGCGGGCATGCCAATGTCGTCGTCGCCGGTGTTGATGATTTGAAAGGTCTGGCGCAAAGACCAGAAAATATGCGGGACGGAACGGGCATAAGTCGTACCCTTATCCACCTTGTCGCGCACATCCTCGCGGATATGCCGCACGCTGTAGGGCGCATAACGCGCATCGCGCACGGGCAGCAGGTTGCGGTCTTCGGCGTAAAACAAAAACAGCAGGCGGTACAGCAGCACCAGCGCGGCTTCGCGCACCTCGTCCAGGTACTCGGGCGTGAATTGCGGGCGCTTGAACTGGCCGTAGCCCACCTCGTGCGTCACGGCGTGCAGGTCGCCGCGCGCCAGTGCGTCAGCGAGCTGCGGAAAAATATCGTCGAAGACGCGTGCGCCCAGGTCTTGCGAGACTTTTTCTTCGTACAACCGCGCTTCGTTGAGGGCGTAGGCATGAAAGCTGCGGCCCGTGTTGTCCCAGCTTTGCGGCAAAAAAGCCTCACGCTGAAAGAACAGATAAAACAAACGCAACGCATGGCTGGGCTCAATGTCATCCAGCTCGGGCTGAATGCCAGTGACACCCAGTGCGGCAGCCACATCCACTTCAAAAAATTCTTCTGCGCGCGAGCGGGCGTCTTGCCAGTAGAGCCGCCAGACGGCGCCGTTGGTCAGCATGCCCCATTTGACGGCGCGGTCGGACACCACCTCAGCGCGGCTCAGGTAGCGCAGCATTTGGGAGGAGGGCGCATCGGGGTCTGTCGCCTCGGCGCTATCACCCCGGTCCAGTGGCCGCAGCCAGCGCTTGGCTTCCAGAATGGCCAGGCCGTGGCGGTAACGCTGGTCGTCCTTCAGGGGCAAGGCGGTGGCCTTGGCGGCAGCATTGGCAAACAGCAGCACATCGGGCACGTCTTCACGCCGCTTGCCCGACAGGTTGACCTGCGGCAATGTGTCGTCACCCCAGCCGAGTGCCACCAGCACTTTGTTGATGACCAGGGCTTCGGTCTGCGCTTCATTGATGGTTGAAGCACTGTCCAATCCGTTGAAAATGCTTCTGAGGGAGTTGCAAAAGGCAGCAAAAGCGGCGTCGGTCAGGGCCTGGTTCGGAGGCGTTTCAGTGACGCCCCGGGTCAAAAAGTCCTGGGTAAAAAGTTGCCCTTGCATGGTCTGGTGTGCGCGATGTGCCTGTGGAGTTGGCTTGAGTGTAAAGGTGGCGAATCGACGGCTGCGGGCGCGCGCGTCAGGGGGCCAAATTTGCTATTGTTTTGATAGCTGTCTGCGCCCGTCCCCTATGGGCTGGAGGCCTAAAATACTTAAAAAATCTAGTAGCTGAGGCGCATCGCCGCCACATCGATGTGCACCACCGGCTTGGCCAGAGCCGCACTGGCGGCACGGGCAAAGGCCTGGGCCCAGGCGGCGTCGGCAAATCTGGCAGGGCCAGCGGCCTGGGCCACCACCAGTATCTTGTCGGCTGTCAGCAGCTTGCCTGTGGGCCGCAGCGGCTCGCAGTCCATTTGCGCGAACTGATCGTCCAGCCAGACCCTGGCCAGGTCATGCGGCAGCGGCTGCACTTCATTGAGATCCATCCGCACGGGTGGACTGTTTTTGAAGCTGACAGTGATTTCGCTGCGCATGGGGTCCCCTGTATCAAGCCGACAAAATAAGGGAAGAGCGCTGCCGAGCTTGAACGCGTTGGCGCGCCTTGGCAATCGGCTGAAACCCCAGCGCGTGAGGGGGGTTATTTGCGTCCGAGCTGCGCGGGTGCCGTCAAATCCACGCGCAAGCCGGTGCGCGGGGCGACTGCCGGCTCAGTCGGCAAGGTGCCGGGCGTTGCCGCCGGGTCGGTCTGTGCCGTGTCCAGCAAGGCGTGGCCTGAAAAGCCAAGGGCCCCGGCCTTGTCAGCGGTGGTGGTGACCGAGCCTGCAAAATACAGACTGGCTAAATCCCGCGCCAATTGCGCCGACGGCAGGCGGGTCCGCTGCTGCAGCACCTCAAACTCTGCGCACTCGACCGACAGTTCGCGCAGCAGCACCAGTTGCGAGTCGCGCAGCCAGCGCAGGGGCACATCGGGTGCACGGCGAAAATACACCGGCTTGT
>Ga0308009_10001901_pt1 | contig 11361 bp, 12 predicted proteins | sample Neamet127_FD_203134 | JGI IMG/M metagenome (GOLD analysis project Ga0308009, IMG submission 203134) | Marine microbial communities from water near the shore, Antarctic Ocean - #127 | ecosystem: Environmental > Aquatic > Marine > Unclassified | place: Southern Ocean | collected 2014-07-24
TAAATCTGGAAGAGCATAAACACGATCATCTCCAAATTTAAATGGCAAACGAACACCCATATTCTCACCAAAAAAACTAGGGAATAACCCCTCAGCAGGAGAGTTCAACTCTAGTTCTTTCTTTACCTGAGCAAGACGACCCCAAGCCGTAGGGTTCTTCCCAATAGACTCAACCAGCACAGGAATAACATTCTTCTGCCACGTATAGAAAGGAATAACCTGTTTGATTATTCTTTCTGTATTGGTCAAATTAGCGTAATCAAAATGATATTTATTTACAGCTTCAAAAGCATCTTCGATAGACCCACCACTAGTTTTAATATGGTGAGCTAAAGCGCCCCTCATCATAAACTCAGCGTCCTGGTTAGCACGACGGACAAGAGCAAAAGGTTTGAAATCAGCGTCGAATGGACTTATAGTACCTTGAGAAAAAGCATTCCTCCAGGTATCAATACCAGCGTTGTCTAATTTGGATACAACTTCTTGGCTAACTTGACCACTGCTAGCGATACCAGTCCTATACCAATCACGAAAATCTTGTAGCTCACCAATCTGCACGTTTCCTTGTGCCTGAGGCAAACCTAATTTACCTTTAAGCCTCACAGGCTTACCAGCATCAATCAACTGTTGTATCCCGTAAGCAACATCTCCAGTTTGTCCACCCAGTTCTGCTGCTTCCATAGCAGCGCGACGGATACCCATCACTCTTTGATGGACGCTCATAGGAACATCAGCAAGCTGGTTGTTCATCCAAAAGCCACCCATCATGTTTCTTAAAATGAAACCTGGAGTACTAATAGCTTGAGCTTTCCACCAGTTTAAATATCTGCCGTACTCTTTCATAAACTTACCCATAGCTACAGTGTCTTGAGTCTTTGCTGCAGCTTCAACAGCAGCAGCAAATAGTTCTACTGTCTCATCAGAAGCTTCACCAACAAGATTGTAATTTCCTAATAGCTCTTGAGTACGCGTACTTACTACATCGCCTATGCTTAGTTTCCCTAAACCACTCATATTAACCATATAGTTGTTTAGCTTGTTTCCATAAGCGTCAGACAAACCAGCCATAGCACGTACAGTCTGAAGTTCTTTAACAGCAGCAGCCTGAGAATCGGCTGCGCTTATACGGCGAGAAAGAATAGTGCTGCTAAGAAGCTCTGTTTTTTCTAACCTAAGATTTTGTAAAAGCTGCTGTTGCTGATCAATGCCTAAATTAGCAACAGAGAGAACAGTCTCATTATTTGCTTTTCTTCTAATAAGTTCTGCTCTTTGATTCTTTAAATTTGTTTCCAACTCAATATATCGAGCACGAAAACTTCCCGTTAACTCTTGAAGTTCTCTTTTTTTCTGAAGAAGCAAAGCAACAACTTCTTCATTCTGTGTTGTTTGAACTGACGTAACTTTTTTAGGAACATTAATTGGGAAACCAGGTTCCATTGTGGTTGTGTCTAACGCACGTTGCAAAGACTTGTTTTCAGCTACACGTAAAGCATCATCCAACACTTTCTGAGCTTCTAATAAATCATCTTCAGCCGCTGACAAAAGACTTTTACCTCTAGAAAGCAAAGACAAATCATCAGCGTCTATATTCCCTATCTCATGCTTAAGTCTGATCAACTCATCCATCTGTTCAGCCCATTCATCATACTCAGGACCAAACTCTTTACCTAAAGCCATAGACAAACGCTCATCGCCAGCTTTAGTTAACTTTTTTACAACAACAGATCCATCTTTTCCAAGATCATACAAATTATCGGCAGTTCTAACGTTTAACCAATCAATCAAATCATCGTAAGCAATAACAGTAAAATCTTTTAGAACAGAATCAACATAATTTCTTTGCAAATTTGCAGTTCCTTGCTTCAAAGAAGCAATAGTGCTATTCAACTCAGTCAAAACTTCAAGCAAAGGAGTTAAACCTTCTTGGCTAGGATTACTTACTAAAGCTTGTTGAGCAAGATCAGATGATCTTTTCAACTCTGTAATCTTAGTATTCAAAATATTGAGCATCTCTACAGCATCTTCTCTAGCTGTAGTCAAACGAGCCAACTCTGCAGTTGATCTATTAGTTTTTAAAGCCAAATCAACCATAGGATTCTTCAAAGAAGAAGGTCTCTTAACACCATCAACTTTTACAGTGCCACCAGCCCTAATTACATTAAGAGCATCGTCACTCATCCCTTCAATCTTTACCCCTGGAGTAAGAATTGCAGCTATAACTTCATCAATAACAGAAATTTCTGCATCTATTTTTGCTATAGATCCAATAACTTTTGCTGTACCATCCCCAACTAAACTTTCTGCTGCCTGCTGAATACCTTTAACTCCTCTACCTTGCAAAGCAGCAACAGCACCAGAATTAAGATCTTCAACATTTTTTTCTAAAAGAACTACAAGACTAGCAATCCTTTGTTCTTCAGTTTCTGCTGCAATCTTTTTTAAATTTGCTTTAGACAAAGTTTTCTTTGCGGCATCCATCTCTTTAGCTAGCCTCGTAGCAGCAGCGCGAGCAAGCTGCCCATCAACGCCATAAGCAATAATTCCACGTTGAGCTAAACCATCGACTACGTATTGAGAACGAATAAATCTGCTTGTTTGATCAATGTATCTAGCCATAGCTTGAGTAAAATCTGTAGAAAAAATCTCTTTCCAATCATCACCAAAAGCTTTTTTACCCAAAGTTTCCATTTGGAATCTAATAGAACCTTCATCAGTGAAAGTACCAAAACTAGTTTTATTGGATACAGTACGCCCATCTCTTAATCGGATCGTTACACCTTGGGCAAGAGCTAAATCTAACGTTGCTAAAGTATCTGCATCTGAAGCATCCGCTCTAATACCTAACTGCTTACGCAACTCTGCTCCGCTTACAACATCTTTATTTATTTTACCGCTAAGATCAAAAATAGTTTGCTTGATTCCGCTAGGGGTCAAGTACTTACGAGCCTTAAAAGAGTTTCCTGAAATACTATCTTCAGCAGCATCAGGATTAAACTTGCCTCTAAGCTTTCCAGCTTTCTTAAGAGTCTCAGCCCCTTCCTGCGACAAATATTTCATCATATACAGTTCGCCAGCAAGATCAGGATAGTCAGAAGTAAAAGGTAAAGCTTCATTCATTTCTTTACGCATTTTTACCATTAAATCTCTTGCTTCTTGAATAAGCTGAAATTCAATAGTTCCTTCAACACCATACTTAGAACCTTGAGCACGCAAAAATTCAGGCGTATTATCCGCATTCAACATCAGATCATCGTAATCAATGTCTGTACCAGCCAACTTAGCTTTTAAAGTAGCTTGACCTTGAGTCGAAGAAGATTGCCATCTAGCAGCAGCAGTATTACCCATCCTTTGAGTACGTTGTATCCCCCTACCAAGATCTTGCTCAACAGGATTTCTTGAACGAATCAATTTATTTATAGGGCGATTAGTATCAAAAGCTTTAGCAAAGCTTCCACCTAACAAACTGGTATCAGCAACCTGAGCAAAAACTCTTCCAGGACCAGAAGCCACAGAAGTAACAAAACCTAAACTCCCAGGGATCTTAGCAAAAGCCTTCGCTGTACCAGGAGCCTCAACTGCCATTTTTAACGCTCTTTTAACAGCAGCATCAGCAACACTGCCTGCTTTAATAGCAGGCTTAGGCCCTAAACCTCTAGCATGCCTAACCCCTGCACGAACTAACTTAATATTATTTTCGTTAGTCAAATCAAAAGCTCTAACTCCCTCATCACCGTATTTAAAAATACCGCCAGGGCCAACACCAACTTGAGTAAGTTGCTTAACCCTAAGATCATCAAGCTTGTTACCTAACTTTTTGCCTACCCCAGGAAGCTTCCTCAAAGGCTTCTCAATAATAGTCCTGCCAAACCTACCCGTACCAGGTACAGCAAAACGCATACCTGAAGACATACCAATTTCATCTAAAGAACTACCAGCAGACAAAACAGATTTAGTTCTATTCACTCGTCCAGCAGCAGCTTCTAATCTTGCAGCTTTTGCTACATCACCAGCCTTTGAAGCAACCGAAGAAGCTTTCTTTAAAGCTAAAGCGACATCAGCAGCCTTAGCAAAACGAACTGCTATACCTGCACCATACAGATAAGTCAAAGGATCAAGAGCAATATCCAAACCCAAACCAACAACAAAATCTAACGGACCAGGAAGATCAACATCCCAATCACGCAACACCTCACCCATCATGATGTTGTCTTTAGTCTGGTCATACCATTCAGTTACAGAAAAGCTGTTGTCGCTATCAAAAATATCGCCAACTTCTTTGACACCTGAAACAATGCCCGCTCGCGCTGTATCCAAAGTATCAATAATTTTCCCTAAAACAGGAATGTCAAATAAGCCATTCCCTTTATCTTCTTTTTTAGGTTCGACAGAACCAAAAAGACCAGTTATGTTTTTATTACTTTGACGAGGCTTATTGCTATTTGATGGATCAGAAAACATAGAAGACTGTTTGATATCATCAAACATACTTTTTCGGTTAGGCCGAGGTGGAGGAGGTAAAGCCATTTTTAAGACTCAGGAGTTATTAGTTTAAGTAAAGCTGCCAAATCTTTAATAGATACGTTTTCTAAATTTAACTCTGCTAATTGTTCTGCTGTAAAAGCAGGGGTACCCCCTTGAGAGCCTGCAGCGTTAGCTAAAAATTCTGATAAACCTTTATCTATATCAAAAGTAAGATCATCTTCGCGTTTCATTTCATCTAATCTTGATTTAAGCAAAGCACCATCATTTCCAGTAGCCCCTGCTGCTATCATTTTATCTTGAGATATCCCAAAGGCTGACCCAAGAGCAGCAAAGTCTGCCATCTTTTGTGCTGCTTCTTTATTAGCTTTATCAATAGCCTGCTGAGCAGTAGCTGCATCAATACGCCTCTCCATCAAAGCTTCATTAATGTCTTGCAACTCGTATGACAAAGTTTGAGAACCTTGAAACGCCATTGAAGCTACAGAAGCATCTAAAGCACGACGCTCTTTAGACATACCAGCAGAAGCTCTGCCAAGAACCATAGAAGCACGCTCAGCGCCAAGCTGAGACATACGATTCATTAGATCATTACCAGACTGCATCTGGGCACCCAGAAGAGTGCCCATCTGCTGCCCAACTGCAGAAGTATACAACTGAGGATTAATCCCTAAATTTTCAAGCCTTTGGTCACCCGCAGATCCATAAATGCTTAACTTGTTTTCTAGATCAGCATATTCTCCAGCACGTCTATCTCTATAAAAATCTTCACCAACTAAACGTTTCTCCTCAGAACCTTGAAGCTGTTTTAAAAGAGATGTCTCATCTGAATCAATTTGAGCATTACGACGAGCACCTTCAGTAGATAAAAAAGAACTCAACTCATCGTAACGACCCTGAGCGCCACCACGCTGACTGTTCGCAAGCTGCTCATACAAAGACTCAATAGAAGGACCAGAAGAACCAGGAAGTTGGAACCTTCCAAGAGAATTACCAAATCTAGCAGACTGCTCTGCAGGGTTAGGACCACCTGCTCTGTTTGTTGTAGGAGAAATCCCACCAAAACGTTCACCAGTCCTAGCGCTGTTCTCAGCAGGATTCATATTTGGAATATTTAGATTTGGTCCTTCATAAAATCTAGAACTAGGATCGTTCCTCAAATCAGGACCACTTCCTTCTCTAGAAGGATCATGACGATACGGACCTACGTTTTTATCTAACGCGTTTTGAATATCCCTGGTCCAGGACCGAAGAGTTCCATCTTTGTCTGTCAGAGCATTGAAATTTCGAGGAATTGTATTTAACGCATTTGAAAGAAAATCGCCTACACCCATAATCAAGAACTCCTTGTATTTCGTATCTGCTGAGCAATCTTCGCCCGCAACGCATTCGGATCTTCAATATCTGCTGACTCACCAGCCACACGCAAAGCATCAGCCAAAGCATCAGAATCAACACCACTATAATAATTCTGCTCCTGAGCAAAATCATTAAGACCCAAATTCTGGGTCTGCAAATCAGAAGCACGCAACATCTGACCAATCGCCCTTAACTGATCTTCCTCAAACTCCCCAACATCACGGTTCATCACACCGCTATCCCACATACCCCTACTATTTAAAGAATTCTCCAAACCACGAAAAGCACGATCACGATTACGATCAGCAGTATCCAAACCAAAAGCTAAATCTTGACCAATAAGATCACGGTTATATTGGTTACCGCTCAAAGCCTGAACCAAATTAAAGTAAAGATCATCAGCAGCGCTAGTACCAAACGTATCGATACTTGTATCCCCACCTGTATAATTCCCAAGCTGATTACCAAGATCAGTATTACCACCTAAATCTTGAAAATCTGTAGATGGGGATACAATCTCCTGTGTGTTATCAAAATTAGAGAAATCGCCACTGCCTGTATTCTGAGGATTAGGGGCAAGAGAAGCAGCATCAATGGTTTCCCAATCAGCAGTAGCTTTAGGGGTCACCCCAAATGAACCAGCATCTGCAGCAGAATAATTAGTCGCTCGCTTCTTCGGTCTGCGTTTTGTCATCCACGGCTCTACGCCCATTATGCCCATTATCGCTCCTAGCTATTCTTCGCTTGTTCCACAACAGCAGTCGCAGGTGCATTTAGCATCCTGCAACGCTTTGATTTGGACTCTCATGCAAGCCATTTCCCATTCCATCTGGCCTCGCTCAGATAGAGATTCGATTACGTCTTCTAAACCGATGTCATTCATTAAGATTGTTCTCCACTCTGTTCCACTGCAACCCATTGCTGGTTATTTTCGTCCCAGTGGAAATTGAAATAATCGCCTTCAGGTCCTTCAGGATGAGGAACAGGAGGAACCCAATCGTTACTACTGTTCAAAGCCCAAGAAGGAAACGGTTGCGGCGCAACAAACTCATCAGCTACTGAATCGTAACTACATCCAATCCCAGCAAATTGTTTGCGGAAGTTGAAGTTGTAAGAAGTTTGTATCCAAACATCTGAAGTACCAAGAAGTTCGTTCAAAAACTCTTCACCTCGATGTTCTTGTTCGTTATCAACAACAAGAACACTGGTAACTATACCGTTTTCAATGCGTGCAAAATGAGCCATTACGCCACGTACCTAATTATTACTACTCCAGAACCACCATTACCAACAGCGCCACCAAGTTGAGTGAAACCTGCTCTGCCTCCAGCCCCGCCGCCTCTATTTGAAGGAGCAGTCATGTATGTTAGATATGGGCTTTGACAAAACCCAGTGCCACCACCATAAATAGCAGTTTGAGTAGATGGACTATTTTGGCCTCCTCCACCGCCACCACCCGCATAACCAAAAGAGGAGCCAGTCTGCCAACTGTTGTATCGTCCAATGCCACCTTGACCTGGAGCGCCGCTACCATTTAGCTGAACAGTAGGTGTTCCTCCAGCACCACCACCACCAGAACTATTACCGTTCCATGTGGTAAATTCTGCGCCGCCAGGGTAACCTTCAACTGGGGAGTAGCCACCTGCGTTACCTCCACCTGCGGCATTCCAAGGAGCGTACGGTCCTGAACCAGCGCCACCGCCTCCAGAACCGCCAGCTTGACCAGCTTGACCATTCCAACTGCCACCCATGCCGCCACCAGAAGTGTCTATATCTGGAAATCCAGAACCACCAGACAGGTGTACCGAACTAATATTTCCATTAGCAGAATTGACTCCACCAGCACCAATAACGATGTTGTAAGTTCCAACAACCCAAGGATGCAAAGCAAACTCTCGATAGCCGCCTGCACCACCAGCACCCGCATTGCTGCCAACATATGCGCCTGAGCCGCCAGCGATAACCAAAAGATCTGCCCCATCGCCTCCACCAGTAACAACAAAAGATCCTGAAGAATTAAACGTGTGGACTTTATAGTTAACCCCGCTAGCAGAGTAAGTACTTTCAGCCCCACCAGATCCTACAAAAGGAAACCCAGGCCACTTGCCCTGACGTTCAGCTTCAGCAGCTTCAGCCATAGACCAAACACCAGAAGCCGAAACTTTAGAAGGCGTATTTTGAGGGCCTATGACCCCACCGTTATCTCCATAGCCTGGACTTGCCATCAGCCAACCAACGCCGCTATTTGATCGTCAGTCAAACCAAGCTCTTTAAGCTTGGCTTTGCCTGCGGCTACATCATCAGCGGCTTTAATAGCTGCTGCTTCTTCCGCCGCTGCTCTTAATTCACTTGCCGCTTGATCTGCTTTTACTTGTTCAATCTCTTCAGCAGTCAAATCAATAGTAGTTTGAATACCTGTTGAGCAGTCATACTCTATGCGGGTATAAGACATTTCTATATTTTCTGACATTAATTCTCCTAAGAATTAGCAATCCCATAGACTTGCAATTTAGAACCGTTACCAAGATAAATATTATCTTGTATTTGTACAGAAATAGAAGTTATTGCAGCATTGTCGTGGTATCCATACGACGCTGTACCAACTATGCCGTTGTCGTAATCGCCACGAGCACTAGCAAATTTGCTGAGCATGTTTATACGTTTTTCTGTTGAAGTAAACAATAATTTTCTGTAATTGTTTATATCTAATTGAAAATAGTAACGATCATAATAATTAGTACTAGCATCAATAGGAACAAACGGCAACCAACAATACGATGAGTTGTGAACCCAAGATGATATTTGTGCATGACCATTGAATCCAATGGCCTTCATATTTGATGAATAAACAGCATTGCTACCTGTATCGCCGTTAAATCTAAGGTAACCGTTAGCCACCTTATATCCGAAGCTCGATGAAACACCCCAGCCTTCAAAGAAAACCACTAAGTCATTGTGAGTCTGCGGAATTGACGCAATCGACAATGTGCCGCTAGTACCATCAGCAACTGTTTCTCCAAGGAAATCGTAAGTTGCGGCCATTTAGGTTCTCCTACCATACAAATTAGTAATATTGTCGGTGCGAAGCCCAAAGTTCAAAGTGATTGATAAAGATGAGACAACAGATTTATCTTTCCAAACACCGCCCATGCAACCCGCAGCGCCGTAGCCGCCAAGGCCGCCGCTGTAGCCAAAAACTGTTACCCATTTTGTATACACATCTGGATCGCTAACACCAAAAAAAGTTGTCTCTACTTGGCAAGGCCAAACACCAATACCTGCTCCTCCTGTTGCTGCTAGAAAAGCAACATTATCTGCCAGACTCCAGGTAGCTGTGACACTACCATTCTCGTCTACATAGTTAAGCCAACTATCATAAACAGCAGCAGAAGCACCATTGAAACGCGCCTGTATATAAGTCAACGCTGTATTTCGATTACCTTGTAAGTTGCCTCTTATAGTTAAAGAGTCATAGCCAGCAGGAATGTTAGTAAAAGTATGTGCACCACCACCTGGGCTAGGAGTTTTGTGACTACCCAAAAGAATGTATCCATCTTTACTCATACTATTTTAATCCCGAATAGATTTATTGTGGTACCTGCATCAAAATATTGGCCTGTGCCTTCTTGAACGTAGATAGAAGTAATTGGATTTTGAGAACCGTTATATGAGATTCCAGTTTCTTGAGTCTGAGAAACGTTTCCACCACCCGCTGTGGACCAACCTGCACCAGCTTGCGTAGCAGTACCAGTTCGTATAGTAGTTGAACTTGGATTACTCATATTCGTTATAAAAGAAAGTTCGCCATATGCAATTTGTTGCATAACCTTAGGGATAGTAGTGTTACCGCTTCCTTCTCTCCACCCATAAACTTGACCACCGTCTTGAGAAAAAGAATGCCTATTTACAGTATTGTAAGCACCGCTATTCAAGTTTACTAGAGGCCGAGATGTATACACTTTTGACATCGCTACTCTCAGAACATATTCGGAGTAGACATTAGTTTGAAGCGAAGTGAAAGATATAAGACCAGTAGTCGATGATGAAAAGTTATACCCACCAAGCCACTCATAAGTCCCAAACTGAGGTGCAGGCCAACTGCCAGCACCCTCATTCTCAGCTAACTCGTTAAGAGTCCACACCCCAGACGCAGTACCAGAAGTAGGAGCCACTTCTGGCCCTATCCTGCTCCACGGTTTACCCGCCGCTATGCCCGTCACAGATCAAACGTCAATCTCTAAGACAGACATTGTGAAGTCTATTAACGATACACCAGTGCTAAAGGCGTTCATATAATCTCCGCTTTCAAGCACCATCTTGCCAGCAATAAGACCAACAGCAGCTTTCTCAGGGACAGATAACAGTTTAACTAACTCAGTTAGCTTGTTGCTGTTTGAAAAGTCATACCAGCAAAAGCTGACAGACTGAGTACCACTGCCTATGTTGCTAGCTTGAGCTAGCAACACAATCGCAGTTTTGTTAGCAGGGCAAGTATAAACAGTCTGGGTTGCTGCTGTTAAACTTTTTTCTGCGTTTTTGAATGTATTAGCCATATTCTATACTCCTATGACAATGCCAAAATTAAAGGGATGGGGTCTGCTTCAGGTATTACTGCAATCGCTGAAGTAACAAAAGCAGTAGTAGCTAATTGAAAAGTGTTAGTGCTAGCCGCAGCCGTAGGCGCAGTAGGCACACCAGTAAACGCTGGCGAAACCAATGGCGCAGTACCACTCGGGAGTGACGAATAATTTAACGCCGTCCAAGTCTTGACACCATCGCCAATTTTATAGAAGTCTGTATCCGTCTCAATACAAAATTCACCGCTCGCAGGGACAGGGTTATTTGTTGTCCAGTTAGCGGCAGTGTCTCGCCGCATTTGAATGATTACAGCCATCTACTGTGCTCCTGAATTTCCGCCATCAAGGCTAATAATAGTGTACGTCGAATTAGATAACCCGCCATCGACATTCGCTGCGGTTAATCCTTGCGGACCAGTTATCCCGCCATAAGGAAGAGAATTCCAAACTGTGCTCCCATCCCCAATTTTAAAAGAACCAGCAGCTACCCCTGAACTTGCGTTAGTTTGTAACGCAAACTCTCCTGAAGCCAAAACAGGATTAGTAGAATTCCATTCAGCATAAGTCCCACGACGAAATTGTATTTGCAAAGCCATTTAGATAACCCCTCCAGCATCAATAGGAAAGATGCCACCATAAGTTGAATCAGGTGCCCCGCCATTTAAAAGACCATTAGATGTTCCTTGCGGCCCAGGCCCACCTGGGCTACCACTAGGCCCTGGAGGCCCACCACTTGGTCCGACGGGCCCCACAGGCCCAGTCGGCCCAGTTATCCCAATTGGTCCCGTCGGACCCGTCGGTCCGAGTGGGCCAATTGGTCCCGTAGGACCTGTAGGTCCCGTCGGGCCAGTACCCCCAATGGGACCAACAATATTAATTCCAGTTCCCCAATTATTAGGACTAACAGTCTTAGGACCAAAAATTTGGTTAGTGGAAGTATTGATAT
>Ga0308009_10001902_pt1 | contig 11361 bp, 10 predicted proteins | sample Neamet127_FD_203134 | JGI IMG/M metagenome (GOLD analysis project Ga0308009, IMG submission 203134) | Marine microbial communities from water near the shore, Antarctic Ocean - #127 | ecosystem: Environmental > Aquatic > Marine > Unclassified | place: Southern Ocean | collected 2014-07-24
CGATGCCGCGCGGCGCGACGATTGTCGATTTTGCCTACGCCATTCACAGCGACGTGGGTCACCGCGCCGTCGCCGCCAAGGTCAACGGCGAGCAGGTGCCGCTGCGCTCGGAGCTGCGCAACGGCGACGTGATTGAAATCATCACGGCCGCCATCTCCAGCCCCAATCCCGCCTGGCTGGGTTTTGTGCGCACCGGCAAGGCCCGCTCAAAAATCCGCCATCACCTCAAGACCATGGCGCTGACCGAATCGCAGGACCTCGGCGAAAAAATGCTGGCCCAGGCGCTGCGCGCCGAAGGCATAGAGCGCCTGCCCGACGATGACGAACTCAATCACGCCACCTGGGAAAAAATACTGCGCTTTTCCGGCAACCGCTCGCGTGCCGACTTGCTCACCGACATCGGACTGGGTAAACGCATCGCCAGCATGGTGGCAAAACGCATCGTCACCTTGCTGGCCGAAACCGGCGAAAAACCCGATCCGCTGCTGATGAGCCGCGAGCGCTACACCGCCCACGAATCGATCTCGCAGGGCGCGCTGGTGCTCGATGGCAGCGAGGGGGCGTCAGTGAAGTTCGCGACCTGTTGCCGCCCGATTCCCGGCGACGATATTGTGGGTTACCTAGGACGGGGCGAGGGCCTGGTGGTCCATACCGACGACTGTTCGGTGGCCAAAAAACTGCAGCACCGCGACAACGAGCGTTTCATCGCGGTGGACTGGTCCGATGAACCGACGCGTGCGTTTGAAACCGGCCTGCTGGTCACCGTGACCAACGGCAAAGGTGTGCTGGCACGGGTTGCCTCGGCACTGGCCAGCGCCGAGGCCGACATCACCCATGTGGACATGGCCCAGGAGGCAGCGCAGGACGCGACCGATTTGCGTTTTGGCGTGGCGGTACGCGACCGGGTACATCTGGCGTCAGTCATGCGCCGCGTCAAACGCACGCCATCGGTCTTGCGCGTTCAGCGCGCCAAACCCGGCCTCTGAAGCGTCTTCACAGTACCGTGGACGGCGTCGGGTACTGCACCTCCAGCACCTCAATGTCCCGAACGCCCGCAGGCGTCGCCAGCTTCACTTCGTCGCCGACCCGCGCCTTGAGCAGCGCGCGAGCAATCGGTGAAATCCAGCTCACCTGCTTGAACGCACTGTCCACCTCATCAATGCCAAGAATGGTCACCGTCTGCTCGGCGCCGCTGTCATCGGCATAGGTCACTGTGGCGCCAAAAAACACCTGATCGTTGCCATGGTGCACAGCGGGGTCTGAAATTTCAGCAATCTCCAGGCGTTTGGTCAAAAACCGGATGCGTCTGTCGATCTCGCGCAGGCGCTTCTTGCCATAGTGGTAATCGCCATTTTCCGACCGGTCACCATTGCTGGCGGCCCAGTGCACCACGTCAACAATCTTCGGCCGCTCGTTGTCGATCAGGTCCAGCAGCTCGTCCTTGAGGCGGGCGTAACCTTGGGGCGTGATGTAGTTTTTGCCGCCGGCAGCCAAAGGCGGCAAGGACAGGTCCTCATCGTCGTCGGTATCGGTTTCTTTGGTGAAGGCTTTGCTCATGGGAGCTTTGGGCTGGGGCTTGGGGGAACGTGTCCGGAGAAGACATCGTAACGAAAAAGCCCTGGAACCTTGCGGCTCCAGGGCTTGACATTTGGTGCGGCTGGCAGGAATTGAGCCCACGACCCCCTGGTTCGTAGCCTGCCAGAATGAATTGAGGTCAATTAATCAACGACTTACGGGCGCCCACATTTGCCCTTCTTAAGGTGGCTGCTATGAGCGTTGAGAAGGCTCACGCAAAACTCACGCATGTCCAAAGGCCAGCCGCTGAACATGAATTTGCTCCGGCACCTTGGCTTTTTTCGCCTCCCACAACGAATACTGCACCTGCATCATGAGCCAAGACTCTGCGGTGGTATCAGTTGCCTTCGCTAACCGGTGAGCCATCTCAACACTGGTCCCGGCATGTTTGTTCACAAAATCGCTGGCGCACTTGCGCGAAATTCCAATACGACGTGCAAACTCCGTGACGCTCATGCTCAGAGGGTCAAGATAGGCTTCTTTTAAAACTTCGCCTGGATGGGCAGGATTAAACATCTGCATGGTGTGCACTCCTAGTGGTAGTCCTGATAATCAACCAAAATCGCATCTTCGCCTTCGAATCTAAAGGTCAGCCGCCAGTTCCCGTTTACCGTCACTGCCCAGTGGCCTTTGAGATCACCCTTGAGAGGATGCAAGCCAAAACCAGGGACATTCATGGCCTGCGGTGCTTTAACCACGTTCAGCAGGGTCAGCATGATCTGTAAACGTCGCGCATGAACAGCCTGAATGCCACTCTTCTTTCCTGTCAGGAAAAACACCTCTAAGCCCTTGTGCGAAAACGACTTAATCATGCACTCTATTGTAACGTCAGACGTGACAGATTGGTTTTTTCGTTTCCTGAACGATGCCGCCTGGAGCATCGTCCAGGCCTGCTGCGGGATGCACGAGGTGAACGTGTTCGTTTATCGGCGTGAGAGGGTAAAACATCTGGGCCAGACGCCGGCAATGGAACACCACCGCACGGGCACGATCAACAACACGGCCTGGCAGGCGGCGCGCAAAGCGACAGAACTGGAGAAGGTCCGAGTGCATGATTTGAGGCACACCTTCGGCCAGCGGCTACGTGATGCCGGCGTGAGTGAGGAAGACAGGGCGCTGCTGCTGGGGCACGCCATCGAGGGGATGCCACAACACTACGCCACGGTGACGGTCGCCAGGCTGGTGGAAGCGGCCAACAAGGCGCAATACACGGTGGACCGAATCACCCTGCTGAGCGTCGTGAATGACAGGATCGAGAGTCACGCACCGAGTCGCGCAAAAAACAATGCCCTAGGTACTTGAGATACCTAAGGCATTGATCTGTAAGCAGATTTTGGTGCGGCTGGCAGGAATTGAACCCACGACCCCTTGGTTCGTAGCCAAGTACTCTATCCAACTGAGCTACAGCCGCTAAGCCTTAAATTATAGCGTATTTGGGTGGTAGCGTGAGTTTTCAATTTTGGGATATCCGAGCCAAGCTCCCTACCGACACTGGCGACCAAACACACGCTCCAAAACTGCTCGCACACAAAAACCGGCAAATGACCGAGCATTACGTGAAAGCTCGGATGGGTGAACGGGTAAAACCTTTGCAGTAAACTGGCTTCATGAAAAGCACTCAGCCTTCCGACAGCAAACGGAAACTCGCAGGTTTAATCCAAGCGGGGAGCGCGTTCACGCCTATCCAGCATGGCATGCCATCAGCGACCTCTCTTGTCCTGAAAACAAAGGCCGATGCCTGCAGGCAACACACCGCCATTGCCAGGCTGGTGAAGATGTGCCAGACGTCCCCAGTTGTTAAAACTGCCAGCCGAGGCATCACTGCGGAAGTACGCAGGGATCGCAATCGCGGACATGAGTGAACTGGTTGTTATCGATGCCAGCGTGCTGCTGGCAATTCCCCTGCCAGACCCGCAAGCCAGCAAGCCAGCAAGCCAGCAAAGACTACGCCATGGCGCTTCTGTTCGCCATCGACAAGGGCGACATCACGCCTGTGCTGACTCAGCTCTGCTGCCACGAGGTGGCCGCAAAAATGGTGCGCAAGGTCAGAGGCCAGACGATTACCGCTGGCAAGGCCCGTGAATTTTTTAACCTGCTGACTGACGTGAGCTTTCAGCACGTAGTCGATATTCGTGACTTCGAATCCCTATTTGCAGATGCGTTGGAGTTGGGCTGTGGCAGCTACGATGCCGCGTATGTAAGAGCCGCACTAGACAACGGCGCCCAACTCGCAACCCTCGACAAAAAACTTCTGCCGCACCTGACTTCGAATGGTGTACAGCGTTGGGAACCCTGACTGATTTTTTACTTTTGTAGAAAAAGCGCTTGATTTGTAGAAACACCCCAGGCCCGAAACCGGGTCTGGGGCGCACATACAAGGTGGTAGGGCGTCACAGACTTGAACTGTGGACCAAAGGATTATGAGTCCTCTGCTCTAACCAACTGAGCTAACGCCCCACGTCGCCAGCGCAGATTGTAAGGCGTCGCTACTTGCTGTGGCTGAGCGCGCTGCTGACCATCTTGGCGGTGATGTCGACGATCTGGATCATTTTTTCATAGGGCATGCGCATGGGGCCGATCACGCCCAGGGTGCCGACAACTTTTCCGTCCACCTCATAGGGCGCGGTCACCACCGACAGCTCGTGGAAGGGCACCACCTGGCTCTCGCCGCCAATATAGATGCGCACGCCCTCGGCGCGGCTGGAGACATCAAGCAGGCGCATCAACTGGGCCTTTTGCTCGAACAGGTCGAACAGCTTGCGCAGGTTGCCCATGTCGCCGGAGAAGTCGCTGACGGCCAGCAGGTTGCGTTCGCCCGAAATCACGACTTCGTCGCGTGACTCGATGGCCTCCGAGCTGACCTGCACCGCCGCCTGCATCAGGCTGGCGATCTCGCCGCGCAGGGCTTCCACCTCGCGCTGCAACCGCTCCCGGACTTCCTCGATGGCCATGCCGGCGTAGTGAGAGTTGAGGAAGTTCGATGCCTCGATCAACTGTGTCTGGGTGTAGTCGGTTTCGGTAAAAATCACGCGGTTCTGCACATCGCCGTCGGGCGAAACGATGATGACCAGAAAACGCTTTTCGGACAGGCGCAAAAACTCGATATGGCGAAACACCGACGTCCGGCGCGGCGCCATCACCACGCCGACAAACTGCGACAGGCTCGACAGGATGTTGGCCGCGTTGCTGAACACCTTTTGTGGCTGATCCGGTGCCAACCGAGGCGGCGCCAGCGCTCCGGCGGCTGAAAACTGGTCGCGCTGCATGGTCAGCATGGTGTCGACAAACAGGCGGTAGCCGCGTGCCGTGGGGATGCGACCGGCCGAGGTGTGCGGACTGACGATCAGGCCCAACTCTTCCAGGTCGCTCATGACGTTGCGAATGGTGGCCGGCGACAGGTCCATGCCGGAAGCCTTGGACAGCGTGCGTGAACCGACCGGCTGGCCGTCGGCAATATAGCGCTCTACCAACGCTTTGAGCAGGTGTCGGGCACGTTTGTCAAGCATGAAGGCATTCTACGAAGCTTGTCATGCATGTTGTGATGTAATTTGCCGATGAAGTCGCAATTCCGTCACGTCGCCCTGATCGGGAAGTACCACGCCCAGGGTTCACGCTCGGCGCTGGAGGAAATTGCCAATTTTCTGCACACCCAGGGCTGCGAAGTCACGCTGGAAGAGGATACCGCCAGCAACACCGGTCTGACGCAGTACCCGGTGCTCGACGTGGCCGGCATAGGCGCGCACTGCGACCTGGCGCTGGTAGTCGGCGGCGACGGCACCATGCTGGGCATAGGCCGGCAACTGGCGCAGTTCGGCGTGCCCATGGTCGGTATCAACCAGGGACGTCTGGGCTTCATTACCGACATCGCCTTCGAAGATTTCCAGACCGCGCTTGAACCCATGCTGCGTGGTGAGTTCGAGGAAGACCGGCGCTGGATGATGCAGGCCAAGGTGGTGCGCGACGGCCGCTGCGTGTTCAACGCGACCGCCATGAACGACGTGGTGGTCAACCGTGGCGCCACCGCCGGCATGGTCGAACTGCGCGTCGAGGTCGACGGCCGCTTCGTAGCCAACCAGCGCGCCGACGGCCTGATCATCGCGTCGCCGACCGGCTCCACCGCCTATGCGTTGTCGGCCGGTGGGCCGCTGATCCATCCGTCGATTGCCGGCTGGGTGCTGGTACCGATTGCGCCGCACACCTTGTCGAACCGGCCCATTGTGCTGTCCGACGCGGGCGAGATCACGGTAGAGATTGTCGCGGGGCGGGACGCCAGCGCCAACTTCGACATGCAGTCACTGGCCAGCCTGCTGCACGGGGACCGCATCACCGTGCGGCGTTCAGAGTTCCAGATGTGTTTTCTGCACCCCAAGGGCTGGAGCTACTTCGACACCTTGCGCAAAAAACTTCACTGGAACGAGGGCGTGGCATGAGCCTTAAAAACATTTCCCTGCGCGACTTTGTCATCGTGCACGAGCTGACGCTGGACCTGGATGGCGGCTTCACGGTGCTGACCGGCGAAACCGGCGCCGGCAAATCGATACTGATAGACGCGCTGCAACTGGCGCTCGGTTCACGCGCTGATGCAGGCGTGGTGCGCGAGGGCGCCCAGCGCTGCGAGATCAGCGCCACCTTCGATGCGCCCGCGTCGCTGGCCGGCTGGCTTGACGAGGCTGGCTTTGCCGGCGACGATGAATTGTTGCTGCGCCGCACGGTGGACGCCCAGGGCAAAAGCCGCGCCTGGATCAACGGCAGCCCGGCTACGGCCACGCAATTGCGCGAGATCGCCGACCTGCTGGTGGACATCCATGGCCAGCACGCCTGGCAGAGCCTGACCCGGCCCGACGCGGTGCGCGGCCTGCTCGACGCCTATGTCGGCCTGTCCACCTTGCCACTGGTACTGGCCTGGCAGGGCTGGCGCAGCGCGCACAAGGCGCTGCTCGATGCGCGTGACGCGCAGGATAGCCTGCAACGCGAGCGCGAGCGCCTGGCCTGGCAGATCGGCGAGCTCGACAAACTGGCGCCCGGCTCCGATGAGTGGGACGAGCTCAACACCCAACACAGCCGGCTGTCGAATGTGCAGTCGCTGCGCGATGCGGTGCAGACTGCGGTCGATGCGCTGCAGGAAGCCGACGACAACGCCGCCGCCCTGCTGGCCCGCGCACATGCCGCGCTACAAAATCAGGAGCACATTGAGCCCGAATTCAAAGGGCTGACCGAGGTTTTGGGCAGTGCGCTGGCACAGGTCGAGGACGCCGTGCATTCACTCAACGGTTACGCCCGCCATGCCGAGCTGGAACCGCAACGCCTGGCCGAACTCGACGAGCGGCTGGCGTTGTGGGTCAGCCTGGCGCGACGCTACAAACGCACGCCGGCCGAACTGCCGGAGCTGCTGGCCGCCTGGCGCGCAGAACTGCAAAAGTTGGACGCCGCGGCCGACCTGGCCGGCCTGGAGAAAGCCGAGCAGGCTGCCAAAACCACGTATATGGATGAAGCGCGCGACGTCTCGAAAGCGCGTAGCAAGGCTGCGCCCCTGCTGGCCAAGGCCATCACCCAGGCCATGCAAGGCCTGGGCATGCAGGGCGGCAAGTTCGAGGTGGCCTTGACCAAGCTCGAACAGCCGGCCCAGTACGGGCTGGAGCAGGCGGAGTTTCTGGTGGCGGGCCACAGCGGAAGCACCCCACGCGCTGTCGGCAAGGTCGCCTCGGGCGGCGAGCTCTCGCGCATCGCGCTGGCAATTGCCGTGACCACCAGCCAGCTCGGCCAGGCGCAAACCCTGATTTTTGACGAAGTTGATTCCGGCGTCGGCGGCGCGGTGGCCGAAACAGTGGGCCGCCTGATGAAGCAACTCGGCCGAGACCGTCAGGTCATGGCCGTCACCCACCTGCCGCAGGTCGCGGCCTGCGCCGACCAGCACTTGATGGTGGCCAAACGCACGGACAAGGGCCAGACCGCCAGCACCGTGGAAGCGGTCCATGGCGAGCAGCGCGTTGCCGAAGTGGCGCGCATGCTGGGCGGTGAAAAACTCTCGGGCACCACGCTGGCCCACGCCAAAGAAATGCTGGGCCAATGAACACCGCCGCCGCTCCCACGATACTCGACATGGTGCTGATCACCGGCATGTCGGGCTCGGGCAAGTCGGTCGCGTTGCACGCGCTCGAAGACGCCGGTTATTACTGTGTGGACAACCTGCCGCCGGAGCTGCTGCTGTCTTTTGTGGCGCTTGAAAAACAGCATGGCGCGAGCAAGGTGGCCATTGCGATGGACGTGCGCAGCGCCGTCTCGCTGCCGCTGGTGCCGCAGCAGCTCAGGCAGATGCGCGAGCAAGGTGTTGCGGTCCAATCGGTGTTTCTTGACGCCAGCACCGACACGCTGGTGCGGCGTTTTTCGGAAACACGGCGTATGCACCCGCTGACGCGCCGCGATGCCTCGGACCAGCAGCGTGCGCTGGTTGACGCGATCAACGAAGAGCGTGAGCTGCTGGGCGAACTGCGCGAGCACGCCCATGTGATTGACACCAGCATGATCCGTTCGTCGCAGTTGCAGGGTTACGTGAAGGCGCTGATCTCGTCGCCGGCAGCCCAGCTGACCCTGGTGTTCGAATCCTTTGCTTTCAAGCGCGGCGTGCCTGTCGATGCCGACTATGTGTTCGACGTGCGCATGCTGCCCAATCCGCACTACGAAGCGGGCTTGCGCCACCTGACCGGCAAGGACAGCGAAGTCGTGAACTATCTTCAGGCGCATGCGGAGGTGGACGACATGTTCCGGCACATCGAACAGTTCATAGGCCACTGGCTGCAGGCCCTGGTGCGCGACCACCGCAGCTATGTGACCGTGGCCATTGGCTGTACCGGCGGCCAGCATCGTTCGGTCTACCTGGTCGAGCGGCTGGCAAAGGCTTTCAGTCCGAGCTGGGTCACGCTCAAGCGCCACCGGGAACTTGATGCGGCGGGGCCGTCAAGCGCGGGCGTGCCGCAGATCAAACCTTAATGCTCCTGATTTGATAGCTGTCTGCGCCCGCTGGACATGGGCTAGAGGCCGATTTCTCTTATGAATTTGACAGCTATCAGGCCAGCAGCTTGCGAATCGGTGCCGGCAGACCGAGCACGGACCAGTCCGCGCGCCCGAACCAGGCGCCGTCACCCGGAAGCTGCAGCGCTTTGGCCTGACGAACTGACAGGGCCAGGCGCATCGGCGACAAACGCAAATCCTTGTGTGTCAGCACATGCACAAACGGCGGAACGGCCTGCAGAAGGCCCTGCAGCGTTGCCGGCAAGGCGGCAAGTAACTCGTCCTCGTTGGCGAACACCGGAAAACAGTACAAGCCGCCCCAAATACCGGTGGCGGGTCGGCGCTCCAGCCAGACCGCGCCGTCGGCACGCTCCGCCCACAGCAAGCTCAGCGACAGGGCACTGCGCTTGAGCTTGCGGGTCTTCACCGGAAAGCGCTCGGGCGCGCCGCTGGCCAGCCCCAGGCAAAGGTCCTGCACCGGGCACAGCAGACAGGACGGCTGACGGCTGGTACAAATCGTTGCGCCCAAATCCATGATGCCCTGGGTGTAACGCGGCATGTCCTCCAGCAGCTTGCGGCGCGGCAGCAGCTCCGTGGCCATGCCCAGCAGGGTGCGCTCCTGCGCACTGGAAGCGAGGTCGCCGGAGAACGCGGTCAACCGCGTCAGCACCCGCTTGACGTTGCCGTCGAGGATGGCCACACGTTCGGAAAAACAAAAGGACGCAATCGCCGCGGCCGTTGAAGGTCCGATGCCTGGCAAGGTTTGCAGCAACTCCGCCGTCTGCGGAAACTGCCCGCCATGCAGCTGCAAAACGTCCTGTGCACAGCGGTGCAAGTTGCGGGCCCGACTGTAATAACCGAGACCGCTCCACAAACCCAGCACCTCGTCCGACTTGGCTGCAGCCAGGTCGGCTACCGTGGGGAAATGCTGCAAAAAGCGCGTGTAGTAGTCCAGCACCGTCGCCACCTGGGTTTGCTGCAGCATGATCTCGGACAACCAGACACGGTAGGGGTCACGCGTGTTTTGCCAGGGCAGGCTGTGGCGACCATGGCTTTTTTGCCAACGCACGAGCTGGGCTGAAAAAGCAGGCGCCAACGCAGCGGCCACGTCTGCCGGATCAGGCATGTTGGCAAACAAGGTTTTTGCGGAAGAAAGCGGCGACGCGCCAGGGCGGAGCGTGCGGGTCAGCGCCATCGCGCGTTCAATCAGGCGGCTTGGGTCAAGGACGCCACTCCAGTGTCCTGCATCGGGTGTTGCCTGCCCGCCGGCGCACTGGTCAGTTGCGCCGTCAATTCAACGAGCTTGCTATCGAGCTCATTGATCTCGCGCTCGTGGCGTTCAATTTCATCAATGCGTTCATCAAGGCCGGTGGCCGCCTGCTGAATGCGCTCTATCGCCTCGATGCGGCGGCCGAAATTTTTACGGCGCTCTTTCAACTGGGCATCCAGTTGCGAGGCCGCCGACTTGTTCCAGAGTTCGACCTCACCCAGCGCGGTTTCATAGACCACCCGCAAGCGTGTTGCCAGCGCACGCACCAAGCGTTCAGAAAACTCCGGCTGCGCCAGCTTGAGGATGTTGGCAACGCCCAGATACTGCAGATGGCTGCGCTCAATCTGCTCCAGATCGACCAGGAAGCGGGACATCTCGGGCTCTTTGGGTGCTTGCAGCGAAAACCCGAACTCGGCATTGAGCTGCTTGAACGAGCCCGCCAGCATGCTCTGGATCTCGGCACTGGTGCGCTGGGCGTTCTTCAAACTCTCGTGCAGCCGTCCAAAGGTCTGCCCGTAAGCCTTTTTGACGCCCAGCTTGATACCGGGCTGTTTGAGCATGTGGGTCAGCTCGGCCAGTTCAGACTTGAGCGTGGGCGTGCCCAACAGAGTAAACACTTCCCGCAGCAGCTTCAGGTGAATCGAGCGCACCGCCTGGATTTTGGCGCCGCTGGTATTGAACTCGACCTGCTCTTGCTCGATGCGCGAACGCATGTGTTTGATGACCGATGTATTTTTGCCGCGCAGGCCACGCAACTCCATCATCTGCTCGGCCAGGTCGCGCCGGCGAATATGGATGACGCGGCCGGCCTCGGCGCGAAGCTCGGTGATACCACCAGTGACGGCGGAGCGCAGAATTTTTTGCCGCTGCCCCATCACACCTTCCGCCAGCGCCAGCTCCAGCCCCGGCAGGCAGCTCGCCTGCAGCAGCTTGTCGTCGGCGGTGACTTTGGCCACCAGTCCTTTTTGGGCAGAGACGGGAATCACCTGAGACACCGGCAAACCGAGGATGTCGGCCGAGGCAGCCCGCTGCCGGTCTATCTGTGCCTGAATTTGCGCGGGTGTGCTCAGTGCATCCCACAAGGTGTCGATTTTGTTGAGCACCACCAGGCGGGTGTCGTTGTCATCGCTATCGGTGACCAGGTGTTCGCGCCAGATCGCCAGATCGGACTTGGTGACACCAGCGTCGGCTGCGAGGATAAACACCACCGCATGCGCCTGCGGAATCAAACTGACCGTCAATTCAGGCTCCGCGCCTATCGCATTGAGACCAGGGGTGTCGAGAATGACCAGCCCCTGCTTGAGCAGCGGGTGGGCGATGTTGATCAACGCGTGGCGCCACTTCGGCACTTCGACCAAGCCCTGCGCATTGACGCGCGGATTGTCCTCGGGAGCGTCGTCATGCCAGAAGCCCAGCGCGCGGGCCTCGTCACGGCTCACATGGCGAACCTCGGCAACTTTCTCCAGTGCCTGCGCAAGCTGCACAGGGTCATTCACATCCAGGTCGAC
>Ga0308009_10001903_pt1 | contig 11361 bp, 9 predicted proteins | sample Neamet127_FD_203134 | JGI IMG/M metagenome (GOLD analysis project Ga0308009, IMG submission 203134) | Marine microbial communities from water near the shore, Antarctic Ocean - #127 | ecosystem: Environmental > Aquatic > Marine > Unclassified | place: Southern Ocean | collected 2014-07-24
CCAGCAAAGTTTTCGGAATTGTTCTGACAATTTATTAATGTACTGCACCTGTTTAGGGTCGGTTTCATAGGCTGTAATAAATTCATCTGTTGCAGTGTAGGCTTTTTGAGGGTCGATATTGACCAACACAGCCTTATTACCAAAGCCAAAGCGTGCACGGTTGGGTTTGGCTTTTAGATCAAAGTAGATTTCTTTTGCGGTTTTAGTAGTTGTTTCCATAGTGGCTCCAAGGGAAAATTTGAGCGTTAGAGGTACTCTTTCTTATAAAGATATATTGATCAATATCAGTCTTAAAGAAAGCAGGGCGCTTCTCATATGTTGATAGCTCAGCCAGTAATAAAAGTCTGTGATTAGACTTCTTAGAAGCTGTTTTTTGACTGATAGAAGACTCTTTTTGTACAAACAACATTTTATATATTCCCACCTAAATATCATCAGCGCTTAACAAATTGTAGTAGTCAGCGGCAAGTTGCTAAAGGGTTTTACTAAGTGTACAGTTTAATTTATCATTCGATCAATTAAAACAAATTATTTTCCACTTTTACCCTAAAGAGGCACTTAAATGAACCTTAGTAGTAATCCACTCAGTAATGAGCAGACAAAGTCTTCTTGGCCTTCTGAGCCGGCAGCTTGGTATACCGTGGGTTTACTTTTTGTCGCCTATACTTTTTCTTTTGTTGATCGTTTTATTTTGACTCTTTTAATTGAGCCTATTAAGCAGGATTTTAATTTAAGCGATACTGGCGTTAGTATCTTAATAGGTTTTGCTTTTGTTATTTTTTATACTTTTTTGGGTATTCCCATTGGCCGATTGGCCGATCGAGTTAATCGTAGGAATTTGATCGTAGCTGGCATCACTCTGTGGAGTTGTATGACGGCGCTCTGCGGTATGGCGCGAGGATTTGGGTCTTTGTTCGTCGCTCGTATTGGCGTAGGTGTTGGCGAGGCGGCCCTATCGCCTGCAGCCTATTCTATGATTGCAGATCTGTTTCCACCAAAAAAGCTGGGCAGAGCCTTAAGCGTATATACCGCAGGCGCATTTGTTGGGGTTGGCCTAGCTTTAATTGTGGGTGGGCTAGTGGTACAGAGTGTTAGCAGCTCTCCAGAGATCGTTCTTCCTCTCATTGGGACAATAAGATCTTGGCAGGCACCTTTTTTCATTGTCGGTCTTCCGGGGCTTTTGGTTGCAGCGCTTATGTACACTGTCAGGGAACCCGAGCGGCGTGAACAAAAGTTAGACAATGTAGAGGGTGATCCTGAGGTGGTGTCGCTGAAGGAGGCGTTCGCCTATATTGGGCAGCGCTGGAAAGTCTACCTCTCTCACTTTTTTGGTTTCGCCCTATTAGGCGTATCCTCCAATGTATTGTTTGTCTGGGGGCCGCATATTTTAGTAAGAAGTTATGGCTTACCTGTTGGCGAGTCTGGCGCATCAATCGGAATAATAGTCTTAACCTTTGGAACCATCGGGCTCTTGTTAGGCGGATTTATGTCTGATCGACTACTTAAGTCAGGCTATCTAGATAATGGTATGAGAGTTGGTATTGTTGCAGCGCTATGCGGTATCCCTTTTGCACTGTCATTACCTTTCATGGATTCGCTGTCCACACTCTTCATGGTTTTCTGTCCTTTAGTTTTATTTTCATGCTTAGGTTTTGGTTCGGCCGCTGCCGCTTTACAGCAGGTAACGCCAAATCGTTTGCGGGGGGTCGTTTCTGGATGCTATTTCTTTCTGCTCAATGTCATAGGTATCGGATTATCACCTACTATTACTGGGGTGCTAACAGATTACGTTTTCCAAGATGAGCTGAAGTTAGTCAATTCGGTGTCATTGATGGCGTTTAGCTCTAGTATTTTGGCCGCGTTAATTCTTTGGCGAGGATTAAAGCCATACAGAGCTGAGGCAGCTATTAGGGTCGATTTGTCGGTGTAGTAAAAGTATGCTTAGACGAATTACGTTCTTCGCCTAAGCACTTTTTCCTCATACCTAAATGATCATTAAGAGGTCGCTGTTAATCTGAAAGGCTTGAATGCCCAAGCTTTCCTCTCAATATTGAAGCACCATAATAGAGGACTAGGTAAGCAAAGATAGAGACCAGTAAGCCCGCAAGTGAAGAAACAATTAGATCCTGCACGAGCCACCATTTGCTGCTGGCTCCAATCGCATAAGCAAGCAAAGCAGCGACGTTCCATTTAGGCTGATCATCCAATTTATCCACGTTGAAATTGCGCTTCTTCACGATGTAGAAATGAGCGATCACTGGCCCTATCAGAGGCGGAAGTAGGATCGCGAGTTTATCGATAAATTGTATAAAGTGCTGGTAAATCACTAGGCCAACAATCGTGCCAAGTACTCCGCAAATCACTGTCATAACTTTCTGAGGTCTGCGCAGAAGGCTGGATGTTTGAATGACGGGAAGATACAGGTTGGCATCTCCAGTAGTCCAGAGTGCCATACTCATCCCAATGAGGCCTAAGCCTGCAATAAACACACCCTGCAGGCGCATATAGGTGGTGAAGTCATATTGTCCAGAAACAATACCGCCAGCAGAGCCAATAATTTGCAGAAACCATTGAGCGATAATCATCACAATAAAAGGAATAGCCAGTGCTACCCATGCGTTTTTCGCAAAGCGAGTATATTCTGGCATAACAATAGCGCCGACGATCCATGATCCAATGACAATATTGATAGCATCCATATTGCTAATAGGATTAGTCGCTGCAGTGGTTTCTGATAGTGCAAGAAATTCTTGTATTCCACCTGCTTGTGAAACTTGGGTGTAGGCGGCATAGACGCCCACTATAATCAAAATAACAACTGACGGAGCACTAACGAGTTCCAAACCACGAACACCATAGTAGGTTGTCCACGTAAAGAGAGCGCCTGCAAATAGTGCCACCAAGTAAAAAGCAGGGCTATCAAAACTTTGAGCCCAGGCAAAACCAAAAGCGCCAACAACAATCCCTTGCCAGCAGATAAGAACTAACGCGAGAAAAAGTACAGGGAAATAGGCTCCGATCTCTCCATAGACAAACCGGTATAAGAGTCCGCTGTTACAAGCAGTTTTATAACCGATATAACCAACTAGGGCACCTATGACAAAGTTTGTAATATTGCCGAGAAATGACACGTAGATCAAATCAGGCCAAAAGGTGACGCCAGCGCCAAGAGCCCCGCCAACGATCAATCCAGTGATTAAGAATCCCCATCCAAAAGCCATAGTCAGGAGTGGAATTGCGTCTCGCCGCTGCTCGTTGGTTAAAGGTGTCAACGGATTATCAGGACTCGATTGTTCCGCTTCGGCATCAAATTTCCACCATGCTTTTAATCGATCAAACATATGTCATTCACTCCTATTTTCTTGAAAGAATTATGGGTTTTTCGATGGGACCATTACCGGTGCGAGTGCCTTCTGCGTAGGTGACCTCCAGCCACATAGCACCTTTTTTCGACAGAGTCCCTTCACCCCAAATCCAAAGGCTTTTTGGGGGCCTGTTGATAAAAAAGTCTTTAGAAACAGTCGTACTTTTGACGGTACTTTTGGGATTTTCTTGAGTAAATACTGTTAAATCACCAAAGAGCACATAATAGAATTGTTGGGCTTTTTCAAAATAACTTGTTTGTGCTCCATCTGCGTGTTTCCAGCCTGGTGGAACATACATCAGTTTTGCTCTAAACCCATCTTCTAAATCATCGCTCAGCCATTTAGCGCTAGCCCCGAGTAGCTGATCGTCATCCTCCCATTCCATAGCTTGGGGCGTGGCAGTATCTTGAAAATGAGCGCTAGTAAATTGAGGTACTTTTTTCCAGTCTGGGCTATACCATTTGTTCGTGGGGTCCAGGCTATAACTTGTACCGCCTTCCGAAAATGCTAGCTGTACAGCCCCCGGAGTGACACGTTGATGTTTCATAGCATCTGCGCGATGCCCATGAATACTATAGGGCGGGCGGCTCATCCAAGTGCCGGCCTTCATGTTATAGAGTGACCCGCTTTTCTGGACTCCGTTGACAAATTCATAGATTAAGAAATTTCCATCTAAGACATAACCCCACTCATGGAAATCGTGGAAATGACGCGATTTGTTCAGCGAGTCCCAGCCGTGGTCATGGTCTAGATAGAGCATGAAACCACCCTGATCATTCGAATATAACTTCTTACCTTTACTTGTGCCCTTTAGGCCAGTCCAAGTCTCATCCCAATCCATGGCGTTTACATCAATAAAGGTTAGAGTGTCCCAATCTTTCGCGTCATTGGCATAGGCACAACTGACACTCATTGAGACAGCCAGCATTAATATGTAGAGGTGGTGCATTTTCATTTTCATTTTCATTCCTAGATCCTGTGGCGTCTTTTCTAATCTCATCTTTATTTGTAATATTTAACGTTTAGGTCTTACCTTCAATTTGCCGGTTCGATTTCAAGTTATCAAACGATAAACAATATATCAAGTTCATTGGCACGTCGTTTTCAGGGTTACCTTAAATAGTATGCAGACAAACCCTTTGTTAATATAATTCAAGTATATGAATTATATTAACATGTATGTAGAATAGTTTGACATTCTTTTAAGCGCTACTCTACAATACCTGAAGATGTTTTCGAATGCGCCACATGTGCTAATTCGAGCTGTCGGAGAGGCTAATGATTAAAAAAAATCTCTTAAAAGAGGATTTTTCTGACCTATGTCTCATCTTTATCTGTTGTGATAATTACTACTATGCCTAGATTTTTAGTCGCTGAGAGTAAAAGCAGCATAAGCACACTGGAAGCTCAATTGGGTTACCATTTTTAGGGTGCTTTATAGCGAGGAGTGAACGAGATGATTGAAGACAAAAAGGAGTCAGAAAGTTACGTTGGTAAGTCTATTCGTGCAAAAGAGGCTAGAGCTCCATTAATCGGAAAGGCTAAATATACCAACGACTATACTTTTTCAGGACAACTTTATGCGCATATTCTTCGCAGTCCCCATGCGGCAGCAAAGATTAATAGTGTTGATGTGTCTGGAGCCAAGAAAGTCTCCGGTGTACATTTGGCGATTTGTGGGCAGGATGTGTTTAATCATACCAATGGCATTACTGACCACCTAAATCCGGCAATATTCGGGGGTAAGTCTACTCGTCTTCCTTGTATGGCAGTTGATGAAGCTTGGTGTTATGGCCAGCCAGTAGCGATTGTAGTGGCAGAAGATGAGCGAACAGCTCGGTATGCTGCATCACGCATTCAGGTGGATTACACGCCGCTTGAGCCTATCATTGATGTTGAGAAAGCTGTGGCAAAAGGCGCTCGCTCTGTTGTGCCGGGCTGGGAAGATAACACACTAATTTATGTCCCTTTTATGAATGGGGATACCCAGGCAGCTTTTGATGCAGCCAGCCACGTGATCACGACAGATGTGAAGATTCACCGGTTTTCAAGTCAGCCCATGGAAACTCGTTGTTACAATGCTATATGGGAACATGATACCGAGAGTATTACTCTCTATGGCACCTGTCAGAACCCCCATCCTTTACGGTTAGTGATAGCAGAAACCTTGCGAATGAATGAAAATAAAATTCGCATTATAGCCTCTACTATCGGGGGTGCATTTGGCTTAAAGATGCACGGTCATCCAGAGGAACCCTTGATATGCCTTATGGCGAAACTTCTTGGTCGTCCTGTTAAGTGGGTGGAAAGCCGGGAGGAATGTCTTCTTATTGGAGCTCGAGAGCAACAACATAAGGTAGAAATGGCGTTTGACTCTGATGGGGTCATGGTGGGGTTACGTGACAATGTTCTTGCTAATATCGGTGCTCCCTCGGCCTGTCCGGGATGGGGTATGGTTTTTCTGACCGGTTTGACGATGCCCGGGCCTTATAAAGTAGAGAACATCGACGTGCACATGAATGCGGTGACGACCAATAAACCATCATGGAATGCTGCCAGAGGTTATGGCAAGGAATCGACAGCGATTGCTCTGGAGCTGGCAATGGATAATGCAGCCCGCCAATTGGGCATATCACCTATTGATTTAAGATTGAAGAATTTCATTGCGAAAGACTCATTTCCTTACAACAGCCCGACCGGGCTTGTTTATGACTCTGGTGACTATAGTGGTGTGCTTCTTAAAGCACTTGAAACTATTGATTATCAAGGTTGGAAGGACAAGCAAGCAGCTGCGCTCATAGAGGGACGTTACTTAGGTATAGGAGTGGCATTTGAATTAACACCTGAAGGTGGGACGATTCCAGGAACAATGGTCGCCGGTTATGACTCAAGTACCGTAAGGGTTGGGCCCGATGGGACAGTGCGTGTATTAACTGGAATTACCAGTCCAGGTACCCACAATGCTACGGCAATGGCCCAGATTGCTGCGGATGAGCTTGGGGTGGATATCGCTAAAATAGAAGTTTTACAAGGCGATACTAACGCTTCTCCTTATGGGTTTGGTAACTATTCAGGCAGAAGTACTATTGTTGGTGGAGGATCAGTGGCTTTAGCTGCTCAAGACGTGCGTGCGAAGATAAATGCTGTCGCTGCCGCACTGCTTGAAGTAGAGCCTGATACCCTTAATCTGGTATCAGGAGTTTTCTCCTCGAGCGCTAAAAGTGACGCCACGCTGACATTCGCTGAAGTCTGTTACGCATCTTATACTCGCGCCTATGATGTTGCTATGTGTATAGACCCTCCTCTGGAGGCTACAAGAACCTTTAAACCCCCTGGAATTCGTCATACTCCAGATGAGAATGGCCGCATCAATCCCTACCCTAGTTATTCAAATGCGGTCTATGTCGTTGTTTGTGAGGTAGATACAGATACTGGGAAGATCGATTTGCTAAGCCTTGCTGCTGCTCATGACTGTGGAAAGGTAATTAACCCTATTCTGGTCGAAGGACAGGTTTGTGGCGCTTTTGCCATGGGTTTGGGTGGAGCTCTCAGTGAGGATATTCAGTATGACGCCAACGGAGTTCAATTAACGAAGTCTTTCAAAGATTACGTGATGCTTCGCATGGCAGATATCCCACCAATTGGTGTGGCTCATCACGACTGTCCAAACCCAGATAATTATTTAGGGTTAAAAGGGGCTGGTGAGGCTGGCGTTGGTGGTTCGGCGGCCGCATTAGTTAATGCCGTAAACGACGCCTTGGAACCGTTGGGCGTTTTGATGCACGAAATGCCTCTAACGCCTTCACGTGTTTGGTCGGCAATTCAAAACGCAAATAATGGCGAAGGAGTCAACTAGATGAGTCTTCACCCAATGTATGCAAGACCGCGCGATTTAGAACAGGCTTCACAATTACTGGCCAGCCTAAGCAGTGGTGCCGTAATAATTGCAGGCGGGCAGGAGATCATGCCCTTTATTAATTATGGCGTAATGATGCCCGATGTTTATGTGGATATCGGCGGCATCAAGGCTCTAAAAGGCGTGAATGTAAACGATGATGAGGTTTCCATAGGCGCCTTAACCGTTCACCGTGATATTCAGAGTACAGAAGATATAGTAGAAAGATTACCGTTGCTGGCCTATGCGGCTCAGCAAATAGGCGGCGGTTGGCAGGTTCATAACCGCGGCACTATTGGGGGTAATATTGTTTCTATGCACCCACTATATGACATCGCACCAGCTCTTTTAGCATTGGATGCAGATGTGGAGTTGTTGAGCGATAAAGGGTTGCAACGTATGTCTTTATTGCAGCTTCAAAACGACTCTAGTCATGGGCTCGGATCATCCTCAATTTTGACCAAGATATTGGTCAAGACGATGTTACCTAACGTTCTCTGGGGATACTATAAGCTGAAAAATAGTGCGGGTGCCTATGGCTCTGCTAATGCTGCTGCTGTCATTCAAATGGATGGAGAGAAAATTAAATCGATACGAATTGTCATCGGTGCAGTATCTGAAACATCAGTAGTCATATCTAAAGCTTTAGACGGTTATTTAGGCGGTGCTTATACTTTGGAAATTGGACGAGCAATAGAAAAAGTGTGTATTGATGCAATTGATGAACCATTGAGCGACCAACAGGGTGATGGAGTATGGCGCAAGGCGATGGCTGGGATTGCTGCTCGCCGCGCCACTGAGATGGCTCTCAGCAACCTAACCACCTCATCTATTAAACGCTAAGGAGCACATCGCAATGGAAGATTTATTAGATACGAGCGCATTAATTCAATTGCGCGTTGATGGAGAGTTTCATGAACTTGATGTGCTTGCCGGCAGAACCTTATTGGATGTGCTACGGGATGACATAGGTAAAAAAGGAACGCATCTAGGCTGCAAAACAGGGCACTGTGGAGCCTGTACGGTGATGATCGATGGCAAGGTAGCCAAATCTTGTATCACGATGGCGGCAACCCTTGCTAGGGCGGAGATAACAACGATTGAAGGGTTACTCGACGAAAAGGGAGGGTTACATCCCATCCAGCAGTCTTTTTGGGACGAGGCAGGTCTGCAGTGTGGCTATTGCGCTCCTGGAATTGTACTAAGTGCGTTAGAGCTTGTAACGGATAACCACCACCCTAGTGCTGAAGATATCGAGCTCGCGCTCGCGGGCAGTTTATGCCGTTGTACAGGTTACCAAAGTATTAAACGATCGGTTGCTGAGGCTTGTGTGCGGATGTATCCAGCTAATGAAAATATTAATTAATAAGGATGATTTTGTGGACAAAATAGAAACTAGAACTATTAAAGTAGAAACTGCCACCCCAGAAGAATTAGCACCATTTGGCGTTGTTTTAGGGCGTAATGAAAATGTCGAGCCGTTACCTATTAATCTCTATGATGGAACCGTTAAAGTGCGTCGCCTGGGTAAATTCATATCTGATGAAACAACTGAAATGCCAGTGTGCACAGTACAGCGCCGGCCCCTAGTGGCTACGCACCTTGAGAGGCACCTTAAGCACACTCAAACCTTTGTCTCTTTAGGCGCTAAGCCCTTTGTAATGCTGCTATCCCTGCCTACTGAAAGTGAGTTACCAAATATAGATGAAGTTCGTGCTTTTATATTTGATGGTTCGGCTGGATTTATGTTAAACATTGGGACATGGCACGAGTTTCCATTTGTGTTGGTAGATGATACTGACCTGCTCACAATTCTCCGCCCGGAGGCGACTAACGGCTTAACGACCGATAATATCATTGGCAATGAAGCGGTGAGTCCTGATCTTGAAAAGCGAGATATGTCGGTTCGTTTTGGTGTAAAAATAGCACTGGAACTGTAGCCGTTCATTAATTACAAGTCGATCACCCATAATAAAAAGCATATATTTTTTACTGAATGTTAAAGAGACAAGTCATGAAACGACGAGATTTTGTAAAAAGTACCCTTGGAGCTATAACCGCCTCTTACATTCCATTTTCTCGAGCATCAGATATCCCATCAGAAATAGCCTGTATGTCTCGTACAGGCAAAATAATGGCGCTTAAGCGCGCTGATGTGTCGGATTTAGCCAAAAGTCTGCAAAGGAAACTACTCTTAAGTTCGACGCCTCATTATCACCAAGAACGGAAGCTATGGAATGGATTAGCTGACGACAAGCGACCCGCCTTAATTGCCCAATGTATCGATTCGGATGATGTGGTTAACGCGGTGAATTTTGCAAGAACACATGATCTTTTAGTTTCGGTGAGAGGCGGTGGTCATGGTATCAGCGGGAAGGCGGTTGCAGATGGTGCGCTGTTAATTGATTTATCGAAGATGAGCAACCTTTCAGCTGATCCAATAACCATGACAACTACCGCTGAGGCCGGTGTTTTATTGAGGGAGATGGATGTTGCAACTCAGGCACATAAAATGGCTGTCCCCGCTGGAGTCGTCTCACATACCGGTATAGCCGGGCTAACCTTGGGTGGAGGTATAGGCATCAATATGCGCTCGATGGGGCTATCAAGTGATAATTTGTTGTCCGTACAAATCGTGACGGCCGACGGTAAGCTTCGAACAGCGAATGAGAATGAGAATACCGACTTATTTTGGGCTGTTCGTGGCGGCGGTGGCAATTTTGGTATCGTCACGTCCTTTACCTTTCGTATGCATAAGCTTGATTCTGAAATATTGTCTGGTGTTATGGTTTATTCTATGGCCGATGCGAAAGATATGTTTAACCGCTACTTTGATTATTCGTTAGATGCCCCTCGGGAGTTGAATATGAGTGCGGCAATGAGCCTTAAACCGTCCGGCGAACCATTTCTAATGGCTGGTTTTGCTTATATGGGATCGCCTAAAGAGGGTGAGAAAGTTTTAAAATCTTATCGCAAGCTAGGTAAGCCGATCGCTGACCTCATAAGACCTAAGACTTTTTTAAGACAGCAAACCTTGCTAGACGCGGGCAATCCTCATGGCACCAAGTACTATATTCGAGGTCGTACCATGGATGAGTATAATCCCGATTTAATAGATGTGATGATGGAAAAGTGGCGTCACTCGCCGGGCAGACATAACACTATGCGCCTTATTCGATTTGGTGGTGCGATTGATGATCTTGCTCCAGATGCTACTGCCTGGCCACACCGTGGTGCTAAATGGGATCTGGAGCTGGGTGGAAGCTGGATTGATCCCGCGCTCTCAACCAAGAATATAAAGTGGGGTAAAGATTATTGGGATGCACTTTCACCCTATGTTTCGGACCGGTTTTATATTAATGAGATGATGGACGAAACACAGGAGGAGGTCGCTGTTAGCTATGGTGCTAATTACCCGCGATTAGTAAAAATAAAGAATAAGTACGACCCCAAGAATTTCTTCCGGTTGAATGGCAACATTAAGCCTACGGTTTAATATTTTGGGATAGCTTTTTTGAAACCAGTAACTTGGAGTATTAAGAGGTTAAATAGATGGAGCATAAAATACGCAAAGCATACGCAGACACCTCCATGGGTCAAGTTCATTATCGGATCGGAGGGCAAGGGAAACCTTTGTTGTTGGTGCATCAAGATCCTCAGTCGGCACTGCAATTCCTATATGTAATCCCGTTATTGATTGACGCTGGATTTCAGGTAATTGCGCCAGACATGCCGGGATATGGGCTATCTGAGGGCACCACTGAGCCTCCTAGCATTCCTGAATATGCCGACGTCCTTAAACAGTTGTTAGATCACCTGAGCGTAGATAAGGCTATAGTCATCGGTCATCACACGGGTGCTTCAATGGCCTGTCAAATGGCGTATACCAACCCCGACAGAGTGGAGCGTCTAGTGATACATGGACTTCCTTGGTATACCACAGAAGAGAGAGAGGAGAGGCTGGCTAGGCCACACATGGATTTCAGTGCTAAGCCTGACGGGGTTCATCTATCTAATTTGTGGAGTCTGATAGATAAAATGTCGCGCGGGGTATCTACTCTAGAGTCTTCGCATATGGCAGCTCTCCATACTCTCTGGGCG
>Ga0308009_10001905_pt1 | contig 11360 bp, 18 predicted proteins | sample Neamet127_FD_203134 | JGI IMG/M metagenome (GOLD analysis project Ga0308009, IMG submission 203134) | Marine microbial communities from water near the shore, Antarctic Ocean - #127 | ecosystem: Environmental > Aquatic > Marine > Unclassified | place: Southern Ocean | collected 2014-07-24
TAAGATCGACCAACTACAAAACAAGGAAAAATAAGATGGCAGAGGGTAAAAATACAGTAAACGTTGATAGAGCAGAGTATGACGCAATGCGTGATAAAATTGCGGCATTAGAAGCAGAGGCTCCTGCGGCAAAAGAAGAAGTAGTGTGGCGCGAAGCAACAAAAAGTGTGCTTTGGGTTGCTCCTGAATACTTTAGTAGATGGAGACTGTTTCCGAGAGCATTTATTACAATGTACATATATTTGTTATACAAAGTTGTAACATGGTTTATGGCATTACCGGCTCCAGTAGCAGAGCAGGCGGCACTAGTAAGTGTTGTTGTAGGCGCTGGTGCAGCATGGTTTGGATTGTATGTAAATTCAACAGCTGGTGGCGGCAAAGACAAATAGAATCGTGACTGATTAGTCCTACTACGACATCAAATAAGTATTAGTATGAGTAACTTTTATGATATACTTGGTGTTAATCGTCAAGCTAATGATGTAGATTTAAAGAAAGCATACAAGAAAGCTAGTATGCAACACCATCCTGATAGAGGAGGTGACGAATCTAAATTCAAAGAAATTAACGAAGCGTATAGTACACTAAGAGATCCGTCTAAACGGCAAATGTACGACCAATACGGCTCTGCTGATCCTCAGCAATCTGGTCCGCAAGGATTCAATTTTAATTCAAATGATTTTGGTAACGGACGCAATCCGTTTGCAGGCACACCGTTTGACGGCATGTTTCAAAATGGCTTTCAACAACAACGACATCAACAAAAAAATCAAGATATGCGAATTGCAGCTAATGTTACTTTAAAAGACATAGTTGTTGGTAAGAGTTTAATTGCACAATTAAAATTAGGTTCAGGGCGTGTTGAAACTATTAATATAGACATTCCGGCAGGTGCAAAAGACGGCGATAGTATACAATACGAAAATCTCGGTGACGATAGACATCAACAACTAAGACGTGGAAATTTACATGTTGTTATACAAGTAAGTCCTATAGCTGGCTGGGAACGTAACAATAACGATTTAATTACAAGAAAAACCGTAAATATATTTGACTTATTGCTAGGATGTGTTATAATAGTACAAACACTAGACGATAGGAACGTTAGATTAACAATACCCAAAGGCACAAATCCAGGACAGCGTTTCAGTATACCACAATACGGAATTCCTGATCTTAATACTAGAAGAAAAGGCAATATATACGTCATCATTGATGCCGATACTCCGAATGTCGAAGACGAAAGTCTGTTAAATAAAATACAACAATTAAGAGATGAGATAACATAACATGGTTGAACCGAGTAAAGAGTTACAGTTAGTTTTTGATAAAGCAATTAATGATGCTAAAAAGCTTATGCATGAGTATGTTACGCTTGAGCATCTTCTATACGCTATCTTCTGCGAGGAAAAGTTTTGTAGTATACTAGGATTGTTTGGTGCTGATGTAGAGTATATTAAATCTAATCTTGAACATCATTTAAAAACTAATATGAGTGAAATTATTACTGAAAATGATAAGGTTAAACCTAAAAAAACGCATACTGTAGAACGTGTACTGAATAGAGCATTTACACAAGTATTATTTGCAGGGCGTAACACAATTGATCTAACAGATGTTGTGTTAAGTATGCTTAATGAAAAGAAATCAGTTTCAGTATTCTATTTAGAAAAAGGTGGAGTTGATAAGGCAAAATTTGCTGACTTTTTAAATAATGAGCTTGCTGATGACCTAATAGATGATGAAGAAATAAGTGGTGAAGCTCGTCGTGCATTAAGAGCATTTACTACTAATCTTAATGAGCAAGTGTCACAAGGTAAAGTTGACCCAATTATTGGTCGTAGCGAAGAGCTCGGAGCAATAGCACTAGCATTAGGACGTAGGCAGAAGAATAATGTGCTTATGGTGGGCGAGCCAGGTGTAGGTAAAACAGCAATAGCCGAAGGACTTGCATATAATATTGAACATGATATGGTTCCGGAATTCTTAAAAGAATATAAAGTATATAATCTTGACATTGGTGCTATGCTTGCAGGATCAAAGTACCGAGGCGACTTTGAAGAACGTTTTAAACTAGTATTGTCAGCACTTACAAAGCAAGGCAAAACTATTATGTTTATCGATGAAGCACATATGATGAACGGTGCTGGCGCAGGTGGTGGTGGTAATTCAAATGACTTGGCAAATATGCTTAAACCTGCTCTTACTAAAGGCGATTTAAAAGTAGTTGCATCAACTACTTGGGAAGAATACAGAAAATACTTTGAAGCAGACCGTGCATTAATGCGTAGGTTCCAACGAGTAACTGTTGGCGAACCTAGTAAGGACACTACACGAGAAATTTTACTTGGTATTAGAAAATACTATGAAAAATTCCATGGCACTACAATTACCGAAGACGCAATTGATTCGGCTATTAAATTAAGTGTTAAATATCAACCTGACAAAATGCTTCCTGATAAAGCAATTGATCTTATTGATATAGCATGCTCAAGATTTAAAGTAAACAATGACACTAGCGAAGAGAAAATTGTTGAAGCATCTAATATAGAATTTGAACTTGCCAAATTAGTTGATATGCCAACAGAGCGTATTGCTGAAAAAGAAACAGACGGTCTTATGAACTTAGAAAAGAATCTTAAGGGTGTTGTTTACGGACAAGACGAAGCTATCGAAACAATTGTTGATAAGGTACTAGTTAACCAAGCAGGTCTTAAAGCAGATGATAAGCCTATCGGATCGTTTGTGTTTATGGGTCCAACAGGAACTGGTAAAACCGAAACTGCAAAAGCACTTGCTACTAACTTAGGCGTAAAATTAGTACGTTTTGATATGAGTGAATATCAAGAAAAGCATAGTGTATCTAAGTTAATTGGATCACCTCCAGGATATGTTGGGTACGAAGAAAATAACGGCATATTAATTACCAAACTACAAGAGTCACCTAACTGTGTACTACTACTTGACGAAATTGAAAAGGCACATCCTGATGTTTCTCAAATATTACTACAGTTAATGGACAATGGCAAGGTTACAGGCTCTAATGGTAAAGTGGCTGATGCACGTAACTGTACTCTTATACTTACAACTAACTTAGGTTCGCATAAAGCTGAACAAAATACTATTGGATTTACAAAACAATTAGAACAAAAGTATGAAGATGGTGATTTAAAAGAGTTTTTTGCTCCAGAGTTTAGAAATAGACTTGACGGTGTAATTACATTTGCTAAATTAGGTAAAGAAGTAATGATGAAGATTGTTGGTAAGTTCCTTGTTGAACTTAAAGACATGGTTGCTGATAAAAATATAGCAATGACTATTACTGATGATACATTAGACTACTTAGTAGATAAAGGATTTGATCCTAAGATGGGTGCAAGGCCGTTGCAACGTGTTATTGATAAGGATATTAAACGTAAACTAGCAAGAGAAATGCTGTTTGGTAAACTTAAAAATGGTGGCTCTTTAATTATTGATTATCGAGACAATGAAATTCAATTGGATTGTGTAGAAGATGAAATTACTGAAACTGCATAATACTAAGAAGCTTTTCTTTAAAAAATATGTTTATAAAATATCTTTATCTACACAACTTAATAACATATTTAGAACAGAACACCAAAAAAGTAAAAATTTGGCATATACTAGAGATAGGTTAGACGAATTTGCTAGTAATTACCGTAATGGTGAAGTACTAACCCAAACATTCTTTAGAACACAACGGGTAGTTCCTATGGAACATTATACAGATGCTAAAACATTATACCAAATACTAAAAAATGAACATGGTAACTATAAAGTTAGAGTTGAAACTGGTACTAGTCTAGCAGTCTATACCAATGACATTAACTTATTAGAAAATATTACTAATAGAATAGAGCATACTGTAGAAGCAATTTGGCAACCTGCTATAGGAACTAAACACTTATTAGAACATGATACCATTATAGTTGATCATAAGCCTGAATTTCCAATAAGGGTATTGTTTAAAGATGAAAGAGTACCAGTTGACTTTGCTAATTGGTTAAGAGCTAATAGAGATAAGTCTCGGATAGGAGATAAAGCATTGGGGTGTATTGATAGAAAAATTCATTTAGGGGGATTTTACTTCCATGTAAGAGATGAAAAAGTATTATCTATTGTACATATGCTAATAGGACATGGTATCAGGGGCATTTATAATTTAATGTACATGCCTCCTACTATTGATAAATAGTTATATGTCCAGTAATAGCGAAACAATATTAACAGCAAATACCCACCCAGGGGATAGTGTAGCTACCACAGTAACAGGTAGCAACTTCAAAGGTGATGGGTACTACGGCCGGAGTGACGGCTTACATACAGTACAATACGATTATGTTGGAGTACACGGTACGATTGCCATACAAGCCACACTAGATACTGTACCTACAGAATCAGATTGGTTTTATGTAAATGTGCAAACTTTAACAGGCCAAACAGGTCCTACTATAGTAAACTTTACCGGTAACTATATATGGCTTAGGGCAGAACTTGTATATACAGACGGCACCGTAAACTCTATCACAATGAATCATTAAGGAATGTAATATGGAACACTTCGTACGAATAGTAATGGAAAAGGATGCCAGTCTAAATAAGTTAGACGAGTCTATTCTTCCAAATAACGAAATATACGAATCAGCACAAGGTGCAACAGTAATTGAAATTCCGTTAGCTAGGCAATTAGATGAAACTGAAGCAACTGAGTATGCTAATCGTTTGGCAAATTACATGTTTGAGCAAGGCTATGAAGACTTTGACATTGAAGTTAGTACTGATTTAACAGACGATCTTGAAGAAGAAACTTATGATGACGATGACGAGTTTTATGAAGAATATGGCATGCTGTGGTACAACGAAGACGATGATCCAATGGATGAAGCGGAGTACCAAGGACGCAAAGTAAAGCTTGGCAAGCCGATGCAAGGTGACGTAAAAAAGTTTAAGGTGTATGTCAAAGATCCCAAGACTGGGAACACCAAGAAAGTTAACTTTGGCCACGGTGGTTCTAGTGTTAAAGGTAAGACAATGAGTATTAAAAAGAATAACCCAGGTGCCAGACGCTCATTTAGAGCAAGACATAACTGTGATAATCCAGGTCCGCGTACTAAGGCACGTTACTGGTCATGTAGGAAGTGGTAACATGCGTATAGACGAATTTGCAGATCCACAAAATGACAATATGCCTTTTGATGTAGTAGATGACCTTTCTATTTTTATGCGTAACGATCCAATGTTTTATCGTAAAAAAATGTTTCCATGTATTATGCAAATGAAAGATGCGTTTGATGGACAAAAAAGTATAGTTCCACAAAAAGTATTAGGTCCTGTTGTTGACGAAGCTATGGACAAGTACTGCGAAAAGTTTAACCTAGGTAGAAGAGATAAAGTTTTTAAGCTAGAAGATCGTGACGAATGTGTTAATAGAATCTACGGCGAAGAAATGAAACAGATTGAATGCGGAGCATACTAAATGCTTTTAAGAGAGTTATATGAAGCTGAGAAAGAAGCAACATTAGCATTTGGGAGAATGAATCCTCCCACTATTGGTCACAAAAAACTAGTAGATGTTGTGGCTTCACAGCCTGGTGATCCTTACCTCTTTATTACCCATACACAAAAGCCTAAAACAGATCCTTTAGACTTCCAAACTAAACTAAAATTTGCAACTAAATTCTTTCCTAATGTAACTGTAGGCGACAGTAGTGTTAATACTATCATTAAAGCATTACAAAAATTAGAATCAATGGGTTATACTAGTGTAACTTATGTAGCAGGCAGCGATCGTATAGATCAGTTTAAAACATTAATTAACAAGTACAACGGAAAAGATTATAAATTTAATAACATAAATGTTGTTAGTGCTGGCGAGCGTGATCCTGATGCAGATGGTGCCGAAGGTATGAGTGCTAGTAAAATGCGGGCAGCTGCAATATCAGATGACTTTAGTTCTTTCAAACAAGGTGTAGTAGATCAATCACTTGCTAATCAATTATATGATGCAGTACGTAAAGGTATGGGACTTGTAGATGAAAATTATAATGAGAGTGAACTTGCTCTAGATAAAGAATCATTAATTGATTATTTGCAAAAAGCAATTAGTAAGTTTGCTGCAGAAGAAACAGACGTTGAAAAACTAAGCTATATCTTAAAACAGATAAGTGGTAAAACAATTAAAACACGTAATAAAAAATACTTTACAATAGCAGACGAAGATATCCAAGAAGCACTTCGCAGAGTTGCACATGGATCTTGAACGACTTAAAAAACTTGCAGGTATTAATGAATTTACTGGTTATACTGAATACAAACTAGACGAAAATCCTAGCATTACTGCTGCGGCACTAAAGAAAAAAGAAAAAGAAAATAACATTAAGCCAGGTGACAAAGAATGGTTTGAGCTTTGGTTTGGTAAACCGTATATGACAGGGGCAACTTTTAGAGGACGGAAATAATGGGGTTAAGAACTTGGTGGCAAAGAGTTACTAGAGAAGAATATGAACTAATCTTGACAGTACCTAAAGATGTTATAGTCCACACTGACGGAACTAGAACTGAATCCACTAAGCAAGTTAAGTATAAGGCTAAGAAACTTGTAAAAATAACACCTAAGCATATTATATTTAAAGACTTAAACGACAACAGAAACGAACTTAAATTTTTGAAACCTGTTGAATATCACATAAAGAAGATTTGGTAAATGAAGATTAAAGACTTAATAGAAGATGGTAGAATTGTTAAAGGCGTTAACACAACTGTTGATGTTGGTGTTAATCAAATACCTATTGAAGCTGCCAAACTAGGTAGCAAAGTTAGTGTAGACGGCCGCCCGCCATTCCTAAAAACAAATGGTCTTAAAGAATATATAAAAATAGCAGAAGCTGAATCAATTCCAAATCCTAAAAATACCTTTCTAACAAAGTCAGACACAGCATATGATTTTATACGTGTTGGTAAAACTATTTCTAACTTATCAAATGCTAAGAAAAGTGACAATAGAGACGAACCTGACGTAATGGTTGTTCCATTTGGTGGGAAGAAAGAAAAGGATCATCTTAAAAAAGGTCTTAAAAAATCAGGATATAAAACACAGGATGCTGACAAAGACGGCGATGATGCACATGTAGATGAAAACTTTGCTGATGGTAAGAAAAAAGGTAAAAGTCGTCCGGGCAGAGTTAAAAAGTCTGGCGCTAGTTGCAAAGGCTCAGTAACTGACTTGCGTAAACGTGCTAAAGGTGCAAGTGGTGAAAAACGTAAAATGTATCACTGGTGTGCTAATATGAAGGGCAGCAAGTAGTATTAGATAAAGAAATGCCTGTTTCAAAAAGTGTAAGTGTAACCTCTTTCCTTAATAAGTAATAATATGAAACTAATAAGTACAGGACTACTAATAGTAGTCTTTTTTTGGTCTTGGCCTATAAGGTTGTTCACTATAAAGAACAACTGTTACTTTTGGACATTAGAAACACTTATTGTACAAGGTGGTAGTATCGAATGGTACCCATCACGTAGGTGGGCAGGATATCATGTAGTATGGATAGATCAAGATAACATTGCATGGGAATATACTAGAAAAATGCCAAAAGGATCGCCTTGGTATACTATGCTATTTTACAATGGGTATGTACGCAAGTTCCGTGGCAAAAGAAAATAATAAGGATAAATATTATTATGAAAATGAACGAAATATTAGACGAAATGTCAGCCGCAGGTGGAACAAGTGCTGGAAGTATTGCAACTGTTGCAAGTGTTCCAGGTGCCAAACGTAAAGTAGGTAAAGGTGGCAAATACGGCGCACCTAAAGCACCGCAAGCTACTAACGCAGATGGCACAGCCAAAAACGCATTAGATATGAACGCCAACGTTATGGGCGGCAAGGCTATCAAACGATAAATATAAGTAATAAGAATTACGGGGATTCAAATGAGAAAAACAGAGATAGAAGAAGGTTTAGGCGAATTAGCAGATATTGCTGAACGCGACCACGAAGTACAAATGGCTCGTGCAGACCTTTACAAGTCAGCCAAGTATGCAATTAAACTACACGAAATGCTTAAAGGTATTAGTGAAGCAGAAGGCTTAGAAGGTTGGGTGCAATCAAAAATAACTAAAGCAAGTGAAATGCTTGGGTCTGTTTTCCATCACATGGATTACCAAGAAAGTCCGCTAGCAGACGATGCTATAGTAGTAGGCGAATCAAAGAAAGATACACATTGCTCAGACAAATGTTGTGGTTCAGATGTTAAGAGAGAAGATTGCAAATGTCCCCCAAGTTGCAAACACTGCAATTGCAATGATCCTAAAGTTGACGAATCTAAAATATACAAAGACAAGTTAAAAGCTAAATTAGAAGGTAAGTTTAAATCAGCAGCACACCGCAAAGCAGTACATGCAGGTAAAGCATCAGGGAAAAGAAAATGAGAAAATCACTTTTAGAATCAATGAGTCAACTTAGTGCATACGAAGGTATAGTAGCAGAAGATGAAAAAATGCCGTCCAAGGCACATATTACAAAAATGTGTAAAGACGGAAAAAGTACAGCAGAAATTTGTAAAATGCATCCAGATTGTGATCAAGCTGAATTAAAAGCAATGATCAAAGATTGTGCAGACGACACGGCAGTAAAAGAAAGCGATAAGTCTATTGGAGATATCAATGCTGATGCCGATATGACTGAAGCACAAAAGATTAGAGCAATGGGCGATAAGCTTGCTGCAATGTTCGGCACTCCATAATGGATTATGTCGCACTTCAACGTAAACTATTTGAAATGGCTCCCAGCGATCCAGTAGAAGATCTACGCAAAATAGCATCTATGGCAGAAGTAGGCGGCACTGTTCAGGAACTAAACGAATTTGAACAAGACGGTAGTCCAATGGAAGAAATACTACCTAATGCTCCAGTAGCTCCAGTAGCTTCAGTAGTTGAAACTAGTATTGCTGACTTTGCTAAACTAGCAGGTGTAAAACTTAATGAAGCTGGTGCAGCAGATGCGTTCAAAGCAGGATACAAGAATTATAATAAACCCGATGCAATCAAGCAAGCAGCTAATGCAATGGGCTCAGGGTCAAAAGCTACAGGCATAGCCACAGCTACAGGCTCTCCAAAATCTAAATCAAAATCAAATGTAAAAGTTTCTTCAAGTGTTTACTCATCATTTTTAAAGAAGCATACTGCTCAGTTACAGAAAATTGCTGCTGATCCAAAAAAATCAGCAGACTTTGACAAGTTTATGACTAGCGTTGAAGAAGCTAGATCAAGTGCTTCTGATCAAGCAGCTAAAGCAGGTGCTTATAATGGTGGCAAGAGTTTAGCAGGCAAACAACATGGCAAAGCAGACTTAGCACACAAACTAAAAGGCGATGCTCTACAAAAGCATAGAGACGCTAGTGTTGCAAAGATGCGTGATGAAGACGAAGCTGCTAAAAAAGCAAACAGAGATAGACTATCTGCATCATTAAAAAATAAAATGAACCCAATTAAGCGTAACCCAGTGGCATCTCATGCACAATCGAGCGGTTCCGGCACACATCAAGATCAACATAATAAAAACAAACCAGATCGTAAGCAAAAGCATAAGAAGCCAATACAAGCAGACGAATCTATTAAGTCCCAACTCTGGGCAGCATTAAACTCAAAATAATACTTGACATTCATGTAAAACTGTAGTATAATAGTTGTAATTACACAAACACCTAATGGAGGAATTGTATGAGTGATCGCACCTATGGCGCTGAAGAGAAGGCCAAATTAGAACGCTTAGTTAATGAAGGCGTTACAGTACTACAAGAAATTGAAGATTTAAGCGGAGGTCTAAAAGAAACTGTTAAGGCAGTTGCTGAAGAATTAGACATGAAGCCAAGTCTTATTAACAAAGCAATTAAGATCGCACAGAAAGGTGATTGGTCCAGAGTATATGACGAGTTTGACGATTTAGAAACACTTGTTACTACTGTGGGCAAAGATAAGTGATTCTAGCAGTCACAACTTTCTTTAAGAAAGTCATATCTTATTTTGGCGAAACATATAAACTATCGCCTGTAATTTTTTATGCCGAAGCAATCGAACTTGTGTTACTTGTAGGTGCAAGTATTGTCCTAACTGTGACAGTACTTGACCCTGCTACACAGTGGTTTATTCCGTTGTACTTAGTTGGTAGTATATTTGGACTAACAAGTGCTATATTGCGTAGAGCTGGATTTGTAATACTTCTTACAGGCTGGTTTACAGCAATGAACATAATAGCACTCACAAGACTAATAGTTGATGCATTATAATGATATATACTATTATAGATTCGCTCACTAACGAGCAAGCATGGTTAGCGTTGGCCTTAAGCAACGAGGAGGCATTAAATTGAGTTACGTAGACGCATTCTTTGATCGCGACGCCGATATTATTAGAGCAGTTGAACGCAGAGATGGTAAAAGACATTTTACCGAATATCAAGCAAAATATACCTTTTACTATAAAGATCACAAAGGCAAATACAGAAGTATCTATGACGATCCTCTGAGTCGAATCGTGTGTAAAAGTACTAAAGACTTCCGTAAAGAAGTTGCTATTAACAGAGATAAGACACTGTTTGAAAGCGACATTAATCCTATCTTCCAATGTTTAAGTGAAAACTATCTTAATCAAGATGCTCCTAAACTAAACATTGCATTCTTTGACATTGAGACTGACTTTGATCCAGAGCGTGGCTTTGCTGATCCAAGCGATCCGTTTATGCCTATTACTTCTATAAGTGTATACTTACAGTGGCTTGACACAATGGTGTGTATTGCTGTTCCTCCCAAGACACTTACTATGGAGCAAGCAAGAGCAGAACTTGAAGGCATTGACAATGTAATGTTGTTTGAAAAAGAAGGTGATATGATTGATACCTTCTTAACATTAATTGAAGATAGTGACATCTTATCAGGCTGGAACAGTGAAGGGTATGATATTCCCTATACTGTAAACAGGACTGCTAGAGTACTAAGCAAAGACGACACACGTAGATTCTGCTTGTGGGGACAATTGCCTAAGGTACGCGAGTATGAAAAGTTTGGTAAAGTAAGTAAGACGTTTGACCTAGTTGGTCGCGTACACTTAGATAGTTTGAACTTGTATCGTAAGTACACTTATGAAGAGCGTCACACATATCGACTAGATGCTATCGGCGAAGTTGAAGTAGGCGAAAACAAAGTTCCGTATGAAGGAACTCTTGACGCACTTTACAACAACGACTTCCGTAAGTTTATTGAATATAACATTCAGGATACTGCACTACTTGACAAGTTGGATAAGAAGCTTCGCTTTATTGATCTAAGCAACGAACTAGCACATAG
>Ga0308009_10001912_pt1 | contig 11342 bp, 11 predicted proteins | sample Neamet127_FD_203134 | JGI IMG/M metagenome (GOLD analysis project Ga0308009, IMG submission 203134) | Marine microbial communities from water near the shore, Antarctic Ocean - #127 | ecosystem: Environmental > Aquatic > Marine > Unclassified | place: Southern Ocean | collected 2014-07-24
TTCAATCACCTGCGGATTGGCCAGCGCGGCCGAGTTGAAGCTGGTTTTGTCGGCGCCGGCATTGAGCAGGCGCCGCACGTCGTCGACGGTGCGCACACCGCCGCCCACCGTCAGCGGAATGAATACCTGGGAGGCCACCGCTTCGATGATGTGCAGAATCAGGTCGCGCCCGTCGCTGGTGGCCGTGATGTCGAGAAAGGTCAGCTCGTCGGCGCCCTGCTCGTTGTAACGCGCCGCAATTTCCACCGGATCCCCGGCGTCGCGCAGCTCGACGAAATTGACGCCTTTGACAACGCGGCCGCCAGTGACGTCAAGACAGGGGATGATTCGTTTGGCGAGCATCTCAGTCTGGTCTGTTCCACAAAGGCTTGCCGACACGTTTGATGTGGTCAAGCAGCGCCGGATTGTCGATCTGATGCAATACAGAAAGGTCGATCTGATAAGGCAACATCAAGTCGTCAAGCGTCGTCTTAAGCCGCAAAAGCTCGGTCAACGTCAACGCAGGTGCGTCCAGCACCACATCAATATCCGAGCCCGGCCGATAGTTGCCTTTTGCGCGCGAACCGTATATCAGCGCACGGCTGATTTGCGGCTGGCCGGCAAACACCCCACGAAGCAGGTCCAGCGCCCGCGCCGACAAACCAAAATTGTCTTGTTCAGGCGCTGCATTCCATCCCGTCGAATCAAGGGTTGCCGGCACGCTCGATCTCACTCATTTTTTGTTCAAACGCATGAAACAAGCGCGCGTAGGAATCAGTTATTTTTTTGACCAATGCAATGGCCGTGTCGAGGTTGTAGGTGTGCGATGTCAGGTTGCGGCTGACGATCATGTCCATCCAGTTTTCACCGTCTTCAATCAACTCTGCCGAAAACGCCGCGCGGGTACTGTCGCGCGACCCGATCAGCCTGACGCTACCGACCTCGCCCAGATAGTCTTTCATGACCTTCCAGGCCAGCTCGTGGGTGTACTCAAACGCCTGAATCAAACCTTGCTGCTCAAGCTCGCTCAGGGCGCGTTGCTGACCCAGCTCAATCGCTGACTGCACCTGCTGCCGCGCCCGTCTGAAATTGGCCAGTCGCTGCGCCCAGCGCACATCATCGCCAGGCATGTCAGCCATTGAGTTCATCCGCCCTGGCCTGCGCCGCTGCAAAATCGAGGTCGCCGCTGTAAATCGAACGGCCGCAGATCACACCTTCAACGCCCTCGTCTTCCACCGCGCACAGCGCCTCGATGTCGGCCATGCTGGACAGGCCGCCCGAGGCGATCACCGGAATCGTCAGTGCCTGGGCCAGCTTGACGGTGGCCTCGATGTTGATGCCGGTGAGCATGCCGTCGCGGCCGATGTCGGTGTAGATGATGCCTTCGACGCCGTAGTCCTGAAATTTCTTGCCAAGGTCCACCACCTCGTGGCCGGTCATCTTGCTCCAGCCGTCGGTGGCGACTTTGCCGTCCTTGGCGTCCAGTCCGACGATGATGTGGCCGCCGAAAGCGGTGCAGGCGTCCTGCAGGAAGCCGGGATTTTTCACTGCGGCTGTGCCGATGATGACGTAACGCAGGCCCGAGTCGAGGTAACGCTCGATGGTGTCCAGGTCACGGATGCCGCCACCGAGCTGCACGTCGATCTCGCTGCCGACTTCAAGCAGGATTTTCCTGATCGCAGCTTCGTTTTTAGGCTTGCCGGCAAAAGCCCCATTCAGGTCCACCAGGTGCAGACGGCGCGCCCCCTTGTCGACCCAGCTGCGCGCCATGGCTGCGGGGTCTTCGCTGAAGATGGTGGACTGGTCCATGTCGCCCTGTTTGAGGCGAACGCAGTGGCCGTCTTTCAAGTCAATCGCGGGGATAAGTAGCATGGGCAGTGAGGCTGGCGGTGGATGGGATGGGGAAAAGCAAGGGGGAGAAGGGGGCGAAAAAGGCGTGCAGCGGCGGGCGCGGGTGACGTCAAGGGTTCCAGTGCAGGAAGTTGCGGTACAGGGCCAGGCCGTGGTCTGCGCTTTTTTCGGGGTGAAATTGGGTCGCGAAAATATTATCGCGTGCCAGTGCTGCCGTAAAGCGGGCGCCATAGTCGGCAAAACCCGCAGTGTGGCGCGCATCCGACGGCTTGGCGTAAAAGCTGTGGACGAAATAGAAATAAGCGCCGTCGGGCACGCCGTTCCACACCGGGTGCGGCGCGGCGCCATCGGCAGCCGCCTGGTACACATGGTTCCAGCCCATCTGCGGCACCTTGAAACGGCTGCCGTCGGGCTGGGTGCGGCCGGCCAGGTCGAACTTGAGCACATCACCGGGGATCAGGTCCAGGCCAGCGGTACCGGCGCCGCCGTCACCGGGCTGGCCTTCCTGGCTGTGGGTGAGCAGCATCTGCATACCGACGCAGACGCCAAACAGCGGCTTGTTTGCCGCGGCATGCAACACGGCCGGCAGCATGCCTGAGTCGGCCAGCTCGCGCATGCAATCGGCAATCGCACCCTGCCCCGGCAACACCACACGCCCGGCTTTCATGACCTCGTCGGCGCGCGAGGTGACGATCACTTCAACGCCGCTGCCTTGCGCCACATGCTGGACCGCCTGCGACACCGAGCGCAGGTTGCCCATGCCGTAATCGACCACAGCGACAGTGTTGGGGTATGCCATTAAAAACAGGAAAATGCTACTAAATTGATAGCTGCTTACGCCCGTGGGTTATGGGCTAGAGGCCAAAACAATGCTCAATGCCATGTTTTACCCTACAGCGAACCCTTGGTCGAGGGAATCACGCCCGCAGCGCGCGGGTCGATTTCCAGCGCCATGCGCAGGGCGCGCGCAAAGGCCTTGAAGACCGTTTCGGCCTGGTGATGCGCGTTGTCACCGCGCAGGTTGTCGATGTGCAGGGTGACAAAGGCGTGGTTGGCAAAGCCCTGGAAAAACTCGTAAGCGAGCTGGCTGTCGAAGGTCCCGATCATGCCGCTCTTGAAGGGTACATGCATCTCCAGACCGGGACGGCCTGAAAAGTCGATCACCACACGCGACAGCGCTTCGTCCAGCGGCACATAGGCGTGGCCATAGCGACGCAGGCCTTTCTTGTCACCCACCGCCTGGGCGACGGCCTGGCCGAAGGTGATGCCCACGTCTTCCACCGTATGGTGGCCGTCGATGTGCAGGTCGCCCTTGGCCTGGATGTCCAGATCAATCAGGCCATGGCGCGCGATCTGGTCCAACATGTGGTCGAAAAAACCGATGCCGGTGGCCAGGCTGGCCTGGCCGGTGCCGTCGAGGTTGAGCTTGACGGTAATTTGGGTCTCGGCGGTGTTGCGCGAGATCTGGGCAGTTCTGGGGGCCAGGGCAGGCGCGGCAATGGGGGTGGTCATAGGGATTTTTTGAGCGCTGCCAGCATTTGCGTATTCTCGTCGTCGGTGCCAACCGTCAGGCGCAAACAATTGGCCAGCAAAGAATGCATTTTAGAAACATTTTTGACCAGCACACCGCATGAGCGCATGCCTTCAAAGGTTTTTGCGGCATCGGCCACCCGGATCAGCACCATGTTGGCGTCGCTTTTCCAGGTTTTGACACCCGGCAGGGCCCGCAATGCGTCCACCAGCAGCGTGCGCTGGGCGCGTATGTCCTGCGCCTGCTCGGCAAACACATCGGCGTGTTCCAGCGCAAACAGCGCACATTCGTAATTGAGCACACTGATGTTGTAGGGTGGGCGCACCTTGTCGATCTCGGCGATCAGCGCTTTCGGGCCCATCATGTAGCCGAGCCGCACGCCGGCCAGGCCAAACTTGCTCATGGTGCGCATCAGCAGCACGTGGCTGTAACGTCCAGGCGCTTCGGCCATGCGGGTGATGTAGCTGCGGCTGGCGAAGGGCTGGTAGGCCTCGTCCATCACCACCAGACCGGGCGCCGCAGCAATGATCTTGTCGATCACCGCGTCGTCCCACAGGTTAGCGGTCGGGTTGTTCGGGTAGGCGATGTAGATGATGGACGGCTGGTGTTCTGCAATCGCGGCCAGCATCGCGGCTTCGTCGAGCTCGAAGTCGGGTGTCAAGGGCACGCCGATGAATTTGAGGCCCTGCAGCTGGGCGCTCATGCCGTACATCACAAAACCGGGCAGCGGCGCCAGGATGGACGCACCGGGCACATCGCAGGCCATGGCCAGCAAAGAGATCAGCTCGTCCGAGCCGTTGCCCAGCATGATGTCAAAGCCTTCGGGCATGCCGGCGTACTCGGCCAGCGCCTTGCGCAGGTCGTTGATACGGCCGTCGGGATAGCGGTTAAGCGCCAACGCGCTCAGGCGCTGACCCAGATGCGCCTGCAGCGCCGCCGGCAGCCGGTGCGGGTTTTCCATCGCGTCTAGCTTGACCATTCCGACCGAGTCCTGGACGGCGTAGGCATGCATGGACTGGATGTCTTGGCGAATGCGCGTCAATGCGCCTGAGCTTGCGGGTAGCGCCATCAAATCAAACCTATCTCGGACGGGACCATACAAAAAGGATTGATGATTTTCACCGCATCCATTTGCTGGTTGTGTTGCAAATTTTCGGTCAGCACAAACGCACAACCTGACTGGGAGGCTGCAGCAATGATCAGCGAGTCCCAGTAATTGGTGCCAAACCTGGCTTCAAAGCCCCAGGCGGACTCAACCGTCTGGTGATCAATCTGCCAGGGTTGCCAAAGCTGAAATCGGCGCACCTTGGCCCGCGCATCGCCTTGCGGCAAACCGAGCCTGCGGGTGGCGTTGGCGTAATACTCATTAAGCACCTGGGTACTCAAGCGCCCCAACCTCTGCTGCCAAAGGAGCAACAACCATTGCCTGGCTGTCGTCTGTTTGTCCTGGTCACGCCCATCGTCAGCGTACAGCAGCACGTTGGTGTCAACGAAAACGGTCAAGCCGCTCGGCATAAATTTCTTCGCGATTGGGGTAGGGTTGCCCGCTGGAGACAAAGCCGGATGTGTCGGCCATCCACTCGCGCATGGCGCGTTCGTAAGCATCGTCATGGCGCATCTTGTCGGCCAGCATTTCACCCACCAGCCTTGAAACACTGGTATTGCGTCTGGCGGCCTCAATACGGGCCCACTCCAGCGCGGATTCTTCGACGGTGATGGTCACGTTTTTCACACCTATATAATACACTGATTTCGTGTTGCACGAGTTTAGTGTGCTTTTTTACAGTATCAGGTCGGGTTTGCGTGGACCTCCTCCGAATCAGGTGCGCTCCCGCGAAATGAGCTGATGCAAAAACCGCAGGCGACTGGCCAATTCTTTGCACAGAATTTGCAGTATTTGCTGTGCCACCTCAGGATGCTGCTGGCTGAGCGTGTCAAAACTTTCGCGACTCAAGGTGAGGGAGGCCAGGGGCTCAACGGCCACCACATCGGCAGCGCGAGGCGAGCCATCTAAAAATCCCATCTCGCCCAAGATGGCGCCAGCATTCACGCCGGCCAGGCGAATCGTCCCGCCCTGAATCAGCACATCGGCGCGGCCGCTGGCAATCACGTGCAGATCGCGTGTGTTCTCCCCCACTCTGAGTACATGCTCGCCCGCAGCATAGTCGCGCCGCTCAAAACAACCCCTGAGCAGGGTTTGTGCGGTCGGGTCAAGATCGACAAGCAACGCATTCAAGTGCGAAGCATCGCCGCCGCCGGCGTCCGTGCGAGGGCGCTGTTCGTCCAGTAGCTGGTTCTCGCAAACTTCCAGGGCGCGATCCAGATCGGCAAAGCCGCCTGGGTGACCCGGTCGGGCACAGTGAAACACACTCACGCCACGCAAGGCTGCGGACTTCTCAAAGCGATCCAGCATGAGTGCCAGCGTGGTGTCATGCGACACCACGGCACGCCAGTCCAGAATCAGCCATTGCGGCTGCGTCCGGTGCGGCAGCAGGGCTTCAATTTCAGAGCGCAAGCTCCGCGCCACACCAAAATACAGTGCGCCCTGTAGCCGCACACTCAAAATGCGCTCGCCGTGCTGCATCAGCAGCGTTGTGTCGCCCGTAGAGCGCGCGCAGTTCGATCGCCAGGCTCTGCCATCATGTACGTCTTTGATTGGGCTTTTACCGTTGCGTTTGGCAAACAATACCAGTCCCAGCACCATGCCAGCCAGCAAGGCGGCCACCATGTTGGCCATCGCACCCAAGGCTGTCACCAAAACAACAATCAACAGATCTTCGCGTTGCATTGCGCTGCTAGCCTGGCGCGCGTGGGGCTGTAAAACATAGCGCCAAGCCGACTGCACGCTAGGTTGATCCACAAGTATCAAAGCCACAAACAAAAGCAGGCCAATGATGGCCGCGCTGGGTATCCAAGCCAGAAGATCCAAGCCATAAAACAGCAGGGCCAAAATCGAAAACAGAATTAGAGATCCGGAGGTCAGTCCACCAGTCCGCATGGCCGCCAATGAAGGGCTTGGCGAGGCACTCATGGGCACAGATCCCAAGCAGGCGCTAATGATTTTTCCGGCGGATAAAAGCATCACCTGCCCGGTGTTTGGCAGTGGCTTGTCATCGACCTGTGAGACCGTTTCAGCCACCGTTATGGTGTTTAAAAAAACCACCACGCCTAACAAAGCGCCTGCCACTGCAGTGTGCAGCAGCACTGCTCCCAAGGCCCCATTGGCGTGGTCTAAAACGCGGAAGTCCAGCAAGGCGGTGGGCACCACCCATTGTGTGTCCGCTGAAAGTACGGGTGGCAACGCATACCCCAGTCGCGTCAAAATAACTGCCCCCACGGCAGCAGCAGCCAAGCCCAGCACGCCAGCGGGCAGCTTTGGATTGAGGCTGCGCGCCGCATAAGCGACAGCAAAACAAATGGCCGCAATCACCAGCGAAGGCCAAGCCCCCTTAAACGAGCCGGTAAGCAAAATAAGGATCTGCTTGCCTTGGCTGATCACCAAAATCAAGGCTATGGCATTGAGGAACCCAGCAAACACGGGCGCGGGTATGAAGCGGGTCAGGCGTTGCAGGCGAAACGCGTAAAAAACAGGTTGAAGCAACGCTGCGCCAATGCAAACCATCACCACCAGTGTCAGGCGGGTCACAGCGGTATCTGCCAATCCCCATGCGCCGAGTCGAGGCACAAAACTGTCAATAAAGCCAACCAGCAGCGAAACCTCGAAAAACCGCGCGTGATACGTCAGGGGCCGCTGTGAGAATGCAGCGCACAGATTGGTTACTGCAATCCCGCAAAACATCGCCAGCATCAAGGGGCCGATCATTTGAGGGCCAATTTTGTAGGCAACAAATCCCAGAGCCCCGAGGGTAATGGGCAGGGCGCTGCCGAGGGCTTCAAGCGCCGTGATCAGGGTTTTAAACATCAGGAAATTTCAACGACTTTTTTCATGCCGCGAGATCGCTCAACCAGTGCGCAGCGCATCGTCAATTGCGATGCAATGCACTTAGAGATCCCAGAATTCAAAGTCCACACAGTGAGCCTTGGGTAAAAGCGACTGCCACTTTCTGCCGCGAATTAGTACTGAATACTGGCTGAAATGGTACGTGAATACTGTGCTGGATCTTTTGGATCTTCAGCTACAAGCGGCATGAAGTTAGGCATGATAGCGGCCACTTTGCCACTGACAATTTTCAAATCTGCGTGAAACTTTAGTTGAGCCTGCAGCAACTGCGGCGATGTGAAAGCGTAAGTGGTGTCGTAAAGATTGGGCCAGATCGTCGCGCTTTTGAAGAACATTTCTTCCGCCATTTCGGCCCGGTACAAATCATCGGGGTCACACACGTCACCCACCCGCTGCACGTTGGCGCCGTCTGACACACTTTGGGGCTGCGGGACGCGCAGCCGCAGAAATTTCCAGGCCGCCAGATTGGTACCGGCCGGGCCGGGGGCCTTGGGCGTAATGTCATTGGCATAGCTGTAGTGATCGGCGGCGTGCGACACCGTCACGTCCCACATGTAAATCGCGAGTGCCTTGGCCAACACACCAGGCTTACCCGACTCAGCGGGGTTGAATATTTCCACCCCATCCGGGAAACCATGCAGATGGGCACTGATGTAATTCGCCCACCGTTCCACGTAGGTGTCGTTCGGGCTGGCTGAAAGAATCTCATCAGCCACTGTCGTGCAAAAGTCCAGAAACGGCTGGAAATACAAAGCCAGGCAACGCCCGTAGTCAATGCTGGTATCCATCCAGGGGTTCATATAGTTGTATTTCGGGAACAACCCCCCGCTCTCTGGAAGGCCCGCGTAACCCGCGCCAAACATGCGCTTGATCACCAAGCCCGTGGCCGTGAGTGGGTCAAACCAGGTTCCTGGCGGGTTGCTGCTAAGCACGCCATCTTCAGTTTCAAGAACTGCGTTGTTCACGGCCAGCGCATAAGTGCTGTGCGGAGCCAGCAGCTGAAACAGTGGGTGAGTGTGCGGAACTGCGGTCTTGGTGATCGCGTTGACCGTATCCATCGGGAAGTGCAAAGCCGGGTGCACCACAAACAAGCCTATGTAGGACGCACCTTGCAGGGCATAAGCCTTGGCCAAATTCCAGGCCGGATCGCCAGGATGCACTTGCAGCGGCTGCTGGGCAATGACTGGCACCTCGATTCTCAGGCAAGAAAACTGATCGCCGTTACGCAAGAAGAGGCAGTTCACCGGCCAAGAGTAGGTGCCCTGCAATGTCGCGTCTTTGATCAATGCCATGGCATAGAAATTTGACACCCAAGTATTGCCCTCAACATTTTTCAGACACCGCGCATGCACCGAATTTGTCATCATCCGGACGAACTCGGCATCCGACGGTATCGGAAGCTGGCTGCCAGCAACCGCGTTGGCTGCCGCCCCACCTGGATAAAAATTCAAGGTCTTGAAGTAGCGCGAGCCAATAGCCTGATTCCAGAGCAGCGTCTCAACCGGCGGGATATTGAGAATTTCGGGCGCATGTTCCATCGGATACGAGGGACTAGGCTGCGGCCAGGGCCCTTTGCGCTGGTAGAGAAATTGATCGGCTGCCAGGTCGGGCCGGCTCCATTGGGGCTTGTTCATGACGCGGTATTCCTGTTGCTATGGCTCATCGATATGGCAGCGATCCTGATTTGTGCTGTATGTTACCAATATGTAACAATGATTGAGCAATCTATTTCGCCAGACATGCGATGTCTTGTTTTTGCAAAGCCGTACCCAGGCGCACGGCCATCACGGGCACCTGTTACGGAAAGTTTGTCAAGAATTTAGCTGTGCAAGTTATTCAAGAGTCATAAGTTTTCACATCGCATCTGTGCTGCAAACCACGTCTACTTTTAGCCTCCTCTCCAAAACGATGATCACTCACTACGCCCGTCTTCTCTGGGTCGTCCTGTTTGCCCTACCCTGTTACGCGCTGCCTGCTGCAGCACAGGATTCAAGACTCGTACTGTCGTCACACACAACTGAAGTGGCCTTGACACCGTGGGTGCGCATCGTCAAGGACGCCGACAAAAACAAAACCGTCGAACAAATCCTCAATTCACCTCTGGCGAGACCGCCAAACGATACCGGTGGCGCGATTAATTTTGGCTACACAGATGCGGCTTATTGGTTTGTGATTCCTCTGGAAAACTCTGGAAAGAATCAGATGGAACGCCTGCTGATATTCGAGCCCACCTGGCTCGACGAAGTACAGGTCACTCTGGTTGATGCCGGCGGGCAGCTACAGACACAGGTCGGCGGCGACACCCTGCCTTTTACCCAACGCGCAGAGCAGCGTCGGCAGATCAATTTCTATTTGGTGTTGCCACCCGGTCAGAGCACGCTCGTCATACGCGTCGCCAGCCGCGATACATTGTTTGTGGTTATGTCCTTGCTGGACCGCAGCGCGTTGAATCAACTGGCGTCTGGCGAAGCGGCTTTTTTTGGTTTTTTCTACGGCGCATTGATTGCGCTGATCGCGTTCAACTTCGTGCTGTACCTCTCGGTGCGCGAGCCGATGTACTTGGCGTATTGCGCATATGTAGGGGCATTTCTGGTCCTCCATTCGGTTTACAACGGGCACGCATTCGGCCAGTTATTTCGCGAGTGGCCCGAAGTGTCCAACTGGGCTCACTCCCTGTTTGCTTACCTCTTTGCGCTGTCCGGGCTGGTTTTTGCCAGTGTGTTCCTCGACCTGAAGCACAAACTTCCCCGTATGTACAAGGTGTGGCAGAAATTTTTGATCGTATTTTTTGTATGCTTTTTTGCGACGTTTCCCCTCGCTTACGGCTACCACGCGCGCGGAGCGGTTATCTGGATTGCTGTCTATTCAGTCTTCGTCCTGTGTCTTGGCATTATTGCCATGAAGCAAGGCAACAGCGTTGCCAAATACTACCTGGCAGCCACCGCAGCCGGCCTGATTGGTACCTCCATTACGTCGTTAACGGTACTTGGAATCCTGCCTTACACCTTCGCAACCTTCAGAGCCGTCGACTTTGGCATGTTGGTGGATGCCATCCTGCTGTCACTGGCGCTTGCTGAACGAATTTCACGGATCAATAGTCTCGAACGTTTGCGGCGTTTCTTTTCTCCTGCGGTGGCCAATCAGTTGCTCTCGGCACGCACCGAAGACCTGTACCGCCCGCATCAACGCGAGATCGTGGTGGTTTTTCTGGATTTACGCGGCTACACCCGTTTCACACTGAAGCACGGTCCGGAAGAAGTAATGCGAACGCTCGCAGAGTTCCATGCGGTCATGGGGGAATTGATCGCGTCCCATGGTGCTACCCTGGAGCGATTTGCAGGGGACGGGATGATGATATTTTTCAACGATCCGGTTGAGATCCCAGACCCCGCTGTCAAAGCCTGCCGAATGACCATCGAAATGCACTCGCGTTTTGAAGATCTGCAAAAAGTATGGGAGGCGCGCAGTTACAGCCTGTCGTTGGGTGTGGGCATTGCCCAAGGCGTTGCCATTATTGGCGCTATCGGCTTTGAGGGGCGCCGCGACTATGCCGCCATTGGCAACGTGACCAATCTTGCCGCGCGCCTTTGCTCACAGGCGCAGGGTGGACAAACCATCGTATGTAGCGTGGTTGCAAAAAATGTCAGCAAAATTCTTCCGGTACAGCCCAGGGCTTCGCTGATTTTGAAGGGCTTTGACAAGCCGGTGGAATGCTTTGAGATAGTCAAGCCCGCGCAACAGCAGTTACAGGCCTCGGAAATCTCCGAGCAGACACAAGCGTTACCTGCTTTGGGTTGAGCGCCCCTGTTCAGGCTAGGAGCCTGTCGGGCTTGGGGCGTCGAAAGCGAAAATCGGCCCCAGCGAGGACAGTTTTTGCCGGATTTGCAGACCCATAGTCTTACTGTGTCATAGAGTCAGTATACTATTGCCATCAGAAATCCTAGCTGGAGGCATGATGGACATCTCCAAAGAGTTCAGTCAGTACATTACTCATTTGTCCCAAGGACTCGGTCATGCTGA
>Ga0308009_10001923_pt1 | contig 11299 bp, 16 predicted proteins | sample Neamet127_FD_203134 | JGI IMG/M metagenome (GOLD analysis project Ga0308009, IMG submission 203134) | Marine microbial communities from water near the shore, Antarctic Ocean - #127 | ecosystem: Environmental > Aquatic > Marine > Unclassified | place: Southern Ocean | collected 2014-07-24
ATGGCCTAAACTCCGCAAAACCAGTACTCTCAGGTACTTGCGCGAATGGCTTTAGTGACACCCAGCAAAGAACACCCTATCCCCTATGATTTAACGGACGAAACGCCGACTACGCTGTTGGACGAATTGACTGTTGCGGGGAACACGGCGGAAGTTCAAGTTGCTTTGGGCGCTACATTAGAGTTGACGGCTAAAGATGAGGCTCACGAGAAGGCTTTATTGAACGCTGTCACCAAGAATCGCAAGGTTTCCAACTTAAAATCCCCCACTACCGCGTATGCGGCAGCTTCGTTCCTACGCACTTACGGCCAACAACTGGCATTTGATGCGGCTCAGGCTCGTGGAGCTATAACTAATAAGCTTATGGAGATTGCTGACTGTGGTGACACACGGTATGAGCTTAAGGCATTGGAATTGCTAGGGAAACACAGCGACATTGGGATATTTACTGAGCGCAGTGAGCTAACTATTAAGTACCAGAACCCCGCTGATTTGGAAGAAGCGATAAAGGAGCGGGTTAAGCGATTGCTTAATGCTAATTTGGTAGATGTTGCTCCTTTAAATGCGGATTTGGACGAGGAGTTGGGTGTATTTACTGAGGAGGCAATTGTAGATGCCGAGCCATAATGCCTTGGGGGAAATAAATTTACGGGACATACCGAGTATTTTGCCGATGTTGTCCCAGGCAGAGCAAGAGATACTGCTGGCGGAACTGGATCACTTAGAAGAACTTAAGAAACGAGATTTGTTGCAAGAAAGATTTATGCCTTTTGTAGAAGAGGTGTGGCCTACATTCATAGCGGGGAGGCATCATGGCAGAATGGCTTCGGCGTTTGAGAGGGTGGCTAATGGTACTTGTAAGAGGCTTATTATTAATATGCCTCCTCGTCATACTAAGTCTGAGTTTGCTTCTTACTTATTGCCTGCATGGTTTCTGGGTAAATATCCGCATAAGAAAGTAATTCAGACGTCGCACACAGCAGAGCTAGCAGTAGGGTTTGGTCGTAAGGTACGTAACCTTGTGGACCAGACAAACTACCATGATGTGTTTCCTGACCTAGCACTTCAGAGTGACTCTAAAGCAGCGGGTCGCTGGAACACTAGCAAGGGTGGAGACTACTTTGCCATAGGTATTGGGGGTGCGGTAACGGGTAAAGGTGCTGACCTGCTCATTATTGACGACCCACACTCGGAACAAGAGGCCGCTATGGCCGATAACAACCCCGAGATATACGATAAAGTCTACGAGTGGTATACATCAGGCCCACGACAGAGACTACAGCCCGGTGGGGCTATTGTAATTGTAATGACACGGTGGTCATTGCGTGATTTGACCGCGCAGGTGCTTAAAGCAGCAGCTCAAAGAGGTGGGGAAGAGTGGGAAGTCATTGAATTTCCTGCAATTATGCCCTCTGGCAACCCGATGTGGCCTGAGTTCTGGCCCGCACCGGAACTGGCAGCGTTAAAAGAAGAGCTACCCAACAGTAAATGGATGGCTCAGTACCAGCAAGACCCGACATCGGAACAATCTGCAATAATTAAGCGTGAATGGTGGAATGAGTGGGAAAAAGATGACCCACCGTCCTGTGAATTTATCGTGCAGTCATGGGATACGGCATTTGAGGCTAATAATCGTGCGGATTACTCGGCATGTACGACATGGGGGGTGTTTTTTAACGAAGAAACCGATATGTACAACCTTTTGCTGATAAACGCGCACAAAGATAGGTTAGAATTCCCAGCGTTGAAGCGGGTTGTGCTGGAGCAGTACGATAAGTACGAGCCAGACTCAATGATTGTGGAGAAAAAGGCTTCAGGAGCGCCACTTATTTATGAACTTAGGGCTATGGGCGTTCCAGTACAAGAGTATACTCCCGTGAGAGGCACGACTAACAGCCCGAACAATAAAATGGCTCGTTTGAACTCAGTATCCGATATATTTGCTTCAGGGATAGTCTGGGCGCCCAATCGTAGGTGGGCAGAAGAGGTAATCGATGAGGTTGCTAGCTTTCCTGCGGGTGAACACGATGACTATGTGGATTCCACTATAATGGCGCTTATGCGCTTTAGACAGGGTGGCTTTTTGCGCTTACCAAGTGATGAAGCGGAAGAGCCACAATATAAACGCAGGAATGGGGCGTACTACTAATGGCTATTGAAAAAGGTTTATACGACTTGCCCGAGGGCATTGAAGACATGGAAGAAGGCGAAGCTATGGTAGCGATAGACGTCATGTCTGACGAAGGTGTTGAGGTAGTGCTGGAGGATGGCAGTGTTGAGATTACTTTTGGTGATGATGTAGACATGGATGCTGATCTTGCACCGTTCGATGCTAACTTAGCAGATTATATTGACGATCAAGAGCTTACAAAAATAGCTGGTGATCTTGTGGGATCAGTTGAAACTGATGTGAACTCTCGTAAGGAGTGGGCGGACACGTATGTTAAGGGTCTAGAGACTATTGGCCTGAAATACGACCAACGAAGCAGTCCTTGGGAAGATGCGTGCGGTGTATACAGCACAGTCCTAGCAGAAGCAGCCATCCGTTTCCAAGCAGAGGCCATGAGTGAGACGTTTCCCGCCGCCGGACCTGTACAAACTAAGATTCTAGGAGAGATAGACCGAGATAAGGAAGATGCAGCTTCGCGTGTTAGGACTGACATGAACTACGAGCTGACTGAGGTTATGACGGAGTACCGTCCTGAGCATGAAAGGATGCTATATAGCCTAGGATTAGCCGGTTCAGCCTTTAAAAAGGTGTATTACGACCCCAGTTTAGGACGCCAGACAGCCCTGTATATACCGGCTGAAGACGTAATTGTACCCTACGGAGCCTCTACAATAGAGCAAGCTGAGCGTGTTACGCACGTTATGCGTAAGACCGAGAACGAAATGGTCAAGCTACAGGCTGCTGGGTTCTATCGAGATGTAGAGCTGGGTGAGCCAGAGCCATTCCATAGTGACATCGAAGTAGAAAAAGCTAAAGAAGGTGGATACTCTCTTACTGATGATGACCGCTACTGTTTGTATGAGATTCACGCTGATTTAATTATTGAAGATGTAGATGTAGATGAGACAGATGATGGCTTTCAGACTGCAAAGCCCTATGTAATAACAATAGAGCGAGGCAAGAACACAGTACTGGCTATACGCCGTAACTGGAACCCTGACGATGTCTTGACGAAAAAGCGTCAACATTTTGTTCACTATGTATACGTACCCGGATTTGGATTCTATGGCCTTGGTTTAATTCACATTATTGGTGGGTATGCTAAAGCAGGCACATCACTAATACGCCAATTAGTTGACGCGGGCACGCTGTCTAACCTACCGGGTGGCTTAAAGTCTCGTGGGTTACGGGTTAAGGGCGACGATACACCCATCGGACCGGGCGAGTTCCGTGACGTGGATGTACCTAGTGGGTCAATCCGCGACAACATTCTGCCGCTCCCTTACAAGGAACCAAGCGCAACACTACTTCAACTACTTAATAAGATCACTGAAGAAGGCCGTAGGTTAGGCGCTATTTCAGACATGAACATATCCGACATGAGTGCGAATGCACCTGTTGGCACCACATTAGCTCTGCTTGAGCGTACTCTCAAACCAATGGCTGCGGTTCAATCCCGTGTCCACTATGCAATGAAGCAAGAGTTTAAATTGCTTAGAGAAATCATTGCTGAGTATGCACCTACAGAGTATTTGTATGCGCCTGACCGTGGCGAACCTAGGGCTAAACAAGCCGACTATGCCATGGTGGAAGTAATTCCTGTCAGTGATCCTAATAGCAGCACGATGGCACAACGAGTTGTGCAGTATCAAACCGTGTTGCAGATGGCACAGGCCACCCCACAAATCTACGACTTACCTCAGCTCCATCGCCAGATGATTGAGGTTTTAGGGATTAAGAATGCAGATAAGCTAGTACCGACTGATGACGATCTTTCACCCACAGACCCAGTGAGTGAGAACATGAATGCGTTGGTTGGTAAGCCCCTTAAAGCATTTATCTTCCAAGACCAAGATGCTCACATTGCTACGCATCAGGCATTTCTGCAAGACCCCCAGATCATGGCGTTTGTTGGGCAGAACCCCGCAGCGCAACAGATTATGTCTGTATTACAGGCCCACATGGCTGAACACGTAGCCTTTAGCTATAGGCAACAGATCGAAGTTCGCTTAGGCGCAGCGTTGCCACCGCCAAACGAAGAACTGCCGGAGCTTATTGAAGAAAATCTGTCTAGGTTGATGAGTGAAGCAGCTATTGAGTTGACTGAGCAGAAGCAAGCACAGGCAGCGCAACAACAAGCAGAGCAACAAGCACAAGACCCTGTTGTTCAAATGCAACAGCAAGAGTTACAGCTTAAGCAGGCTGAGTTACAACGTAAAGCCGCTAAAGACGCGATGGATGGGGCACTTGACCAAGAACGCTTAAACCTTGATGCACGTAAAGCCGATACCAACGCAACTTTAGAAGCCAACCGCATAGCCGCTCAAAATCAACAGTCGGAGGCTAAGAATGATGTGGCCGAAGCTAAGGTTATGTTGGATACCATAAAGGCTAAGGAGGAGGCTAGACGCACAGAGGCAGAAACTCAGAGAGACAGAGCAGAAGCTAACCGCGATAACCGAGAGAATAGATAACATTAACCTTAAAACCACAGGAGTTAGAACCCTATGAAGAAGAAAATAGAAGAAGCAGTAGAAAAACTTGTATCAACAGCGGAAAGAGCCACTAATCCAGACGAAGCAATGAAATACGCTCAGTCAGTATTGAATCTTGTAAACGCACTCGCTGTCCTAGACCGTATAGAGAGGGATAGATAATATGAAAGGTGTTAAGCATTACAAAAGAGACGGAACTGAATTTAAAGGTACCTCACACAAGATGGCCGATGGCACTTTGCACAGTGGAAAAAGTCATACTAAGGGTAGTGTGAAGTTATTCCACTTAAAAGACTTGTCTGCTACGGCAAAGAAGAAAGCTAAGTAAGAGGTAATAAGTAATGGCTACAACCGTCTTTGACGTGCTGAATTTAAAACTTACAGAGCTTAAAGGCTCTAGCGAAGAATTCTTAACCTCGGGTGGTCCTAAAGACTTTGCCGAGTATAAGGAGGTGTGCGGTGTGATTCGAGGTCTAAACGCTGCATTAAGAGAAGTAGGCGACCTTTCGCGTAACTACATGGAAGACGACGATGACTGAAATGACAGCTTTAGAGATAAAGCGCGATGAAAAGATTAAAGAAACAATGCAAACAGAGGAAGAGCTAGAAGCACAGCTTCCGAAGCCTGTGGGCTATCGGGTGTTAGTTGCACTTCCTAACGTAGATGAAACTTATGGCGAGAGCGGGCTAGTTAAGTCAACTCAGACGGTTCGTGATGAGTACGTCCTCTCTACTGTAGGCGCAGTTATTGAAATGGGGGGCCAAGCGTATTCAGACAAAGAACGTTTTCCCAACGGCCCTTGGTGCAAAGTAGGGGACTACGTGATGTTTCGAGCTAACACCGGCACACGCTTTAAGGTGGGTAGACAGGAATATCGTTTAATGAACGACGACTCTATTGAAGCAGTCGTTGCTGATCCGCGTGCTGTCACGCGAGCTTAAGGAGCAAGGTATGCCAATGCAACAAGTAGAGTATGAATTTCCAGACTCTGATAAAGAGACCACTGAAGTAGAAGTAAATCTGGACACCGAAGATGACAACAGTCTTGAAATAGAAGGGGCTGTAGGCCGGGAGGACATGAAGACCCCCCACAAAAAAGTCGAATCTGACGAAGTAGAGATAGAGATTGAAGATGATACTCCTGAAAGAGATAAGGGTAAGACACCCTCTAACTTTAAAGAAGTTGATGATGAAGAATTAGAAACATACTCTAAAAAAGTTAAAGTCCGCATTGGGCAACTTAATAAAGCTATACACGACGAACGTCGCGCTAAAGAAACAGCTTTTCGTGAACGCGAAGAGTTGGAACGTTTTGCTAAACAGACTATGGACGAAAACAAGAAGTTAAAAGGTTCTGTTGATCAAAGCCACAATACTCTGATTGCATCTGCCAAGAAGCAAGTTGATGGCGAACTTGGTATGGCTAGGAAGATGTATAAAGAAGCGTATGAATCAGGAGACTCTGACGCTATTGTAGAAGCACAAACTGTTTTAAATTCTGCTCAAATCAGAATGGACAAAATAACGTCCCTTAAACCGCGTTCTGCGCCTGAAGAAGGCAAAGCTTTACAACCGAAAGAAAATCCTGTTCAATCACAAGAACTTGCACCACAAGCGCCACAGCGCGATGAGAAAGCCCGAGAGTGGGCTGACGAAAATACGTGGTTTGGGGCAAAAACGCCAGCAGGCAAAGAAATGACTTCTTTTGCTTATGGTGTGCATGGCACATTAGTTGAAGCTGGGGTTGACCCCCGATCCGACGAATACTACGAGAAAATAGATGCTCGTATGCGACAAATATTTCCAGATCAATTTGATGATGTGGAAGTGAATACACAGGAAGCCAAGAAAAAAACTAGCAATGTGGTTGCACCCGCTACGCGGAGCACGTCACCTAAGAAAGTAAGACTTAAACAATCACAAGTTGCTATTGCGAAACGCCTTGGAATCCCGCTAGAAGATTACGCCAAACAGGCCGCTGCATTAATGAGGAACCAATAATGACCCAAAATAGACAAGATAGAGAAAGTGAAACTCGAGAGAAAAAAGTCCATAAGAAAGCATGGGTACGGCCAGAAACTTTGCCAACCCCTACGCCAGAAGCGGGCTATAAGTATCACTGGGTTCGAATCAGTACTTTGGGTCAAGCTGATACAGGTAATGTTTCAGCTAAATTACGTGAAGGATGGGAGCCAGTACGTGCAGATGCTCACCCTGAGATACTTTCTGATGAAGCTACCGATGGTCGCTTTAAGGACAATATCATTCAAGGTGGACTAATGTTATGTAAGGCTACTGTCGAAATGGTGGAGGAACGAAATGCCTACTATAGTAATCAGGCGGCCTCGCAAATTCACTCTGTTGATAACAGTCTTATGCGCGAAAATGATCCTCGTATGCCCCTATTTAACGATAGGAAGACGAAGGTTACTTTTGGCAAAGGCTAAACTTAAATTTTAGGAGTTAAAAATGGCTTATCCAACAGTCAACGCTCCCTACGGCTTTGAGCCAATTAACCGTATAGACGGTATGCCTTATGCAGGTGCCACTCGCCTTATTCCTATTGCGAGCACTTACAACACGGCTATTTTCTACGGTGACCTAGTTCAAGTTGTTGCGGCGGGCACAATCCAGAAGTTCACAGGCACCACTACGGGTTCTCCTGTGGGCGTTTTTATGGGTGTTCAGTACGTCAATTCATTGGGCCAGTTCACACCGGCGCAATTCTACCCCGGCACTAGCGTTACACAAGCTTTTGCTATCGTAGTTGACGACACTATGGCGGCATTTAAAGTTGCCGTAACTACAAATGGAAGTGTTATGTCTTCTGCGGCACAAGCTGCTGTGGGATCAAACATGTCTATTATACAGGGCGCCGGAAGTACCACTACAGGTAACTCTGGTATATCAGTACTAGCGGGTTCGGAGGCTGGCACAGCCGGTTTACCTATCCGTGTTATAGCTACTGTTGCTGAAACTTCCACTGCTGCTGATACTTTTGTTGAGCTGATCGTTAAGATCAACTTGCATCAGTACACCAACACAACCGGCGTATAGGAGACTAGCAAATGGCTATTTCAAGAGCGCAACTCCTTAAGGAGCTATTACCGGGTCTAAACGCCCTATTTGGTCTCGAATACGCGAAGTATGGTGACGAAGCTGCTGAGATTTTCGAATCTGAGTCTTCTGATCGTTCGTTCGAGGAAGAAGTTAAGTTGTCAGGCTTTAGTGCCGCACCTGTTAAAGGTGAGGGTTCCGCTATCGAGTATGACAATGCACAAGAAGCGTGGACGGCTCGTTATACAAACGAGACTATCGCAATGGGTTTCTCTATTACTGAGGAAGCTATTGAGGATAACCTTTACGGCTCACTTTCTGCTCGCTATACAAAGGCTCTTGCCCGCGCTATGGCTTACACTAAGCAAGTTAAAGGTGCCACAATCTTAAACGGAGCCTTTACCGGCCCTGTTTACGGAGATGGAGTAGTTCTATGTTCCACTGCTCACCCTCTTGTGTCCGGCGGTGTTAACTCAAACCGTCCTGCAATTGGCACTGATTTGAATGAGACTTCCTTAGAAGCCGCTATTATTCAGATTGCTGGTTGGACTGATGAGCGTGGTTTGCTAATCGCTTCTCAGCCTACTAAGTTAGTTATCCCACCAGCCCTGCAATTCGTTGCTACGCGCTTGTTGGATTCTGAGCTTAGGACTGCTACCGCTGATAACGACATTAACGCTATCAGATCAAACAGTGCAGTTCCGGGCGGTTATATGGTCAATCATTATTTGACTGATCCTAACGCTTGGTTCTTGATGACTGACGTACCTAACGGCCTGAAGCACTTTGTCCGTACTCCTATGCAAACAAGCATGGATGCAGACTTTGATACAGGCAACAGCCGGTATAAGGCTCGTGAGCGATACAGCTTCGGCGTATCTGACCCACTGGGCATCTTCGGCTCACCCGGCGCTACATAAGCAAAGGGTATTTAGATTGGGGGCTTCGGCCCCCTTTCTTTTGTTTGTACATCCTACAAATAAGTGGTATATACTGAGCGCATCCCGGGAATCATCCGGTGTTCTGACAGTCCCGGCTGACTACATGCAGACAGAACACCCCATCACTCGCATGTGAGGAATTTCAAAATGGCTAGAACCACATTCTCAGGCCCAGTCCGTTCGTTAGCAGGTTTCGTACCCGCAGGCGCTGGAGCACAGCAACTTTTCAACGCGGACAATACAACTACAGTACTTCGCTTGTTCCCTACTCCCGCCACTGATGCGGCTGGGAATCCTACAGGCGGTATTTTACCCGGTTATGCTGGAGTTGCTAATGTTTACAACTCCCCCAACGGAGCCGGTGCAGGGCAACTTACCCTACCACCAGTGCTTTCAGTAGCTCAAACCGATTCTACCGACCCTAACCAGCAAAACAATTTGGGCGCTAATATTAGTTTTGTTATGTCTTTCAACTTAGCTAACAACTTAGTTATCAAGCCTGCTGGAGCCGATGTATTTACAGGTTACATTCAGCAGGTAGATGCTAATGGCCTAACTACTACGTTCCTTGCCGATCCGAACGACACAACAATAACTTTTAACGGTGGCACTACAGGTGGTGACATAGACACACACATAAGCTTCACCTGCATTACAGCCGGTTTCTGGTTTGTTAAAGGTGTTTCTTTTGGCGCAGGTGCAGGTGCTGCTGCTACTCCGTTTAGCGCATAACATTAGCTTTTAAGGAGTAACTTATGGCTGATACAGCGGTAACACAGACCATCCAAGATGGTGGTCGCACGGCTATTATAAAGACGACTGTGGTTATTGGGGCGGGAACACCACCCCCTCCTCAAGAAGTTACCTTGGTGGACGTTTCAGCGTTAGCGGTTGATCCCATTACTAAGCGAGCTTGTACAGGAGTTACCCTACAAAAGGTAACTTTTGCCAGTGTAGGCGTTGCTGTAGAGCTACAGTGGAATGCAACTACTAACGTGCTTATCTTTGATTTCCCTAGAAATTGGACCGAGCAGTACGATTTCTCTGACTTCGGTATACCCAATAACGCGGGGACTGGCAAGAACGGCGACATCGTGGCACTTTCACAGGCTAATGCAACTACTCCCATAGCTCCGGGCGATACGTATACGTTCTTACTTACGGTTTCTAAAACCTATGGCTAAGCAGTTAAACAAAAAGGCTATGGCTTGTAATAAGCCGAAACGAACCTCTAGCCACCCTAAGAAGTCTCACGTAGTTAAGGCGTGTGCGGGTGGTAAAGAGAAAATTATTCGTTTTGGGGAGCAAGGCGCATCTACAGCGGGTAAGCCTAAGTCAGGTGAATCCGCTAAGATGAAGGCTAAGCGTAAGTCGTTTAAGTCTAGGCATGGTAAGAACATCGCTAAAGGTAAGATGAGCGCAGCTTACTGGGCTGATAAGGTGAAGTGGTAATGCCCAGTAAAACAAAGAAGCAAGCGCGTTTTATGGCAGCGGTAGCCAACAACCCTGACTTTGCTAAGAAGGCGGGAGTACCGCAAAACGTAGGACAAGATTTTGCTAATGCAGATAAAGGAAAAACTTTTAAGGAGGGCGGAATGCCTAGTTATTTTAAGAGTGCTAAAGGTAAACCCGGTAAGGAAGTAAAGAAGTACAACAAGGGCGGAGTAATGGCCCATGACAAAAAAGAAATACGTAATTTAAACGATGAGTCGTACCGCATCCGTAACAATACGGGTAGCAACGCGGCTTCAGAACGTCGTCGTATAGACGGTGAGCGAGATTACGAAAAACGCCAGATGGGCAGCTACAATAAGGGCGGTAAAGTAAAGCAGGGGTTTAATGCCAGATTAGATGACTCTATGGGCGCTAAAAATGGTAAGAAAACTCAAGGCATGGCTGCGAGACGTAATGAAAGCAAAGGCATGGAAAAAGCTATGGGCAAAGGCGCGTATTCTGGCGCTTCTACCATGATGGCTTCCGGCGGTAAGGTAAAGAAAGGAAGACGGGGTGACGGCCCAATTTTGCAACGTGGGTTTACACGCGGCGGTATGGTTTAAAATATTAATAGATAAGGAGAAATACTATGGAAACTGGACTATGGGGTGTACCCACAGCAGAAGAAGCAGCAGCGGCAGCAGCTAAGAAAGCGGCGGCAGCTAAGAAAAAAGCAGCTAAGTAGTGCTGAAGTGTCGGGGCATGGGTAAGATGAAACCCATTACTTTTAAGGAGGGCGGTACAACCAAAGATGATTGTTACCGCAAAGTAAAGGCATCGTATAAAGTCTTTCCTTCCGCCTATGCCTCCGGTGCTATAGCTAAATGCCGAAAGAAGAAAGCTAGTGGCCGTTCGTAAAACCGCCAAAGGCGCAGCCTTAAAGCGTTGGTTCAAGGAAGAGTGGGTAGACGTTCGCACCGGAAAACCTTGTGGACGTAAGAAAGGAGAAAAAAGAGGAACGCCTTACTGCCGACCAAAAAAGCGCGTTTCCAGTAAGACCCCTAAAACTTCTGGGGAAATGACGGCGGCAGAGAAGAAGTCTCGTATAGCGCAAAAGAAACGCTTGGGGCAACCGGCTGGCAAACCTAAACGAGTAGCTGCGCTTAAAAGGAAAAAGAAATAATGACTACTTCAGGCGTTG
>Ga0308009_10001931_pt1 | contig 11276 bp, 12 predicted proteins | sample Neamet127_FD_203134 | JGI IMG/M metagenome (GOLD analysis project Ga0308009, IMG submission 203134) | Marine microbial communities from water near the shore, Antarctic Ocean - #127 | ecosystem: Environmental > Aquatic > Marine > Unclassified | place: Southern Ocean | collected 2014-07-24
AATAATTTGGATATTTCTTTTACTCAGTTACCTAAACACCTCTGCACAAAGTAAAACGGCATCTAACGAATCGATCTACGACATTAAAATTGAAGGAATAGAAGGAAACCTGATCGATTTAAATAAATACAAAGGAAAAAAAATATTGTTTGTCAATGTGGCTTCTGAATGTGGATTTACCAAACAGTATGAAGGATTACAAGAGCTGTATACAGCTTACAAAGACAAGTTAGTCGTTATCGGTTTGCCCTGCAATCAGTTCGGGGGTCAAGAACCGGGAGTCGAAATTGAAATACAAAAATTTTGTCGCTTAAATTTCGGAGTAGATTTTCCATTAACATCTAAAATTAAGGTAAAAGGTAAAGAGCAACATAAATTATACCAATGGTTGACAACAAAAGCTAAAAATGGGAAAAAGAATTCTTCTGTAAAATGGAATTTTCAAAAATACTTGATTGACGAAAAAGGAGTGTTTATCGATGTTTTTTATTCAATGACAAAACCAATGAGTAAAAAAATAACCAAGTTAATTTAAAAATTATAACGCTCGAAAGAATTCCAAAATAGAAATTATAGTAAGTTTAATGTTTTTAAAAGCATGATTTCTCATCCCTTCTTCTACCTTTTCATAGAATTCTATATTGTACTTTTTTACATATCAATAATATACCTTGTTGTAAAATATTTATTTTAGGTTATCGTATTGCTTACTTAAAAGTTTGTACTCAATATCATACTCTTTGGGTGTCATACTATCGCACATAATATCCATATCTAATTGTCTAATTTCGTTCATCTTCTTCCACTTCAAGTATTTTAACCTTAAACGTTTCACAACACCGTATAAATTTAATTTAGGCTTTTTGTTTAATCCTAAACGCTTAATCATATCCTTTGCTGTAATTTCTTCTTTCATAATTATTGTTTTTTTTATATCTAAACTAATTTTATACATAAAGCGAAAAAATTATGAAGAAAATTTACAAAGAATAATCCAACCATTCTTCTGGTAAAGGGCTTAAGTTAATTTCTTTTATCTCTGTTTTTATCCTCTTTTTTATCCCTATTCTTGAGATTTTAGGAAGAGATAAATGTATATTATTTCTTTTGTTTATTAGTTCTAAGACTTCTTCTATAGATCTTTTAGAACATAAGACCAAGCTATTCATTATCGCATTAGATTCAGTTTCTAAATCAAAAACATTTACAAAAAATTTAGGGTTATTATCTTTATAAATAACCCATTGTGTTGATTTTTTTCGAATAGTTTCAACAACTTCTTTAGTTCCGCTAAAAGTTCTATAGGTAGAAACTCTAATTTTCATTTTTTTTTACAAAAATAGATAGATGCATTATGATAATTAATTTTACAACCCTTGAAAAAACACTCCATTAAGTATTAAGTACATTCGATTACCACTCATTTGCTACTAAATTAATGTATATGAGTTACTTAACCTGGTTATTAAAATGAATAGTGTTCCAGAAAATTAATTAAAGCTAGAGAGATAGCTCGTTAAATCTGTTTTAAAATTGGTGATATTTAGTTTTTTTCTAAGTCGTGTTCGTGCATTTTCAACAGATTTAAAAGATTGTGACAAATATCACCAAGCAAACCATTAGTACTTTTATCATTATAAAATGAAATTTTTTAGAAGGTTAACTTCTTCGTTAAATCGTCAACGTATTTTCTAAATTGCTTATCAGTTTCAGTAAGATTGTCAACTATTTTACAAGCGTGTAAAACTGTAGCATGATCTCTTTGTCCAATTTGATTACCAATACTTGCTAAAGATGTTTTAGTTAATCTTTTTGCAAAAAACATCGCTAATTGACGCGCTTGTACAATGTGTCTTTTACGAGTTTTAGATTGTAAAGTAGCAACATCCATATCAAAATATATAGAAACTTCTTTTTGAATATAATCGATAGAAATTTCTTTTTTGGTGTTTTTAACAAACTCATCTACGATCTGTTTTGCTAATTTAACAGAAAATTCTCTTCTATTAAATGAAGCTTGTGCAATCATAGAAATGATAACTCCTTCTAATTCTCTAACGTTAGATTTTATGTTTTTGGCAATATATTCTACAATTTCTTCTGGCATTTCCACACCATCTCTATACAATTTATTTTGTAAAATAGAAATTCTTGTTTCGTAATCTGGTGCTTGTAACTCTGCTGATAATCCCCATTTAAAACGAGATAATAAACGTTGTTCAATATCTTGCATATCTACAGGCGCTTTATCCGAAGTTAAAATTACCTGTTTCCCATTTTGATGTAAATGATTAAAAATATGGAAAAAGACATCTTGTGTACCTGCTTTACCAGATAAAAATTGAACATCATCAATTAACAAAACATCAATCATTTGATAGAAATGAATAAAATCGTTTCTTGTATTCGATTTTACAGAATCGATGAATTGTTGTGTAAATTTCTCTGAAGAAATATATAAAACTGTTTTCTCTGGATATTTGTCTTTGATATCAACACCAATTGCGTGTGCTAAATGTGTTTTCCCTAAACCAACAGCTCCATAAATTAATAATGGATTAAAAGACGTTCCTCCTGGCTTATTCGCAACTGCCCTTCCTGCAGATCGTGCTAATCTATTAGAATCTCCTTCAATGAAATTTGCAAAACTGTAATTCGCATTTAATTGAGATTCAATTTTTACTTTCTGTAAACCCGGAATTATAAAAGGATTTCTTAATTCTCTTTTACTAGATTCTATAGGTACAGTAACTCTTTGAGGTTTTAATGGATCTCTATTAGAACTAGGTATTTTTACAATCTGAGGTCTATTACTGCTGTAATTATTTTCCATCTTAACATCGTAAATCAATTTGGCTTCATTTCCTAATTGTCTTACTAATGCAACACGTAACAACTTAATGTAGTGCTCTTCTAACCATTCATAAAAAAATTTACTCGGTACTTGGATCGTCAATGCTTCTCCAGAAAGTTTTACAGGCTTTATCGGTTCAAACCATGTTTTATAGGCTTGAGGCTTAATATTATCCTTTATAAAAGAGAGACAATCTGTCCAAACGGATTCTGCAGTGAAATTCATTTTATTAACGCGGGGAATTATTGGTTTTTATTTTGGTGAAAAACACCATTATTCTTTAATTTTCTACAGCCTTACAAAAGTGTGAATAAAATTCAGTATAAAAAAATCAATTTGCTATTGATTATTAATTATTTTTTCCGTAAAATAGTAAAAATTTAAATATCCAGAATTATTGAAAAAATCATCCACAAAAACTAGAGTTCGATATGCAGAAACTGACCAAATGGGTGTAGTGTACCATGGAAATTATGCTCAATTTTTCGAATTAGGCAGAACGGAATGGCTTCGTAACCTAGGCGTTACATACAAAGACATGGAAATCAGCGGAATAATGCTTCCCGTAATTTCGTTAACCTGTAATTTCATTAAATCTGCACTCTATGATGATATCTTAACTATAGAAACTTTTTTAAAGAAAAAACCAATGGTAAAGATTGAATTTGATTATATCATAACAAATCAGAATAATGAAGTCGTTTGTACAGGAAATTCTGTTTTGGCTTTTATGAATATGAAAACAAGTAAACCGACAAGATGCCCAAATTACTTATTGGAGAGTTTAGGGTTTTAATATATCCTTATTCAATAACTATCTTTTTTATTACTTGAAAAGTATTAGCCATTATTTTAACTATATAAACACCTTTTTCCAAACTGCTTACACGAATATCTTCTACAAAACCTTTAGAATAATAAACTAATTTAGAGCTTGTATCATAAATTCTGATATCAGAAATGTCAGAAGTATTCAAATTATTTTTCACAGATAATTTAATCGATTTTCTAGCTGGGTTTGGATAAATACTTATCGGTGATCGTAAATAATTAAAATCTAAATTATTTAATGCTTCTTCATCTACATAAGGATCGGTGCCATTTGTATATTCTTCTAAATTAGTTTTACCATCATTATCTGGGTCGTCATTTGCACCAAATGTATACGACAACAGCTCTTTAAACTCCCAAGAATCATCAAGTCCGTCTGAATCTACATCAACCCCTGTTCCAGAAAAATTTACATGTGTAGGGTCTAAAGTTGGCATTGAAGCACTTACTTCTTTTAAATAATTTCTTAACTGAATGGTTAGTTCTCTTGTATAAACTGCTTGTGAATTAGATAAATCTATACTTTCTCCAATATCTACAGATAAATCAAACAATTCAAAAGTACCTGTTTCATAATTTACGATTAATTTATTATTCCTATCAACTAAAGCGGAACGTGGTTTCTTATTTGGATTATTTTCATAATGTGGAGAATGAAAATATATTGGCTTTTCTCTGATAAAAGAATTTCCTATCAATAAAGGCACAATACTTTGTCCATCAATATTTACTGGTAATGAAGTCGAACTGCCAGATAATTCTGCTATTGTTGGAAATAAATCATACCCAACGACGGCTTCTGTATTTCTACTGTTTTGCGAAATATCTGGGCCCTTTACAATAAACGGAACTCGAATTCCTCCTTCTTTTATAAATGTTTTTCCAAAAGATAAAGGGGAGTTATCTGTCAAATTTAATTGTCCTCCATTATCTGATACAAAAATAACATAAGTAGAATCGTCAAGTCCAAGGCTTGTTATTTCATTTAGCAATAACGAAATACCATCATCAGTATCTTCTGTCATTGCTGCATATTCAACATTGGTATGTCTTGTTCCTAAAGGTCTTTGAGAAGCGTCATTATATAAATTTATGGTTGCCTGTTTTGCCTCAATATCACTGTGAACTGCATAATGAGAAAGTTGCAAAGCAAAAGGAACACCGTCTGTAACTGCCTCATTTATAAACTGTATCGACTTATTCGTTAATGTTACTATTTTCTTAGGATCTGTTTGCACAGTACCTCCTTGATTTCCATCAGCATTATTGGTGCTTCCGTCAGAAAAATCAAATCCATTTTCAGAAGGACTTGACGCCGTACTACTACCTTGATGCCATTTTCCGAAATGAGCTGTTCTATAATTTAAACCCGCAGACTTTAACCATTCTGCATAGGTAATTTCGTTTCCATCTAAAGACGTTTGAATGGTAGGTTCTATTAAAATTTTATTGGTTGCAATGGAGTTATCTGTATTTGTGAAATTATTTCTCGCAGGAGATTTTCCTGTTAAAATACTGGCACGAGAAGGAGAACATTTTGGTGCCGGAGCATACCCTTGAGCAAAAGTCATTCCTTCTAAAGCTAAAGATTCTAAAGCAGCTGTAATATGGAAATCACTTTTAGAATCTGCAATTAAAGCATCCATTTTTACAGAAGTCCCTGTCCAACCTTGATCATCTAAAACAACAATTACAAAATTAGGAGGTGGTTGCGCAACAATTGTATGACATAAACAAACAAGAAAAATAAGAACTACTTTTTTAAGCTTAGGAAATATAATCTTCATTTTGTGAAAGTTTCTAAATTAAAATTGTTGTTTCCAATTTAGACCCAAGTTATCATAAATAGTTTAAATAAAAGTCACACTTTTTTAAAAACGATCAAGACCGCCTGATTATTTAATCTAGCGTTTGGTTATTTTAATAAAATATTTACAATTTAAAGTACAGCTAAATTTTACTCCAAAGTTTTAATATCAACCTTATACAAATTATCAAAAACATCAAAAATTGCTCGTGCATCTTTTTTTCTGATGGAAATCACATACTCACAATCCATCTCTAATTTCTGACTAACAATTGTTAAATTTTTCTCTTTGACAATTCTCATTACCTTATTCATTACATCGTATTGAAAGTTCAATTGAAAGAATATATCAATTGTTTTTTCTATAATTTCTGATGCTTCTAAAGAAATTTGTGCGGATGTTTTATAAGCGTTGATCAAACCTCCAACGCCTAATTTCGTTCCTCCAAAGTAACGAACAGAAACAATTAAAACATTGGTGACATCAAAAGATTGAATTTGCCCATAAATTGGCATACCTGCAGAATTATTAGGTTCTCCATCATCATTAGCTCTAAATTTTATCTGCTCCACTCCTATTTGATACGCATAACAAAAATGACGTGCAGAATGATGTTTCTTCTTTAATAAGTCTAAAGATTCTTTAACATCATCTTCATTTAAAACAGGAAAAGCATACCCAAAAAACTTACTATTTCTATCTTTAAATAGTGTTTCCTCTGAGGCTTTTGTGATTGTTTTATAACTATCTTTTTCCATTAAGCCAAAGCTACAATTACAATTCCAACAATAGCTAAAACAACTCCAATTTTATTTTTGAGGCTAAATTGTTCTTTAAACAATAAAATCCCTACCAATGTCGAAACAACAACAATACCTACATTATTAATAGTAAATAATGTTGAACTTTCAAAACCTTCGGTTTGCAAAGCTTTAATTAGAAATACAATTGAATAGTAATTAGGAACCCCTAAAAGTACACCTGCAATAATGTTTTTAACCCCAAAAGGTTCTCTTTTTTTGATGGTTTTTATCAGTAAAATAAGCAACCCAAAACAAGCTGCTATACCAAATAAAGTTCCAGAAAAAATAGAAACCTCTTCTTTTGACACATAAGTAACCTCAACATATTTTAAGGTTGTATCAATAACACCCGAGCCTAAAAATAATAAAACCGGAAACAATAACCCTGCATTTTTATGAGTCGTTTTTTCTTCTTTTACAGAGGCTAAATAAACAGCAATTAGAGCAATAATAATCCCTACTATTTTTAAAATAGTAACGGATTCATTATATAGAAAAACACCAAAAACAACAGGAACTACTACAGACATTTTTCCTGCGACAGAAGCTACGGAAACGCCGTTTTTCTGAGCAGTCATTGCCATTACAAAAAAGATAGAAACAAACAAACCTCCTAAAAATAAAGCCCCTAAAAACCAAGGCTGATTGGGTACTTCTACAATAGGAATTTTTTTCTCTGCCAAAGCAAACCCCATCGTGAAGGCTACAATATAATTTACAAATATTGCTTTTAAAGTATCTACTTTATAAATACCAAAGTATTTAAAAATAACAAATATACCTGTTGAAAAAAGAATACTTAAGAGTAGATAAATCAAGCCATTTTATTTTTAGTGAACAATTCTATAACATCTTCTTTTTCAGGAATTAAATTCCAAACATGAAGTCCTAATTTACGGGCTGAATCTGTATTTTCTTTTAAATCGTCAACAAATAAAGTTTCATCAGCAATTAAATTATTTTCATTTAAAACAAATTCATAAATTTCTGAATCTGGTTTTCTAAAATTAATTTCATGTGATAAATAAAACTGCTCAAAACTGTTTTTAAACTCCGCATAAAAAGCTTCACCCAAAGAATTTTGAACCCATTTTATATGTAAGTCATTTGTGTTACTTAATAAGAATAATCTATATTTTTTACTCGCTGAGAGTTCTTTCAAAAAATCTAAACGCACTTTAGGAAAATCTAACAAAATAGCATTCCAAGCATTTACTAAATCTTCTTTTTTAATTCCGAATTTATCATGATAAAAATTGATAAAATCATCGGTTGTCATCAAACCTTTTTCATATTGATGATAGACCGAAATCATTTCATCAGAAATTTCTGAAACCCCTAACTTAGCCATTTCTCTATACGTAGCAGACTTATCAAGATTAATGAAAATATCTCCAAAATCGAAGATGATATTTTTAATCATTATTATATATTTTTAAAATGTCGTTTTTAATCTTTGTTTCTGATATGATTTTCGCTAAAAAAATAGGCCCTTTAATTCCTTTTTCAAAAAAAGTATCTCCTGTGAAAATTCTAGCTTCATCCCATAAATTGGCATCAATAAAAGTTTGTAACGTTTTTGTACCCCCTTCTATAATTACAGATTGAATTTGGTGTTTCTGTAAAACTGTACAGATTTGTTCTGCTATGTTTTCATTAAAATCAATTACCTCAAAAAAGAGCGCTTCACTTTGTTGATCATTGCGATTCTCTTTTGCTTTCGTAATTACAATCGTTTTTACACTTCCGTCAAAAACATTGCTGTTTTCCGGAATTCGTAAACTCCTATCTAACACAATTCTAACAGGATTTTTTCCAAACCAACTTCTTACATTTAATTTAGGATTATCAGCAATAACTGTATTTGTGCCTACTAAAATTGCATGTTCTTCACTTCTAAACTTATGAACTAATTGTTGTGAAATTTTGTTGGAAATCCAAACAGGCTTTTGCTCATTTCTAGTTAATGGAGCAATAAAACCGTCTTTAGTTTCTGCCCATTTAAGAATAATGTAGGGTCTTTTTTTCTCTTGTACCGTAAGAAATCGTTTATGATGTGCTTTACATTCATGCTCTAAAACACCTACAATTACATTAATTCCGGCTTTTTTTAAACGCTCAATTCCTTTACCAGCGACTAAATCATTCGCATCGACACAACCAATAACTACATTTTTAAATTGGTGTTTTACCAACAAATCTGCACAAGGAGGTGTTTTGCCAAAATGAGCACATGGTTCTAACGTTACATAAATTGTTGCTTCTTTTAAAAGCGCTTTATTTTTAACAGAATTCACGGCATTTACCTCCGCATGATTTTGACCATAACCAGAAGTAAAGCCTTCTCCAATTATTTTATTTTCACAAACAATTACGGCTCCAACACTAGGATTTGGACGTGCATTTCCAATACCGTTTTCGGCAATCTGTAAACAACGTTTTATGTAAAATTCGTGATTAATAATTTATTTAATTATGAGAGAAACTGAAATATATTTCGCTAAAATTTTATTTTTATTTCTTGAGTTGCATCAACTAGAAACTCTTTTTGAAATCCAAAAATAGCATACTTTAAGTTTCCTTTAAATTGAACTTTCAGTTTTTTAGTTAAGAATGAATTTATTAATCCGCCTAAAATTCCATTTTTTTTATGATTAAAAACACGCTTCGTAGGAATCATTACTTTTAAAGGAACTAAAAATTCATTTCTTGCAGGCACTTTAAATTCATCAGCATAAACTTGTGCAACTTCTTCCCCATTTACAAGTACGATTATTTCATCCGTAGAAATTTTACCTCCAACATCATTTGGGTTTTTAAAGTATGCATTTGCATGTAAACGAATGGTATCTGACGCAAAACTGATTAATTTTACATCATCTACCTTTATAAAAATAGGTGCTTTTTTCACAGAACAGCTGTAAATTAATAAAAATAAACCTAAAAAATAGAATGCTTTTTTCATCAAAAATTTTTAAAAAAATAGGTAACTTGCTCTTGCAAAAATACGGTAATAAATGACAAGTCAAAATTTTATCATTAGAGAAATTACATCTACAGACAATTCAGAAATAGCAACCGTTGTTAGAAGTGTAATTCTAGAAATGGGTGCTCCAAAAGTTGGCACTGCTTATGAAGATACTGCAACCGATAAGATGTTTGAAACCTATCAAAAAGAAAAAGCAACCTATTTTGTCGTTGAATATAAAAACAAAGTTGTTGGCGGTGCAGGAATTGCACAATTAGATAATTATGAAGGCAATGTATGTGAACTGCAAAAAATGTATTTCTTACCAATTGCAAGAGGAAAAGGTTTAGGTGCAAAATTAATTTCTATCTGTTTAGAAAAAGCCAAAGAATTTGGTTTCAAAAGTTGCTATTTAGAGACTTTACCTTATATGAAAGCTGCCACTAAATTGTATGAGAAAAATGGTTTTATAAATCTTGAAAAACCATTGGGAAACACCTGCCATTACGCATGTAATGTTTGGATGCTTAAGCATATATAAATTTTAGAATTAAGACATTATTAATGACTATAAAAAACTATAGAACGCAATTTTCAACGAGCCTTTCTGCTATCTATCCGAAAACAGAAATAGACTCTTTTTTCTTTATTTTAGTGGATGAATATCTTGATTTACAAAGAATTGATATTACTTTAAACCCTGATTTTAAAATCAATAATGACATCCTTTTGGTTTTAAATACGGCTTTAAAAAGGTTGAAAAATGAAGAACCTATTCAGTATATTATTGGTCATACTGAGTTTTATGGATTTAATTTTTTGGTTGATGAAAACACACTGATTCCAAGACCAGAAACAGAAGAATTGGTTGAATGGATTCTTTTAGAAGCAGCAAACCTACAAAGCAACGAAGCTTCAAAATCGTTAAATATTCTTGATATCGGAACAGGATCGGGCTGTATACCAATTTCTTTGGCTAAAAAATTACCAACTGCAACTGTTTCTGCAATTGATGTTTCTGTTGGTGCTTTAAAAATTGCCAAAAAAAATGCAATAGTAAACAACGTGAAAATTGAGTTTATTGAAGCGGATATTTTACAAACTGAACACCTAAATATCTTTGCTGATTCGTCTACTTTATGCAATACAAATTCCAAGAAGAAATTTGATATTATTGTTTCAAACCCACCTTACGTAAGAGAATTAGAAAAAGTAGAAATACAAAATAACGTTTTACAAAACGAACCTCATTTAGCCTTGTTTGTTTCTGATGATAATCCGTTGATTTTTTATGATAAAATTGCCGATTTAGCAAAACAACACCTCACTAAAGAGGGATTGTTGTTTTTTGAAATTAATCAATATTTAGGACAAGAAACTGCAAAAATGCTAACAGAAAAAGGATTTAAAAACATAGAATTACGCAAAGATATGTCTGGAAACCAAAGAATGATAAAAGCAAGTATCTAATTTGATTTGTTTCTAAGCTTTAAAAATATAACTTCGCTAGATTCTTTAATAAGAAATTCGTATTATGAAAACAGGAAACTATAAAAAGTTAATCTGCACTTTCCTAAAAACTTCTTTCATATAAAAATTAGCCATATGAATATAGAACAAATTCGATCTCTATTTCCAATCACAAAAGAAGCTATTTATCTTAATAACGCTTCACAAGCTCCTCTTAATTTATTGGTCAATAATAAACTTCAGACGCATTTAAAATCAGAATTAATTCCAATTGGCAAAAAAGGATTTAATCGAGATGAAATACGCATTCCGCTATCAAAATTATTAGGTGGTTTACCCGAAGAATATGCTTTAACAACGAGTACAGGTGTTGGTATAGGAATGGTCGCAAAAGGCTTAGAGTTTAAACAAGGAGACAATATTATAATTCCTGAAAGCGAACATTGGAATAATAGTTTTCCTTGGTTACAACTTAAAAAGAAAGGTGTTGAAATTAGATTCGCAAAAATGAATACCGATCATAGTTTTAAACCTGAAGCGAT
>Ga0308009_10001936_pt1 | contig 11255 bp, 5 predicted proteins | sample Neamet127_FD_203134 | JGI IMG/M metagenome (GOLD analysis project Ga0308009, IMG submission 203134) | Marine microbial communities from water near the shore, Antarctic Ocean - #127 | ecosystem: Environmental > Aquatic > Marine > Unclassified | place: Southern Ocean | collected 2014-07-24
CGCAGAAACCTTGCGCCGCTTCTGGACCATGCTGGCGCACAACCAGGCTGGTTTGCACAATGCGTCGCGCCTGGCCGTTGGACTGGAAGTGAGCAGCCAGAGCGTCAGCCGTTACACCGATTTATTGGTGGATCTGCTGCTGGTGCGCAGGCTGCAGCCCTACCACGCCACCGTCGGCAAACGGCTGGTGAAGTCGCCCAAGGTCTATATCCGCGACAGCGGCCTGCTGCACGCGCTGCTCAACATCGTGGATCGCAACGTCTTGCTCGGGCATCCGGTGGTAGGCGCAAGCTGGGAAGGGTTTGTGATCGAAAACCTGATCAATGCCGCCCCGGCGCTGACGGTACCGGGCTTTTACCGCACCTCAGGCGGCGCAGAAATTGACCTGCTGCTAGAGCTGCCTGGTGGCGAGCGCTGGGCTATCGAAGTCAAACGCAGCCGCGCCGCCAAACCTGCCCGTGGGTTTTACGAGGCCTGCGACGACCTGAAACCGGCCAGGCGTTTTGTGGTGCATGCGGGACTGGACGGTCAAGGGCCCTACCCCATCAGTGCCGACGTGCAAGCCATCGGACTGCGCGGGTTGACGGACATGCTGGAACAACTGCGTGCTTGAGTCAACACCCATGCCCGTCAGAACGCTCATGCCCTCACCCCAACTCTCGCCCAAAAGGTGAGAGCAGTTCAGCTCAGAACGCCACCACCGCCTGCACCCATAGCGTCGGCGTCTTCGCAGTAGACGCCGGAATGCTGGTCGGTTGACCGCCATGGGTGCGCCAGGCCAGGCTGGCTTTTAACTGCACGGCTGCAATGCTGGCGTTCACGCCAACACCCGCGCCCGCCAGGGCCCGCTTGTTCGGGCTGGTGGGCGCACCAAAAGGCCGTTTGTTGATCGTTACCTCACCCAAGTCATAAAACAGCGTGCCCTGCCAGGCCGGTGTGAAGCTGTGGCGCAACTCCAGTGTGGCTTTATAGCCTTCATCACCACCGGCTTCACCGCCCGGGTAGGCGCGCACCCCCGTTGGCCCGCCGAGGCTGAACTTCTCCGACGAGTCCAGGTTCTTGCTGGCCTGCTGGCCGTTCAGTGAGATGGCGATCAGGGTGCTGTTGTTGATGCGCTGTAGTCTGCTTGCGCCATACGCTGCCCGGCTGTAACTGCCGTTGGTTTGGGCTGAAGCTGCATCAATGGCCAAAGCTGCTGGGGAGGCAATGCGCAGCTTGCCCGAAACAAACGTCAAGTCAAAGCTGTTGATGCCGCCGCCGAGGAAGGAATCCTGCAAGTTACCCGTCAGTCCCAGGCTGGTGACCCCTATCTTCTTGTCGGTCACGGTAGCTGTGGCATTGACTTTGTCGTTCAGGTTCTTGCTTTCATACGACAGGGTTCCGCTCAAGTTCTTCACTGGGCTGCGGATGAAGGGGTAAGCGGCAAACACGGATGCGCTGTTGGCGCTACCTTGCGCCTCCAAAGCTGCAAACTCGCGGCCCAGTTTGTAACGGGTGTCAAAGTAGGCGGCGCCCACGCGCAGGCCGTCTGAACCGACAGGCAATTGGTAAGCCACCCGGCCAAATGACAGGCCTGAGCCAGAAGTCAAAGCACTGAAACTCAGTTGATCGCCTCTACCCAGCGGGCTGGCCAAGGCAAAGTTTCCGCCAACCCGATATTCGCCGGTGTAGCGGCTGCCGTAGTTGTCCAGGGTGGCATTGCCTGAAACCAGGGCGGCGGGGGTGACTTCAATCAAGAGTTCTGACGTACCGACACTGGCACCGGGTTGCAAAGTGGCTCTGGACGACGCAATACCCGGCGTGTCTTGCAACAGCAAGATCCCACGGTCGATCTGGGATGAACGAATCACGTCGCCGGGTTTGACTTCGCCGATGTAAGAACCCACCAGTGCATCAGGCAGGCGCGACTTGTTGGAGACGCGGGAAGAGGAGACTCGGCCTTCGATGACGGTGAAGGTCACCACGCCCGAAGTTATGTCTTGGGCGGGAAGCAAAGCGCGAGCGACTGCAAAACCCCGGGCGCGATAGAAAGCTGTGATGCGCCGGGCTGCGGTGTTGAGTTGGGACAGGCTTTGTTCAGTGTCGACCAACGACGATACCAAAGGAGTCAGCTCAGAAGTCGGGATTTCTTGATTGCCGATGATGACGATGGATTTGACGTGGACTTTGGTAGAGGTGTCAGTGGTGTCCAAAGTCGGTTCGGCTCGGGGTGCAGGTACAGCATTGGGCACAGCCGGTGCAGGCGCTTGCAGCTCGCGCAGGACTTGGCCTGCGTTGGGGGCGGTAACGGTCTGCGCATGGGCTGCCAGGCTACACAGCGCCAAGGTGATGGTCTGGGGCACTCGGGAGAGGTTGAAAGGCTGGCTTCGAGTCATTTCTAGTCGTTTTGAGTATGTTTTAGGGCTCTAGCCCAATGAATACGGGCGCGAGCAGCTATTAATTTCATAGTACAGCACCGTCATACCGGGCTTGCCCTGCAATGACCCTTGGTGCTATTCGTCATTGACCGCGTTGTTCGCAGCAGCGTTCAGCCTGGCCTGTGGGCTCAGGGGCGCTCCGCCGATCACGACTCTGCCGCCGGTACCGGGGCTTGCGCCTGTGCCTGTGCCAGCACCGCCGCTTACGCCCGTACCACCACCACCGCCAATGCCACCACCAGTGCCCCCCGTATTCGCAAGGGGTAAGACTCCCAAGTTAGCCACGACCTGCAATACGCCAGCAAACGCGGGCACCAGCGCAGTGCCACCCAGGGCGGCTGCCATCGGCCCGGCACTGATGACTGGCGCTGGCGTTGGTGCTGGTACTGGTACTGGCGGGGGTGCTACCACTGGCGCTGGTGTTAGTAACAAACTACCGTCGGCAAAGCTGAGCGCGTAGTTGCCAGCCGTCAAGCCGCCTGGCCTGATGTTGTAAGTACCCGCCGCACTGGCGCCCTGTGAGCTGCCGCCATAGGTCAATGCACCTGTCAGCACGCTTGGTGCTTCGCCGCCCACCAGGCCGCTGTAGACCACGCCGTTGCCGCCCGCATACGGCGCGCCGCCGACTATGCGGGTATCGTCGTTGGCCGTTACCCTGAGCAAGGCGGGTGTGATGTTGGCGCTGCTTGTGCCGCTGGTCGGACTGACCAGGCTGTAGTTGCCTGCATCTAGCCCCGTCTGCGTCAGGCCGCTGTAGTTGACAGTCTTGGCTGTGCCTACGTTTTTATCGCTGAAGCTGGCACTGCTGGTAAAGCTGAGTACATCGCCCGCTATGCGGTTGTCTGCATACGTCACACTGGCGGCGGTGGTACCGTCGTAGACCTTGTTCACGCCGGTCACCGTCAGGCTCAGGTCGGCGGGCGTGATGTTGACGCTGGCCGCGCCGCCTGCCAGCGTGTAGTTAACCGCTGCCGCGCCGCCCAGGGCCAGTGTGCCCAGGCTCAGGGCTTTGCCGTTGGCCACGTTCTTGTCAGCCACGCTGCCCGTGCCTGCCAGGGTGAGGGTGTCGCCATTGCGGGTGTTGCCTGCGGTCAGCGCGGCGGCGGCAACGGCGGTGTTGCTGTTGTAGGTGCGGCTGCCGGTGATGTTGATGGGCCGGGCAGCGACAGTCAACGTGCCCTTGCCCGCCAGCAGGCTGTAGCCCGCAGCAGTAGCGCCTGTCAGGCCAGTCGTGATGTCATAGCCCGCCCCGCCCGCATTGCCGCCGGTACGGGTCGCCGTGGCTGCCGCGCCTGCGCTGCTGAAGGTGGGGGCTGTGCCCGTCAGTGCCACCGCAGCGCCACGCGCGTCGGTAAAGGCATTGCCAAAGTCTTGCCCGCCCGCCACTTGAGCGGTGTAGCCGTAGCTGCCGGTTAAAGCATCGCCATAGGTTTTGCTGATGTTGTTGGCGGCTACTACCGCCACGCCTGAGTTTGCATCACTGAAAACAAACCGGTTGCCCGGGCTAGCCACGCTGGGGTTGGCCGGGTTGTACGCTGTGTTCCATAGCGCGGCGTTGCCACTTTGAATGCCGCCAAAGCTGTTGCTCGTCGGGCTTGCGCTCCACACGATCCAGCGGCCATTGGCGGCCTGCAAGGCGTTGGCGCCAGCGGTGTTGATAAAGTTTTTCCCGCTGATGCGAAGCGCGTCGCCCGTTGCAGCGGCTGACACACTGCTGGCCAGCACCACATTGCCGCCCGCGCCCGCTACCACGCCCGCGCCACCTGAGCCGCCTGTCAAAGTGGCCGTGCCGCCAGCAGTCAAGCCCCCGTTCAGGGCGACTGAGCCACCGTTGGCGCCATTGCCAGCGACTCCCGTCAATGTGCCGCCGTTGCCAGCCACCAGCAAGGCGTTGGCACCAGCGATCAGGCTGGCATGGGCCGTGACTGAGCCTGCGGCAGCGGCGACGTTGCTTACGCTGCCCCTTGAGGTGCCGCCATGGCCCGCGCGCAGCGTCAGGTTGTTGCCTGCCTGCACCACGGCATGGGTGGTCACTGAGCCGCCGGTGCCTTGTGCATAGACGGGGCTGTTGCTGCCGACGGTGCTGCCGCCATCGCCGGCTCGCAGCAGCAAATCGGTGCCCGCGCTCAGCGCGCCGTGCGACGTGATCGAGCCACCCGGCCCGGCCTGGACTTCAGCCAGAGTCAAATTTGAGCCACCCGCACCGGCTGCCAGCGTGCCGCTGGTGCCCGCATTCAAGCGGCCAAGCGCCGTCACGACCACTGAGCCGCCGGCCCCACCCCATGCCAGGTTGTCCTCTAGGTTGACTTCGTCGAGAGGCGCCATGCCTCCGCTGCCAGCCGCCAAGCTCGCAGAGCCCCCCGTTTGCAGCAGGGCATTGAGCGTGATGCCGCCGCCCGAGCCAGCTCTGCAGGAGATGGGATTAATGCAATCAGGTGCGCCGCCCGCAGCCAGTGTGGCGTTGGCGCCTGCGGTGATGTCAGCATTCACCACAATGCTGCCACCCGCATTGCCGGTGACACCCGCAAACCCGCCAAACCCGCCCGCGCCAGACATGCCTGCGTAGAGCCCCACACTGCCGCCAGCAGCCACAGCTTGATCCACCCGGATGCTGCCTCCAAAGCCGGGATCGGTGCCGCTCGTCGCCTCGCGGTTGCCACCAGCCCCGGTGGTGAGCGTGACGTTGCCCGTGCCTGTGGCCGTGATGCCACTCATCCCCGCCACCGTGCCCACCGTGATGCTGCCGCCGTTGGTGGCGGCGATTTCGATGCCTGTAAATTGGTCGTTTGCCCCATTGGCGGTGCTGATACGCACATCGCCCGCCACGCTGTTGGCGGCCACCGTCACGTCTTTGGCGTTGTGGGCATACACACCGCCTGATGTGGTGTTGTTCAGCCGCAGGTTGTTCACATTGGTTTGCAGCGCAGTGGCGGCGCTGCCAATGCCGGTGGACGCGTCAATGCTCAGGGTGTTGGCCGTTAGCGCCACGCCTGCGCCGCCAATGACTGCGCCCGCGCCACCCTGGCCTGCATTCAAATTGACGCGGCTGGTCGCGCCGCTGGCATTCAGGCTGCCGCCGCCTGAAAAGTCGATGTTGCGCTGGGCATTGAGCGTCAAGCTGTTGTTACTTGACCATGTGACCGTGTCATTGACCCGCATGTCGCCATTGCCCGTGCCTGTGCTGGGTGTGGCCAGGGTGATGTTGTTGCTGGCCAGTTGGCTGCCCAGCGCCGCCCCAGTGATGTCGCCGCCCGTGGCCGAAATGGTGAAGTCTGTCGGGTCAATCAGCCAGGTGCCTGTTTGTCCACTCGCTGCCAGTGTGGTGACGCGGGCGGTGTCCAGCACTTTGACTTTGGCCGCTGACGTTTCTATAAAACCGCCGTTGCCAGTTGCTGCACTGGCATCGAGTGTACCGCCCACATTGACCGTGCCGTGTTCCATATCCCCCATCAGCATGATGCGGCCAGCAATGTTTTGCAGGGTTTTGGCTTCAATGATGCCCGTGTTGTTAACGGTTGCGGTGGTCAAACTGTCCAGCGCCTTGGCTGACAGCAGCACCTGCCCGCCGTCGGCTTTGACAAGTTGCTTGTTTTCAGCCAGCGCGTTGATCGCGCCCTGGTCAATGCTGTAGCTGAGCAGACTGCCGTTGTTCAGGTTCAGCGTGACTTTGTTGCCTGCTGCCAGCAGTGCTGTGCCCAAACTGGCAGTCATCACGCCTTCATTTCTGACCTCTGGCGCTAATAAGGCGAGGTAGCCGCCTTGGGCTGCTGTCATGCTGCCCTGGTTGACCACGCTGCCTGTGCCCGTGGTTTTGGTAAACGTGTTACTGCCATTCATGAAGTCGGTGGGGTTCATGCCCAGCGTAGATGCAACAATGCCGCCCACATTGACCTGGCTGCCCGCACCAAACAGGATGCCGTTCGGGTTCAAGATAAACACCTGACCATTGGCTGTGAGGCTGCCCAAAAAAGTACTCGGGCTGCTGCCGGTGATGCGGTTCAGGGCAATGGCCTGGGCGTTGGGCTGGTTGAAATTCAGCGCCTCGCCCGCAGCGGTTGACAGTTGCGTCCAGTCCAGTGCCAGGCGCTGGCTGGTCTGCTGGATGGTGGTGGTGTTGCCGACAGTAGCCACCGTGCCCGCGCCGCCCCTGATGGTTGCATCTGCCGCGTTGGCGGCGTGGGCTGAAGGAGACAGGATGGCCAGAACAGCCAACAAGGCACTAGCTGCCCTGCCGCATTTGCCTCTGCCCCGGGATTTTTCTGCCACCGCCACCCACACGCCCAGCGCTTCGTTGAACACCAGGCGGTAAATGCGGTTCATGCTGGCGTGGGATGTCATGGATTGTCCTGTCTTGAAGAGATAACAGGAATCGTAAGAAAGATCAGCGCTTGCTGCCTATAGTCTTTTTGGACTGGCAGACAACACTTTTGGTGTGCCGTCTTGTCGCGGCTTGGGGTGGCGACGGATGCGCGGCTGAATAGCGGCGCGGCGGCGCCATGACAGATGCGCGCTGCCATCCTTAGTTGGCGGATGCATGAAATTAAAGGGGGCTGTGGTTTTTCATCTAGTCCAATTGGACTGGTCAGCCACAAAATGCTTGTAGGCAAATACAAGTCTGGATTTAATACGCGTCATGACGACCCATATCTTGCTCATTGATGACCACGCACTGTTTCGCACCGGGCTGGCAATGGTGCTTGAGGACGGCGTGGCGGGCGTTCAGATCGCGCAGGCAGCCTCGCTCGCAGAGGCCATGCAGGGCGCGCTGCCAACGCCTCACGTGGTGCTGCTGGACGTGCAGTTGCAGGGCCTCAACGGGCTCGAAGGCATTGCATTGGTACATCGCCGTTGGCCCGGAGCGCAGATTGTGATGCTGTCGTCCCATGCCGAGCCGCGCACCGTGCGCCAGGCGCTGGCGCGGGGCGCGGCGGCTTTTGTGTCCAAGGCAGATACAGCCGACGCCATCGTGTCGGTGATTGCTACGCTGATGAGAGGTGAGGCGGTGGCCAGCACCGTCAATGGTTTTGCCGACAGCCTGCCTGCAAGCTTGGCCGATGGCGTGGGCACCCAGCGCCTGACACCACGCCAAGCCGAGGTACTGGATTTGCTGTGCCAGGGTTTGTCAAACAAGGTGATTGGCAGACGGCTGAACCTGAGCGAAAACACGGTGCGTGGCCATGTGCAGGCCACGCTGGGTGCATTGGGTGTATCCAGCCGATCTGAGGCGGCCTTTGCCGCACGCCGCATTGGTTTGGTTTCTTGATGGCGCTGGCATGGCCGCGTCTGGCCGATGATCGGATACTGATTGAGCAATTGCGGCTGATTTACGCCAACATGACCATCACGGTGGTGCCGACGTTTCCGGCGATTTTTCTGCTGGTCTGGACGCTGGGCCATGCTGGCAACTGGCGCAATCTGCTGGCCTGGACCGTGGTGGTGTCAGCGACCAACGCTTATTCAATTTTCGATGCGCGTCGCCAACTGGCGCGCGGCCTGGTGGCGCGCGACGCACGCCGCCTGGTGCGCAGGCTGTTGCTGTCCATTTTTATAGCCGGGCTGTCCTGGGGTGCACTGGCTTATGGCGCATTGGGCCACACCACAGCGGTCGGCAGCATTCTGGTGATCAGTGTTCTGGCGGGTGTGTCCGGTGGCTCGGTGGGTTTGTTTTCACCGGTGTTTTCGGTGTATGTGGCGTTTATCGTGCCATTGGTAGGCCTGACAGTTGTCAGGCTGTTTCAACTCGATGATCCAGCCTACGCTGCCTTTGGGCTCATCTCGCTGTTTTATGTAGGCACATTGATCACGCAAAGCTACATGGCCGGACGCGCGGTGCTGGCAGCCATCAACCTGCGTTTTGAAAATCTGGAACTGCTGGCCAAGACCGAAGCCGCACAAAAGACCGCCGAGCAGGCCAATGCTGCCAAGTCAAAATTTCTGGCAGCCGCCAGCCATGACTTGCGCCAGCCCATTCATGCACAGGGGCTGTTTCTTGAAGTGCTGTCGCGTACCGATTTAAACGCCCATCAGACCGACGTGCTGGGCAGCGCCCGGCTGGCTTCCCAGGCTTCGAGCGACATGCTCAACACACTGCTGGATTTTTCAAGGATTGAAGCGGGGGTTGTTGAGGCGATGCCTGCGCCTTTCAACCTACAGGCATTGCTGTACAAGATTGAAAACGACCTTGCCCCAGTTGCCAATGCCAAAGGGCTGGTGTACCGCTCGCGCGAAACGTCGGCCATCATCCATTCAGATGCGTCACTGGTCGAAATGGTGCTGCGCAATCTGGTCAGCAACGCCATCCGCTACACCGAGCATGGCGGCGTGCTGGTGGCCTGCCGCTTGCGCCAGGGCCTGGCGGTGGTCGAGGTGTGGGACACGGGCATAGGCATTGCGCCTGAAAACCAGTTCGCCATCTTTCAGGAATTTCATCAACTGGGCAACCCTGAGCGCGATCGCCGCAAAGGCTTGGGGCTGGGTTTGGCCATCGCTGATGGCCTGGTTAAAACCATGGGTCACAGGCTAAGGCTGCGCTCAACGCCGGGGCGGGGCAGCGTGTTTCGCCTGGCTTTGCCGCTCAGTGTCAGACCCGTTCAAGCCCTGCCCGCCATTGCTGGGAGAGTAGCATTGCTGGCGGGCGTCCATGTGCTGGTGATTGACGACGACGAGGCTGTGCTGAGCGCCATGGCGCATTTGCTACGCAGTTGGGGCTGTGTGGTCACCACCGCCGATTCGATTGAGCAGGCCACGGCGCAGGCCCGGCAAAGCCCACCGGAGGCGGTGCTCAGTGACTACCGCTTGCGCGGCCAGCAGACCGGCCTGCAAGCGATTGCGACATTGCGCAGTGTGCTGGGCAGCCACCTGCCTGCGCTGATGGTGACGGGCGACACCGCACCAGAACGCCTGCGCGAAACCTTGGGCGGTGGCGTGCCGCTGCTGCACAAACCGGTCGCGCCCGATCAGCTATATCAGACGCTGGCCAGCCTGCTGGCCGAAACGGGCGCCGCACGCCGCTGACCCCGCTGGCACCGGCATCGTTCGTGGTTATTCAAGGAAAAAACAGCCGCAGTCCTTATCCTGTCTGCGCGGGCAGCTACTGAATTGATAGCGTCTTGAGCCGACGACGTGGTCAGAGAAAACGCTCCAGCAGCCGCCGCGATGCCCGGTCCAGCGCACCCATGTCTTTCACGCTGAAATGCACACCATGGCTGGCCGCGATCAGCAGGGACTGTCGGCTGAGGCGCCGAATGTCTTCTTCGCCCTTGAGTACAAACGACGTGTCGCCCCGGTCGGTCTGAACCTGCCAGGTGCTGGGTGTGCCAAAACTCGAGACCCCTTTGATCGCCGTGATCTCGGGCAAAAAGTCGCGCAGGGCCAGCTCTTCTTCGATCAAGTCGCGCATGCGCTCAGGCACGGCGTTGAGCCGCTCGAGCCAGACCAGCTCTTGCCCTTCGCTGCTGACCAGCGAGACACCCTCATCCGGGGCCGCAATCGGAAAGGCCCGCACCGGGACCACGCCGGCGTGTTGACGCCCATGGGCGTCGGTCAGCATCAGGCCACCAGAGGCCTGTCTGGCGAGTTCAAAGTCGGGGGGCTGTGCCGTGAGGTGTGCAGTCATGGATAGGAAGTCCGGTTAAACGCTGCCGGCGCGCTGCGCGGTGTGTGCCACCTGGGACGTCGCCAGCGCAATACGCCCTTCTTCGGCGTCCTGGTTTCCTTCGCTGTCCACTTGGCGCGCCTGCGCTTCGTAGAGCCGCCAGTAAGCGCCCTGTTTGGCCATCAGTTCATCGTGTGGGCCAACCTCGACCACCTGGCCCCGGTCCATCACCACCAGCCGGTCGGCCTTGCGCAGGGTGGACAGGCGGTGCGCGATGGCAATCGTCGTGCGGCCCTGCACCAGGTTGTCGAGGGCTTTCTGGATTTCCTGCTCGGTCTCGGTGTCCACCGAGGACGTGGCTTCGTCAAGAATCAAAATGCGCGGGTCGATCAGCAGCGCGCGCGCAATCGAGATGCGCTGGCGTTCGCCGCCCGACAGGCCTTGGCCGCGTTCACCCACCAATGAGTCGTAACCCTGAGGCAGACGCAGGATGAACTCGTGGGCATGGGCGGCTCTGGCTGCGGCCACAATCTCGGCGCGGCTGGCGCCGGGTTTGCCGTAGGCGATGTTCTCGGCAATCGTGCCGAAGAACAAAAACGGCTCCTGCAGCACCAGGCCGATGTTGCGCCGGTAGTCAGCCACGCCAAAGCGGCGTATATCGGTGCCATCGACGCTGATGCTGCCGTCGGTCACGTCGTAAAAGCGGCAGATCAGGTTGACCAGCGTGCTTTTACCGGAGCCGCTGTGGCCCACCAGGCCGATCATTTCGCCCGGCGCAATCGTCAGGTCCAGCCCGCGGATCACCGCGCGGTTGCCATAACGAAAGCCCAGGCCGCTCATCTCGATGCGGCCCTGCAGCGGCGCCATGGCCACCGGGTTGGCGGGCTCCGGAACATTGGAGACGTGGTCGAGGATGTCAAAAATCCGTTTGGCGCCAGACGCCGCCTTTTGCGTGACGGACACAATGCGGCTCATGGAATCAAGCCGGGTGTAAAAGCGGCCGATATAGGCAATAAAGGCAGTCAACACGCCCACGGTGATTTGCTGTTTGGACACCAGCCAGATGCCAAAAGCCCAGACTACCAGCAGGCCGATCTCCGTCAGCAGCGACACCGTTGGCGTGAACAGCGACCAGACCTTGTTGAGCTTGTCATTGACCATCAGGTTGTGGACGTTGGCGTCGCGAAAACGCTGGGCTTCGCGTTTTTCCTGGGCAAAGGCCTTGACCACACGGATACCGGGGA
>Ga0308009_10001947_pt1 | contig 11188 bp, 11 predicted proteins | sample Neamet127_FD_203134 | JGI IMG/M metagenome (GOLD analysis project Ga0308009, IMG submission 203134) | Marine microbial communities from water near the shore, Antarctic Ocean - #127 | ecosystem: Environmental > Aquatic > Marine > Unclassified | place: Southern Ocean | collected 2014-07-24
CACAAACAATCAAAGCTGGTGCATTTACCTTATTTGGTAGTACTATGGATACTGACGATAGTAGTAGTATTACAGTAACTCCTGCAATGATATTAGAAAGTGACTTAACTGTACAAAACGATCTAATAGCTAGTCATAATTTAGTTGTTGATGATATTGTTATGACCAAGAATGGCACACAATTTAATAATACAATTAAAATTGATGGTGCTATAGAAGTTTCAGGCGGAGGCGGCGCAGTTAACTCAGAAGCAGAAGGATACTACTCTAAATTTAAAAAAGGATTATCAGTTGATGGTGACGTATATTATAACAGGAAGGTAAATCACAAGTCAGTTCATCAGTTTATGCCATCTCTTATTTCACCAACTGGTACTGTAGACTTATTAGTTTCTGGCGGCATAACTCACTCTAGCACTTGGTATTTGTACCAACCGGCAGTTGGGTGTGTGACAAATTTAATTAGCCTTGAACTATATGATAATTACCAGACTGTAATAACTTTAAATATATACCAAGGATCAACAGCAGTACTTCCAGCACTTCAAGTAGCAGGAGTGGCAATGACTAACATTCAATGGCAATATGGCGTAGTACCAACTCCGTCGCCAAACGATTTTAATGTAATACAGTATCAAATAATGATGACAGGCGGTACAATGTTTATTACTGCTCAAATGGGTATATACAGTTAATGAGTTTATTACATCAACTTAATAATACACAACCTGGATTTTACGTGGCATCACCCTGGACAGACGCTTCAAATTATACCCCAGTCGGGGGATGGATTTGGATTCCTAGTTCAGATGTAAGTAGTCCTGCTATCAGTTCACACATAGGCTCGATAGGTCCAAGTGTAGCGTTTGGTAAGGGACGATTTATACAAAGCACCTTTACTACTAACCATTATAGATATCACGTATGGGATGCAGCTAACACTGGAGCTTCTGGATATCCAAGAACGTCGAATCTTCCCGTAGACACTCCCGACGCGAATCGTCCGATGCATCTGACCTATGCTAATAATATGTTTATGGCACTCCCGTATAATGTGGCTAATATCGCTGGCAATGTTCTAACTAGTTCTAACGGCTGGGACTGGACCACACATGCTGCTGTATTGCCTTCTACACAATATAATTGGAGTAAAGCAGTGTATAATACCGTTACTGGAAACTGGCTAGTATGGCACGCCAGCGCCGGGGTTTATCGAAGTAGTAACAATGGCGCAAACTGGACATATGTATCCGGATTACCAGTGACTAGTATTGGTGGCTTTGCCTTTGGTAACGGCAAGTATATAATAACTGATGCTAGTTATAACGTCAATAGAGTATTCCAAAGCTTAGATGACGGAGCATCATGGCAACAAGTGAGCATAGGCTCGATACAGTTTATAAATTCAATTACGTGGAATGAATATGATAGTCAGTTTGTTCTCGGAGGCGGACAGTGGGCAGGCGGAACTATCGATGCTAGAATATCTACAAGCCCAGATGGCACTACTTGGACTGCTAGAGAAACAGGATCACACAAAATGGTAGTAAACAATGTAAAAGGTGATAATGCTGGAAACTATGTTGCTTTTGGTAATTCGTATGCTTCTTCTGTATACGGGCCAAACTCTATATACTTGTATAGCACAAATAATGCAGCAACATGGACTCTTGGAAATTTGCCAGCTTCAGTTTATCTTGACTTCGGGCGTTTTAATCGAATAGCTTGGGGCGATATTACACTAGGCTTATGACCAATTGTCAATTACCCATTGGTCTTTACAGTTATGGGGATTAGGATCTCCGTGGAATACTGCTACACTTGTATCATCTAATATTACAGGATCTCCGTTAGTTTCAAAATCTCGTAAGCCCCGTGGCATCTTGTTGTAGTTTGGTCGTCCGCGCATTTCCCACTTATAGCTTTGTATCCATTCTATAGGCCAATATTCGAATCCGCCATCTGGTATTGTTGCTCGAATCCAATCTTGGTCTCCGTGATACCTGCGCATAGGCCCGTTTGGATCTTTCATAAAGTTAGTATAAACTTCACTATGCATACTAGTATCTAGTCTAAAGATACTGCTATTGAACTTATTGTAATTTTTTATAAACTGTCTATTAAAATCTCGAATAATGCAAAATTTATTTGGTTCGAATGTAAACAAATAATCAACGTTCTCAAAAATTATTACATCTAAGTCAAAGAAAAGGACTGTTCCTTTTAATCCCAAATTGGGATTAAAGAACATTGGCTTGTACCACCAGCCTGTTACACCTGATATTAGTGGAATAGGTTCAATTCTAATTGCAGGATCGATACCAGTTGCATCTTCAGTAAAACAAACAAATTCATAATCAAGTGTAAGGTTACGCTTGACCATGTTGTATAACTTGTTTACATAATCAGCACTGTATTTGTTGCCATACTTTAAGCACACAACATAACGAGTAGCACCTGAAGGATTAATAGGTAGTTTCGCTGGCACCGATACGGGAGTTATACTCTCGCCAAGAGGACGACACCCCTTGTTGGTATTTTTTCTTGCCTTGCGTTCTGCTTTAGTTTCTCCTTCGGTGTACTGTTTCATTATGCCTCGTAAATCGCTGAGTTAGCACCATGCTCTGCACATTCTGCACTTACGCAATAGCAACGATTGTTGCTCTTTTCACGGATAAGTTTATCTGCAAAATTAAAGGCGTGTTCGGCAAACTTCTCTGCACCAACACCGTCCATTACAACAATTTCTGCTAGGTCAAGTTCTTGTAGTTCCATAAACTTGTCTAAGTATGGATCATCTTTGTCAATTGCTGTCTTGTGATCAAAGTTATCTTCTAACCAAGCCTTCAAAGGTTTTAGTCCTCCAAAGTCTACAGCCCAGTTTTTATGATCTAGTTCTGTACATCCAAACTTAAATGTAAATGCTAAACTGTATCCGTGTAATAGATGACAGTGTGAATGATCTGCGTTAGGTTGCCTAAATACCGCTGATAGTCCAATGTTGTGTCCGTAATGCTTAGTTGAATAATATGCCATTTTAATCTCCTGTAGATAACATAGTGAGCGGCAGAGTTAGAAGGGTTGACGCTAAGTCCTTACGTATAGTATACTACAAATTACTTATCGTGTCAAGCGAAACGTTAGATTGTTTCCAGGCTTTTGGTAATTCAAAGTTGTCGTTGTGTACAACAAACTGTGTTGTTGGATAATGTTTAAATATTTTTCCTATTTGATAAATCCAATATCTAGGATCAACAGCACTTTTATGTGCAAGTGAATAGTTTGTAGTATCTTTGTATACATTGTTAACAAGCTTGTCTACACTGTGTAAGTCAAAGCCTAGCAAGTGTATGTCATTTGTTGTTAACGTTGCTGCTAGTAGCACAGCATACGGTCCTGCACCCCAATGTATAGGATCATCTGGGCGTTGGTCTCCTACGTAAGGTAAGTCCGGAACTATCCGTATGTTCGTTTCAAGACGGTATTGTGCAAATTGATTTGCACGAGTATACACTGTTGCGTGTTTATTATAGTTTGATTCTACTGCTTCTTGTAGCATAGGACGATCTACGCATATAAGGTGGTCAATACTAAAGTCACGAAGAATAGCATTGCAGCCAATCTTAGTATAATTTAATTTATCAATGTTTACAGAAGTTCGGCTCTCGCCATTACCAATAACTAGCATAAATTTATTTATTTTATAATGAGTGAGATGTTATCAAACATCTGGATTTTAGATGATTTGAAAAGTAAGTACACGCAATCAAACTCACTGTATAGGACTACTCTATATACGCCCGGTAGCATACCATCTGGTTTAGGCATTGCCCATTGATGATCAACTGTGCCTGTGTCTGAGCCAAGATAGTCATCTGATCTTATATATATTTTTCTAGCAAAGTCGAATTCAAAATTTTCACCAGTTGTGTCATTATATGCATCCGAGTGTACTCTTGTTAGTGTACATTCATGACGACGACTACCTTCTAAAATAAAATTAATTTGATCACCAGTAACTGGATTGTTTGTTACTGAAATACCTGCATTGTTAAACACAAATGCGTTATTGAAGCTCATGTAGGACAAGCCTAATGATATAATTGTAAGTAAGCTAAGTCCGCTAATTACATTAAGCGAAGCTTTTACAAGTGCATATTTTTTATTCGATGTCATCTTTAAATTCCTTAATATCTTCATTTATCTTGCGGAATTCATCCCTTACTTCGAGTAGCCCGTCACTAGCTGTATTTAGTGTATACACTAACTGTTTTATAGTATATATAGTCCAAAACCACCAGGTCACGGCTGTAACAGAAAATAGTAAAAGTCCTACATAAAATGCTGTTTCAAAGTCAATTACTTCAAGTATTATTAATGTAAATGTAAGTAACAAGAAAACGGTTGGAACTATACGTGCATACATATCCCAATGTTCAACTTGCTTAATAATATGTAAATTATTTTTATTTTTCATAGTAGACGCCTTGAATAATACACAGCTTGCAATAAGTTGCAACTGTATTTAAAAGTTTCTATATTTGTGTTATACGAGGATAAATCTAAGAAGATATTTGTCCAAACGCCTTCCACTCACCTGGCGCTCCTTCTCTTACACAAACCCAGCCTACGTATCCTGTAGCAACTGCATTTGTATTATAAACAACATCGCCCTGTCGGTATGTGCCGTTATCAGGTATTTCAACTCCTGTCATAATTTTTGTACCAGCAATTTGAATTCCATTTGCAGTTGCAATTGAAACATCGTCTGATACATTGTTAACTCCTATACCTAGTTTGCCGTACACGCTAACTTGTGCGTCATTACGTCCACTACGACCAAAGTCTACTTTACCATTGGCTTTTATTGTAATACGTGTTGTGTTATCTGTTATAATTTGTAAGTCATCTGTAGTCCAATTCCCTACTCTAGTTACATCTGTTTCTACATCAATAATAAATTCTGACTCCAAACTTGTAACACTGATACTAGCATTTGGCTCTTCAGTTCCAAAGCCTAACCTCTGGCTATCACTATTGTATATAATATAGTCATCGATATGTAAGTTGCCGTTTGTACGAAGATTTTGTAATGTCCCAACCCTAGATAAACTACTTGTTCTAATACTACCGCCTAATTCTGTTGTAGTTAATACTGGAATATTTCCAATTGAAAAGCTTTTATCTGCTGCAATATCAATTGTTTCAGTAGAGTATAATCTATCTTCATTTGCTCTGTATATAAACTGCTTAGTAGGACCTTGTCCTTTCCACTGCAATCCTTTACCATAAATGCCGTTATCATCCGCTACAAATTCTAATGGAGTTGTGCGCTCATTACGTACATCAGCAGTAAGTTCGTTTACATGTAACTGTTGTGCAGTAATTAAGCCATTAACTATTAGGTCACCGTTTACTGTAGGACTACTGCTAATGTTATTAATAACTATATTATCAATGCTAACACCGTTATCATTTAGATGCATGATACGCTGTGTTGCTTCGTCTTTAATGCCAATACTTTCAAACATGCTAATGACACCGCCATGCACTTTATTGCCACTTATTTCATTGTCTTTAAATTCAGGAACTGTAGCGTGGTGCGCCACAACTTCTAGTGCATCTGCTGCTGTAACAAGAGCAAGTTTTAATTTAGCAACTGTGTCGTTATAATGTTCCATAATATTATCCTATTTGTCCAAATGGTTTCCATTCACCAGGTGAGCCTGCTCTAGTACACACCCATCCAATATAACCAGTTGATATGGTATTTTCATTCCAAACAATATCTCCCTGTCTAAATGTGCCAGAAGTAGGTATATCAGTTCCATTCATAAATTTCTTATTTTCAAACTTAACTGGGCCACTTGTACTTAATACTACATCTGAATCTATATTATTAACGCCTATTCCTAGCTTACCATGTACTGTAACTTTTGTGTCACTCCCGTCTGGATCGCCTAAGTCGATATTACCATTTGCACGTACAATAACTCGTGTTGTATCGTCAGTAAGTATTCTTAAATCATCTGAAGTCCAAGTACCTAGTTTTACAGTACCTGGCGATGTATCAATAACAAATTCTGCATCAAGTGTTGCTACAGCAAATTTACCATTGGGCGCTTCTGTGCCAATACCAAACGATTCAGTATCTGTGTTATAGAATACATATTCATCTATATTCAAGTTACCATTAGTGCGTAAGTTTTGCAGGGTGCCTACTGTTACTAAGCTACTATTTCTAACAGCAGATCCTAATTCTGTTTGTCGCAGTACAGGCGTATTACCAATCATGTAAGATTGTTCTTGTCCTAGGTCAATACTTTCGTCAGTCCAAATACGATCTGGATTTGCTCTGTATATAAACTGTTTAGTAGGCCCTTGTCCAGTCCATCTCAATCCTTTACCATAGATGCCGGTGTCATCAGCTTGGAACTCTAACGAACTTAACGATTGCATACGCACGTCGTCAACAGTAAGAGCTCTATTAATAATGGAACTAAGTGAAGATCCTAGGTCCTGTATAGCAGTATCAAGTTCAGATGTATTAATTTGTGTCATACTGTATTTATTAAGATATAGACTAAAAGGTTATAGCAGTTAAATCAGCTACCAAAATGTCTTCAAAAGTGTGCTTATTGTAAGCAGTTATTTCAGATTTAAGTGCTTTTGCTTTTGCTTTTAGTTTTGCAATTTCTTCAGTTGTTAAGCTACGCATAGGAAGCCCTAAGAAGCCTTTAACACGACCTTGTAAGATAGCGTCATAAGCTTCAGCTTGTGTAATTACTGCTGCTTCCTTGGTGTTACGAAGCTCTATAGCACCGTCTACAACACCTTGTATAAACTTAGCTCTAGCATTAGTATAGTCCATTTCCTCTTGCATACTGGCTAGTAAGTGCTGCTTACGCTTGTCGTTGTACTCTATACGCTTTACATACCAAGCTTCTAACAACTCTTTAAGACTGCTAAAGATAACAATCTTGTTATTCTCATCAATACAAGTAAAGTTTTCGCTTACCTTTTTAATCAGCTTTAGCTTGGTCATAATCCATTCATCTGTTCGTTCACCGAATGCACGATCTACTTGGATTTCAAACTCAAACACATCATTGTCACTCAAGTCATCATAGTCTTTAATTACTTTGTCATCAACGAGCTTCTCTAACACTGCTTGATATTGCTTGAGCGTGTAGCCCACTGGCAATGAGTCGATTGTTATACGGTGCTTAGTATTGCGTACAAACGATCCTGTGATCTCCCATTGGACTTTGCTTTCGCCTTTGTTAACAACACAACTCATACCTTCCCAATGCGGAGTAAGGTTAGCAGTAATTCGCTCACCTGAAGCTCGTTGCTTCACCCACTTTAAAATCTCTTTAGGCTTGCGTGGAAGGATCTTTTGTGCAAATCCAATACTTACACCTTCACTGCCGTTGATAGCAAGCATAGGAAGTACTGGTACATAAAAGCGCGGCTCAATCTTAGCCCCCTCAAAGTTCTGATGCTCAAGACTTACAAAGTCATCCTTAACATACAGTTTCTTTAGGATAGGATTCATACGTGCAAAGATATAACGTGTAGCAGCCGCATCATTAATAAACGATGATCCAAAGTTGCCATCGCCTTCTAGTAATGGAACATTGTTGCCACTACCTACATAGTTTGCAGTCATATTAACGATAGTGCCTTCTAAGCTACCATGCAAATACTGTGCATAGTCTTGTACCTTAGGACCTAGGTTACTTACTTTAACAAACTTGTCAATATTCTGTTGTAGGACTGTGTGTACAATCTTACGACTTGCGTTCTTTTGCCCATCAATATAGTTTGCTAGTTTACGAACATTGTCGTACACTGAAAAGTCAATGTATTCGTTCTTGAAGAAACCTTCTAAGGGAATCTGTTTTGTCATTCTTTATACCTTCATAATATCAAATGGAGCACTTTGTAGTAACTGCTCTGTGCGATAATCGATTGTACTACTACTAAACCAATTTGTAAAGAGGTCTGTGTCAGCAATGCTTACTGTTGGCAACATTTCTGCCATTGTGTCTGCATCGATGATGTGCTTCAAGTCTTTCTCACTCCAACTACCCAAGCCTTTTACATAGCTTACGTCTAGCTTGTGATCAATCTTGTTTACATCTGCAAACGTGTATGCCCATTCTTTAACAATATTGTTCTTCTTGCCAATTGCAATAGGAGTACGCAGGATCTTCATCTTGCCATTGTTCAAATGCTCTGGAAAGTACTTAAACATAAACAACGATACTAGTCCTGTAATACGCATGCCATCTGCGTCAGCGTCAGTTGCTAAACAAATCTCTGCTTCTGGAAACATTGTAATAATACTGTACAGTTCGCTAAGTTCTTTGTTCGCCATAAACTTCTGATGCGACACTTCTAGTACATTAAGCGGAACACCTTTAAGTGCATAAAACGCATTACCTTTGCGTCCTAAACATTTAATTAAGCCACCACTTGCTGAGTCACCTTCTACAACAAAGATCCTGTCAGTGTTGCGTCCAATAGCTGCAAAGTACTTGTCGCTTTTAACTTTCTTTGCTTTCTCTAGTTTACCTAAGTCTTTCTTAGCATTAAGATCATCCTGCAATCTAGTGTAAGCACAAATCTCATCAATAAGCTCTGCGTTCTTCATCAGCTTTGCAACAACTTTGCTTACGTCAAACTCGCCAATAGCATCGCGACATTCTGCATTTGAGTTTGTTACACGCTCTTTAGTTTGCGAGTCAAACTTTAGTGCTGGGAAGCCGTTTACAATAGCATGTACTCGCAGGTGTTGCTTCAAACGTGCCGCACTAATATCTACTTTGCGTCGACGCTTTAGTACTTCACGCAAGTTACCAATCACTGCACTAATAAAGAAGTCAATGTGTGTACCGCCTTTAACACTCAAGCCATTTACAAGCGAGTGTGACTGGAAGCTACCATCTGACTTAGTAATACCAAATACTGCTTTCTCTGTATTGAACACATCACATGCTCCAAAGTAGTCAGCAAACTTGAGCTTAACAGTTTTGCGGTTAAAGCGGAAGCGTACTGTGTCAAAAGCAAGTGCTAATGAACGTACACGTTCTTCGATAATATCTGTGTGTGCTTGGTCAATATTCTCCATACCAAAGAAAGCATAGTCAGGTTGGAACTTTACAGTTGTACCTTTTAACGATGTTTCTTTAGTGCGGATACGATCAATCTGCCCGTCCTTGCCTACCATTTGTACTTGTAGTTTGCCGTCACTACTTTTAGCATCAAACTTAGTGGATGTTACAAACGTAATCATACTGCCAACTCCGTTCATGCCAATGCTTTCGCGATTGTCATCATCAAAGTTACTACCAGCTCTTGCTCGCGTAAATGCACTTACCATTTGGTATTCTTTACCATCCGGAGTATCAATCTCTACACTAGGAATGCCACGGCCGTTGTCGCTTACTATAATAGTGCCGTCAGCTTCAATGTCTACATCAATACGTGTAGCATACTGTCGGTTAGTGCGAACGTGTTCGTCTACACTGTTGTCAATAATTTCGTTGATAACTTTTAGCAAGCCGCCTACGATGTTTACTTTTTTAAACTCTGCGTTGATGAAGGATACTTCTTCTTGTACAACTTGAGAGCCTCCATACATGGAAAAGCGTTTACGGATGTGTTCTGCATCCGATAATAGTTTAAAGTTATCAGTCATGAAATGCCTCTGTTTTGTATTATATATGTATTATATAGCCATATAATGAAAATGTCAAGATTTACTTGACTTGTTGAGTGCATCAATGATGTCTTTTTGTTCCTGTTTAAATTCTTGATATCGAGAACGAACAATTTCTATAGTAAGGTCTATGACCATTAACAGTGGCGCAATAAAGAACGCGCCAGATTTTTCACCAAACACAGTTGCGGCAATGATGCCTACTACGAAATATGCAATGAAACGTTTTGTAAAAGGTTGCATACCTGCGATGTTCCATTTAAGGAAAAAATAAACTGTTTTCATTAAGTGTTATCTCCATCTGTGTATTTCATCTTTGACTTATCAAAAACATCTCTGTCTTTCAGTCCAAGCCATTTTTTGAATCGTTTCCATCCTGCTTTTAATTTATCCATTATTAACTTCTCTAGTATACCAGTTTAAACCGCACTTTGCTCCACAGAATATGCGTTGCCTTCCTGCGGTATAATACGGTGAGTTTACGTATTCTTTGCCACATTCACTGCACTTATTTATTAACGTCATATCTTCTCTCCTGGCTCAAAGCCTCGGAAAGTTTTAAAGCGTGGAAAACGTAAACTGTAAGTTCCGTCTTGGTTCTGTGTTACAGCGTCTGCCCTAACTTCGACAAGATTGCCAACAAGAGCATCACGGCTAGACCAATAGTCGTCCCTATGAACATCAGTGAAGCCACTACCGACATTAACGAAAATACTTTTACCATCGTCGACTCCTTCGCAGACAATCGCTCCAAGTCTGCCTTCATTACGTCCAGTACCTTCTTCAACATCTACAACCTCCAATGTTACTTCAATAAACGGTTTTGCCTTCAACCAAGCATGGCTACGTTTACAATTATACGGAGCAGCAACGTCTTTTATCATTACTCCTTCATAACCACCGTCTACAGCCGCCTTATTAAGCTCAACAAAGCGAGCTTCGCCTTCTACAGAGTCTAAATCGACATCTTCCCATTCACATGCTTGTACGTGCTGAAGTACACTCTCGTGCTCCAGTACCCAATACTTAACTAAGTTACTACGGGTAGTCTGCGGTGTGTCCCAAGTGCCTTTAAGAAAGTCTACTAGTGGGATAAAATCAAACAAGTGTAGTACTGCATCAGTTGCTTTCTTGCCATCTTTACGTTGCAGTTGCTTCATAAGATCCTGGAAGTCTGCACTCATTACTTCGCCATCTAGTACACAATCATATGGAGCAGGCTTTACCGCAAGTACTGCTTCGATCTCTGCTACAATGTGTGGAAAGTTATGGAACTGTCTGCCGTTACGGCTAAACAGTTCTACCTTGCCTGAGCGACATACTGCTAGTACACGTACACCGTCCAGCTTAACTTCGATCTGTTTTATACCAACCATCTTCTTTTCGTGGTTGGCACTATCATGTGCAAGTTGGCACCCAAAGATTGGAATAGCGTATTGTGGGAACTCTTTAGCTACTTTG
>Ga0308009_10001948_pt1 | contig 11186 bp, 12 predicted proteins | sample Neamet127_FD_203134 | JGI IMG/M metagenome (GOLD analysis project Ga0308009, IMG submission 203134) | Marine microbial communities from water near the shore, Antarctic Ocean - #127 | ecosystem: Environmental > Aquatic > Marine > Unclassified | place: Southern Ocean | collected 2014-07-24
CGTTGCAGGCTGATCGTGATGTCGTCCAGCAGCGCGCCGCCGGACAGTCCCTGCCAAAGCGCCACAAGGATCGCGTCCAGCGGCGGGAAGACAGTGGCGTTGATCCAGCCCTGGGTAGAGCCGATCTGCCAGACCGCAAGGAATCCGGCCAGCAGACCATAGCGGCGCAAGGCCGTGCGGGCGGTTGCCGCCCCCCGGCGCAGGATTGCTGCGCCGGGGGGGACTTCGACAGAAGCCACTGGGGAGGAGTCGAGGGTCTGGAAGGTCATGGTCTACTCCACCGCATGTGCCGAACGACGCACGGCCGCCCAGCGGGTTTCGGGGAAGGGGAGACCCAGGTTTTCCCGCAGGGTCCGGCCTTCGTATTCAGTGCGGAAGAGGCCGCGGCGTTGCAGTTCCGGGATCACCAGATTGACGAAATTGGTCAGGCCTGTGGGCAGCCATGGCGGCAGGATGTTGAAGCCGTCCGCCCCTTCGTTGTGGAACCAGTCCTCAAGAATGTCAGCGATCTGGGCCGCGGTGCCGACCACGGTGAAATGGCCCCGTGCTGACGCGACATGTTGGTAAAGCTGGCGGATCGTGAAGCCGTTCTCGTCCGCGATCTGCCGGATGAGCGCCTGACGTGACTTCATCCCTTCGGTCGGCTCCACCGGGGGAAGCGGGCCGTCAAGGTCCACGCCAATCAGGTCCAGTGTGCCGCCAGTCAGACCCTTGATCAGGGCGATGCCGTCTTCCTCCAGGATCAGGCTGGTGAGGTGGTCATATTTCTCGCGCGCCTCCGCCTCGGTCCGGCCCACGAAGGGTGATACACCCGGCATGATCAGGATGTGGTCGGGGTTGCGTCCCAGACCGCGCGCGCGAGCCTTGATGTCGCGGTAGAACTCCTGCGCGGTATCCAGCTTCTGATGGGCGGTGAAGATCACTTCGGCCGTCGCTGCCGCCAATCCGCGCCCGTCATCCGACTGCCCAGCCTGGACGATGACCGGGTGGCCCTGCGCGCTGCGGCTGACGTTCAGCGGGCCCTTGACCTTGAAGTGCTCGCCCTTGTTTCGGTGTAGTGGACCTTTTCGGGGTCGAAGAACCGCCCGGACTCCTTGTCACGCAGGAAGGCGTCGTCTTCAAAGCTGTCCCACAGCTTCTTGACCACATCCACATGCTCGGCCGCGCGGCGATAGCGGAAGGCATGCGGATGCTGCTGGTCGAGGTTGAAGTTGTGCGCGGCGGATTCGGTGGCCGTCGTCACCACGTTCCATCCAGCGCGCCCATCCGAGATCAGGTCCAGCGAGGCGAACTTGCGGGCGGTGTTGTAAGGTTCCTCGTAGGTGGTCGATGCGGTGGCGATGAAGCCCAAGTTCTTGGTCAGCGGGGCAAGCGCCGAGAACAGCGTCACCGGCTCGAACCCAGCCACCTTGGCATTGCCTCCCTCGATCCCGCCACCAAACGCGATGGCGAGGCCGTCAGCCAGGAAATAGGCGTCGAAGAGCCCACGCTCGGCCTCTTTCGCCAGGTTCAGATGGAACTCGAAATTGGTCGATCCGTCGGCGGGGCTGTCGGGGTGGCGCCAGGCGGCGATGTGCTGGCCGCCGCCGGGAAGGAAAGCGCCAAGGCGGATCTTGCGGGATTGGGTCATGGCTTCGGTCCTTGCTTCGATGTCATTTGGAAAGGTTGCTGAGCGGAGAGCTGAGGCGATCGTCAAGGCCCACAGGCACATCGCCAGCCAGCGTGATCCGGCGGACGACGCGATGGGCGTCGCCGTAGTCGTTCACGGCGTAGTGTTGGGTGGCGCGATTGTCCCAGATCACCACATCGCCTGCCTGCCAGCGCCAGCGCACGGTGTTCTCCGGCGCGGTGACATAGGACTGCAACAGGTCGAAGACCTTCTGAGACTCGTCCCGCGCCAGCCCTGCAATCCGCTGCACGAAGCTGCCGAGGAGGAGGCTGCGCTCGCCCGTCTCCGGGTGTATGCGGACCACCGGATGCTCGGTCTCATAGGCGGTCGAGGCAAAGACTTCGGCGTGGTAGGCACTGTCAATTGCACGCGCCCTGGGACGCAGCGCCGCGTAGTCGTAGGCGTTGGAGTGGATCGCGCGCAGGCTGTCGGCCAGGGCCTTCAGAGGCGCAGGCAGGCTCTCATAGGCTGCAGCGGTGTTCGACCAGATGGTGTCGCCGCCGTGGTCCGGGATCACCAGACCGCGCAGGATCGAGGCCTTGGGATAGTCCGGCACGAATGTCACATCGGTATGCCACTGGTCGGCCCGCCCGCCACCCCGGCTGCTGTCCAGCTCCAGGATCGCAGCACTGCCCGAAACCACTGCTTGCGTCGGATGTGGCGCCAGATCGCCAAAGCGCCGCCCAGATGCGACTGGCCGCGGAAGAACAGCACCTTGTGGGTCAGAAGGGCCGACCAGAGCGCGTCGACGACAGGTTCCGGCAGGTCAGCCGACAAGCGCAGGTCGCGAATTTCCGCTCCGACGCGGGAGGTCAACGGGGCGATGGACAGGGCCTGCGTTTCCGAGTGGATTGATTGATGCAAGGTCATGAGAGACGGTCCTTTCAGGCAAGTCGGAGCTGGTCCCGCCGAAGGGCGGGCTGTTGAGGCTCTCGGCTCAGGGTTGAATCAGGCGGCGGTGGCGGTCAGGCGTTGGGCAAGCGGGTCCAGTTGCTCCACTGCCCGGTCGATGCGAGCAAGAAGCGCGGGGGAGGCTGGTAGGCCGTCGATGAAGTCGGCACCCGAGGCATAGATGCCGGTCGGCACCGTCGCGGCCTCAAAGAACCCGAACAGCGGGCGCAGCTGGTGTTCGATCACCAGCGCGTGCTTGTCTCCACCGCCGGTCGCGGTCAGGATCACCGGCTTGCCGGCGAGGGCTACAGGATCGACGAGGTCGAAGCGATGCTTGAAGAGCCCGGTGTAGCTGCCCTTGTAAACCGGGCTGCCCACCACCAGCACATCCGCCGAAAGGATTGCGGCAACGATGGCCTCTGTGGTCGGGTCAAGATCACTGAGTGTCGAAGCCAGGCCGAGACCGGGCTGCAGGTCGGTGAGGTCGTAGGTTGCGGCAGTGGCTTCCAGATGGGCGGCGCTGCGCGAAGCGACCAGATCGACCAGCGTGCGCGTCTTCGACGGGCGGCTCAGGCTTCCGGCAAGACCGGCAATGCGAAGGGTCATGGCAGGCTCCAATTAACGATTCATCTTGTCGTGTAATCTGGCAGAGACCTGCGTCCGTGCCCATTCCAAAGACCACTGCGGTTCCGGCAGGATTTGTTTCTTGATGCGCTCGGAAGGAGAGTTTTGATCCACTCAGGCCCAATTCGACTTCAGAAGCCGGAACCGTCGCCACGCATTGATGCCAGCAGAAGCCTGGACCGCGCTCTGGACAGGGCGCTGGAAAGAAACGGAGTTTCCGGTGCATCGGAATCGATCTTGCGCAGTTGGGCGAAGGTCAGCGCGATCATCTCATCCTCGGAGAGATATCAGCCAGAGCCACCGCGAACGTGGTTGGCTGCCGCCGCTGCCCGTCACATGCTGATAAGCTCGCGCACCAATCGGGTCGCGCGGCGGGATCGCATGTCCTGCGGCTTGCCGATCGATTCGATCTTGCCCATCGGCTTAACTACAAAAAGGTCTGCCAACTCCATCGCCTCTTCATGGTCGTGGGAAACGAAGACCGTGGTCAGGCCGGTGGTCTCGTGGATGTCGCGCAGGCCCTGGCGAAGTTCTTTCCGCACTTTGGCGTCGAGCGCGTCGAGGGGTTCGTCATCAGGCTTCGTTCAAGAACGGAACAGCTCACAGCGAGTCCAAGACAAGTTTTGGCAGTCGAGCCGAGGCCCGAGCCGTGGCTTGTTGGACCCTGTCAGGTCGAGAGACGCCGATGAGAGTCGGCTGTGGTTCTGCCAGCATCATCGTCGCCCTGGTGGCCAAAAGTGTTGCGAATGCTGGCCAAACGCCCAGTGCCAAAGCATACGGAGAAAACTTCAAGGCCAGTGTTGCCGAGAGGTGTATGTGTCATGTCCGCCGTTCAGGTGGCAGAAGCCGCCGGTTTTCCCGGCGGCTTCAAAGCATGCAAGCGTCAGGTCCGCGTCTTCATACCGCTTGATCGGCGGCTGGCCAGAGTGGTGAGGACCGCCGCCACGATAATCACCGCCCCGGTCGATGCCTGAACATAGAACGAGGGCACCTGGGCGAGCGTCAGAAGATTGTTGATCACCCCGATCAGCAGGACCCCGCTGATCACGCCGATGATGTTGCCCTTGCCGCCGCCGAGACTGACGCCACCGATAACCGCCGCGGCGAAGGCCGAGAAGATGATTCCCTCGCCCTGCGTCGTCACTGCACTGTCCAGACGCCCGGTCATCAGGACGCCCGCCAGCCCGGCCAGAAGGCCCGCGAAGACGAAGGCCGACCAGATCACGCGGTCGACGTTGATGCCTGCGGCCCGCGCGGCCTCTTCATTGCCGCCGACGGCATAGAGTGCGCGGCCATAGCGGTGGTATTGGAAGACCAGCCCGACTATCAGGGCGACGATCAGGAAGACGATGACCGACAGTGGCACGCCCAGCACCCGCTCGGACCCAAGGTAGGTCAGCGCCCGGCCCGGCGAATAAATCGAACGGCCGTTCGAGATGATCAGGACCCCACCGCGCAGCAGCACCAAGAGGCCGAGGGTCGAGATGAACGGGTTCAGCCCGACCTTGACGACCATGAAGCCGTTGAAGAACCCGATCAGGCCCGCCGCGCCGAGGGCGACGATCAGCCCCATCCATCCCGGCAGCTCGAAGCCGAAGCCACCCGCCGAGGCGGGCACCAGCATCACGGCGGCCAGCATCGGTGCAAAGCCGACGATGCCTTCCAGCGACAGGTCCAGCCGCCCGATCAGCACAACGAAAGTCAGCCCGATGGTGGTCAGGCCAAGGACGCTGACCTGTTCGAGGATGTTGATCAGGTTGATGGTGCTGAGGAACCGGGGCGCGACCAAGGCGCCGACGATGACCAGCAGAAGCAGCACAGGATACATGGTGAAGCCGTTGGCCACGAGGGCGCTGCCGAAGCTGGACAGTTTCGACGGCCCGCCGTCCTTTGCCATAACTTGTCTGTCGGCCATCATGCCACCCCCTCCATCCGCAAGATCAGATCCTTCATGCTGTAGTCGCCGACCAGTTCATCGACGATCGCTTCCTCGAAGACGATGACGACCCGATTGGCGAGTTGACTGATTTCGTCCTCTTCGTCCGAGACGACGACGACACCCAGCCCCTTCCGCGCCAGATCGCGGAGCAGGGCGTAAAGCTGTTCCTTGGCCCCGACATCGACGCCGCGCGTCGGGCTAAGGGCCACGATCACCTGCGGGCTTTGGCACAGCGAGCGGGCGAAGACGACCTTCTGCTGATTGCCGCCGCTCAGCTGCCCGACCGGCTGTTCCAGCGATGCGGCGATGACATTCGTCAGGCGGGCAAGGGTGCCGACATGCTCGGCCTCCTTGCGGCGGTTGATGAAGCCGAGGCCGTTGGACAAAAGTCCAAGGCCGCCCACGGCGACGTTCTCCCGCACGCCAAGGATGCCGACATAGCCGCTGGCATGGCGGTCCGTTGGCACCAGGCCGATGGTCGGCAGCTTGCCCCCCGGTCCGGTGATCTGCCCCGAGGCGGGTTTCTTGTGACCGGCCAGGATCATCGCCAGGTCTTCCTTGCCGCTGCCGACCGGCCCGGCCAGCGCGATGATCTCGCCCCGGCGCACATCAAGGCTGATCGGCTTGGAACCGGGCTTCAGACGCACCTCACGCGCCTGCAAGAGGAGGGGGGCGGCGGCGTCCGAATGGTCTTCCCGGACGCTGCGCAGGGTGGCCTTGCCCATCATCAGGTTGGCGATGGTCTCGACATCCAGACTGGCAACCTCGGCCCGTGCGGTGACGACCTGGCCGTCGCGCAGGATGGTGACGGTATCGGCGACCTCGAACACCTCGTCCAGGTGGTGCGAGATGTAGACGAAGCTGACGCCTTGCGCCTTCAGCGCGCGGACATGGTCGAACAGGATACGCTTTTCCGCGTTGCTCAGGGCGGCGGTCGGCTCGTCCAGGATCATCACCGGGACACCCCGGTTCAGCGCCTTCATGATCTCCAACAGCTGGCGGGTTCCGGCGTCCAGCTGCCCGGCAAGGGCGGTCGGGCGGATGTCGATCTTCCAGTCGCGCAGCAGGGTGGTGGCCTTTTCTATCATCAGCGCATGGCTGACCCCGCCCCAGCGGTTGCGCACGACCGGGTTTTCGATGAACAGGTTCTCGGCCACCGTCAGCTGGTCGAACAGGCGCGGCGTCTGCTGCACATGGGCGATGTCACCTCGGATGTCGGCGGCATAGCTTTGGCCGTTGGCAACAAGCGCGGTCGCGCCAATGCGGATTGCGCCTTCGTCGGCGGGGGTAAAGCCGCTCAAGGCCGAGACGAGCGTGCTTTTCCCGGCCCCATTGCGGCCCAGCAGGGCGTGGATCTCACCGGGCATGACGGTGAAATTCACCCCCCGCAAGGCGCGCGTGGACCCGAAGGTCTTGATGATATTGGTCATCTCGACGATGGGACGGGAGCGATCCATGGTCTTCGGGTCCACGCTTGTCATTGCCTTACTTGCCCAGCTGGTTCGCCCAGAGATCGGGCGAGTCGACGTTGTCGAGCGTCACGAGCGTGGCCTTCAACTGATACTGCGGGCCGACCGGGGTCTCGATGACCTGGCCGTCATCGCGCGGACCAAGCTCGATCTTGCCGCCACCGGAGACGAGTTCGATCAACTCGGCGGTCTTTGTGGCATAGGCCGACAGCGGCTGCGAAACGGTCGCGTCAAGGGCCTTGGCGCGGATCAGTTCCAGACCCTGCGGGGTGCCGTCGATGGCCACCCGGATGACCGAGGCCGGATCGCCGACCGGGGCGTCAAGGCTTGCGGCCTTCAGCTGGGCGTTGATCGCCGTCGCCATCAGTTCCGAGGCCATGAAGATGCCCGACAGGTTCGGGTTCTGCGTCAGCACGTTCTGCGCGGCATCGGCGGCCATGTCGGCGGTCCATTCGGTCGGGCGCTGGATCAGCTGCACATCGGGCGCCATTGCCGCCATCGTCTTGGCAAAGCCGTCCGAGCGGTCCAGGCCGTTCGGCGTGGTCAGGGCACCCTGCAGTTCCAGCACGATGCAGGTCTTTTCGGCCCAGCAGGCCTTGCCTTCCAGCCGCTTCACCATCTCCTGCGCGCCCTGGACGCCCGCGTCCAGGTTGTCGGCACGGATCGTCGCGGTCACGTTGCCACCGGCCGGCGCGTCGTCGATCGAAAAGACCAGCGCACCTGCCTCGTTCGCCCGCTTCACCGCCGGGACGATCCCGGCCGAGTCGAGCGGGGCGAACACGATGACGTTCGCGCCGTTGGCGATCAGGTTCTGCAGCGCATCGACCTGCGCGGCAATGTCGCCATTCGGGTCGGGCGAGCCGACGACAGTCATGCCCTTGTCGGAAAAGGCCTTCAGCGACAGCTGCAGCATCAGCGTCTGGAAGTCGTCTTTCAGGAACTTCGGCGTGAAGCCGATCATGATCTTGGAATTGTTGGCTTCGGCCAGCGACAGGTTGGCCGTGCTGGCCAGTAGTGCCCCGCCCAATGCCAGTGCGGCAACCGAGCGGCGGGTGAATGTGGTGACGTTCATGTCTTTCCTCCAGTTGGGTTCAAGCGCGAACCGTCGGCTGTTGCCGACGCCCGCCTTGGTCTGGGACGGGGTTGTTCCCGCCGCGCAGGTCGGTTGCGATCAATGCCTGTGGCAGGCCGGGACCGCATGTCTGGTCTGGAAAGGGGCAAACGGGCGCTACGGCCCTTTGCGCTTGCACGGCACCGGGTGCCGTTATCCTCCCCCCTTGGTCAGTTGCGGACCGCCCCTCCAGGCGGTTTCCGCAACCGTCGTTCGTCAGCCGATCTCGGACACCTTGACCAGCCGTCCTTCGCGCAGCGACAGGTAGGCGGCTTCCGCCAGGATCAGCGCGCGGCGTCCGTCCTCGAAGCTGGCCAGCGGTGCCGCGCCCTTTTCGACGCAGTCCACGAAGCCGTCGATCTCGGCCATGAAGGCCTCCAGATAGCGTTCGAGGAAAAAGAACTGGTAGGGCTGCGAGGTTTCGGTCGTGGTCGCGGTGTAACGGCGCAACTCGTGCGGCTTTCGGTTGTCCGACAGGAGCATCCCCTTGGTGCCCAGAAGCTCGACCCGCTGGTCGTAGCCGTAGACGGCGGTGCGCGAGTTGTTGATGTGGCACTGCTTGCCGCTGGCCGTGCGCATGACGATCATCGCGCTGTCGATTTCGTTCAGCTCCTTGCCCAAAGCCGGGTCGATCAGCGCCCCAGCCAGTGCGAAGACCTCGACCGGCTCTTCGCCCAGCATGAAGCGGGCAAGGTCGAAGTCGTGGATCGTCATGTCGCGGAAGAGGCCCCCTGCGGCCTCAAGGTAAGCACGCGGAGGCAGGCCGGGATCGCGAGAGGTGATGATGACCTGGTGCAGATCGCCGATCTCGCCCGCCAGCATCGCCGCCCGCGCCGCGCTGTGGCCGGGGTCGTAGCGGCGGTTGAAGCCCAGCTGGATCGGCAACTTGGTGCCCTTGATCTTCGCCGCGCAGGCGTTCACCCGGGCCAGGTTCAGGTCGATGGGCTTTTCGCATAGCACCGCTTTGCCCGCCGCAATCGCCATCTCGATGTAATCGGCATGGGTCGGAGTCGCCGTCGCGATCAGGACGGCATCGACATCGGCCGCGGCGAAGACCTCTTCAGCGGAAGCAAAGGCGCGGACGCCCTCTGCCGCCGCCACCCGGTCGGCCGAGGGCTGATGAGTGTCATAGACCCCTGCCAGAGTGGCACGCGGATGCCGCGCCACGTTGGCCGCGTGCATCTGCCCGATGCGCCCGCACCCCAGGACTGCCAAACGCAACATTCTCCCCCCTTGCGCAATCTTTCGTCTGTTGGTGCAAAAAGTGTTGCAACGGCGAACGCGTGTCAATAGAAATTTTGCGGCACGAAGAGTTTGCAATTTCCACTGCAAGACGGGTTTCGGCACATCGCGGCCAAGGGAGGAGATGAAGATGAGCAGGGTGGACGGGAAGATCGGCGTGGTGACCGGCGGGACGCAGGGGCTGGGGGCCGCAGTCGCCTGGCAGCTTGCGCGATCCGGTGCTGCGGGGTTGGTAACCTGCGGGCGCAGCGCGGAAAAGGGCACCGCCGTGGCGCGCGCGATCGCCGAGGAAACCGGCTGCGACGTGCGCTTCGTCCAGGCGGATCTCGGCGTTGCCACCGATGTCCGCACCATCGTCGCGGCGGCGGACAAGGCCTATGGCCGGGTCGACATGCTGGTCAACGCCGCCGGGATCACTGATCGCGGCGACATCCTGACCACCGACGAGGCGCTGTTCGACCGCATGTTCGCGATCAACACCCGCGCGCCCTACTTCCTGATGCAGGACGCGATTCGGGTGATGATCCGGCAGGAAACGCCGGGCTCCATCGTCAACATCGGGTCTGCCGCGGCGCTGGCGGGGCAGCCGTTCATCTCGGCCTATTGCGGCAGCAAGGGCGCCCTCGCGACGCTGACCCGCAACACCGCCTTCGCCGCGATGAAGAACCGCATCCGCGTCAACCAGCTGAACATCGGCTGGATGGCCTCGGACGGCGAGGACCAGATCCAGCGCGGCTATCACAAGGCCGACGCCGACTGGCTGGTGAAGGTCGCGGCCGAGCAGCCCTTTGGCCGCCTTCTAGACCCGGCCGAGGTCGCGCGGGCTGTGGCGTTCCTCTTGTCGGATGAGTCCGGGATGATGACCGGCGCCGTGGTGCCGTTCGACCAGTCGGTCTGGGGTGCCTATCCCTCGGCCCCTCCGGTGCCGGTGGCGAAACTGGAGCTTTAGGCCCTAGGGGATGGCGCAGTTGTAGCGCGTGTAAAGCAGGCTGGGCGTGATGCGACTGGCCGGCTGCACCGTGTTCCGCGCCATCCTGATGCAGTCGACCGAAAGCAAAAGTTCGCGGTCGAAATCATGGCCGATGGTCATGTCCATGATGCCTTTCTCCAGCAACATCCGTGAGTTGGCATTCAGCTCGTGCCCGACGAAGACGGTCTTGCCGGTCAGCCCCTCGTCTTCCAGTGCCCGCCCGATGCCCAGATTCGCCCCCGAGACGTTGTAGATTGCCGCGGGCGGGCCATTGCGGGCGATGTGCTTGCGGATCGCCTCATACGTCACCTCGACGCTTTCGTCCGAGCCGACACGCTCTTCGATGCTGAGCATCGGGTAGTCGGTGCGCAAGACCTGGCGAAACCCTTGCTCGCGGTCCAGCTGGCAGCGGAACGGCACGCTGCAGACGAACAACACCCGCCCGGCCTGGTCGCGTGGGATCAGGCGTCCGCAGAACCAGCCCGCTGTTGACCCCGACGCATATTGATCCGCGCCGACATAGGCCGTCCGCCCGGACGCAGGCAGATCGCTGGTCAGGCACACGACGGGAATACCCCTGGCGGTCACCTCGCGCACCGCACGATTGACCGCCGGATGCTCGCGCGCGACCAGAAGCAGCCCGTCGGCATCCACCGAAACCGTGCTAATCCGGTGCGCGAGTTCTTCGGCGCTGATGCTGTGCGAGACGTGTGATTCCGTATGGAACTCGACTTCGGGCCTGGCCAGCCAATGGCGCTCGGCGGCTTCGCTGGCGGCCTGGTTGAAGGACTTTCCCGATTCGGCCAGCAGGCGAAGCCGAAGCCTTTCACCTGGTTCGCGGCTTGCGGCCGTTGCAATCAGCCTGCGGCTCGGAGCTTCGCTTGTCGATGCGAGGTCGTTCTGCAGCACCTGCTTCAGTTCACGGAAGCCTGACAGCCCAAGGCTTTGCGCAAGACGCACCAGACTGGAGGCGTGAACGTCGCACCGCTTCGCCACTTCGCCCGCCGACAAGACAGCAACCACACCGGGATTCGCCTCGATGAACTCGGCGATCCGTCGCGCACCCTTGCCGAAATCTGGCGTCAGCGTCGCCAGACGCGACTGGATTTCCTTGACGGTCGCTGGCTTCTTGTAGGGGATGTTCATCAACTTCATTCCAGTGGATGCCACAAGCTATCAGATCGTTGCGTTTATGCAAGTTTCATTGCGCTTCTGCTGGCGCGGCAAACCCATACGCGCGCCGATCGCCAGTTTGGGAACCCGACCCCATT
>Ga0308009_10001950_pt1 | contig 11180 bp, 12 predicted proteins | sample Neamet127_FD_203134 | JGI IMG/M metagenome (GOLD analysis project Ga0308009, IMG submission 203134) | Marine microbial communities from water near the shore, Antarctic Ocean - #127 | ecosystem: Environmental > Aquatic > Marine > Unclassified | place: Southern Ocean | collected 2014-07-24
TTTGGCATTGATGACAATATTAATGGCCTTAGTGGCATCTGCATGTTCATCTATATACACGTGACAGTTGCCATCTAAATGTTTAATCACAGGGATACGAGCTTCTGCACTCACTCGTTTAATCAGACCCTTGCCACCACGAGGCACGATAACGTCAACAAACTCCGTCAGAGTAATCAACTCACCTACGGCAGCGCGGTCTGTCGTTTCAATCACTTGCACCGCTGCTGCGGGCAAACCTGCCGCAAGCAGACCTTGCTTCACGCACTGGGCGATGGCTTGGTTGGAATGAGTGGCCTCTGACCCCCCCCTTAAAATGGCAGCATTACCAGATTTAATACATAAACTAGCTGCATCAACCGTTACGTTAGGGCGCGACTCATAAATAATCCCCACTACGCCTAAAGGCACACGCATTTTACCTAGTTGAATGCCAGACGGACGGAAGCTCATTTCCGAGATTTCTCCCACTGGGTCTGCAAGCGCTGCAACCTGACGCAAACCTACCATCATGGCGTCAATGCCTTCGTCTGACACCCTCAGGCGGTCTAACATAGCGTTATCTAAACCATTATTTCGGCCGGCTAGTAAATCTTTTTCATTTGCTGCAATTAAGCCAGATCTAGAGGCATCTAAGGCGTTCGCCATAGCTATAAGAGCATTATTTTTCACCAAGGTAGGTGCTGTGGCCAAAACCGTGGAAGCGGCTTTAGCTTGGGACCCTAATTGCTGCATGTAATCAGCGACTGACATGATAAAAATCTCTTAAAAAAATGTAACAATACTAGCGCGCACATTATAGCCCAAATTGAACCTAAATAGAGGAAAAACCAGAGCTATTACTGGAATTTTTCTATTCTCCCCATGCCGGCACTAAGGTCTGCGGCAAACCCAATTGAGACATGATTCGCGCCACCACAAAATCCACCATATCTGCCACAGTTTGGGGCCTATTATAAAACCCAGGGCTGGCAGGAATAACCACCGCACTCATTCGGGTTAATTTGAGCATATGCTCAAGATGAATCTCTGAATAAGGCGCCTCTCGAGGCACTAAAATTAATTTACGACGTTCTTTTAAATGCACATCAGCAGCGCGCTCAATTAAATTATTACTTGAGCCACAAGCAATTGCTGATAAGCTTCCCGTGCTGCATGGGCACACCACCATTGCGTCACCACCACCAGAGCCCGATGCTACTGGAGCCATCCATTGCTGCTTGGCAAACACCCGTAACTGCCCCGTTTCTGCACCATACAATTCACTAAAAAAGGCTTGCATTGCCGATGTGGCAGAAGGCACTTTAAGGTCTGTTTCTGTTGCCAATACCACTTGTGCAGCAGAAGAAACCATCAGCGACACCTCACACCTTGCTGCCAAGAGGCACTGCAACAGACGCAAACCGTACTGAACGCCTGAAGCACCAGTAATAGCCAAGGTCACCTTGTAGGGTCTTTCTGTAAGAGATGGCGTTTTACCAGCTGTTTGATTCATAATTGTGGGTATAAGGTGAGTTTCATCGTTATTGTACCAGCTAAAGGCTCATAAGCTACCACCCACTACTGACACAAATTCACATAACCTTGCCATAGCGGAAAAGCTCGTCACATTAGACTTAAGCCACAAGACTTTTTGTAGTAAGTATCATATAATTGCGCCCAACTTTTATGCGCTATAATGGACATCCCTAAAAATCTCATGCTGAGCCTCAATCAAGCCTTTGAGCAATCCCAAGTTGACCCCCAACTTGTCTCCGTAGTTGACTCTATAACCATCACCTGTAAAAACATTGCCGAACGCCTTCGTGGCGGGGCTTTAAGCGGTCTATATGGATCTGCTGAGCAAGAAAACGTGCAAGGTGAGATACAGAAAAAACTAGATGTCATTTCAAACGACTTACTTAAGCAGGCCCTACTGGCTAACCGCAATGTTGCTGGCATTGCTTCTGAAGAAGAAGAACAGGCGATTGCAGGCAATGCAGAAGGCCAGTACCTGGTCACTTTTGACCCATTAGATGGCAGCTCCAACATAGATGTTAACGTTACGGTAGGTACCATTTTTTCCGTGTTAGCGTTGCCAGAAAACTGCACCCAAGTGACTACTGATACGTTTCTACAGGCAGGCCGCAAACAGATAGCTGCAGGTTATGTTCTTTACGGCCCTTCAGTAATTCTTGCAATTACTACAGGTAACGGTGTGGCTATGTATAACTTAGGCGCAGATGGTGATTTTTATCAAACTGAAGACCAAATCCAAGTACCTGAAACCACAGAAGAATTTGCTATTAACATGTCTAACCAACGTTTTTGGCAAACCCCCATGCAAAACTACGTCAATGATTTATTGCTTGGCGAAAAAGGCCCTCTAGGAAAACGTTTTAACATGCGCTGGATTGCTTCCATGGTGGCTGAAGTTCACCGCATTTTGACCCGTGGCGGTATATTTATGTACCCCTATGACAGCCGAGACCCAAGCAAAGCCGGCAAGCTACGCTTAATGTATGAGGGCAACCCCATGAGTTTCCTCATTGAGCAAGCAGGCGGCGCCTCTAGCGACACCCAAATACCCATTATGGACGTAGAACCTAACCATATTCACCAGCGTGTGCCAGTGATTTTAGGCTCTAAGGAAGAGGTTGAGCGAGTTAATCGCTATCACCAAACCTAATGGCCACATTAGGCTGTGCATTAGTTAACATACTATCTATTAACCATTATTAGGATCAGACTAGATCATGAGCTACCAAAACATCCCAGCGGGTAAAGATTTACCTCACGACATTTATGTTGTCATTGAAATTCCAGCCAACAGCAGCCCTGTTAAGTACGAAATTGACAAAGATGCTGACGCTTTATTTGTCGACCGCTTTATGGCTTCACCGATGTTTTATCCAGCCAACTATGGCTATATAAACAACACGCTCGCAGACGATGGCGACGCCTTAGACGTATTAGTTGTAACGCCTTATCCTGTAGTGCCTGGTAGTGTTATCCGTTGCCGCCCTGTAGGTGTTTTAAACATGACAGATGAAGCTGGAGAAGATGCCAAGCTATTGGCTGTACCTCATGAGAAACTAACTCAAGCATACAATGACGTACAAGACATTACCGACTTGCCAGAAATGCTACGCAACCAAATTAAAGAATTCTTTGAAAACTATAAGAACCTAGAAAAAGGCAAGTGGGTTAAGGTTGAAAGTTGGGAAGGTGTAGCGTCTGCCAAGGCTAAAATCCAAGTGGCTGCAGCCGCATACAAAGGCTAACCAGTGCGAGTTTGCCCCATTGAAGTATCAATGGGGCAAACTGATAACTTAACCCTGAGTTAACAACCCTCTTAAGTCTATAATGCCTGCATTAGCCCGAGCTATATACGATGCCATAACTAACGAGTGGTTCGCCACTAAACCAAATCCTGAACCATTCATAACCATAGGGCTCCATAAAGTTTCTTGAGTCGACTCTAACTCCCGAATAATCTGCCGCAAACTCACCAAGGCATTTTTCTTTTCTAACACTGACTTGAAGTCTACTTCAATAGCGCGCAACAACTGAATCAATGCCCAACTGGCACCACGGGCTTCATAAAATACATCATCTATTTCTGACCAAGGCGTTTTAATTTCTAACTCACTTGCGGTGCTAGTGGATTGCGTTGCTTCAGCATCTCCTGCCAGATCTGTATTTAAACGTTTTTGACCGACGCTAGCGCTAAGGCGCTGCGACAAACTACCCAATCGGGTTTCTACATCACCTAACCAGCGCGTCAAATTATCTGCCCGGGCATAAAACTGTGCCTTACTTTGCTGACCATCAGATAGCCTGTCCAAATAACGCCTGAGCGCATTAACGCCCGTGCGATACTCTCCTTCACTTGACGGCAACATCCAGCTTTCACTATCAAAGTTAAATTGTGGCTCTGCAACAGCCAAATCCATATCTTCTGTGGATTGCGATTGAGAACGACTAAAATCTTTTCGCATAGCACGAGATAAATCACGCACTTGAATCAGCACACCGTATTCCCAATTAGGAATGTTATCCATCCAAACGCCTGGCAAGGAAACGTCATTTGAAAGGTAACCACCGGGCTTATCTAATAGGGTGTTCGCAAGATGCAATAAAGCTTTTGTTGTCGCTTCACCAATGACTGTTTGGGCACTAGGTGCTTGCGACACATCTGGCTCGCTATTCCAATAGAAGCCTAACACTGATGCCATTAATGCATAAGCTAATAAAAGAGCGCTAACAGCCTTAAGTACCCAGTGACTGCCATCCACATAATCTTCTTTTAGATTGCGTAATCCCTGCTTGATGTTAAGCATTACTAATTCCCTTGTGTTTTGCTGAGCGTTTTACCCTGCATATAGCGGTGTATAGTCTTTCATATGCCACTTAACATAGCCAGTAGAGCATCACTTTTAAGGTGCTAATTACCATATATTTCAAGCTCATCTTTGCGGGCAAGGTAGCTGATTTCTAGGCGTGCCGGCCTACTGTGTTTAATATTAGCTCTGATACGTTGTTCTGGATCCGCACTATTCATAGCCTGATATACCCAACGCGCTTGCGTGTCCCTAGGCGCCACAATTAGCATAGTGGCTTGCAAATCGTGGGCTTTTTTGGCCAGCATTACTAACCACTGAGCTAGCTGCTTATCTTGCTGCTTAATAAGATGAACAGGCAAAAGAAGCTTTTGAGTACGCAGGGCTGGCACTTCGGTTGCTGGCTCAGATACCACAACCATTTGTTGCTTAACATGGTGATTTTCAATGAGCGCCCTCATCTTGGCCAGCTCACTATGCTTAGGGATTATTTTTTTTGCGCGAGACCAAAATACCCGTGCTTGTTCAACTTTACCTTTATTAAGGCTCGCTTTTAACAATACATAATAGCGTTGAACAATTTTTTCCAAGGCAGCTAAGGCCAGGGGGTTCTGAGGTTCTTTTGCTAACACTTTAGACAAATAATAATAGGCACTTTTAGCCTTTGGCGTGGTTAATTGGTCTTTTTCAAAAGCCCAACCAGCTTCGCCTAACCAAAAAGCAACGCTGTCAGTGGGGTTCTGAGTAGATACCAAAGGCACAGGTATTATTTTTTTAGCACCAGGAGCTACCGTTTTAATGACGGGTGCAGCCTTCTTAATTATTGATGTTTTTATCTTGGCTAATAGTATCGCTTTGTTAGGAGCAGGCGTCGTTAGATCCGATACCGGTGGCGATGTTGCAGTGACAGAAGCCATCTTCACTTTAGGCTTTACTTGAGTGAAGCCTTCCTGGATTGGCTCTGCCTGGATTGGCTCTGCCTGGATTGATTCTGCCTGGATTGGTTCTACTTGTATTAGTTCTAGTGGGACCGGATCAACTATGGATGAATTAGCCACTTTTGACGTTGGAATTATTGGCAGGTCAATTACTGGGTCGTTAACAACAGGTTCTGCTTTAGAACTATTTGGCTGCTGCGCAACACACGCTGTAAGCATTAAAAATACACCACACAAAAGGGCAGTTTGAAGTCTTATTAACAGGTTAACGAGTGGCAGAGGCATAAAACAGAATCCAAAATAATTTATGGCTATAAGAGTAACAGACGCGAGAAGACTCCTCTAGGACTAAATAAAGTGCAAAAACTTCGGCAAATTCCTGCCAACCTGCTATCATCTTCCATTATCTTCATCAACTTGCTGCAGCAACGGAAAGTATTTAATGGCCCAGATCCTGCTACTTAATGGCCCCAACCTCAACCTTCTCGGCAAGAGAGAGCCTGGAATTTATGGCACTTTGACCATGGCGCAGATAGAGTCTCAATGCCAATCTCAGTGTCAGCAAGCGGGTGTGACGTTAGACTGTAAACAAAGTAACGCTGAGCACGAACTCATAGAAGCAGTTCATCAAGCGCCTGATCAAGGTGTTCAATTTATTGTTATTAACCCAGCGGCGTTTACACATACTAGCGTGGCACTGCGCGATGCCTTTCTTGGAGTGAACATCCCCTTTATTGAGGTTCATCTGAGTAACGTGCATAAGCGCGAGACCTTCCGTCATCATTCCTATTTATCCGACATTGCCGAGGGCGTTATTTGCGGCCTAGGCGCTGACGGTTATCATTTTGCTATGGACGCCGCCATTGGCCGTTTGAGCAGTTAATCCTCATTGTAAAAATTATAGAGAGATCCCATGGATATTCGTAAAGTTAAAAAGCTCATCGAGTTACTCGAAGAGTCGGACATTAACGAAATTGAAATTAAAGAAGGTGAAGAGTCTGTGCGCATCAGCCGCGCATCATCAGCGATGATGATGGCCGCAGCTGCACCTGTAATGCAAGCTGCTCCAGTGGCAGCTGTCGCTGCCGTTGCTGCGCCTGCTGCTGTTCCAAGCGCACCTGCAGTTACCGGCCACGCTGTAGCTTCTCCTATGGTGGGTACTTTTTACCGTTGCCCATCCCCAGGTGCTCCCGCATTTTCTGAAGTAGGGCAAACCGTGAAAGAAGGTGATGTCATTTGTATCATTGAAGCCATGAAAATGATGAATCAAATTGAAGCTGACAAGTCTGGCACCATTACAGCTATATTAGTGGAAGATGGCGAAGCTGTTGAATTTGATCAACCTCTGGTCACCATTGCCTAATACCGGAGTTTCCTATGTTAGAAAAAGTTGTTATCGCTAACCGTGGAGAAATTGCCCTGCGCATTTTGCGTGCCTGTAAAGAACTAGGCATCAAGACTGTAGCTGTGCACTCCAAGGCAGACAAAGACCTTATGCACGTGCGCTTAGCTGATGAGGCGGTATGTATTGGCCCAAATTCGTCTACTGAAAGCTATTTAAATATCCCCCGCATTTTATCTGCTGCGGAAGTTACCCATGCCACAGGCATTCACCCAGGATATGGGTTCTTAGCAGAAAATGCTGACTTTGCAGAAATGGTAGAAAGCAGTGGCTTTACCTTTATAGGTCCCACAGCAGCAACCATTCGTATAATGGGTGATAAAGTTGCAGCAATTAAAGCGATGCAGCAATCAGGTGTACCTACAGTGCCGGGGTCTGATGGCCCTCTAGACGATGACGAAGAGCGTACTAAACGCATCGCAAGAGGCATCGGCTATCCTGTTATTATTAAAGCGTCAGCTGGGGGTGGTGGTCGTGGAATGCGCGTTGTCCACAATGAAGAAACCCTGATTACGTCCATTTTAGTGACCAAGGCGGAGTCCAAAAGTGCCTTTGGTAACGATACAGTTTACATGGAAAAGTTCTTACAGAACCCTCGCCATGTAGAGGTACAAATTTTGGCTGATGGCCAAGGTGGTGTTATTCACCTTTATGATCGCGATTGTTCTATGCAGCGTCGCCATCAAAAAGTGGTAGAAGAAGCACCTGCCCCGCATATGGATGCAGCGGCCCGCGCGCAAGTGCTTAAAAGCTGCACTGATGCCTGCCTTGAGATCGGTTACCGTGGTGCAGGTACGTTTGAATTTCTGTATGAAGATGGTGGTTTCTATTTTATTGAAATGAACACTCGTGTTCAGGTAGAGCATCCAGTGTCTGAGATGATCACTGGTATAGACATCATCAAAGAACAACTGCTTGTTGCCAGTGGTTACCCACTGTCTGTGAAGCAAGAAGATATCACTATAAACGGCCATGCCTTTGAGTGCCGCATAAACGCCGAAGATGCTAAAACATTTATGCCAAGCCCAGGTAAAGTAACCCAGTTTCACGCGCCAGGTGGTTTGGGCGTTCGAGTAGATTCACACCTATATAGTGGCTATACCGTACCTCCCTTTTATGACTCAATGATTGCTAAGATAATCACCCACGCGCCCACTCGTAAAGAAGCACTAAAGCGTATGGAAGTGGCTTTAGACGAAATGATTATTGATGGTATTAAGACCAACATCCCATTACAAAAAGAAATTGTACGGGATGCTCTTTTTGCCGAGGGTGGCGTTAATATCCACTACTTAGAAAAGAAGCTAGGCCTTTAAGCCTGTCTCCCTTCTCTGCCACTAGCCCAGTTTAGTGAAGGTCGATGTCCACACCTTTTTAGGCGTCATGAACGCCAATAGATCTAGGGAACAAGGGGAACAGATTCCCATTTACGTTAACCAATGTAAATGGGACGCTAGAGCCCTTTTTTAACGCCAACATATTAAGCTTAGTCGCTTACAGAGATCACACATGCCTTGGGTTCAAATCACCTTATCTTCAACGCCTGAACACTCTGAGTTCTTAGAGGATATGCTGCTACTTTGTGGTGCTGGGGCGGTGAGCATGCTCGATGGTGCAGACCAGCCCGTATTCGAGCCTATTAAAGGCACCACGCCTCTGTGGCAAGACACCAGGGTAATGGGCTTATTTGAGGCTGATACAGACGCTGACACCTTGCTAGAACACCTGAGTAACGGGTGGGTAGACACTTTCCCAGGCATTACATTTCCAACCCACAAACTAGAAATACTAGAAGACAAAGATTGGGAAAGGCAGTGGATGGATCGCTTCGAACCTATTAAATTTGGTGAACGCCTGTGGGTTTGCCCTAGCTGGAAACCCGCTCCAGACCCAACTGCCGCAAACTTAATGCTGGATCCAGGACTCGCTTTTGGCACAGGTAGCCACCCCACTACAGCGTTATGCTTGCACTGGATTGCCGAACAAGACTGGCAAGAAAAAACGGTTATTGATTATGGCTGTGGCTCAGGGATTTTGGCCATTGGCGCTATACTCATGGGTGCTGACCATGTGGTGGGCGTAGACAACGATACCCAAGCATTAACGGCCACCATAGATAATGCTCAGCGCAACGGCATTGCTGCTGAAAAGATTCCCGTATTTCTACCAGAAAATACGCCTAGTGAGGCCGTAGATGTCATGCTTGCAAACATCTTAGCAGGCCCATTGATCGATATGGCGTCACGCTTAGCTGAACTCACCAAGCCTGGTGGTTTAATTGCCCTATCTGGTATTCTTGAGCATCAGGCCAGTGCCGTTATAGACGCTTATGAGCCTTGGTTTGATATGCATTCTGTCGTCTCTAAAGAGGATTGGGTTCGTATTGACGGCACAAAACGCTAACTCATTATGGATTTTAGTAACACTGAGCTAATGCTCATTAGTGGTATTTTTGTTTGGTCTGGTTTCGTGCGCGCAGGCTTAGGCTTTGGTGGGGCTGCACTGGGCTTACCACTCATGTTATTAGTAAAAGACCAACCTTTGTTCTTTTTACCCATTGTGGCTACCCACCTTTTGTTTTTCTCTGGCATTACCACTGGTTTACGTTTCAAACACGTAGACCAGCAGTTTTTGAGGCAGTCATTAACTTGGATGATCATCCCCAAACTCATTGGAGTAATTGGTTTATTAAGCCTGCCAACTTATTGGATGGTGATTTTCATTTATGCGATTACTGGGTTTTACGCCATCACTTGGGTCATTAAATGGGAAATTAAAAGCCAGTCCCCGTGGGCAGACCGGCTACTATATATATTAGGTGGCTATTTTAGCGGTGCTTCACTAATTGGCGCCCCCCTTATTGTTGCCGTTGCTGTGCGAAAAATGCCTCTTTCAGCTTATCGTGACACCCTTTTCGTCTTATGGTTTATTCTTGTATCCATTAAGCTGCTGGCTTTCGCTATCGCTGGCGTAGACTTGCAATGGCAGTGGTCGCTAATGCTACTTTTACCAACAGCTTTGGGCCACATGCTGGGGCTTAAATTCCACCAACAAATGCTAAAGCGTGATGCTAAAGTAGTACGGCAGTGGTTAGGAGTTGGCTTATTAGCCATTATTTGTGTTGCTCTATGGACCTATTTAGCCCCACCACAGGCCTAATATACACTCCCCTGTTTAGGAATTTTTATGCCCAGTACAGAAGTATTAGTTTTACTTTTTTTAATCGCCGCGATTGCGGGCTGGGTTGACACATTAGCAGGGGGTGGCGGTTTAATTACCGTCCCAGCACTGATATTAACGGGCATGCCACCTTCTATGGCTATAGCGACCAATAAACTGCAAGGCTCAGTGGGAACTCTGGTAGCCTCGATTTATTTTGTCAAAAACAAGTTTGTAGTTTTAAAAGAAATGAAGGGCATGATATTGCTCACATTTATTGGCTCAGTTATCGGTAGCTGGTTATTACTACGAATTGACTCCAGCAAGCTTGTTTTATTCCTTCCGTTTTTACTCATGGCCATGGGCGTCTATGTTTTACTCTCCCCCAACATTAATGACCAGAACAAAAAACAGAAACTATCCACACTCTTTTTCATACTCTTGGTGTGCCCATGCTTGGGGTTTTATGATGGTTTTTTTGGCCCAGGCACAGGCAGCTTAATGGCCTTGGCTTTAGTTTCAGTGCTGGGTTACGGACTTTCAAAAGGCACTGCTCAGGCAAAGATTCTCAACTTCACCAGTAATTTTGCGGCCTTAATCTATTTTATGTTATTTGGTGATATCGCCTGGGTCCTAGGTGGAGTGATGGCGTTAGGCCAGCTAGTAGGCTCATCAGTGGGCGCCAGCATGGTAATGACTAAGGGTGCAAAACTCATTAAGCCGCTGGTGGTGGTGGTTTGTTTTATCATGAGCCTTAACATTTTACTCAAAAACTACCCACTCATGTTTTAACCCTTTATTTCTCCTGAGCTTCATGCTGGCGTTACGCAACTTTTCTACGCACCGAGGCTTAGATTTTGGTTGGCTTTGTACGAACCAAACAAGCATCCTTGCTAATTCAAAGAGGTCGCACCAGTTTCCATACGAATAATCTTTCCAGCTTTAAGCATAGAAATGCCCACAACAGCTTCTTTTGTATTATCTGGGTAAGACATCAACATATGTTGCACTAAGATGTCATCATTCTCATAAATGCAGCGACTTGAATGTTGAACAAACTTGTCATTGGCAAACATTCCAGTAAGCATTTCACCCCATTGGCTTTTGGAAAAACTGTTACCTGATTTATGAAAAACAAAAACAAAATCTTCATGCAGAAGATCCATGAAAGCAGTCACATCTTTATCTGCATGGGCTTGGCTTATTTTATCGTACATGGTCATTATAACTTTCCTTTTAGATGTGTTATTCAACCGGATTGAGTAACTTGATAAAGGCCACTTACTAAACTTTTCTCTTATTAGGCAACTCTAATATTATTATAAATCTCAAATATAATCTATTTTCTATAGGCGTAAA
>Ga0308009_10001956_pt1 | contig 11163 bp, 9 predicted proteins | sample Neamet127_FD_203134 | JGI IMG/M metagenome (GOLD analysis project Ga0308009, IMG submission 203134) | Marine microbial communities from water near the shore, Antarctic Ocean - #127 | ecosystem: Environmental > Aquatic > Marine > Unclassified | place: Southern Ocean | collected 2014-07-24
CTTTGCCGATTCAGGGCATCTGGCTTTTTTTGTTTCGGTGTTTTTTCTGTTTGCCGCTGCCACAGCGTTTCTGTTGAACTTTCTGGCTTATCGCGGCCTCACTGCGCCGGTTCTGGCTATTTTCCTGTTGATCTCCAGTGCAACAGCATACTTTACGGACAAATATGGCACCGTATTGAATGATGAAATGCTGATCAACATGTTACAGACAAATGTATCTGAAGCAGGCGATCTTTTAAGTGTGAGCTTGGTGATTCGCCTGTTGGTGTTTGGGGTAATACCCGCTGTGTTGCTGGTTCGGTACCGGCCGAATTCTATGGGACCTGTGGCTGAAATCCGCGGAATGTTGTTCTCTGGATTGTTATTGATCCTCTTTATGGTCTTGTGTATTGCGCCGTTTACGTCGACTTACGCCAGTTTTTTTCGTGAACACAAATCAGTCCGTTTTTACGCCAATCCAACCTATGTGACTTATTCCGCCGTGAATTTGGCAGGTCGAATATTCAAAGACCAGGGAAGTCAGAAAATTTCCGCTGTTGCAACAGATGCGAAACCGACCGAAGTACTTGAAAGCGAAGAGCCACGTGAGTTAATTGTGCTTGTAGTGGGTGAAACAGCAAGAGCAGACCGATTTTCTTTGAACGGGTACGCCCGAGAAACGAATCCGAATCTTCAAAAAGAGGAGCTAGTCAGCCTGAAAAATGTGACGTCCTGTGGCACCTCCACCGCAGTCTCGGTGCCTTGCATGTTCTCTGATTTGACTGAAACACACTTTTCACTTGAAAAGGTCGCCAAACTGGAGAATGCACTGGACGTGCTGCAGCGCAATGGTGTTGAAGTGCTGTGGCGTGATAACAATTCGGACAGCAAGGGTGTGGCACTGAGGGTGGCATACGAAAATTTTCGGACGCCTGAGAAAAACCCGATTTGTGACGAAGAATGCCGCGATGTGGGTATGTTGAAAGGGCTCGAGGACTACATAGATCAACGTGCCGGAAAGGATATTTTGATCGTATTGCATCAAATGGGTAATCACGGCCCAGCCTACTACAAGCGCTATCCCAAAGAGTTTGAGCACTTTACACCCGTGTGTAAAACCAATGAATTGGCCAACTGCACCCGTGAAGAAATTGACAACGCGTATGACAATGCCGTTCGTTACACCGATTATTTTTTAAGTCAGGTTATTACGTTTCTCAAGAAATATGATGGGTCTCATGAAACTGCGATGTTGTATGTAAGTGATCATGGTGAGTCGCTTGGAGAATATGGCATGTACCTGCATGGAGCTCCCAAAGCTTTCGCTCCTGAAGCGCAAACGCATGTTGCTTCCGTGGTGTGGTTCGGTTCTAATTTTGATTACAAGCTTGCTGACTTACTCCCCTACGAGAAAGACCACTTGACACACGATGCCTTGTTCTGCACTTTGTTGATGGCTTACGAGTTGGACACGCCCACATGCTCCGAAAGTCGAAAGACGATTCAAGCGCAGCACAACTCCTCTATTGTGATTGGTCGGCAGTAAACTCAGGGCTCCTGAGGTGTTCGCTGCCATAGTAGATCAAGGGTATTGCCCAGCAGATCCAGGCTGTTGCGAGTACATGGCTGAGAAAATGGGCTCCCTTCGTGATTTGCACCGCCCCTGCCAAAGTCCCAGACAGCAACAGTAAAACTGCGACTGACTTTCTTTGTTTTCTTAGCCATGGCAAGGGGCTGTACAGCAAGACAATCCACATAAAGGCTGTGGATGCATGTCCACTCGGAAAACATCGGCCAGGCCCGGTGTTTTGAGTGTCGAATGTTCTTTCAAAAAGACGCAGATAATCAGCTGTGCCCCCATACATGGATAAGTCCCAAGGACAGCTGTGGACAGAGCTAGATTTCAACATACTAACAATCACCGCAGCCAGCAAGCTGATGGCCAATATCTTTAATATTTCTCGCCGAGCCGCCGCGTCACACTTGGGTAATATTGCTGCGATGAGTAAGCCTAGCCAAATAAGCACAGTTAGCCAGCGCAAACCGTCATGAAACAACAGTGTCAACGAGTGATTGTCTTTCAGGGGGAATCGACTGGTTTCAGCGTCGTAGAACAGGTTGCTCAAGGCAACATCCGAGTTGGTATAGCGGTTTAGGGCAAAGCACACCAAGCCGAGTAAAAGCCACGCGACGAAGTTTTGCAAATAACGTGATCGTTGACTCATGCGATAGTACTTTTAGTTTGAGTGACCCAAATCCGACAAAGGGTGCAAGCCCTCAAAGCGAGGTTTCAGGATGTCGTGGATCTCGTCTCCAGACAAATCACTTAGGCGAACTGGATTCCATTTTGGTGATTTGTCTTTGTCCACAAGCAAAGCGCGCACGCCCTCCGGGAAGTCGTGGTGTACGCAGCAGCCGATGGATGCCTGATATTCAAGCCGCAATACATCAGCCAAGTCTGCGCCCGCATGGCGTTTCATCAATTCATAAGATAATACAGCCGAAGTGGGAGAGCCGTTTACATATGCTTGTGCAGCTTTGGCTAGCCAATCTACTTCGCTTTCTTGAAGGCCTCGCAATGACTGGTCGATGTCTGCCAGTGAATCGTGATTCATTACTGCATCAATTTCTTCTGCGTGTATGTGTAATAAACCGGCAGGTGCGTCCACCTCAAATGGTTTCAGCAATTCGGATAATGCACGATTGTCTAGGTCCAGCTGCCCTGTCCAGTTGGCTTGTTCAATCGCCTTGAGTACGTCTGTAAATTGTTCGTGAGGCACTACCGAATCAGCCCAATCACCCAATAATGCATCGCCCGCGTTGATGATTGCGCCAGTCAACGCCAGAAACAAACCCGTGCGCTCGGGCATGCGATGCAAGAACCACGTGCCGGCCACATCAGGGTACAAACCAATGTGAATTTCCGGCATTGCAATGCGTGCATTGGGGCTGACCACGCGGTGCGATGCGCCTACCATCAAACCCACGCCACCGCCCATCACAATGCCATGTGCCCAACACAAAATGGGTTTGGGGTAAGTGTGTATGCGGTAGTCCAGCCGGTATTCACGTTCGAAAAACGCCTCGGCTTCAGGCGGCACCACGCCTGCCCCTGCGCGCTTGCTGGCGTGGTGCAAACTTACTACATCACCGCCTGCACAAAAGGCTTTGTCGCCTGCAGCACTCAGCACCACACCTGCAATCGAATCGTCTTCCGCCCAGCTTTTTAATTGGGGATCGAGCAGGTCGATCATGGGCAATGTGAGCGCATTCAAGGCTGCGGGGTTGTTAAGCACGGCGTGGCCAAAACTGTGGCCGCTTGCGGTGATGAAAGTACTGAATGTGACAGGTGCTGACATGATGTGATTGGAATGTAAGGTGTAAACCGACTGCAAACAATACACCGATTCCAAGTACAAATAAAAAAAGCCCGACGCTTTCACACCGGGCCTTTTCAGCTAGCAAGTCAAATTAATGGTGCAGATCAAATCGATCGGCATTCATCACTTTGTTCCAGGCGGCCACGAAGTCGTTTACAAACTTCTTCTCGGCATCTGAACCTGCATACACTTCACACAGTGCGCGCAGTTGTGAGTTGGAACCGAAGCACATGTCGGCCAGGGTACCTGTCCACTTCACTTCGCCTGTCTTGCGGTCACGGCCTTCCAGTACGCCGTCGGCGCTGGTTGACTTGCTCCACTTGGTGCTCATGTCGAGCAGGTTGGTGAAGAAGTCTGTGGTCAATGCCTCGGGGCGCTTGGTGAACACACCATGCTTGGCACCACCCACGTTGGCGTTCATGGCACGCAAGCCACCCACCAACACGGTCATTTCAGGCGCAGTCAAGCCCAGCAAGCTTGCCTTGTCGATCAAACGCTCTGCTGCTGTACCTTCCAGACCTTTGCGGGCATAGTTGCGGAAACCATCTGCTGTGGGTTCCAGAACTTCGAAGGAATCCACATCGGTTTGATCCTGAGTGGCATCTGTACGGCCAAGGGCAACTGGCACCTTGATGTCATGACCGGCTTTCTTGGCCGCAGCTTCTACACCGGCAGCACCCGCAATCACGATGAGGTCGGCAATTGAAATTTTCTTGCCGTTGCCTGCGTCATTGAATTGCTTTTGAATGCCTTCCAGTTGCTCCAGCACCTTGCTCAATTCAGCAGGGTTGTTGGCTTCCCAGTTCTTCTGGGGAGCCAAGCGAATGCGTGCACCATTGGCGCCACCGCGCTTGTCGCTGTTGCGGTAGGTGGAAGCAGAAGCCCACGCTGTGCGTACCAGTTGAGGAATGCTCAAGCCGCTGGCCAGTACTTTGGCTTTTAGCGCAGCAACATCAGCCTCATCGGCATGCTTGTAATCTGCAGCAGGCACTGGGTCTTGCCAGATCAAATCCTCTTTTGGCACCAATGGGCCAATGTAACGGCTTTTTGGGCCCATGTCGCGGTGGGTCAGCTTGAACCAGGCGCGTGCATAGGCATCAGCGAATTCATCTGGATTGTTCAGGAAGTGGCGAGAAATTTTCTCGTAGTCGGGGTCCATGCGCAGCGCCAAATCGGCTGTTGTCATCATGGGTGCGTGGCTCTTGTTGGGGTCGTGTGCGTCCACTACTGTGCCTGCACCTGCGCCTCCTTTTGGCTTCCACTGGTGTGCCCCAGCTGGGCTCTTTGTCAGCTCCCAGTCGTACTTGAACAATGTTTCCAGGTAACCCATGTCCCACTTGGTGGGGTTGGGTTTCCACGCGCCTTCGATACCGCTGGTGGTGGTGTCACCGCCCTTGCCTGTACCGTGCTTGTTGATCCAGCCCAAACCTTGCTCTTCAATGGGTGCACCTTCGGGCGCTGGGCCAACCAGGGCAGGGTTGCCTGCACCGTGTGCCTTACCGAATGTGTGACCACCCGCGACCAGTGCCACTGTCTCATAGTCGTTCATCGCCATGCGACCAAAGGTGGTGCGAATGTCGTGTGCTGAAAGCTTGGGATCGGGGTTGCCGTCCGGACCTTCCGGGTTCACGTAAATCAAACCCATTTGTACAGCAGCCAAGGGGTTCTCAAGGTCACGCTTGCCGCTGTAGCGGCTGTTGGGCTTGTCGCTGGTGGCCAGCCACTCAGCTTCTGGACCCCAATACACTTCCTCGGGTTCGTATACGTCTTTGCGGCCAAATGCGAAACCAAAGGTCTTGAAACCCATGGTGTCCATACAATAGGTACCCGCCAGTGTAATCAGGTCAGCCCATGACAGTTGTTTGCCGTACTTCTGCTTGATGGGCCAGAGCAGTCGACGTGCCTTGTCCAGGTTGCCGTTGTCGGGCCAGCTGTTCAGCGGGGCAAAACGTTGCATGCCGGTGCCAGCACCGCCACGGCCATCGGCGATACGGTACGTACCAGCGGCGTGCCAGGTCATGCGAACAAAGAATGGACCGTAGTGGCCATAGTCGGCTGGCCACCAGTCTTGAGAATTGGTGTACAGCGCTTCCAGATCTTTCAGAAGGGCGGGTACGTCGAGTTTCTTGACTTCTTCCACGTAGTCGAAGTCTTCACCCATGGGGTCTGTCAATGGGGAATTCTGGTTCAACAATTTAATGTTCAATGCGTTGGGCCACCAGCTTGCGTTAGTGGGTGTGCCGGCAATCGCTGTTTTGGGACCATCGCCCGTGAATGGGCACTTTGCATCATTTGACATACATCTCTCCTTTGTTGCCGTTAATTATTAACTGCTGAATTCAGTGTAGGGTGATAAATCCTATCAATCAAGTTGTTTTTATAAATTTACCCTATAGGCAGGGCTAATTGATATTTTTGACCTTCAGCATGTCTTCAATATTAATACCGGAAAAAAAGTTGGTCACTCCTCATCGAAGGAGTCGTACTTCTGGCAGAGAAAGTCGATTAATGCGCGAACTGCTCAAGGCAGCCACCATGTCGCGCTGACGAAATAAGCGTAAGGCGTTATGATTTTGCGATGAACGAAATCAAACGAATTGAACTTCGAAGCGCCGATTTGGGTGAAGGCATGTTGGTGAAACGTGCCTTGCCCAGTCGCCACCAACGCATGGTGGGGGCATGGTGCTTTCTGGACCACGCAGGCCCGGTGAGTTTTGCACCCGGCAAGGGCATGCATGTGGGCGCACACCCGCACACCGCATTGCAAACATTCACCTGGCTGATCGCTGGCGAAGTGCTGCACAAAGACAGCCTGGGCAATGAACTGATTATTCGCCCCGGGCAAGTGAACCTGATGACAGCAGGCCGTGGCATTGTGCACACTGAAGACTCTGTAGAAAATGGTGGCCGCCTGCATGCTGCGCAGTTGTGGATTGCCTTGCCGGAAGAACTGGCCGACTGCGAACCTGATTTTGCGCATTACCCGGAGTTGCCAGTTTGGCATTCGAGGGGTGTTCAACACACTTTGCTGGCCGGTGCTTATGGTGATTTGGAAGCACCCACTGCGGTGCATTCTGCAATGCTGGGCATGGATTTGTTCAGTGAAAAGGGCGGTACGGTTAACTTGAATTTGAACCCGGATTTTGAATACGGATTCCTGCCTTTGACAGGCCGGGTGAATGTGGCTGGTGAAACTTACACGCCCGACGAGTTCGCTTATCTTGAAAAGGGTTCAAAATGCCTAGTGATGGCGTTAAGCGCAGATTCGCGTGTGCTGCTGTTGGGTGGTTTGCCTTTTGATGCGCCTGTACAAATGTGGTGGAATTTTGTGGGCCACAGCAAAGAAGCGATTGCACAAGCCCAGCGTGACTGGGAAATGGGCGATGCGCGTTTTGGTGATGTAAGCACCGCAGCAGGAGTAGCGCCGCGCCTGATGCCGCCGCCGTTGCCCTGGAAATAATTCAGGGTTATCCATAAGCCGCACTGGCAGTGCGCATTTGGGCACTGGCGTGGAAGTCGATTACAGTAGAACAATCGACTGACACGGAGTGCCTCATGGATTTTTCCCTCACCCCTGCATTGAAATCACTTCAAGCCGAAGTGCGGTCTTTCATTGCAGAACAAATCATTCCCCTGGAGAAAGATCCCCGCCAAACTGCACATGGCCCTTCTGAGGATCTGCGTGAGGAATTGGTGGACTTGGCACGAAAAGCAGGTTTGCTGACTCCTCATGCATCGAAGGAACTGGGCGGGCGCGGGTGGACACACATTGAAAAAGCAATCGCTTTTGAAGAGGCGGGTTATTCCACACTGGGCCCCACAGCCATGAATATTCATGCGCCCGATGAAGGCAATATTCACTTGCTGGAGGTGGTGGCCACACCGGAGCAAAAAGAACGCTGGCTCAAACCCATGGTGCAAGGAAAAATTCGTTCATGCTTCGCAATGACCGAGCCTTCGCCCGGTGCAGGTGCCGACCCTTCAATGATGCAAACCAGCGCAGTCAAGGATGGCAGCCACTACGTGATCAATGGCGACAAGTGGTTCATCACAGGTGCCGAAGGTGCAAGTGTTGCGATCATCATGGCGAAGATGGAAGACGGCACCGCTACCATGTTTTTAAGCGACATGAATGCGGCAGGTATTGAATATGTGCGCACCATGGATGCGATGGACGCTTGTTTCACTGGTGGACATGGCGTGTTGAAGTTCAACAATTTGCGCGTACACGAAAGCAGCGTGTTGGGTGAAATCGGGAAGGGCTTTCGCTACGCTCAAGTGCGCCTGGCACCGGCTCGTTTAACCCATTGCATGCGCTGGCTGGGGCAGGCACGCCGCACACACGACATTGCATTGAACTACGCCCGCAAACGGCAGGCCTTTGGTGTGCAGTTGGGTGCACATGAGGGTGTTAGTTTTATGTTGGCTGACAATGAAATGGATTTGCACACGGCGCGTTTGCACATTTGGCACACCGCCTGGATGCTGGACCAAGGCGAGCGTTGTAATTTTGAATCGAGCCGTGCGAAGGTGGTGTGCTCCGAAGCCGAGTGGCGGGTCGTGGATCGCAGCGTGCAAATTCTGGGTGGGCAGGGCGTCACAGGTGAAACCATCGTGAGCCGCATTTTCACGGACATGCGCGCTTTCAGAATTTATGATGGCCCCAGTGAAGTGCACCGCTTCAGCATGGGCAAAAAACTGATTGCAGGCCTGGACAAACAATAAGGAAAAACCATGAGCAACAATGATCTGTTTTCCATGCAAGGCAAATTGGCGCTGGTGACTGGTGCTTCGAGTGGTCTGGGAAAACACTTTTCGCAGGTGCTCGCCAATGCCGGGGCAACCGTGGTGTTGACTGCCCGCAACGTTGAGAAATTGCAGCAAGTGATGGATCAAATTCAGGCAGCTGGTGGCAGAGCTTTTTCGGTGGCCATGGACGTCAGCAAATCGTCTTCAGTGAGCGCAGCCATGGCGAACATTACTCAGCACCATGGTGTGCCTGATGTGTTGATCAACAATGCCGGCCAGTCGATTGCCAAACCCATGCTGGAGCAAACCGAAGACGACTGGGACCAAATACTGGATACCAACCTGAAAGGTTGCTGGCTGGTGGGCACTGAATTTGCGCGCTCCTTGGCTGCTGCAAGTAAACCGGGGGCGATTGTGAACATCGCATCCATTTTGGGTGAACGAGTTGGCGGCTCAGTAGGGCCTTACGCCATTTCAAAAGCAGGTTTGGTGCAGGCCACCAAGGTCATGGCGCTTGAACTGGCGCGTTACAACATTCGCGTGAATGCAATCTTGCCAGGTTATGTGGCTACTGATATGAACAGCGAGTTTTTGGCCAGTGAATTGGGAGAAAAACTGCGCAAGCGAATTCCCACGCGGCAATTTTGTGAGCTGAGTGACTTGACCGGGCCACTATTGCTGTTGGCCTCCAATGCTGGGGTGGGGATGACTGGCGCTTGCGTGGCAGTGGACCGCGGGCATTTGGTCAGCGCTTTGTAGGTTTGCTCGCGATGAACGACAGTCAAAAGCAGTCACTGGAAAAATACTTGACGCAGGCCCTGCTGGCTGACAGGGTTGAAATCTTGCAAGCTGCCTTACTTTCAGGCGGTGCTGTACAGGAAAACTGGGCACTGGATTTGCGAGTCACTGGTGGTGTTCATGAAAGTACTCAAGGTGGCCGATTGAACACTGTATTGCGCTGCGATTCACCCACTGCAGGTGTGGCCATCAGCCACGGTCGTGCGCAGGAATTCGCTTTGTTGCAAACCGTGTTTAATGCAGGTGTGACCGTGCCGCAACCCTTGTGTTTGTGCACCGACACTTCCGTGGTTGGTCGCCCGTTTTTTGTGATGCGCAGAATAGGCGGCACAGCAGCAGGCCATGTATTGGTGAAGAACACCACTTATGCACCTGATCGTGTTGAACTGGCTCATCGTTTGGGCAAAGAATTGGCGCGTATCCATTCGATAAGGCCACCCCAGAAAGCGCTTGATTTTTTGCACACCTACGCTGAATCGCCCGCGCATTATCGGATCAATACCCATCGCATGTTTCTGGATCAACACCACACGGCATACCCTGCATTGGAGTGGGGTTTGCGTTGGCTTGAGCGCCACGCGCCGGCACGCGACTTGATTACACTGGCACATGGCGATTTTCGCACCGGCAATTACATGGTGGATGAACATGGGCTGACCGGTATTCTGGACTGGGAGTTTGCGGGTTGGAGCGATCCGCTGGAGGATATTGGCTGGTTCTGTGCCAAATGCTGGCGCTTTGGGCAAGACGATTTACAGGCAGGCGGCATTGGCGAGCGTGAACATTTCTACGAAGCTTATGAAGCTGAATCAGGCCGCATGATTGATCGCGATCAAATCCATTATTGGGAAGTGATGGCCCATGTGCGTTGGGCGGTGGTGGCCATTGAACAGGCACAACGCTTTTGTTCCGGGCAAGAAAACTCCCTGTTGCTTGCGTTGACTGGCCACATTGTGCCGGAGCTGGAATGGGAAATTTTGAACATGACGGAGCACAACTGATGCGTGAACAACCCACTGGTGAATTGCTTTTGCGGTGTGCGCGTGAGCTGCTTAAAAGCAAAGTGTTGCCTATGCTGCATGGCGATGCCAAGCGAGATGTGTTGATGGTGATGAATGCCATGTCGATTGCGCAGCGAGAATTTCAGCAGGGAACAGCCCCTGATGAGCGCGAACAGCAAGCGTTGGCCCAGTTGTTGGGTGAGCCCGTGTTCGATGTGGCACAAGCCAATCGTGAACTTGCGGCGCGCATTCGTGCAGGGTTTGCTGACCCCGAAAGCACTGAACGTGGGGTGGTGTTAAATCATTTGCGCGATATGGGCAAAAGCCGCTTGCTGGCCAGCAACCCCAAAGTATTGAAAGGCGAGTTGGCATGAGTACCTTGGTGTTGATGCGGCACGGTCAAGCCTCTTTTGGCGCAGCGCGATATGATGCCTTGTCAGAACTGGGGCAAGCACAAGCACGTGCCACGGGGCTGTGGATGAAAGCACACGGCATTACGCCGGAGAAGGTGTTTCATGGCCCTCGCCAAAGGCAGGCGAACACGGCTTCGTTGCTACTGGCAGGTGCAGGGTTTGATTCACCTGCAATAACGCATGCAGCTCTTGATGAGTTTGCTGAAGGAGAGGAAATTTTCAGTGCCGCAGAGCAGTTTCTGGGTCGATCCATGGCGCTGAATTCTGGGCGCGAACGTATCGGGATATTGCGTGATTACGATGCAACCTGCCGGGCCTGGGCCAATGGTGAAGTGCGTATCCCGGGGCGATTAAGCCTTGGTGAATTTCGTGAACAGTTACGCGATTGGTTAAGTTCGCACACACAGGCGCAACAAGCTTCAGGGCAAACTCAACTGGTCGTGACCTCGGCGGGGTCGATCGCCGCGCTGGTGTGTGAAGTCATGAATCTTCCCAACTCCAGTTGGTACAGCCTGTTGCGTGTCATTCGAAATGCTTCGCTCACCGAGGTACTGTATTCAAAAGGCAAAGTCAGCTTACTCAGTTTCAATGGTGTGAACCATCTGCCACCGAATTTGAATACATCGATGTAATTTAATTGCGGCAAAGCAAGGTCAGATTGCCTGCTCTCCACCTGCTGCATTGCCATGGCTCACGAGTTCTCGTGCAGGCCGTACTTCGATTGAGCCATAACGGGCGGGTGGAATTTTCTCGGCCAGTGCAATTGCTTCATTCAGATCCTGGGCTTCCAGCATGTAAAAACCTGCGAGCTGTTCTTTGGTCTCTGCAAAGGGGCCGTCGGTC
>Ga0308009_10001957_pt1 | contig 11160 bp, 14 predicted proteins | sample Neamet127_FD_203134 | JGI IMG/M metagenome (GOLD analysis project Ga0308009, IMG submission 203134) | Marine microbial communities from water near the shore, Antarctic Ocean - #127 | ecosystem: Environmental > Aquatic > Marine > Unclassified | place: Southern Ocean | collected 2014-07-24
ACGGCGGTTAAGTAGATTTCTAAATATCATGTAAAATAGTTACAAAACCATGCATCTAAAGTGCATTAAATACAGGTTTAATTGCAATATACCTGTAAATTGTAAAAGATGGCTCTTAATTACTATTACACCTTTGTTTATACTCCATTTATTTCTTTAAGGCATTACTACCCTAATAAATACTAGCATGAAAGTATCAAACACTCACCTTTATCTAACCTTATCAAATTATGGAAAAGTTATTCCCTTGAAAGATAGAATAAGTGATCCTGAAGATCTCATTGACTGGACTGAAAAGGAGTTTAAATACGTTCGCTATAATCCTAGGAAAGATATTAACAGGTACGGGTTAAGTATAACAAGTTTAGACGGTGGCCTAAGTGGCAGACCAGACTTAGATAGTTTAACAGAATATAATTATGAATTAGGTAATTTTACTCCAGATAATTTTATAAAAGAAGAAGATATGAATGTACCTACTCCGGTATACAATTATCCTTCTATGAAAAATCTATGTGACGAGTGGCAACCGCACTTATTTAGAACCCATATTATAAGAATTGATCCCGGAGGATATTTCCCACCACACCGAGATCACACAAATGTGAATTTAGAAAGTTTAAGATTGATAATGCCCTTAAAAAATTGTGAGGCACCTCAACTAACTTTTATCCTCGATAATGATATTATAAATTGGCAACAAGGTAGACTATATTTTATTGACACTGCAAAAATGCATTACCTTTTTAATCCTAGTTTTGAACCTGCTTATATGCTAGTAATGAATGTAGGAGTTAATTCACATTCCGTACAAAATATTATAAACAAGTTTCAATACAGATGATAAACAGAAAAGACAAATTTTTATTACTTAACAGCCCCTGGGTGCAGTGTCCTCCTATTGTTGAAGTTGATAACTTAATAGAAAATATTAAGATACCTACTTTTGAACGCGGCTCAGGGTTAGCTAGAAAAAGACTAGACTATTTAGAAACATTATATAGGGCATGGGTGAAAGACATTATAGATTTATCAGATTTTAATTATTGTTATTTTGTTAACGGTGTCACTGATGCAATCAATCAATGGGTAGCAACTGAAACTAGAACCTGGCAGTATCTTGAAGGCGACTACGAATATGCTAAGATGATTGGCGGCGACGGCAACAGTGTTAGTAAAATTAATCCTGAGCAGTTATTGTATATCAGTAACCCGGCATGTGCAACAGGAAATTATATATCTCTTGATAATATTAATAATCCTGTTATACTAGATTGTGCATACCTAGGTAGTACAGCAAAGAAACGTATATCAGTGCCAGCAAATACAGAACAAGTTTGGTTTAGTTTTTCAAAAGGATGGGGAGTAATTGGTCAACGTGCAGGATTAGTATTTACTAAACACCCACATAAAAGTTTAGATATTATGAAAAATGTTGAAGCTTGGAATTACACATCTGTTGAAGTTGCAATTTCTATTGTAGAAAACTTTGACATAGATACTACATACCATTTATACAAAGAAAAACAAACAAAAGTGTGTAATGATTTAAAATTTACTGCCTCAGATTGTTTTTTTATTGCTAATACTACGTCTAAAGAATATAGTAAACGCCGCCGACAAGATAATATTGCTAGATTAAATCTATGCGAGTTTCTAAAATGAAAAAGAAAATTTTACTTGCTTCAATATCCTTTAGCTCGTACGAGTGGCTTCCTTACGCAGTAGGTTGTTTAATTAGTTATGCTATTAAAGAACCAGAAATAAATAACCGATATGAATTTATGGAACCTGAATATCGTAGCAAAAGTTTAGATATGGATGATTTTCATGAAAATTTAAAACAAGCAGATATTCTTGGGCTTACTAATTGGGTATGGAATCAAAATTATAATGATAGAATTGCAAAATTATACAAGTCATATAGGCCAGATGGGTTAATTATATATGGCGGTGTAAACGTTCCAGAAGATGAAACATTTGCAACATCTTATGCAAAAGATAGACCATTCGTTGATATATTTTTTACAGGACCAGCAGAAGAAACATTTAAAGATTTTTTACTTCAGTATCACAAAACAGGATGTAAGAATGTTATTGGGTCTTTTACACACGATGAATTCCATGTAGTTAAAGACAAGTATCAGTATAGAAATATAAAACTACCTAGTCCGTATTTAGATGGCATTTTTGACAATATTATTAAAAAAGAAAAGGGTAGCATTAGTGCTATTTTTGAAACTAATCGAGGATGCCCGTATGCTTGTGCATTTTGTGATTGGGGCGGCATGACACGTAGTAAGATTATTAAAGCAGATAAACAACAGGTACTTGATACTATATCATTTATTATGGCAAACGAAAATATAGACAAGATAGAAATTGGAGATGCTAATTTTGGAATTGTACCAGATGATGTTGAATATACACAGCACTTAATTGATGAAAAAAAGAAACGTAAAAATGATATTAATTTAACTATGGGCGGCTTTGCAAAAAATGGCAGTAAGTATGTAGAAACAATTATGAGAATGATGCATGACCATTTTGATGCATACCATGGTAGAAAATATATTAAACTAAGTTTTCAAAGCCATAACGAAGAAGTACTTGAAGCAGTTGGAAGATCAAATATTAATAACGAAAAGTTAATTCCTATGATGCAAAGATTCCAAGCCGAAGGTGTAGAAGTAGATGCTGAAATGATTATTGGCATGCCGGGTGACAATCAAGATAGATGGCTAGAAACTATTCAACGTAATATGGATTTAAACATTAATCATCAAAAAAGTTTTACATTGTATGTAGTTCCTAATACACCTATGGCTATGCCTGACTATCAAGAAAAGTATAAAGTAAAAACTAAGAAAGTATTAGTGCCATATGACTTAGATCATATTAAAAGTTTTGAATATCACGAACGTCGACTAAATGGGGAAAACGTAATAAGTACTTGTAACTTCGAAGATCCGACAGAATATCAAAGTTTAGAATTTATCTACGAATGTTATAGCTTTGATAGTGAAGAATTGATGCGTATATACGATGTATGGTTTTGGTTCAATACATTATATAATGCTAAAATAGGAAGGCAATGGATGTTAGACTCAGACTTAACCGCTAAAGAACAGTATTTTAAATTTTTAGGATTAGTTGAATCTGGCAAAATGCCATTTTTTAAAGAGTTATTAACAAATTTTAGAAATGCTGTTTGGAATACTATAGCTAAACCAGAACCAGAAACTCAAGTCAAAGACCTTGCCTTAGTAAACTTTCTTACAAAATTTGTATTTAGAGGATCAGAAGTATTTGAAATATACGAAAATAGAATTACAGCTTTAAATGAATTAAAATTAATTTATTCTGATATTAATTTTAATCATTTTAGAGAACGTACAGAATTACAAGATAAGTTAAGACTGTACTATGTAGCAGCAGAGGTAATATAATGAATAAAAAAAAACTTCCTACTATAGCTAATCTAGGATTAAACATTGATCTAGAAAAATTAAGGCATGCAACAGATACTCTTGCTGAGAAGTTTGTTGATGTACGTACAGCAAACCCTGGGTTGTGTATGAACCACGAAGACTTAGTTAAGGATGTATACGACAACTTTGAACAGATAAACCTAACTACGCCTAGTGAAGTATTACCGCACACAGCCAGCATTAAAGAGCGTCTAAGACGCCGCGAGGAGCACTTGTATAGTGTACCTACTGAAGAATACTTAGGTAGCATATTTGAAGCAATAGTAACACAATGTAAAGCGCCAGCAAGCCGCATACGTATTACTAAACTTGCGCCTGGCAAAACTATACCGTTCCACGTAGACTACGATGTAAGCTACGCTGTACGCTGTATAGTACCTATATACAGTGGAAGTAATGTTGTAAACTTATTTAAACGTGATGGAAAACTTGAAGCGTACAATCTAGAAGATGGTACTGCAAACTTCCTTAATATTGGTTATCCACATGCTGTTGTTAATATGAGTAACAAGCCTCGTATTGCACTAATGTTTAGCTTAGATGGGACGGATGATATTGCAGGTTTATAATTATAATGACACAGAATTAAAAGACCTTGCAACTAAAATACAAACACAAGGCCTGTCAATACTTCACGAACAACAGTTTACTGAATCACAGATTGTAGAGTTCTTTAAACGCATAGGCGAGTGCGAAGCACCTGGCTTGTTTATGAATCCTAAGGATCACCCAGAGTTATTTTTAGTGTCAGATAGAAAAGATGAACACGGCAACAAGACAGGAATGTTTGGTGGCGGCGAACTTGGCTGGCATTCAAACGGCAATAGCAGACATCTTATTGATAAGATTCTTATTGGACTATACTGCATCAAAGGTGATCCAAATACAACTCTTAGTATATGTAATACAAGCGATCCGTTTTATGACTTGTCAGAAGAGGATCAAGCATACTGGAAAAGCATTACAATTAGATTAAAGTTTCAAAACGATACAATGTATCACTTGGACGATGACGATCCTGAACTTGAGTTTATGAGTAAGAACAAGGGTAGTATTAGACCGTTAGTTGGAACGCATCCGCATACAGGCAAAGACTATTTCTACTTTCCTTATCACTTTATTATTAAAGCCTGGCAAGGTAAAACTCCAGTAGACCATAACGAAATAATTGAACGCTTAAAACCTATTATATTTAAAAGCCGTTATCAAACACATCACGTATTTGCTGAGGGCGATCTATTAATGATGGATCAGTTTACTACGCTACATAGACGTACACCAGTAATGGGCGATAGATTATTATGGAGAGTAGCGTCAGATTATGGACGGATTATAAATGGATAAAAATATTGAATTTTATTTGTATCACGGTAAAGGAGTAATACCTAACAATACTATAAGTGATATTTTAAATGAACTAGACACAGTTGATAACTGGAAGCACTTTCCTAAAGATGAAAGAAATTTAAAAGGCACATTTGATAAAGATGCTAAAAAAATGGACGGCTTAGCAGGATCATCTCTCACAGTAGATTGGAACGACATTTACAATAAAGAGATGAATATTGATTCTAGTGTTGAATTAAACTATAGCCTTTGTAGATTGCCACAATCGCCTGCACTTGACGAGTTTAATACCGCAGTATCAACAACACTAGACTATTACATAAAAGATTATCTCAAAGACATTAATTGGTACGACTGTTATAACGGAAAAACAGATCCACAGTTTATTAACTATAAAACCGAGCATGACATGATTACACATTGTGATCACGTAAGGCACATATTTGATGGAGAAAGAAAAGGTATTCCTACACTTTCTATTGTTGGTATGCTAACTGATAACTACGATGGTGGAGAAATTGTTTTTTGGGAAGATAAGTCTTTTAAACTAGGCAAAGGTGATCTATTAATATTCCCTAGTAATTTTTTATATCCTCACGAAATTAAAGAAGTTGTGTCTGGAAATCGTATAAGTTTTGTTTCGTGGGTGTGGTAATGTCAAAGTATGTTAAAGTAATTAAAAATTTAAAATATGATTTAGATAAATTAATTTTAGAATTAGATAATCTTTACCCTGCTGAAATTTACTCCCCTGATCAAGTAAACGATTTAAGTTATCAATCTTTTCCGCTAGCATATACATATCATAAAAACATAACAAACTTACCCCAACATATTAAGCAAGCAATAGAAGAATCTATTAACTATCCGTTAATGGATTATTTCTTTTTATGGGATTGGCGAGATTCAACTGATGTATTAGAACCGCATATGGATCCTATTGTAAAAGAAGGGTTCAACGGTATCCGGGCAAGAATATCAATGTTTGTTTGTTTAGATGGAATTTTTCAATTAAATTTTCATGATTCCGACACTAAAGAAATTGTAGAATCTGTAACATATTCGCCGGGTGATATAGTTGTGTTAAATAATACACAGGCTATACATTCTGGCAAATTATTGTCTGGCAGCAAGCGAGCATTAGCAGGATATCTTGAAACTAGTGAGATAAACAATATTACTAATCAGTTACCCTTTGTAAGCATTGAGGAGTTATTATATGTCAACTGAAATTTTACATGAAACAGATTGGATGATAGCATACCCACTAAAGATAGATATACATCCTATTATAACTTGGGCAAGAAAAGTTCAGTTGTCTCGTGAAGGGCAGTTAAGTTTGCCTACTGAGCACGATTCGGGTCTTTGGTGGGACGAACATTGCTATCTACCTCTTAAGGAAAGGCTTTTAGAAATTTGCGAGTTGAATGCAGAACACAATAGTTATATATGGGAGTTTGCTGACGGCGGAAGTTTAAAGCGACATATAGACAGTACTCGTGCAGGAACAAGTTTAATTACAGTTTTAATCGGAAGATTTAAAATTTATAGCTATCCTGCGGATGCGTGTCATTATGACGAAAGTTTAGGTTATTTTGTTCCACACGCAGATGTAGATCCAGTAGACAGTTATGAATATGGACCTGGACAAATTGTTGCTTTAAAAAACGGTCACGAGAGAGCACACGACGGAGAGTGCTTAGATGGATATAGACTTAGTGTTATGAATTTTAGTCATCGCACTAACGATCATTTTAGAAATTATGGTACCTTAAACACATGGAACAAATTTTAACATTTCCTACTTACATTTATTATAAAGATTTAGATTTAGATATCGACGTTATAAGAAAGTGCATAGTAAATAATACAATAGACGATGGCAGACAAATTAATTTTACTGCTGAGCACTTAGATGCGGTTGATGGTATGCAAGAACTAGTTAATAGTATTGTATCTAATACCCAAGAGGCTGTTGAAAAATGGGGATTTAAAAAACAACCTATTGAGTTTAGAGCCTTATGGGGTGTTACTTATAAAGAACATGCTCTTATAAAGCAGCATGGACATATTAACACGTGGCTTGCAGGATGTTTTTATGTTGATACTATTGACAATGATGCTTTAATATTACATGATCCTAGAATACGAAGCCTGCAATTTCAAAGCGAAGTTGAAAATTGGAACGACTTTAACCGCCCAATAAAAAAGTTAAAAGCAATTCCGGGAAGAATGTATATATTTCCTGCTTGGTTAGAACATTCTACTGACTTTGTACCTAAAGGAAAGGTTCGAAGATCAGTTAGCTGGAACATTAAAATTCCTAATAATGTTTCGGGAGGATACGGAGATTATGCTTAAAACATTTATGATGTCTTTTAGTCTTGCAGAAACTTCTATGAACCATAGAGGACTTTTGTTGTGTGATAACATTTTAAATTGTGGAGTACATTCATTAAAAAACTTTGACATTCCACTTGTTAATATTAATAACAATATAGACAACTGTCCTGACCAAGTAAATTCTTTGATATCAGAAATGAATAATTACGATCAGTTTGTTTTTGCTATTCCAGAATATACAGGACATTATAGTGCAGTTTTTAAAAACCTAATGGATTGGTTAGTAGTTGCATGTAATATGAATAGTAGTCACGGTAATAGCTATCCGTTTTCGCAACGTCCTGTCCATGTAGTAACCTTTACGCCTACTTTTAAAAACGCAGGAGGCAGGCACTTTGATATGACAACCCACTTGCTGCAAGATAAAATGGGAGCAGATGTAAAATCTACAACAGTTTTTAATAATTGTTGGAATGAGTTAGTGCCAACAAATTTAAGTCTTGTACAAGACTTTTGTGAAATTGTTAAAGAGTGCAAAAAGAAAGACGTTACGTTAGATTCACAAAGTAAGCACAATGTAGAAAATTGGAATAAATTATATAAAGAATGGGACGAAACATGGACAAATTTATAGAATATACTAATATTAAATATAGCGTAGATCATTTCCAGGAAATCTATGAAAAATTAAAAGCAAAATCGTTTAGTACTTTTACTGAGTGTGATGTTCACAGCTGGTTAGTCTGTAGTAATCCTAATTACAAAAATATCATGGAGCCTATATTATCAAAGCATAGACAAGTGCATGATAATATTTGTCCTCTAGCAACCGGATTTAATCACAGCCCGGCAGCAGTAGCACCTTATCATATTCCTGCTCATATAGATTTAGATAAGCCACTCTTTTTTAATCTTTTATTGCCTATTGAAGGAAGTGCCAGGATAACAATTTATAAGACTGTAATAAATGATTTAGAGTATCGTCATAATAAGAGTCACTTTATGGTTCCTAAAAATGATAATGCAGAGTTAGAAGTAGTTGATAGTATTGTAGTAGACAAACCGGTGTTATTGAATACTAGTGTATTACATAGGGTAGATATATTAGAAGCACCAAGAAATGTTTGGTGTACTAGATGGATAGATGTTTCGGGGACATATACAGTTGATACATTTAAACAGCACATGGAAACTACACTAAATGCAGCCTAAAGAAGTTGATACAACCAAATACGAAACAAAGCCTTTGAACTTAGTTAACGGAATGCCGTGGCCTAGAATTTCTAAACAAGATAGTAAAGAACAAGTACATGTTCCTTTAAAAAAAGAATACTTATTTAGGAGTATGGATTATTTAGATACAACTGAAGCAAGACCTATATTTGACTTACAAAAAGATATTATTATAAAAAATAAATTTAAAGGTATAGTTGATATTGGATGTCGTATAGGTATACAAAATGATTACCTATATGAGCAAGGATACACTGATTATAACTATATGGGATTTGATACCAGTCCTCAGCCTATTGCATATGCACAAGAACGATGGGCTGATGTAGATACTATCGAATACCGTGTTGCAGACTTGCTTAATAAAACTAACATTGCTGTAGACTTTAAAGTTGATTGTATAATTTGGTCAGGAATACTACTATACTTTCCAAACAATCATCTAGACATTTTTAAAGATTTGCAACAATTTTATTTTGCACCTCATGCTATTATACAAGAGCCTTGTAAGTATCAAGACAGTGATAAGTGGTTAGATAATATGCATCTTAACACAATCGAAACTGAACTAGATTCTTATAAAGAAACATTTACGTGTAACTTAGATAAAGTTGTAAACTGTAATATTTTTTCAGGTAAGCGGAGAATAATGCACTTATGCTTGTAAACAGTAAAGTATTGCCCTGCGGATATAAAGTTATTCCTTTTATTGTTAATGGTGAATATAATAAACAATTAGACGAGCGAGATGCAGAGCGTTCGTGTCAAACATTAGAATTATTGACCAAAGAATCTAAAGGCGACAGATTAGAAAAAAACTATACTACAGATTTACGTTTAGATCAGATGGTTATCTATAGTGTATTGTGGGACGAAACAAACGAATGTCCAGTATTAACTACCGGTGCACATCGAATGTCTGAAGATTGTGTAAGACTTTTTACTCGCTATTATTTGTTTAAAGCATATAGAACAGAGTCGACAGATGGGCTATTTGCTAAAGTAGATAATTTTGAAACAGATTTTTTTCATAAAGAACTTATAGAAAATTATTATCCGTTTTTATTTTGGAGCAGAGATAAGTCAAAAGGTTTCTTTGATAGAATATCAAAGACTAGTTTGTTTGAAGGTTGGAGAGTGCATCCCGATAAAATTGCATTAACTAAAAAGAAAAATGTACAATATATAATGTATTGTGGTCAAGGAAAAGGTAATCCAAAATTATATATTGACCAGTTAATTTTTAAGGAAACACTTCTCAGCAATCCATCCAGCAGTATCCCATTTGTGTAATCTTACTTTACGGAAATTATTATGATGCTGTCTATGATAGCCTTCTCCTGCAATAAAGAAGTTAAGCCACGGAACGTCGGCACCGCCATCGACTTTGTGTCCTACTGTATTAAGTAGTCCAAATCCTATTTTAGCAAATATAAATGGTGTTGCACAAAATGCAATCCAAAAGTAAGGACTAATTAACAAGCTAACAATATTTACAACGATTAATATTTTAAGCCAATGCCTGTGGCAAAAGACTAATTGTTTATTAGCATATAGGTCACGTGCATACTTCATAGGAATTTTAGGTATACTCCATGTAGTAAGCAATACTCTCCAATACCCAACATGTTTAGCTGAGTGCGGGTCATTTTCACTATCGCTGTGTGCATGGTGCATTCTGTGACTAGCAATCCACCCAATCGGTGTACGAATACACGCTATCATTAGCATTGCCAATCCAATAGTTTCAAACCATACAGGTACTTTAAATTGTTTATGGCAGTAGTGTCTATGGAGCAATATACTTGCGCCCCAATGACTAATCACTTGACTCCATATAATGCCTATAATTATTGCAATTAATATTTCCATATACACCTCTTACTCTTGTATAGTATTTAACGTATTTTAGTGCTTTTAAGATAGAAAAAGGCACATAGCGTGCCTTTTGTTAAGTTGTGTTAGGTTTAATTAAGCTATATTAGTTTAAGTTTACCCAGGCACTGTTAGCATAACCTTGAAACTTATGCGTTGCTGTAAGATAAATTATCTGGCCGTTTGCTGGCGATGCGTGTGCAGTATCTCGTGCTGACGTAGTTGCGTACACCCCAGGCATTATAAAACCACTTGCTTTAATGTTACCACGTATGTCTAGTTTTTCAGCTGGAGTATAAGTACCAATACCTAATCTACCTGTTTCGGTATAAGTTAAGAAATTTTCCTCAGCTACAAAACTACCATCACTGTTGGAAATCATGTATATTGCTTCTTCACCACCTAAGATTAAACCAGTGACACCACTGCCGGCTTGATCGTTATGTCCAAATGTTATTTTACTTGAATATCCTGTTCCAGCCAAAGTACCAGCACTCTTGTTAGTGACAAGCGCCAATGTTGTAGTATTGTTATTACCTTCAATTTGGTACGAAAATGTGCCTGTACCAGATTTCTTTACTACCACGTCTCCGCTTGGTTTAAATGATTCAGCACGTATAGAACCATCTAACCCGTCTACAAGAATCGAACTGTCATCGCCGAACACACTTCCAGTTAAGTCACCGTCAACTAAACCAGCAGTAAGTGTTCCGGTAACACTAACTGACCCTACTAGAGTGCCTACTTCAAGTGTATTAAGATATCCGTTACGAAATTTAGAAGTAGAAGATCCAATATCTCTAGCATTGTTACTGCTTGGCCTTATATGTCCGGACGTAATAATATCACCAACTACTAATTTTTGTGTTGC
>Ga0308009_10001958_pt1 | contig 11150 bp, 10 predicted proteins | sample Neamet127_FD_203134 | JGI IMG/M metagenome (GOLD analysis project Ga0308009, IMG submission 203134) | Marine microbial communities from water near the shore, Antarctic Ocean - #127 | ecosystem: Environmental > Aquatic > Marine > Unclassified | place: Southern Ocean | collected 2014-07-24
GTATGGCCGCAATTTAGCCTTATGGTTAGTTTTAATCGCTGCCGTGTTGCACGCATCTTTTGGGGCATTGCAAAAAGGTCGACATGACCCTTGGTTATCCAGAGGTTCAATAGATATAAATTACTTTATGATTATGTTGCCAGTAGCGCTTTTTGTGGTTCCATGGCCAGAACCAAAAATGTGGCCTATTTTTTTCTGTGCTTGGTTAATACATACGATCTACAAATGGTTTCAGGCTGAAGCTTATTCTAGGGGCGCTTATACGGTCGTTTACCCTATTGTTAGAGGTACAAGTCCAATCCTTACAATATTTATAGCTGGAATTTTGTTTGGTGAAAAATTCTCAATTATTCAATGGGTAGGGGTTTTAACAATGTGTATTGGGATATTTGGTATTGCTTTGTATAATTTATTTAAAACTTCTGTTGACAGAGATATTTTAAAAATGGCGATTATATTGGCGATTTTAACAGGGGTAGGGGCTGCAGCATATACTGCTTTTGATGCTTATGGGATACGACAAACAGTGGATCCTTTTACTTTTATCGCCTGGTTGTTTGTTTTTGATGGAGTTGTTTTTCCAATTATTGCAATTTGGCGACTTAGAAATATGACAAATATTCCTACTTTGGGACCTTTATATTTAAGAGGATTATGTGGTGGAATAATTGCTATATTAAGTTTTGGCGCAATTATGATGGCAACTCGTTTGGATAAGGTTGGTGAGGCTGCAGTATTAAGAGAAACTTCAACAATATTTGCTGCAATTATCGGGTATATCTTTTTAAAAGAAACAGTTGGAATAGTTAGGTTTTTAATGATAGCTTTAATCGCTATTGGTGCAGTTACTGTTGAATTGGGAAGTTAGAGGAAAATATATTGATGGAAAAGAATAAGATACATCCTTTGCTAAAAATGGCTTTAGAATTAGGACCAATAATTATATTTTTTATTGGTTATGGTAAAATTAAAGACCAAGTATTTGTAATATCTGGAAGGGAATATGAAGGTTTTATTGTAGCTACAGCTTTATTTATTCCTTTGATATTGACTACCACAGCAATACTTTGGGCTTTGACTGGAAAATTATCAAAAATGCAATTAATGACTGCTTTACTCGTAGTCATCTTTGGTGGACTTGGTATTTGGTTTAATGATGAGAGGTTTTTTAAAATGAAACCAACCATCTTATATTTGGCATTTTCAATTATTTTATTTGTGGGTCTTTTGCGAGGTAAAAGCTTTTTGGCAGTAATTATGGCTGAAGTGATGCCTTTAAAGCAAGAAGGTTGGATGATTTTGACACGTAGGTTAGCGTTATTTTTCTTTATTTTAGCTGTATCGAATGAATTAGTTTGGCGCCTTATGAGTACAGATTCTTGGGTCAGTTTTAAAACTTTTGTTTTACCTTTAGTCTTGTTTGCTTTTTTTATCTCTCAAAGTTCTATGCTAAGTCGATATAGCATCGATAAACCAGATAATTAAAACTAAGATTTAAACCACAGTAGATATTTATTTTTCAGGTATCAAACCTTTTGGTGCAAATCGTAGAGTTAACAACAATATTGCACCCATTGTTATAAGCCTCATGTGTGCAGCTGATTTAAGTAAGTGTTCTTTTAATGGCATGTCATCAGGTAACCCACTAGTTAGAACTGATAAAAACCAATGTCCCATTGGCTCAACTTCAATCCAGAAGAACCATAATAGAAAACCACCTAAGACTGCTCCCCAGTTATTTCCAGAACCACCAACTATCACCATTACCCATATCAAAAATGTAAACCTTAGTGGTTGATAGGATTGTGGTGTTAATAATCCATCTAATGAGGTCATCATAGCTCCGGCTATACCGCAAACGGCAGAACCCAAAATAAATACTTGTAGATGGCGTTTTGTTACGTCTTTACCCATTGCTTCGGCTGCTTCTTCGTTATCACGAATTGCACGCATCATTCTTCCCCAAGGAGAATTCAGTGCTTTTTCTGACAACCACATTATAATTGCCAATACAATTATAAAAAGAATGCCGTAAGAAAACTTAACGTACAGAGATGAAGCTTGAACAACCTCCATGCCTATCCAGTTTACATTATTAATGAATGTCTCACTTTTCTGTAGATCCACCTCGTATGCAGTTGGTCGTGGTATTCCAATTACATTTTTGACGCCGCGAGTTAACCAATCTTCATTTTTTATTACTGCTATTATTATTTCAGCGATTCCTAATGTGGCAATTGCTAAGTAATCGGCTCTTAAACCAAGCGCAACCTTTCCAATGACCCATGCAGCACCTGCTGCAAATAACCCTCCAACTAGCCACGAGAAAATAACTGGAAGTCCCAAACCACCTAAATAGCCTTCTCCAGCAGGATTGATTTTTTCTATGATAGCAGTCGCTGGGTCCAGTATTCCTCTAAATAGAAAGAAGCCACCAACTAGCACTATGATCATTAATAAATTTCGAGTTAAACCAGAAGCTAGTCTTTTCCATATTTGACTAGCCACAATTATTGTAATTGCTGCAGTTAATAATGCTGTAAGTATTCCAGGTCCACCCGTCCTCCAAGCTTCTTCAACTGGTGGCATTGATGTTACTACTGCAGCTACACCGCCGAGAGCGACGAAACCTACAGTTCCAATTGAAAATAGGCCGGCATAGCCCCACTGTATGTTCACTCCAAGTGCCATAATGGCTGATAATAAACATAGATTTAGGAGACCAAAGGCAACGTTCCAACTTTGATAAAATCCTACTATTATCAAGAATATGAAAACCATAGAGAAAAGCGAAATGTTGCGGTAATTCATGTTGATTGTCCCTTAAATAAACCTGTTGGACGGAATAGTAAGACTAAGACCAATATAGAAAATGATACCGCAAATTTATAATCTGTTGACAAAAGTTGGACTAAGGTTGTGGGAGCAAACTCACTAGGTAGTAAGTAAGTGAATACTTTTTTGTAAGCGTAAGTTATTGAAATTTCGGAAAAGGCAATAACAAAGCCACCAACAATTGCTCCAACAGGATTTCCTAGGCCTCCGACAACTGCTGCTGCAAACATTGGCAAAAGAAGTTGAAAATAAGTAAAAGGTTTAAACGTTTTATCTAAGCCGTATAAGGTGCCCGCTACAGTCGCAAGAATTGCGACAATGATCCAAGTAATGGCCACCACACGTTCTGGATTAATTCCTGATAACAAAGCTAAATCTTCATTATCAGAGAAAGCCCGCATTGATTTTCCTGTCCTGGTTTTGTTTAAGAACCAAAATAGGACTACTACAATAATAATGGCTGTCACCAAAGTAATACTCTGAGTTACCTTAATTGCGAGCCCTTCTTTTAGGCCAGTCATTTCTTTGAATTCACGTGCCTTAATTATGAATCTAGCACCATCCGCAAACCTTTGATCCCCAGGGCCTATTATAAATCTAATTAAACCGTTCATAATAAAGGTCACGCCTAATGAAGCCATTACCAGTACGACTGGTGATGATTTAGTCTTTCGGTAAAATTTATAAACAAATTTATCGGTTAACAGTACCATTGCAGTGCAACCTAGAATACCAAAAGGTAACGCCAATAAGGCAGTTGGCAGCGGATGAATTGACAAGCCGATTGCTTTAAACCACCAAGTTACTAAAATTACGAGCATTGTTCCAAACGCCATGGTTTCTCCATGAGCGAAGTTAGAGAACCTAAGAACTCCAACAACAAGTGTAATTCCTAGTGCGCCAATCGCTATTTGACTGCCATATGCAATTGCGGGCACAATTATGAAATTAGCTAATACTATTAAGGCATGAAGTGCATCCATTAAGTTACTCTCTTAACTTTTCTAAAATTCATATTGATAGAACAAAAAATTATCATAATATTATCCCCCCAAAAAGCTTTTTCTAACTTCAGGGTTAGCGAGAAGATTAGCACCAGTATCAGTAAAACGATTTTCACCCTGGACAAGAACATAACCCTTGTCTGCTATTGCTAACGCTTGTCTAGCATTTTGCTCAACCATTAAAATTGAAATCCCAGATCGTGCAACGTCTATAATTCGATCAAAAAGTTCATCCATAACAATAGGTGATACTCCGGCAGTCGGTTCATCAAGCATTAATACCTTTGGTTGGGTCATTAGCGCTCGCCCAACTGCCACCTGCTGTCGTTGTCCACCTGAGAGTTCGCCAGCTGCTTGTTTTCTTTTTTCCTTTAGAATTGGAAAAAGGTCAAAAACTTGCGTCATAGTTTCAGAGATATCATCTGTGCGTAAAAAGGCACCCATTTCTAAGTTTTCTTCAACTGACAAAGATGTAAATATATTTTGATTTTGTGGTACAAAAGCCATTCCTTTTGCTACCCTATTTTGAGGTGAAAGGTTTGTAATATCTTCACCATCAATACTTACTTTTCCTGTGCGCATATTCAACATGCCAAAAATTGCTTTCATCGCAGTTGATTTACCGGCTCCATTAGGACCAACAATTACAGCGATTTCTCCCTTATTTACAGCGACAGTGCAATTATTAAGAATATCGGCCCCATTGCCATACCCTCCAGTCATTGAATCACCTATCAAGAATGGATTTTCACTCATTTGAAATCCCTTTCTTTTTTTATCCAGTTAAATAATTCTAAAGTATCAAGCATTTAGGTAACACCTGCTGTTACTTTGTTTTTCAAACCAGTTCCAAGATAAGCTTCAATTACATGTTCATTGTCTTTAATCTCTTGAATTGTGCCTTCGGCTAATACTTTCCCCTCCGCCATACAAATGACGGGATCACATAATTTAGAAATAAAATCCATGTCATGTTCGATTACGCAAAAGGTATATCCACGTTCTTTATTTAAGCGAATAATCGCATCAGCTATGGTTTTAAGAAGTGTTCTGTTAACACCGGCTCCAACTTCATCTAAAAATACGACTTTTGCATCAACCATCATGGTGCGGCCAAGTTCTAATAATTTTTTTTGCCCACCTGATAAGTTACCTGCGCGTTCGTTTGCTAAGTGATCGATAGTTAAAAATTCCAAAACTTCGTTTGCTTTTTGGATTATTACTTCTTCTTCTTCGGCGACTTTATTTCTTAAAAACCATGTTTTCCAAAGAACCTCGCCTGACTGTGAGCCAGGAACCATTAATAAATTTTCTCTAACTGTCATTGATGCGAATTCGTGAGGAATTTGAAAGGTCCTTAGAAGCCCTTTCGCAAATAATTCGTGAGGAGGAAGTCCAGTTATATCTGTGCCCTCCATTGTAACTTTACCTGAGCTTGGTTTCAATACACCTGCTATAACGTTGAAAAGAGTTGTTTTGCCTGCTCCATTGGGACCAATTAGTCCAGTTATCGAGCCTTTTTTTATTTCTAAAGACGCACCGTCTACGGCGCAAAAGCCACCAAAATATTTTTGAATATTTTCTACTTTAATCATTTTGGTGTGTCCTAATATTCAAGCAGCCCAAGTATATTAACCTGGGCTGCTTTTTATTCATATTTCAGATTGAGTTAACGATAACTTACCGTTGTAATCTTACCATCTTTGATTTCTATTTGACGATAAGCACCAGCAGATTCACCTGGTCCGATCAGCTCAACTGCAGATCCACCTACGTAATCAACTTCACCACCATCAGCAAGTATCTTAAGACCTTTTGCTAGTTCACCAGGGAAGATTTTAACACCAGGTGCGTTTGCAACATCCATAATTTTGGATTTGTAATCAGCAGATGAAGAAGAACCAGCTGCTTGCATAGCTAACATTATTAGCGCTGCTGCATCATAAGATTCTGGAGCGAATGGTGAAGTACCGTCAAAACCATTTGCTTCGCCCATTGCTGCCACATTGGCTGCGCCTGGGCTATCTGTGCCTGGGTGTTGGCCAGAAGATCCATTAACTTCGCTACCAAAGTTTTCTTCTAGATTAACACTAATCATACCATCTGGAAAATGGAATAAATCGAATGCTCCAGTATCTAAAGCAGCTCTCATAATTCCGTTACCACCTTGGTCAATATAACCTGCTACAACTAACATATCGCCACCAGCAGATGCTAAAGATCCAACTTCAGCAGAATAATCCGCTTTGCCGTCTTCGTGCGCTAGGTTGATTGTTACAGTACCGCCAGCAGCTACGAAAGCTGATTCAAATGCGTCTGCAAGACCTTTACCATAGTCACTGTTTGTATAAGTAACAGCCACTGCGTTTATTCCACGCTCCATTATAATTTCAGTCATAACTTGACCTTGACGAGCGTCTGATGGAGATGTTCGGAAGAACAATCCATCATCTTCAGCTGTTGATAGAGCAGGTGATGTAGCTGATGGTGAAACCATTACTATACCATTTGGTCTGGCAACGTTTTGAAGCATCGCTCCAGTTACACCAGAACAGTCTCCACCCACAATACCACTTACTTTGTCAGATGTTACTAATCTCTCAGTAACAGCAACAGCAGCGGCACTATCGATACATGTTGAGTCACCTCTGATACCAGTTACAGATGATCCGCCTAAAAGAGCGCCACTGTCTGTGACTTCTTTCATTGCCAATTCTGCAGCTTGTGCCATTGGTTGTGTTAATGATTCAATTGGTCCCGTAAAACCAAATACTATACCTAATTTAATGTCTTCAGCCAACGCAGCGCCAGCAATAAGAGCTGATACCGTTGTAGCTATAAGCAGCTTTTTCATGTTTTTCTCCCTACATGGATAATTCAGAACCTTATTCTTATTGATTTTTTTACAAAAAGAAAAGTCTCAATTGTTTAAATAATTCGTTTTATTGATGATTTGCAGAATTTTTTGTGGATTTTATTGTGTAAGAAATGATAAATTCATTTGTGAATATCTAAAAACACTCCAGGTTAGGATGCTTTAATTAAAATATCCTTACCACCCTGGGCTCCACGTTCGCGATAAGGAGTTGTGTTGTAGTGAGATCTATAACATTTCGAAAAATGTGAAGGTGAAGCAAAACCACAAGCTAGTGCCACATTTATTACTGACATTTCAGTTTGCATTAATAGATTTCGAGCTTTTTGTAACCTAAGTTCCATGTAATATCTTTTAGGTGATCTATTTAGGTATCGTCTAAATAATCTTTCTAATTGACGTGTTGACATGCCTACTTCTCTTGCCAAAATAGATGGTGAAATAGGTTCTTCAATATTTTTTTCCATCATTTGAATAACTAGTGAAAGCTTGGGGTGTCGAACTCCAATTCTGGTTGGAATTGATAGACGCTGTCCATCTCTTTCAGTTCTTATTGCGTTATAAATTAATTGATCAGCCACTGTATTTGCTAAATCTTGTCCCAAATCATCGGAAACAATTCTTAAGATTAGGTCTATTGACGCTATTCCTCCAGCCGCCGAGCTTCTATTGCCATCGACCACAAATACCGATTTCGAGAGTGCTACTTCATCAAACTCTTCTTCAAAGCTATCATAGTTCTCCCAGTGAATTGTCGCTGTCTTACCATTCAAAAGACCTGCCTTAGCCATAACATAGCTTGCAGTGCATAAGGCTCCAATATGCACCCCTCGTCTAGCTTCTCGTCTTAACCAATTTAAAATAGGTTTAGAAGTGTGTTCTTTAACGTTAATTCCACCACAGATAATAATCGTATCATTTCGATTAATCTCCTCTAATCCCATATCAACTTGGAAGTGCGTGCCAGCTGAGCATTCGGCGGTTTTCCCAGTTTCACTAGCACTTTTCCACTCATAATACTCACTGCTATGATAGCGATTAGCCAATCTTAAAGGTTCTACAGCACAAGCAAATGATATTAATGAAAAATTATCCAATAAAAGAAAAATAAACCGTTTTTTTTGCGTGAAATTTTGCTCTACCATTACAAACTACCTTTGCAAGAAACGAATTACTTAAGAATCGTTTAAATTTGTATGCTCAAGTAAAGCAGAAACAGGTTTATAAATCCTATTCAAGAGGTTAAGTTAAGGTTTGTAACCAAATTTTTGAAATTTGAAGTTTATTTTTGTTGGAATTGGAGTCAGAATGAATATTTGGAAAAAATCTGATTGGCGTGAAAAACCGAGAGTACAGATGCCTAATTATCAAAACACTAAAGTTTTGCATGATGTAGAGGCACAGCTTTCCAAATACCCTCCATTAGTTTTTGCGGGTGAAGCGCGAAGCTTAAAGCGGCAATTAGGTGATGTTGCAAACGGTAAAGGTTTTTTGCTGCAAGGTGGTGATTGTGCAGAAAGTTTTGAGGAATTTAGCGCAGATAATATAAGAGATACTTTTCGTGTTATGTTGCAAATGGCAGTTGTCCTTACTTATGGGGCAAAGTGCCCTGTAATAAAAGTTGGCCGGATGGCAGGGCAATTTGCTAAACCTAGATCCTCAGATACTGAAATAATTAACGGATTAGAGCTACCCAGCTATCGTGGTGATATTATAAATGATATTGCTTTCAATTCCGAAGCTAGAAAGCCAAATCCCAAAAGAATGTTGCAAGCTTATGCGCAATCTGCAGCGTCCTTGAATCTTTTAAGAGCATTCAGCCAAGGTGGTTATGCCGATATACATCATGTTCACAGTTGGACGCTTGGTTTTTTAGATGGAGCTGGTGCAGAGAAATATGAAACAGTAGCAAATCGTATCTCAGATGCACTTGATTTTATGACTGCTGCGGGGGTCACAAGCAAAAACTCTCATACTTTAGGAGCGGTTGACTTTTATACTAGTCATGAAGCTTTGTTATTGGAGTATGAAGAGGCATTATGTCGAATAGATAGTACTACCGGCTTACCTATCGCTGGTTCAGGGCACCTTATATGGATAGGAGACCGGACACGAAAACTTGATGGCGCACATGTGGAGTTTTGCAAAGGTGTTCAAAATCCAATCGGACTAAAGTGCGGCCCTTCAATTAGTAAGGATGACCTTCTGAAATTAATTGAAGCACTAAATCCAGAAAATGAACCTGGAAGATTAACGTTAATAGCTAGATTTGGTGCTGGATTGGTTGGAGAGCATTTACCTAACCTCATTAATGCAGTTGAAAAAGAGGGTTTTAAGGTGGTTTGGTCTTGTGATCCGATGCATGGAAATACGATCAAATCCTCAACAGGATACAAAACTAGACCATTCGAAAGTGTACTAAGAGAAGTACGAGAGTTTTTTGGTATTCATAATGCGGAAGGCAGTCACCCTGGTGGAGTTCATTTTGAAATGACAGGTAAGGATGTGACGGAATGTACTGGCGGCTTAAGAGCAGTTTCAGATGAAGATTTGTCAGATAGATATCATACAGCTTGCGACCCGAGATTAAATGCTAGCCAAGCTTTGGAACTTGCATTTCTGGTAGCTGAAGAAATTTCTCAAAATAACAAAGTCTCACAAAAATTAGATAATAATTAACGTTTTAAAAAATTTCATAACTTTAACAAAAAACAATGGTAAAAATATAAAATGGTTAATTCCATGACAGGCTTTGCATCTTTAGAATGGATTTCTGAAAATGTTAATTTCTCTTTAGAGCTGAAAAGTGTTAATGGCCGAGGTCTAGATATTCGTTCGCGCTTTCCTGAAGGATTTGAAACTTTGGAAGCCCAATTTAAGTTGAATCTTGCTGAGGCTTTAAACCGGGGCAATATTTCTTTAAATTTGCGGAAAGATGTAAAGAGAACCAGTGAAAGTCTTCGATTGAATGAAGTTTTTTTAAAGTCGGTATTAAATTCTCAAGAAATTATTCAAAAGGAAGCAGAGAATAAGGGTATTCCACTTGTTGCATCTAAAGCATCTGACTATTTAAAGATAAAGGGGGTGTTAGAATATGGTGATTTTGAAGAATTAGTTTTTGAAAATGTAAAAGAACCACTAATATTAAACTTTAATAAAGTTTTGGAAGATTTTTTGCAATCTCGAGCCATAGAGGGTTTAGAATTAAAAAATATATTATTAAGAAATATAAACATTATTTCAGATTTGTTGGAAAAAACAGATAAAGTTTTGATAAAACGACAAGCTAACCTTGGTGCTCGATTTAAAAATAATCTAAGAAAAATAATTGAAAATGTTGATCAAATTGATAAAGATCGCGTGGCTCAAGAACTTGCACTGTTGACAGTAAAATCTGATGTTTCTGAAGAGGTTGATCGGTTGCATAGCCACGTCAAGAGCGCAAAAACATTAATTAACTCAGGTTTACCTTCTGGTCGAAAGTTAGATTTTTTGCTTCAAGAATTTAATCGTGAAACAAACACTTTATGTTCCAAAGCAAATGATACTGGATTGACTGAAATAGGTTTGGAGCTAAAAGTGGTGATAGATCAATTGCGAGAGCAAGTTCAAAATGTGGAGTAAGTTATGAAGAATGATAGGCGTGGTATTTTAATAATCCTATCATCCCCCTCGGGTGCTGGAAAATCCTCTCTAGCTAAAGAATTAATGGAGTGGGATGAGGATATAGTTTTTTCAGTTTCATCCACTACAAGAGATTCAAGACCTGGTGAGAAGAATGGTCGGGAATATAATTTTGCCACAGTAGATGAATTTAAGGTTTTAGTAGATTCTGATATGATGTTGGAGCATGCAGAAGTCTTTGGGCATATGTATGGGTCACCTGTGCAGCCGGTTGAAAAAGCATTAAAAAATGGTAGCGATGTTTTATTTGATATTGATTGGCAAGGAGGCCAGCAGATCAGCAATTCAAGTTTGCAGGACGATGTGATTAGTTTCTTTATTTTACCACCATCTATTGATGAATTAGAGAGCCGTTTACTTAACCGGGCCCAAGATAGTGTGGAGGTTGTGAGTGATCGTATGCGAAAGTCAAAATCTGAAATTAGCCACTGGGGTGAGTATGACTATGTTCTTATAAATGAGGATTTAGATGAAACTGGAAACGCTATAAAGACTATTTTGGCTGCTGAGCGCATGAGACGAACACGACAACCAAAACTTGTTGAACATGTTCGAAATTTGCAAAACGAATATAATGAAATTGAAGGAAAAACCTAATGACTTTGTACGCAATTGATGGGATGCAACCTGTTCTACCCAAAGATAATAGTTTTTGGATCGCTGATGATGCGAATGTTATTGGAAATGTTGTTTTACAGGAAGGCGTATCAATTTGGTTCGGTGCCACAATAAGAGGCGATAATGAAGTCATA
>Ga0308009_10001962_pt1 | contig 11132 bp, 10 predicted proteins | sample Neamet127_FD_203134 | JGI IMG/M metagenome (GOLD analysis project Ga0308009, IMG submission 203134) | Marine microbial communities from water near the shore, Antarctic Ocean - #127 | ecosystem: Environmental > Aquatic > Marine > Unclassified | place: Southern Ocean | collected 2014-07-24
GAAGCCGAATATTTCCAGGAAACGCTAGCCGCAAGCACAAAAGGTTTTATCGAACACTATGCGGATCGGCTCACAGAGCCAGAAGTACATATATTGCGGGCGTTTGCGCCGAAGTGCGGGTCCTGGCTTTTAGATCGACGTGAACGTTTTACTTTGGTGCACGGCGACTATCGGCTTGATAACTTGTTATTTGCTAATACAAATGGCGAAGTATCAGTTTCCACCGTCGATTGGCAAACTCTGGAAGTGGGTAACCCCGGTCGCGATCTGGCTTATTTTCTCGGCAATAGCCTGCTGCCTGACCAGCGCCGCGCCCATGAACAGGCACTAGTGCGCGCCTATCATGACGCGCTGCTGTCCCACGACATTGAAGACTATTCATTTGAGGCGTGCATGGATGACTATCGGTTTGGCCAGTTCCAGGGTCCGTTGATTACAATACTGGCCGCTCATGGTCTGGCTCATACCGAACGAGGCGATGACATGTTTATCGCAATGTGTTCGAGAGCTTGTGAAGCTATCCGGGATCTTGGCAGTCTTGATTTGCTCTAGAAAAAAACTGCCAGTCCGCTAAACATCAAATCGCCAGAAACTGCCATCACGGACAATGTGACCCGCTGTAGGTGAGGCGAAGTGGGTACCCAAGACCAGCGTTTCGTTACCGTACTCGTGCATAAAGGCAAGGCGTGTCTGCTCGGCTAATGCACCATCCACATCAGCGATATCTTTCCAACTCGGCAGCGCGAATTGCAGCGGGTGATGAAATAAATCGCCAGTGATAATCGCACGTTCTCCACGAGATTGGATAAGCACGCTGACATGCCCGGGTGTATGGCCGGGTGTGGGCACCAGGCGAACTTCATCGGTGAGTTGATGATCGGTTTCTACAAAGTGCACCAGGTCTGACTCGACAATCGGCAATATCGAATCCTGTTTGGCTTGTTTGCCGAACGGGTCATCCTCGTGCTCCCAGAAAGCCCATTCTTCCCGCCCAATAAGGTAGCGTGCGTTGGGGAACGTAGGCACCCAACGATCATTTTCAAGAACGGTGTTCCAGCCTACATGGTCTACATGTAGATGCGTGCACAGCACCATATCAACGGCTTCTCTAGCGGCACCCTTTTCGGTTAGCTTGTCGATGAAATTCGAGGTCCGCATATTCCAGTTTGGCGCATCACGCTCTTTGTCGTCACCAATACAGGTATCGACCACGATGGTGGCATCGCCAGATTTAATTACGAACGTATGCACCGATACCGTCAAGCTATCGGCTGCCGGGTTTAGAAAGTGTGGCATTAACCAGTTCTGTAGCGGTAATAACTGTTCAGGCGTCGCCTGAGGAAACAAAAATGTGGTGGGCATATCCATCAGCAAGTCCACCACACGGTGAATCTGCACATCTCCAACCATCCATGACTCCATTCGACACTCTCCAATTTGATTGAAATCTGCTCTTAACCATGATACTAATTAACTATCGATTTGTAGTCCAATGAATGTCATAAATACTCGGAGAAAAGTCATGACCTATAACACCGCTGACCTCATCATTCGAAACGGAATAGTCCACGATGGCACGGGCGCCGAAGGGCAACGGGCTGATGTCGCCGTGGCTGGCGACCGTATTGTTGCGGTAGGCGAGAAACTGGATCTGTCTGCTACTCGTGAGATCGACGCCGAGGGTAAGTTAGTGACGCCAGGCTTTGTCGATATTCATACCCACCTTGATGCTCAACTCGCTTGGGATCCGCTACCAACGTCGTCTTGTTGGCACGGCATAACATCCGCGGTGATTGGTAATTGCGGTGTAACGTTCGCGCCCGTAGGACCTGGACAGAAAGAGTTTCTGGCAGAAATGATGGAATCTGTTGAGGATATTCCTCGAGAGGCGATTCTCAATGGCCTGCCCTGGGACTGGACGTCGTATGGCGACTACATGGGTTGGTTGGACAAAACAGACAAAGGAATTAACGTCGGCGGCTTGGTTGGCCACTGTGCGCTGCGTGTCGCCGCCATGGGCGACCGTTGTATGACGGAAGGTTCTGGCACCGCAGAAGATATTGCCCGCATGGCAGAGCTCGCAACCGAAGCCATGCAGGCAGGTGCGTTGGGTATTTCTACCAGTCGCACACTCGGTCATAAAGTCCCCGACGGTCGCCCTGTGCCTGGCACTTTTGCAGAAGCAGATGAGTTGCTGGCGTTTGGTGATGTGCTCAATAAAGCAGGCTATGGTCTTTTCGAAGGGGCCATGCGGCTGGGTGAGCGAGATGACGATGAGTTAACTCAGACCAGAGCCGAGGTTGCCCTCATGGGGGATATCAGCCGCCGCTCCGGCCGACCCGTAAGTTACGGTCTGGTGCAGTCAGATCGTCGTCCGGATCTCTTCTCACGAGTCATCGATTTTAACCGCGAGGAGAATGATAACGGCGCGCACATACGTCCGCAGACTACTGCGCGAGGTATCGGCATGATCTATAACATTTTTAACCGGACCCCCTGGGATCGAACTGAGTCCTGGCGAGCCCTGCGCAAATTAGATCGAGCAGCCAAGTTGGCCGCGCTGCGCGATGGTTCACATCGGGCGCGCTTGATTGCCGATGGAGAGAATGCCGAACGGATTCCGAACGCTAATAAAATGTTTGTGCTTCCCTTAGGTGAGGCACGCTACGATTGTAAGGCCGAGGATTCTCTGGCTGCGCATGCGACAAAGCGCAATGTCTCACCGGTCGAAGCCTTTATCGAACTGGTACTAGAGCGCGAAGGTGCCCTCAATCTCAATTACCCGATACTCAACCATCAACTCAGTGCGGTGGAAGAGATGCTCGATAATGAACTGGTTACTCTGGGGCTGGCCGATGCCGGTGCTCACGTGGGCCAGATCATGGACACCAGCCAGCCAACATTTTTGCTCACCTACTGGGTGCGAGAGCGACAGAAGTGGTCGCTACCTGAAGCAATTAGACGCCTCACCTCAGATACCGCAGATCTATTCGGTTTTGCTGATCGCGGTCGAATAAAGGTGGGTGGCTATGCCGACCTCAATGTCATCGACTTCGAAGGTTTGTCTTTACCGCAACCAGAATATGTCAACGACCTGCCGGGTGGCGCGGGGCGTTACATTCAAGGCGCGAGTGGTTATGACTACACCATCGTCAATGGCAACGTTTTCATGGACCATGGAGAGCACGCTGGAGCGTTGGATGGACGTTTAGTGAGAGCTGGGCAGTAGGATCTTAAGCGCTTAGTTATCAAGCTCTTAGTTATCGAGAGCTGCGCGAGCGATGAGTTCGCGCATGCTTTCTGAGGTGCCGCCGGGACCACCATAAGCTTCCCGGACATCAATGCACAGAAATCCAGCGTCGCCAAGTTTGTTCCAAATCTGGCGGGGTATGATTTCGTCACGTTTCCACTGTGCGTAGAAAGGGGCTATTTCGGTCTTGCAGAAACGCTCGACCATGTCCTGAAGGAGGTGCGCCTCTTCAGTATTCAACTATTTAGTCCCCATCAGTTCATCCATGAGCGGGTCTATTTCAGCGAAAAGAGCATCGAGGTTAGGACCACGACGTAGCGAGTGCCCGCCGTCCACGCCGAGCAATTGTCCGGTAATCCAAGACGCTTCCGGTCCAGCAAGAAAACGTACTGCAGCTGCTACGTCCTGAGGTGTACCGAGCCGTCCGAGGGGCATTTGCGCGAGGTAGTCATCTCTGACCTCTTCTGTTTGCTCTAAACCGGCTGCCATTTCAGTTGGCACCAAACCCGGACGTACGCCATTCACGCGGATGCCATAGCGTCCTAGTTCATCGGCGCTGTTGCGCACCAGCATTTCGACGCCAGCTTTGGCAACTGCATATTGGCCCAAATTACGGTGTGTCAGATGACCGGCAATGGATGACACAGCCACAATGGCACCGCCGTTGCCACGACCCATGATGGGTGCCGCGTGTTTGATGGTCGACAATGTGCTGGTTAGCGTGAGTGCCAGTGTTGCGTTCCACGCTTCGAGGTCGGTCATTACTAAAGGTCCTGCGTCGCCACCACCACCGGCATTGGCCACGGCAATGTCGAGGCGCCCCAGTGGTTGTGCTGCGGCCTCTACCGCCACTTTGACCTGATCGTCGTCAGTCACATCGCACACGATATAGCGTGAATCGTTGCCAATCTCTTTCACAGCCGTGGCAAGTACAGCCTCGCGGCGTGCGCAGATCGTAACCAGGCAGCCATCCTCGGCCAGACGTTTGGCGATGCCAAGACCAAGGCCAGTTCCTCCTGCGGTGACTAATGCTGCGGTTCCTTTAAGACTCTTCGTCACTGTGCCTTCTCCTGTGAGTTTTCTGCTGAGCTCTCTGCTAAGCAGGGAGGGTCATTTTCTATTTACATCGAACTGTGCGATAACTATGATACTAGTTCTTGCGAGTGAGGCTGTAAAGGTTATGGGGAGAGGTTCAGTGTCCGATCTCGACGAATTTCGTCTAGAGGTCCGTTCTTGGTTGGAAGACAACTGCCCGGCGTCCATGCGTACCGACATGCCGGCGGACGAGATCGTCTGGGGTGGGACCAAGCAACATTGGTTCCATCCAGAAGCCAAACAATGGATGGAGGTTATGGCGAAACGCGGTTGGACAGTACCGCATTGGCCAAAGAAGTACGGTGGTGGGGGGCTCGACTCGAAGCAGCATAAGATCCTCCTCGACGAGATGGATCGGATCAACGCAAGGGTTCCACTGCAGAGTTTTGGCATGTGGATGCTTGGACCAGCGCTACTTGAATTTGGAAGCGAAGAACAGAAAAAACACTATTTGCCTCAGATTGCCCGAGGTGAAATACGCTGGTGTCAGGGTTATTCCGAGCCTGGCAGCGGGTCGGATCTTGCCGGGCTTCAAACCAAAGCAGAAGACAAGGGCGATCACTATCTGGTTAACGGCGCCAAAATATGGACCTCCTACGCGGATCAATCGGACTGGATCTTCTGTCTGGTCAGAACAGATGCTGATGCACCCAAACAACAAGGCATCAGCTTTCTATTGTTTGACATGGCCAGTGAAGGGGTTTCCGCTTCGCCCATCCAATTGATCAGCGGGGCGTCCATTTTCTGCCAGACGTTTTTCGACAACGTTAAAGTACCAAAGCATCAACTTGTCGGAGAAACCAATCAGGGCTGGACGATCGCCAAACGTCTGCTTCAGCACGAACGGAATATGGTTTCTGTTATCACTGGCAACTCGGCACTGGCCCGTGCCAGCACGCCTAAGCTGGATGTGCTGGCCAAGCAGTATTTAGGCAATGGCGACGGGCGTATTAGCGACGAAGTTATTCGGGACCGTGTGTGCCGTCATCAGATGGATAACAAGGCTTTCAAGTTGACGATGAAGCGTAGTAGCAGTGAGGCGAAAGCGGGAAAAGCAGACGGCAATGCAGCCTCGTTCATAAAGTATTACAACAGCGAGCAGAACAAGCGCAAGTATGAATGCATGCTTCAGGTTCTCGGGACGAATATGCTTGGTTGGGAAGGCGCTGGTTTCGATGAGCAAGAGCTCGATTGTACAAGGCAATGGTTGCGCTCCCGGGCTAACTCCATCGAAGGCGGTACGAGTGAGGTACAGCTGAACATTATCGCGAAAAGAATTTTAGGACTTCCAGACTAGGACAAGGTGAGAAAATGAAACTTGGATTGAGTATCGGATATTCCGGTGGCGAGATGAGGCTGCCGGTGGAGAAGGTTCAACTGGCGGAACGCCTCGGTTATGACAGCGTTTGGACAGCAGAGGCTTATGGCTCAGATGCGTTGACACCGCTCGCTTTCCTTGCCGCAAAAACTGAGCGCATCAAACTGGGTACGGGGGTCATTCAATTGGCCGGTCGAACACCGGCAAACGCGGCGATGACGGTGGCGACGATAGATGCGTTGGCCGGTGGTAATCGTGTGATCTGCGGTATTGGGGTGTCCGGTCCGCAGATCGTAGAAGGCTGGTACGGGCAACCCTGGGGTAAGCCGTACTATCGGCTTAAGGATTATGTCCTGATCATGAAGAAAATCCTGGCGCGAGAAGAGCCGGTGGTGCATGAAGGTAAGGAGATTTCTCTGCCGTTCACGGGTGATGGTGCCCTCGGCGTGGGTAAACCTCTCAAGTCCATACTTCATATGAATCCAGACATTCCCATCTGGCTTGGTACCGGCATGGAGTCCACCGTCAGGCTCACGGCTGAAATCGCAGATGGCTGGTTACCACTCGGGCTCGTACCCGAGACCTATAAAATATATGAACCCTGGATTGAACAAGGTTTAAAAAAGGCCGGTAAAGACCGCAGTCAATTTGATGCCCAAGGGGGTGGGGCAGTTGTGGTGACGGACGATGTCAAGTCAGCGCTGGATCGCCTGAAGCCAAATATTGCGCTGTACGTTGGCGGTATGGGGCACAAAACCAAAAATTTCCACAAAGAAATGATGATCCGCCGCGGCTTTGGTGATGCGGCTGAGCGCATTCAGGAATTGTTTCTTGCCAAGCAGAAGCGTGAAGCGATCGAGGCTGTACCTGACGAATTTGTGGACCAGGGTGCGCTGATAGGTGATAGGGCTCGTATCCAGAAACGTTTCAGAGACTGGGAAGACTGCGGCATTACTGGACTCACGATCAGTGGCAACGAAGAAGCGTTGCGCTTAATGGCAGACCTGGCAAGACTCAATGTCGACCCTGAAGTTTAGCAATTCAAAACGGAGATAAAAGAGATGAGCTCGTCAGATGACAAACCAGAACGGCACCGCATGGTGAAATGGTCACCGCCCTATCGACGAGAAAATGTCGAGATGCCCGAATTCGACCTCATTGAAATTGAGCGGGATGCTCCCATAGGTCGAATCGTTTTGAATTCGCCAGAAAAGCGTAACCCGCTGGGCTATGAACGCCTGATGCAGATTGAGATGGCTGCGAAGCTGCTGGAACTCGACGACTCTATTCGCGTGATCATCATCAAGGGTCAGGGGCCAAGTTTTTGTGCGGGCTACGACATGACCCCGATCAAGAAAGGGGAGCGGCAACGCAACTTCCCCCCGGGCGGTTACATCAATCCGAAGAGAGATCAGTTGTGGCAGTCCTACGACCTGGAACACGCCCGTGTGTACATGACTTTGTTTGACCTTCAGAAGCCGGTCATCGCGCAGATACAAGGCGCCTGTCTTGCTGGCGGTTCGGAACTGGCCGGTTTTTGTGACCTGCGAGTCGTTGCCGATGATGCGAAAATTGGCTGGCCTGTAGGGCGCAATTGGTCTCCGGGCAATTTGCAGTACATTCCGTGGCTGGTGGGCATGACCAAAGCCAAATACTACATGTTCACCAGCGAGCCTATGAGCGGGCTTGAGGCGGTGCAGTGTCAGTGGGCGTCTGAATCCGTACCGGAGGAAGAACTCGAAGCCCGAACAGAAGAGCTGGCTCAGATGATAGCGTTGACGCCTACCGATTTAATCATGATGACAAAACGCAGCATTAACCGGCAATTTGAGATAATGGGATTCAAAACGGGTATTGCCAGCAGTGTTGATCACTTAGCCATTGCCAGTTTCCGCGACCAGGGGCTGTATGCCGACAGGGGCGAAGATGGGGAGGGTGGTGATGAGTTCATGCGCAGGGCTGACAGGGACGGCCTTAAAGCCGCGCTCAAGTGGCGTGAAGAAACTTTCGGAAACAGTTATCGTGAATCTGATTCGGACGAATAGCTTGCAAAATACTTAGACGAGACAATTAGGAAAAACTTATGCCTTCAGTTGAAACCACCATGGCCAAGCGAACGCAGACACCAGGCGCACAAGATTGGGCGCGCAGTGCGCATCCAGATTCTTCTAACAAATATTTTATGGTGTCCTCGGATTGTCATGCCAACGAGCCGAAAGATTGGGTGAAATCCCGTATCGAACCTGAGTATCTAAAACGCTTGCCGCGGCTTGAAATGAAAGACGGCCAGGCTTTCATCATCACCGAGGGAAACCGTCCCTGGAAGATCAAGACCGACACCACGGATTGGGGCCCAGAGGACATAGAACGCAATAAGACTGGGCGCAATGTCGCTGAACGGATTGTAGATCAGGACCGTGATGGTATTGATCTCGAGGTTGTCTTTGGTAACAAGGGTATCCACGCGTTTGGCACCAACGATCCTGGGTTCTCCATGGCAATGTGCCAATGCTGGAACGATTGGGCGCACGAAGAGTTTGGGGTCCACCAGGATCGCATCTTACCTATGGCGCAAATCCCCACCCTGGATGTCGAAGCCGCTATGAAGGAAGTAGAGCGTGTGGCGAAATTGGGCTTCAGGGGTATCACCATTCCAGTAAAACCTGAATACGGTCCTACGGGTATGGATCAACGGAACTACAACCAACCAGAGTTCGAACCTTTGTGGGCGGCTATTGCGGATACCGGCCTGCCGCTGACCCTTCATGTGTCCACCGGTCGTGACCCGAGGGCGGCGTCGGGTCCGGGTGGTGCGATTGTAAATTACGCGGTGCATTGTTGTGCTGCGAGCCAAGAACCGGTCGCGAACCTTTGTGCATCCGGTGTGCTGGAACGACACCCGAATCTCAAGTTTGCCACCATCGAGGCGGGTATTGGCTGGGTGTCATGGTTACTAGAGGTAATGGACGAAGCGTTCTACAAGCATCGTATGTGGGTATCCCCCGACCTTAAGGAGCCGCCAAGTTTCTACTACCGACGCCAGGGCTTTGCCTCGTTTGGCGAGGATCGTTCGGGGCTCGACCTAGGTGTTGCCCATGACCTGATTGATAACTTCCTGTGGGCGAACGATTACCCACACCACGAAGGCACCTGGCCTCATTCTGCAGCTGCCATTGAACGGACCATGGGTGGATTGTCTGAAGTAAACCGCGCCAAGGTATTGGGTCTAAATGCGGCACGATTTTGGAATATTGAGGTACCAGCTAAATATCAAGCGCTTGGCGATGCAGTTTAATGTCGCTTAAAGGTGTGGCGGCCGCAGTTGGTCTGGGCGAACTCGCCCCTACGCGCTATACCGGTGAGGCCAGCATTCTCGATCTTCTGAGCGAAGTGGCAACAGAAGCTATAGAGGACGCCGGTTTTGTAAAATCAGACATAGACGGTTTGGTTGTTCATCCTATTGGTGGAATACCCGGGTTTGTTCCAGCGACAGTCGCTGAGTACCTGGGGCTGCAACCTACTTTCGCCGAACTAGTAGACCTGGGTGGTGCTACCGGTGCGGGCATGGTCTGGCGTGCAGCGGCTGCAATACAGGCAGGCATGTGTACCAGCTGTCTATGCTTGACCGGCACCCGACGGCGGGGACCTTTTACTGCAAGTTCAGGAAAACCTGCAAAGTCGAACGATCCCAGCGGGCGTGCCAGGGCACGATCGATCACCCCAAAAAGAGACCGGTCACCCCAGGCAGAATTCGATATGCCCTACGGCATGTTAGGTGCCAATGTGGGCTATGCCATGCTCGCAACACGCTATACCCACGAATACGGGCTGACAGATACCCAGCGCGCCAAGGTCGCCGTGGACCAGCGCAAAAATGCCAACGCAAATCCTCAGGCCATTTTTCATGATCAACCGTTAACCACGGAGGATGTGCTTGCTTCTGAAATCATCTGCGAGCCCTTACATATGCTGGAAATCGTCATGCCTTCTGCCGGAGCGGCTGCAGTGTTGGTGACATCTGCCGATCGGGCGCGCGATGCAAAGCGTCCGCCAGCATGGTTGTTAGGGGCGGGTGAGTCGGTGACCCATTCATCATTTGCTCAGGCGCCAGCGCTGGATGCAACGGGTGTTGGTATCGCCGCGCGGTCAGCGTTTGGTCAGGCAGGTATCAAGCCAAGTGATGTGGGCCTTGCCTCGTTGTATGACTGCTACACCATCATGGTGTTGTTAACACTAGAAGAGGCGGGTTTCTGTCCACGCGGAGAGGCAGGCGCGTTTGTGGAAAGCCACGACCTTACTTACGCCGGTAACTTTCCAGTAAACACCCACGGTGGACAGCTTTCTTTTGGGCAGCCGGGCATGGCCGGTGGTATGAGTCATGTTACAGAAGCGATCCGTCAGATCCAGGGAAGAGGCGGTGCACGACAGGTTCCCAACCTCGAACTCGCCTATGCCCATGGCAATGGCGGCATTATTGCAGAACAAGCGGGCTTGGTATTCGGAGTGGAGCGATGAGCGCTCGGCTTATTCCAGCACCTACGGAATTGACCCAACCTTATTGGGATGCAGCCGGCAGGGGTGAGTTGGTGATGCAGTTCTGCCCGTCCTGTAACCAAAGTACTTTTCCGCCACGTGCCCATTGCCCAGATTGCGGATCTTCAGAACTTGAGTGGCAAGCAGTGTCGGGTCGAGGCACGATCTACAGCTACACCATTGCTCATCGTCCAGCACACCCAGTATTCGCTGACCAATGTCCTATGGCGATCGCCGTGGTCGAGTTGGAAGAAGGGCCGCGCCTGTTCAGTAACATTGTTGGTGTAGAGCTTGAGAATGTGACGGTGGGTATGCCTGTACAAGTCGCTTTTGAATCGATTGATGACAGCGATGTGGTGCTGCCGGTGTTTTCACCTGCGTAGTGAGAGGGGTCAGAGTAAAGTGCCAGGGTAACTTGTTTACCCCAGCACTTTACTCTGACCCCATTCTAAAAAGAGGAGCGTTTAGCCATGCAATATCCGCTTGAAGGGGTCAAGGTTTTAGATTTTTCGCGAGTGGTGGCGGGGCCATTCGCGGGACGACTACTTTCCGACCTCGGTGCCGATGTCGTTAAAGTCGAACCACCTGATGGTGATGGCACGCGCATTCATGGCAAGAAAGTACAGGGTGTTTCCGGCATGTTCAATCAACAGAATGCTGGTAAACGCAATATATGCCTGGATTTACGCGCGCCTGACGGGGTCGAGCTGGCGAAAGACTTGGCTGCTGTGGCTGACATCGTGCTGGAAAATTACCGACCTGACGTAATGGCCAGACTCGGCATCGACTTCGCAACATTGAGTGCTGTTAACCCTAAGCTCATCATGTTGTCGATTTCAGGATTCGGCCACGACAGTCCGGAATCGCATCGACCCTCTTATGCGCCGGTGGTGCATGCAGAAGTTGGGTTATTACACCGAATGGCTGCGCGCAACG
>Ga0308009_10001964_pt1 | contig 11124 bp, 18 predicted proteins | sample Neamet127_FD_203134 | JGI IMG/M metagenome (GOLD analysis project Ga0308009, IMG submission 203134) | Marine microbial communities from water near the shore, Antarctic Ocean - #127 | ecosystem: Environmental > Aquatic > Marine > Unclassified | place: Southern Ocean | collected 2014-07-24
AATCCCATCAGAATTTATTATGTCCGTTAGTGTCGTGCCGTTTCCTAAAGCTGCATATACTTCATCAAAATTATCATTAATTTTATCTGCACCTGAACGAAGAGTATCTCCTGTTCCATCGTTAGCTGATGATCCTATGCCTACTGCTTGCTTTGTCATGTCTTATCCCTCGTCAAATGTTTTTGTGGTGGAATCTAATGTTACAGATGTACTATCAAATCTTGAAGCTGTTGAGCTACCAGAAATAATTGTAACAGAATCAACAAATGCTGGCGCAGACAGTCCTGCCATATACGCTATGTTCTCCGCATCTGGGTTCGCAACAGTGATTACTGTTACTGTGCTTATTTCGCCAACAGATTCTAAATTACTAGGGGGGGTTAAACCAAGAATGCTGTTAAACCCAACAGGATTAAACCCGTACTGTATGTTCCGTTGCTCAGGCAAATTCTGTTCTGGGCGTGGATTTCTAAGGGCCTGTGGATCAGGAGTGGCCCTAAGAGGATTAAGTTGAGGTTCTTTGCGTTCCCACTCGTCTTTACCGACCAAAAGGCCGTTCCACTCTTTTCGCATGTCTCTTAGGCGATAACGGAACCCAGAACGATCAGATATGCCGTATGCAGACTTGCCCGTAGCATACTTAGACATAGCGGTAATTCCTCAAGTCTGGAGCAACGCGGAAAGACGCACGGTCCCTATCTTCGTCCATTGCACGAGTCAATTCCTCTTCATACACTGTTTTTAGCATCTGAACGCGGTCTGGAGCACGTTTTAGGGCTATATAATAGGCCAAACCAGCAGCTAAAGCAGGGTAAAAACGGAAGGGTATTTGTATAGTATTAGTGAAATTATCGGCATCATCTATGCGAATAAGGGCGTCATAAATGACCACATCGGTGCTATTATCGGGCAAAGGCCACAGTTGAAGCACTGGATTTATTGATCTATCGACGAAAAACTGCGTGGGACGCCCAGTAGTCGTTTTTGTAGGTATATTTAGGTATTCGTCACGACTAATGCGATTTAGGGCAAAATCAGTGCCACTTCGACGTACAACAAGGGATAATATGTCAATTACGTCAGCGCCTAAAGGCTCATCACCATCTCCAGAGGTAACAGTGAAATTGCGCTGCGCAATCGTCCATTGGTTCAGGCCACGGTTAGCCCAATCAGCGAATAAGAGGTTCATAGAGCGTTTAGCGGTCTTTAAATCGTAACCTGTACGAGATTCTAAGCCGCAACGCTCAAAAGCCTCCTCAATGTAGTCTGCTACATCTAATTCAAAGTCCTTGGAGCCTGATACGGTCATGTCATTCCTCGTTATAAAGGTTATCGAAAACCTTGTTAACATCTAATGTGTAGTCTAAATCAGATTTAGAATAATGTATATGCTGAGATGGTTTAAAGTCAGGAGCGCCTTCTCCCGTCTGGAACCACGCAGGGTGCGTTACGCGCACACGGTTGTTAGGTAACGCAACAATATTACCCGTCCACTCACCAGCATCTAATAGCTGAAGTACATGGTTTTGCTTATGTTGCGCTGGATCGTCAGCGACCTCACTATCTGTGTAATCAACGGTAAATAGATACTTTGCAGGGTGCATTTCACCATTAATTTTCGCCATCCACGGGCAAGGAGTGGTTCTATCCATAACATAGACAGAATGAGTATGAGAGGCGCAATCCCAAGGCTGTGCGTCATATGTTTTCATAGGTTCAGGCCATTCTTCTAAGGGAATATCACCTACAAGTGCAGTTATTGGCATTCTAGCCCACATTGCACCACCATGCACTGTGTCTTCATCTTCGCCTTCGGCCTCATTTCCAGTAAATATAACCTGAAAACTCAAACATCTGTTTGGTATTGTTGTTACGCCGATAACCATAGCGTGCAGGAATTCGCCGTGATAATCCTCATGATTATGAGTGTATTCACGACGAACCCATGCCTTAAAATAAGGTATATTGCTGTGCAAATAAGCCATATTTTATTTTTTAACTATCTTATAGCCAGCAGGAAGAGATGCTCTTGCTGAAGCAAGTGACTTCTTACCACCAGCCGCTCCACCTTTTGTCATACGCATAACTTTTTTGCCACCAGTGGCTCCACCTTTGGACATACGGCGAACTGTTTTACCGCCTGCTGATCCACCTTTAGACATTTTCTTAACTTTGCCACCGCTTCGGTAGCCTTTTTTCTTCATAGCCATGATAAACTCCTTATGATTGGCTTACAGCGCCTGTTGTGCGCTTTCTTCGGTTGGACATTATTTTACCGCAACCCCTTGCAACAGCAGTGCCGGGTACGTTTTTGCCATTAAACTTACGTTTAGAATTAGTTTCTACAGCACCACCATTTTCCATGTTACGAACTTTAGCGTTTTTAGTATTCGAAACCACAGTTTCCCCCTTTGCTCCTGCACGTTTCTTTTTACGAGCAGTTTTTGCACGTTCTTCTTTAGAAAGGCTTTGAGCTTTTTTGAGAGGCAAGCAACGATCTGGGTTTTTCTTGTCTTTAGAAGTGCCGCAAGGTCCCTTAATAGACCCGTCAGAGCCTATTCGAACCCAGTTCTGTTCGCGCCATTTCTTTAGCTCGCCCATTTAACTTTTCTTTCTAGGAGAACGCAGCATTGTCTTTAGAGTTTTTGCTTGACCAGCATGAAGCTTTGAAGCTTTTTTTAAACCCTTTACAACCTTCTTAACTTTTCGTTTGTTACCTTTACTTAGCATTATCCCTTTTTCCTTTTACTTTTCTTAGCGTAATTGGGGTCTTTGCAGTATTTAGAAGCAGCCATATTAGCATAAGCACTTGGATATGTATCAAATGTTCGTTTAGCCCACGCCTTTCCAGCAGGACATATTTTACTGCCTTTAGATTTTTTTGAAGCGGCCCCACCTTTTCTAAAGTAACTTAAACCTCTAGGCATATCGTCCCTTTTTTGGGGCGGTTTGGTGATTTGATTACTCATTTGACTACGACCTATTGCCATTTAACACTTCCAACGCTTGCGAGCTTGCCTTAAACGACTGTTAGGGTCTTTTGCCGCTTTTGGAAACTTCTTCATCTGCCCAGCAGATCGTGCGCAGTAAGACTTACGCCTCTTCGCGTCCTTACTTCCGGGCTTAACCTTCCCTGTCACCGCTGTTTTAAGCTTAGAACCGGGGTTTTTACTACGATATGCCTTTACGCCAGCTTTTGTCATTCCCGCCCCAGACTTTGTGGGACGGAAGTTCTTTTTGTTGCGCTTTGGCATCTCGCCTTTTTTAGAATCAGCCATACTCTTTCCGCATAGCCATAATTATGGTGTAAGTATCTGCGCTAGTGTGGCCTACAGTCGTGAAAAGGACATCACCAGTTTTGCCGCTTCCAGAATTGTTTGAAAGACCACCAAAATTAGTGTAATCTTGATTACCACTTTGGTTTTCACCTAACTCAATACAGAAAACATTAGTTGAAGCGTCAAAAAGTATTTGAACCTTCATACCAATGCACTGCCACCATATTTTTTCTATGACAACACCTGTACAAACTTTACCGCGAGAGTTTTTAGCCAAACCACTAACATCAACCTTAACAACCGCAGCTTCACCAGAACCATCGGAAATATTAGTAAATTTTTGAACTACTTTTTTGTCACCATCTATAAGCGTCTGTGTCGCTACCGCATCAGCCATATTAATCTCCTATAATAAAGGGTGGGGCGTTAACCCCACCAGATTAAACATTAGCCGTTATCATGGTCTACAGCCATGCCAGTGATGCGAATCCATACTTTACCAGCGGTGTACGCTGCGTCAGTGGCAGCGCCAGTGGTGAGATACAAAAACTTCTTAGTCATAGCAGCAAGAGTAGCTCCAGCATCTGCTGTGGCGTAAAAGCCTAAAGATAGGTCACCGTTGTTCAAGAGGTTTGTACCGCTTGTCAATGCTGCATCTTGCGCTGTAGTTCCTGTCGCTGAACAATCTAAGTTAATGTCTGGATCGCCGCCAGTTGGAACCTCGACACAGCCCATTTCGATGAGCATTGGAATGCCGTTTACTTCTTTAGTAATCGATCCAATGTGTGCTGAAGCTGCGCCAGCCGTACCAATTGCGTCACCAGCAGCGCCGCCGCTTTTATAGCCAGCTTGAAGGTCGATAATCCATGTGGATACGATTGTTCCGTCAACCTTACTCACAAAGTGGTTTGTACCAGATTTTGGCACACCCGCACCAATTGCATTTGGCACAATGCCAAAGATAGTTGCACCCGTATCTAAGCTGGCGTTATTTGCGCCTGCGGCTGTGCCTGAGCTTGTGTCAACGACATTGTTGCCTGTGGTGGCAATCGTCTGTAACGTAAATTGTGAAGGTGTAATTTCACCAGTAGTTCCGTTTTTGGTGACTTGTTGAAAGCCGTTTTCAGACCGTACTGGACCGCTAAATGTAGAATTACCCATGAGAATCTCCTGTCAGGGTTAAGTCAGCCGCACCATGCGACTGTCAGGGATGCCCAAACAGTACAATAGATTTTTACAAAAAGAAAGAGGGCAGTTAAACCGCCCTCTTTCAAACAAGAACATTTGTTCGTGTTATGCGCCGGGTGAACCGAATACAGCGCGTGGGTCACTAAAGCCGAAGCTATAGCGTTCACGAGCTTTAAAACGCATGTTGCCTGTGTCAAAATCAGCTTCCATGTTTGTGCGCATAGGTGAGCGCTCAAAATGTTTGAAGCCGTTAGGAGCATCAGTTTTAAGGAAGAACGCATCGGGATCAGTCAAGAAGTGATTGACTGTATATCCTTCTGGGAGCATTCCCATGTTCTTTATCGCGTTTAGATCATTGTCTGAAGTGCCAACACGCAATGTTGATTCCAACAAACGATCCGCAATAAATTGCAGTTGTGGTGGAATAATCATCTTAGTGCCACGAAGAGCAATGATCATGTTACGCTCATCCACAAAGGTTGAGATGTCAATAAGAGCATTTTCCAACGAAGTTTCGTTGAGGTCTGCTGCTGTTGACGGCTCATTGCGGAAAGTACCACCACCCGCAAGTGGGTGAGCAGTAGAGCAAAGTTCTACGCCATCGCCGCCAGTAAAGCTAGAGTTGAACGCATTGTTCAATACTGCGGCAGCTTTTACTTGCTTTGTGTGGGCCATAGAACGGGCCAGTGCTTTAGTGTAACGCGCTCCAAGACGATCATAGAGATTGTCTTCGATTGCTTCCTCAGTAAGTGCGAATGCAAGCGCTACAGTCTCGTGTGAATAACGAGCAGTGTAGGCTTCATTTGCGTTATCAAAAGAAACGCCTGCACCTTCGGATTTTGTGGGAGCATTCCCAAATCCGACGAGCATAACTTCTTCTTCAAAAGCACGATCTGAAGTTTCTGTGTCAAAGATTTCAGCATGTTCGCCTTCGTAACGATCATACTCCATACCGAACAGGGCGTTGAGGCCCGGTTCTAGCTCTTTAACTAATTGTGAACGTGAAATAGCCATGATTCAATCTCCCTATGCTAACCCAGCGCCTTTGACGCCGAATATATGGTTTTGAATGACTACTTTTACATTCGTATTTGCTGATGCCACATCACTGTTTTCAGGGTCTTCAGAAATATCAATAGCCTTGAGGGAAAGCGTAGTTGCAGTTCCTCCATCAGTTACTTTTAATTCAGAGCCTGAAACACCAGTAGTTGTACTACCAGCAGTTGTGTAAACAACGTCGAAATTACCAAACAAGTCAGCAACTGGAAATGCTGCATCTGCTTGCACTTCAAAAACAACCATAGGGTCATCAATGATGAAGGCAATAAGATCAGAAGCATTAGTGCTTGCAGGGTAAAAATTAGAGAACTTTTGTTCTCCTGTTGTGGGGTCAGTAAATTGACACCCGTTAAATACGCCAACAATAGGTACAGTCCCGCCATCGGCGTGAATTTCCACTGTTCCACCAGTTACTTGCATAACCATGTCACCTTGGAAAATAGCTGTTCCGTAGTTTGCGGCGATTCTGTATCGGTTTTGCCCACCAGTATAGGGAGTTCCCCCTACACGACCAATGGGGCGTAAGCCGAAGGCAGCGTCTTGATTCGCCATCTTTACTCTCCTTCAGAGTTTCCGCGTCCTTTTTGTCCAAAAGAAACGGATGATTTACGTTGTGCGGCAGACTTTGGCATGGCTGGGTTGTTTTCACGCATCCAGTCACGATCTACTGCGTCCATTTGATTCTGTGCTACACCTTGATAGTGTGCATTCCGCTGCTCGGCCAATTCAACAGGGATGCGAGCGAGAACAAGTCCACCAACACCAATGGTGCCAGCGTTGCGTCCCTCATCTACTATTGGTCCAACATAATCGGGATATTCCTCAGCGCGAACGAGGTCCCAGCCTTCTTGCCGTTTTTTATGTACGTTAGTCTTATCATCGTATTCCATTACGGATTCACGAATCCAACGGTGTTTAAAACCGATTGGTGGTTCCGGGGCTTCTAAAGCAGAACCCGGACGCCATTGTTGTGGGCGCTGTGCGCTCTCCCGCGTACCTGAGTCGCGTGATGTCCTATCTGCCATTTTATTCACTCCGTCTATTATCTAGTTTAGCTACTTCTCGCGCATACTTATCGAGTGGTATTCTCATTTTCTTCGCAAACGCAACTTGACCCGGCGATAATTCTACCGATTTCTTCCGCCCTGATTTTACTGACCGTCCGTTTCCAGACGCGGGAGCAACAGTCTGAGCGTTGGACCGTTTCTCCTTAAACTTTTGAGGCATTTCCTTACGCATACGCGAGTCGATTTCTTTATAGTAATCGTCTGACGTAGGATCGTAGTCCTCTTCCAAAACTAGAGTTTCGTGAATAGCTTGAGCAGTTCGCGTCATAATGCGATCATTTCCAAACCAGCTATTCTTGTCTAACCAACCATCTAGTTTTTTATCACGAGCGGGAGCCGCTTGTTGCTGCTGAGGCTGCTGAGGAGCCTGAGCTTGCTGTTCTTGTTGCGCTTTCTGCTGTTGGCCTTGACGTTCAATCTGACTCTTTTGAGAGCGAACTTTGTCTTTGGCTACAGCAATCTGAGCAAGAGCTTGTTGAGCTTTAGCTGCACGATCATAATCGCCAGCTTCACTTGCTTCTGCGTAAGCACGAGTTGCTTGGGCTTCTTGAGCCTTCAAGCGACCTTCGGCTTCTGAGTTGTACCCTGCACTAACTTGTTGCAGGCGAGTCTTCATAGACTCATTTTCTTTTTGAATTTTGTCAGCGTACTGATACGCAGCTTGAGCTTCCTCGGATGCTTGCTTACGTTTCGCTGTCAGTTGATTAATCCTGCGCTGAACGGATTCGCTATAATTTTCTAGCTCATCGTCCCCGGATGATTTACTACGAACATTTGTTCGGCTTTCATCACCGTCGTCGTCAGAAGAATCAGTATCATCTACTTGATCCTCTTCAACTTCAACGGAAGTACCGTTTTCAAATTCGTCGTCATCACGAATATCTTCAGACATAGCCATTTTCCTTGCTCTCCATTAACTTATACATACGAAATGTCTTTAGGGTCAAGGATTGTCGAGATAATATTATCGTCATTTATAATACGAACCTCAAGTCCTTCCACTTTGAACCTATTTCCACTATATCTTCCTATAAGAACCCAATCTTTCTCATTACACCAAGGACCACTTGGGAACTTCTGGGTGTCGCTGTATGCGTCTGGTCCTAGCTTAACAACGTAGGCCGCAACAGTGGCGAAAGATTCACGCTCGCGAACTGAATCAGGAACGATAATTCCGCCCTTTGTTTTCTCGCTAGGATAATAAGGAATGATGAGGACGCGGTAGCCTGTAGGCTGTGGCAGTCTCTCTAAAGATGATTGCTTTATTTCTGAAGGATCATCTGCGTTTTTGTTCTTGGCACCTTTACCAAAGGCATTTTCTAATGGTTTGGGAATCTCTGAAGATTCTCCCGTGACATTTCCCGCTGCTCTTGCAACGTGTTCTGGCACAAATAACTTTTTAGTCATCCGCGTACTCTATACCTTTCATCGCGACTTTGAGTTCTTCCTCAACGTAGGCCATGCCGCGTATTTCGCCCACTAAATACCGATACTCCTCAAAGGTTTGTATCGAACCGTCCGCAAGCCTGTCTTTTAGACGGGCATCGCGCTCACGAATGCTCTTATATAGATATTCTGCTAAGTGTAGTGCATCCATACCGCATATAGTATGAGATTATGCGGGAGATACAAGTAGAAATACCAAGAAATCAGAAAATACCTTGGAATCTCTGGGGCCTTGCAATACTGCTGAACCTACTTAGATTTTTTGACTTTTGTTTTTTTATTTTTGGCAGGATTTGCAACTGGCTTTTTAGTCCACGCTTCGTTTTCTGGTGTGGCTGGGTCATCTGCAATAAAGTGTCCGTTTTCATCTCGCGCCCTCACTTCTTCAACAACAACTTCTACTTGAACAACAGGTTCTGCTATGAAAGTTCCACGCTTTGCTGCACGAATTTGTTCAACCATTTTATCTCTTACTGATCCCATTTTATTGATTCCTTGTGTTAGAGTTTAGAGCCGCAATGTCTCTCTGTGTTTGAATGCGGTTTTCTGCAATTCTAGTCTTATCTGCTAATGCAGCCTCAGAAACATCAATACGTTGCTGCGCGGTAAGAACATCATTCTGTTCTCTTTCACGAGCAAACTCTTGCTTTGCTTCAAACTCAGCTTCTTTGCGCTGTAAGTCAGCAGCCTTCAACTGAAGTTCTTGGTTCCTGATGTCCACAAGTGGATCAGACTGCTCAGGTGGAGTAACCGCCTGTACAAGCTCTTCTGTAAGATCAGCAATAATTTGTGCTGCAAGGGAATCAATCTGTGGCTTAAACTGCGCCATAGGATCAGCAGGAGGTTGTTGACCTTGCTGTCCACCCATCTGCCCTTGTTGTTGCATCATTTGAGATTGCTGTTGCATCATCTGCATTTGCTCTGGTGGAATCTGAGACATAACTTCCTGTTGCGCCTGAGCCTCGGCAAGTAAGCCTATGTGCTCCTGTATGTGGCCCTGTAGTGCCATGATAGCATTCGGGTTCAGTTGCATGGCTGGAGTAGACATAACTGCCATGTGAGCCTCTATGTGAGCCTCGTGGTCTTGCTCTGGGAATGCCTGTAACGGAGCACCCTGTAACGCCAACTGGTTTTCCTTAGATGGATTAACTGGTGGGGGAGGCGGAGGCGGAGGTGGCAGAATGCCATCAATATTAGTTACGCCTAACGCTTCGTACATCTTGCGATACGCTTGATATAGACCCTGTGGCCCACCGTGTATCTGTGGATTGGATTGAACCAACTGCAACTCTGTCTGTGCCAATGCAATGCGCTGGGACATAGAGAATATGTTAGGATCAGAAACAGGCAGAACATCTACGCGATTATCAAAGTCTTGTGCAAAGATTTCAGGACCCATCTGCATGTCTGCTGGATACGGATAAGCCTGCACAGTCTCAGAGAAAATCTTAGACAGAAGCTTAAACTCAATACGCTGAGAGTAATGCAAACGCTTGTGGATTGCGGACATAACTTTAGTGCCACGCTCCATGATAGCCATTGTAGTTCCAACAGGCGTATCTCCGCCCATCTCGCCAACCTTCATGTCAGCCATTGATGCGAACCTACGTCCAGCATCTACAAGTGTACCAAGAAGGTTATAAAGCGTCCCTGAAGGCTCCTTGAAAGGGAGGGGCATCAAAGAGCCTTGCAGGGTGCCTCCAACCACATCAATATCGCGGAACTCACCGGGCTGAAGGGGAGAATCTTCATCACGGATACGAGCGCCACGGGCTTTAAAGCCTGCTGGTAGGTTAGAGAGCGTGCCTGCATCTATAAGTTGACGCAGGATAGACGTAGAAGCTTGAGCCAATCCACCAATCATGTGCGTTAGACCTAAGCCATAAAAGCCCAAACCGGGCAAGAATTTGTAGTGTACAAAATACTGCTTTGCACGCTTCATAGGGTCCATTGGATCGTAGTTCCTGCGCACAGAAAGAACGTCACCTGAGTCAGCAATCACGGTTACAATGTACGGAAGCTTTAATCCTGTAGGCTCGCCATCAGCACCCAAATCCTCAAAGCCATCAATGTCTAAGGATGTGTGAACTTCATACAATGTAAGTTCTTCGGAAGGACCAGAAGGGTGAATGCCTTGGATGTCATTGATTGACTCTTCGACCTCATCCATAGACGAATCTTCGCCTTCGCTTTGGCTAGGAAGATCAATATCACGGTAAAAGCCTGCAAGTTGTAGCTTACGAATCTCGTTAGAATCCATAGACAAACGATGTGTAATGCGAGGCGAAGACGCAAAATCAGACGCACCATAAGGCACGATGATGTCTTCAGCGTGAATAAACTTACTAACAGCGCGACCCTTTAAAGGATCGAAGTAAACTTTCTTGAATGTAGAACCAATCACAGGGAGATAGAACAACATCTGATCCATCTCAGGATCGTATTCTTCCATTTCGTAAGTGATCATATAATTCATATAATCTTTAACGCGCTCTGCCTGCTTAACAAGAATTTCGTTCTGAGCGCCAACAACCTGTGATCTGACGGGTCCGCTAGATGGTAGCATCTCACGGTAAGCTTGAGCTTGAAACTGTGTAACGCTCTCAGCAAGTAACGGGTGGATAACGCCAGAAGAACCTTCAAACGGCTCACTGCGCTCCTCAGTCTTCATGCCAAGGAACTCAAGGCCCTTCTTGTAAGTGTCTTCCCAGTCGGAACGAGCAGAAAGGTCATCGTCTATAGAACCAACAAGATTAGAAGATATATTGTTTAAATCTCCTTCGTCCATAACGTCAGCCAAGTTCCCCTCGAACTCGATTTCTTCTACAGGCTCGCCTTCTTCTTCGTATTCGCCAACAATGACACTTCCATCATCAAGCTCAGTAACGCCCGGAACTTCAGGAAGAAGATCGGGGAGTTCCATCATACGGGTATTATCTTCAACTATAGGCTCGTCGGGAATTCCGCCAGCACCTAATCCTTGTTCAATCGCCATTTTAGGCTCCTGTCATAATGCTGCGGTTAGTCTTCATCAACATCTTCAGCAATTACTTGTCCACAAGTGGGGCAAGTAATAATAATTTCTT
>Ga0308009_10001968_pt1 | contig 11101 bp, 8 predicted proteins | sample Neamet127_FD_203134 | JGI IMG/M metagenome (GOLD analysis project Ga0308009, IMG submission 203134) | Marine microbial communities from water near the shore, Antarctic Ocean - #127 | ecosystem: Environmental > Aquatic > Marine > Unclassified | place: Southern Ocean | collected 2014-07-24
GATCGGTGAACAGCTCCAAGAGGCAGGCGTTCGGCACCTTGCCGTCCATGATCGTCACGGCACGGGTTCCCTGTTCGATCGCCATCAGCGCGGTTTCGGTCTTCGGGATCATGCCCCCCGAGATCACCCCATCCCGGATCATCCGCCGGATCTCGTCCGGGGTGATCTGGGTCATCACCCGACCTTCGGCATCCTTGACCCCCGGCACATCGGTCAACAGGAGCAACCGGTCCGCCTGCAGCGCCCCCGCAATCGCCCCCGCCGCCGTGTCGCCGTTGACGTTGAAGGTCTCGTTGTCCTGCATCCCCGTCGCGACCGGGGCCACCACCGGGATGATCCCGGCATTGTAGAGGTCGCGCAGGACCTGGACATTCATCTCGACCGGGCGGCCGACATAGCCCAGTTCCGGGTCGTCGGCCTCGCAGACCATCAGGTCGTCGTCCTTGCCGGAAATGCCCACGGCCCGCCCGCCCGCATCCATGATCGCCTGCACGATCCGCTTGTTCACCAGGCCGGACAGGATCATCTCGACCACTTCGACCGTCGCCTTGTCCGTCACCCGCTTGCCGCGCACGAACTGGGACTTGATGCCAAGCTTTTCCAGCATCTCGTTGATCATCGGCCCGCCGCCATGGACCACGACCGGATGCACGCCCACCTGTTTCATCAGAACGATGTCGCGGGCGAACTCGGCCATCGCCGCCTCGTCGCCCATCGCGTTGCCGCCGAATTTCACCACCACCACCGCGTCCTCGAAGCGTTGCAGGTAGGGCAGCGCCTCGGACAGCATCTTGGCGGTGGTGATGGCGTCTTGCATGGTCAGGGTCTGCTGCTTCATCGGGACCTCCATCTTGCAGGGCCGCATACGGTTTTTCCACCCCCCTGCCAAGACACACCTTCCCCGCGGGGAAGGATTTTGCGCCCCTCCGCCAAGCCTTGCCTTCCCCGCGGGGAAGGTTAGCCTTGCCCGAAAGGGAGACCGCCGATGTCCGAACCGAAAACCCTCGTCCTGACCGGGGCCAGCCGCGGCATCGGCCATGCCACCGTCAAGCGGTTCTCGGCCGAGGGCTGGCGGGTTCTCACCTGTTCCCGCCAGCCCTTCGATGTCCGCTGCCCCTGGCCGGGGGGCGAGGCGAACCATATCGAGATCGACCTTGCCGATCCCAACAAGACCATCGCGGCGATCGAGACGATCAAGGCCAAGGTCGGCGGCCGGATCGACGCGCTGGTGAACAATGCCGGGATCAGTCCGAAGGGTCCGGGCGGCAAGCGGCTGAACACGCTGGACACGGATCTGCGGACCTGGGGGCATGTGTTCCATGTGAACTTCTTTTCCAGCGTGATCCTCGCGCGCGGGCTGAAGGACGAACTGACCGCCGCCAAGGGGTCCATCGTCAACGTGACCTCCATCGCCGGGGCGCGGGTCCACCCCTTTGCCGGCGCCGCCTATGCCACGTCGAAGGCCGCGCTTGCCGCGTTGACCCGGGAGATGGCGCATGATTTCGGGCCCCTTGGTGTCCGCGTCAACGCCATCGCCCCGGGAGAGGTGGAAACCGCGATCCTGTCGCCCGGCACCGACAAGATCGTCGAGAAGCTGCCGATGCAGCGGCTGGGCCAGCCGAAGGAAGTGGCGGATGTGATCTGGTTCCTGTGTTCCGACCAGTCCAGCTACATCTCGGGCGCCGAGATCGAGGTCAACGGCGCGCAGCATGTCTGACCTTTGCCCTCGGCGCGCGGCTCTGGCATAAGGGCGCATTCGCGCGAGGCCCCCCGATGCTTGACGACACGGACGAGATCCATCCCCTGTTCCACGGTGCCCCGAAGGGCCTCGAATTCCGCAAGCTGCGCAAACGCCTGGTCAGCCAGGTGCGTGAGGCGATCGACACCTATGGCATGGCCCGCGCGGGCGACCGCTGGCTGGTCTGCCTGTCGGGCGGCAAGGACAGCTACACGCTGCTGGCGGTGCTGCACGAACTGAAGTGGCGCGGTCTTCTGCCGGTGGAACTGCTGGCCTGCAACCTTGATCAGGGCCAGCCCGGCTTTCCGGCGACAGTATTGCCCGAATTCCTGACGAAGATGGGGGTGCCGCACCGGATCGACTATCAGGACACCTATTCGGTCGTCATCGACAAGATCAAACCCGGCGGGACGATGTGTTCCCTGTGCTCGCGCCTGCGTCGGGGCAACCTGTATCGCATCGCGCGCGAGGAGGGTTGTTCCACCGTCGTCCTTGGCCATCACCGCGACGACATCCTGGAAACCTTCTTCATGAACCTCTTCCATGGCGGCCGCCTGGCCGCGATGCCGCCGCGTCTTCTGAACGAGGACGGCGATCTGTTCGTGGCCCGCCCCCTCGCCTTTGTCGCCGAGGAGGATTGCGGCAAGTTCGCCGCCGCGATGGGCTATCCGATCATCCCCTGCGACCTGTGCGGCAGCCAGGAGGGCCTGCAGCGCGCCCAGGTGAAAAGGCTCCTGGACGAATGGGAGGCGCGGACCCCGGGACGGCGTCAGGTCATGTTCCGCTCGCTGCTGAACGTAAGGCCCGCGCATCTGGCGGACCCGACGCTGTTCGACTTTGCGTCGCTTGCCGCAGCCAGCCCGGCTTTCGCCGGGGCAGATGGGGAAAATTCTACGCAACTTTCGGATGAGCGTTAAGGAACTGATCAGGAACATCACCCTAGCCTGACCCCGATCAGCGGGTGCTTTGCCCGCCACAACGGGGGCATCCTGCATGACCAAGGCGCTGCAACACCTGGCGGACCACGCCTGGAAGATCCTCGCCCTGTTGCCGCTTCTGGCGCTTCTCGCCGTTCAGCTCGGGGGCGAGGCTGCGCTGGCAGGTCTTGCCGTGGCGCTTCCGCTCGCCGTGCTTGCCTTCGGGCGCAAGGGTGGGCCGGCTGACTCCGGGGCGATGTCCGACCAGGTGATCGCCCGGCTGGATGCAACTCTGGCCGAGGTCAAGGCCAGCGGTGGGACGACCGGCTGCCTTGTCATCCAGTTCGACGACGCAGCCCATCTCTGCGACCGTCTGGGCCGCGCCCGGCAAAGCGAGGTGTTGTCGGCCTGTGTTGCCCGCCTGCGCGGGGCCCTGCGTCCTGGCGATCTGCTCTACACGCTCGAGGACGGCAGTCTTGCGGTCGCCCTGGCCGCATCGCCCCGGCTTGATCTCGAGATCATGGTGCGGATCGCGGCCCGCCTGCAACTGGTGGCCCAGCAGCCGGTGACACTGGCGACAGGGCCGGTGCAGGTCACCTGTTCGATCGGCTTCTGCGTCGCTCAACAACTGTCGCAACCCTCGGGGCGCGCGCTTCTGGATGCCGCCCAGGTCGCGGGGGATGAAGCGTCGGCCTGCCGTCCGGGCGCGATCCGCGGCTTCTCGGCCGAGCTTGCCCGGGCACGCGCCGACCGGGATGGCCTGCGTGCGGGCTTTGCCGGGGCCGTCGACCGCGGCGAGATCAGGGCCTGGTTTCAGCCTCAGGTCTCGACCGACAGCGGCGAGGTGACGGGGATCGAGGCACTGGCGCGCTGGCAGCATCCCGACCGCGGCTGTCTCGCGCCCGGGGCTTTCCTGCCCGCGCTCGAAGGGTCAGATCTGATGGAGCTTCTGGGTCAGACCATGTTGACCCAGTCGCTTGCGACGCTTGCCGAATTCGACCGCAAGGGCCTGATGATTCCGACCGTGGCGGTGAACTTTTCGGCACAGGAGCTGCGCGACCCGCACCTGCCGGAACGTCTGGGCTGGACTCTGGACCGTTTTCAGCTGGCCCCGTCGCGCCTGACTGTCGAAGTGCTGGAATCGGTGGTCGCAGGCGATGGCGAGGACATCATCGCCGCGAACATCGGCCGGATTGCGGCGATGGGATGCAATGTCGACCTCGACGATTTCGGCACCGGCCACGCCTCGATCACCGCGATCCGTCGCTTTGCGCTGAACCGGCTGAAGATCGACCGCAGCTTCATCCGCGACGTCGACCAGAACCGTGACCAGCAGAACCTCGTGACCGCGATCCTGTCCCTGGCCGAACGCCTGGGGCTGGCAACTTTGGCCGAAGGCGTGGAGACCCCCGGCGAACATGCGCTTCTGGCGCAGCTTGGCTGTGGCCATGTCCAGGGCTACGTCATCGCCAGACCGATGCCCGTCGATGACCTTGCCGCCTGGCTCGCCGCGCATCGCGAAACCCGCGCCCAGGCCCTGCGCATCGACGTGAAGGCGCGATGATCGTATCGGATCGCCCGGCCTCACGCCCCGGTCGACCAGGCCCGAAGGACCAAGGCCGGGCGGTCCGACTGCCGCCACCCCGGGGGACGTTGCCGGATCGGTCGATCCTTTCACCCAGGCCCCGCCCCGAAAGCCCAACGGCCCGGTTTGCCCCCGGTCCATGCCGCGAAGCCGGGCCGGAGCCTGACCAAAGTCCAACGCGAGTCCGAAGCGACCGGACTGACCATGTCTCGTGCCGGACAGCCCCGCGTCAGGGCCTGAGCGATCAAGGCGCATGCCGGTTTCGTCGAAAGGCCGCAGGCTGCCTGGCAAACACCCGTCTCGTGCATCACCTTGCGGCAGACCGCCCGTCAGACCCCGACTTCGATCCCCAGCCCGCGTTCACGCGCCCGGGCGACCGCGACGGACGCGACTGCAAGATCCTGCAGCGCAACCCCGGTCCCGTCATACAGCGTCACCTCCCCTGCCCGCCGCCGCCCGGGATCGGCACCGGTCAGAACGTCGCCCAGGGGCCGGATCGCGCCCGCTTGCAGAAGGCCGGCCCCCACCGCGTGCTGCGCCTCGCCGATGGTCACGCTTTGCGCCACCTCGTCGGTGAAGACCGATGCCGCGGCCACCAGCGCAGGCTCGACCTCCTGTTTGCCCTGCGTGTCCGTCCCCATACAGCTGAGATGCGTGCCCGGGGCGACATGCGCCGCCAGCAGACTGGCCGCGGGCGATGAGGTGATGGTCACGATCACCTCGGCCTCGCGCATCCGGTCCAGGGGGACCGCCTCGAACGGCAGGCCAATTTCGGCGGCCACTGCGCCCAGTTTCGGCAGCATCTCGGGATGCAGGTTCCAGGCGATGACCCGCCGGAACCGCCGCACCCGAGCCGCCGCACGCAGCTGAAACCCCGCCTGATGCCCCGCGCCGACGATCCCCAACACCTCCGCCTCGGGTCGCGCCAGCCGGTCGATGGCGATGGCCGCTGCCGCCGCCGTCCGCAAAGCGGTGAGAAGATTGCCCCCCACCATCGCCACCGGCCGCCCGGTGTCCGGATCGAACAGGAAGACCGAGGACTGATGATTGATCAGCGCCTTCGCCGCATTGCCGGGGAAATATCCCCCGGCCTTCACCCCGACGACGCCCGCAACCCGGTCAAGCCCCGACTTGAAACCATACTGCCGCCCCTCGCCCAGGGCCTCGCGCACGACCGGGAAGTTGCGGGCCTCACCCCGGGCCATGGCGGCAAAGCAGGCCTCGACGGCGCGGAAGGCGTCCTCGGGGGTGACAAGCGAGGCGATCAGGGCCTCGGGAACGATCAGCATCAGCACAGCTCCAGATGTGGTTCGACAGCGCCCGGCACCAATAGGTTGGGCAATCGGCCCAGCCTGCGTTTGCCCTCTCAATAGGCCTTGCCCCGGGCCGAGACGGGCCAGACGACCTCGACCTTGCCGCCCCGGATCCCGACATACCAGTCATGCACGTTGCAGGTCGGGTCGCAGTGGCCCGGCACCAGACGCAGCTTGTCGTTGACCTTCAGCACGCTGCCCGGGTCCTCGACCACCCCGTGTTCATCGCTGCACTTGACGTATCTCACATCGCTGCGGCCGAAGACCACCGGCAGCCCGCTGTCCACCGACTGCGCCTTCAGGCCCGCATCGACGATGGCCTTGTCGGGTTTGGCATGGCTCATCACGCTGGTCAGAAGGAACAGCGCGTTTTCCCATTCTCCCTGATCGATCCGCTTGCCGTCCTTGTCGAGAATGCGCCCGTAATCCGCGTCCATGAAGGCATAGGAGCCGCATTGCAGCTCGTTGTAGACGCCCGAGGCGCTTTCGAACTGGTAGCTGCCGGTGCCGCCGCCGCCGACGATGTCGCAGGCCAGGCCTTCGGCGCGCAGCGCGTCGACCGCATCCTTCACCTGCGCCACGGCAAGATCGATCCTGGCCTTGCGGTCGGCATAGGCGTCCAAGTGCTGCATCGCGCCCTGATAGGCCTGGATGCCCGAGAATTTCAGGCCCGGAGCGGCGGCGATGGACCGGGCCAGGTCAAGCACTTCGGGTGTTGTCCTCACCCCGCAACGTCCCGCGCCGCAGTCGATCTCGACCAGACATTCGATGGTCGCGCCGTGCCGGACCGCCGCTGCGGACAGATCGGCCACATTGTCCGGCATGTCGACGCAAACGATGGTGCGGCACCCAAGCTTTGGCAGCCGCGCCAGCCGGTCGATCTTTGCCGGGTCGCGCACCTGGTTGGACACCAGCACATCCTTGATCCCGCCGCGGGCAAAGACCTCGGCCTCGGAGACCTTCTGGCAGCAGACCCCGACCGACCCTCCGAGCCGTTCCTGCAGCAGGGCCACATCGACCGACTTGTGCATCTTCCCATGCACCCGATGCCGCATGCCGTGGGCCCGGGCATAGTCGCCCATCTTGACGATGTTCCGCTCCAGCGCATCGAGGTCAAGGACAAGGCAAGGCGTCTGGATGTCCGCTTCGCTCATTCCGGGCAGGGCGGGAATGTCGTAGCCCACCTCAAGACCTTGAAAATTCGTCGATTTGTTCATCGGATTCATCCTTTCATCCAGGGAAGGCGGTCAAGGTCCACATTACCGCCGGTGATGATCACCCCGACCTTGCGGCCACGGAACACCTTCGGGTTGGCCAGAATGCAGGCGAGGGGCACCGCACAGCTTGGCTCCATCACGATCTTCATCCGCTTCCAGGTCAGTTTCATCGCGTCGACGATCTGGTCTTCGGACGCGGTGAAGATGTCGGTCACATGGCGGGAAACGAAGTGCCAGGTCAGCGCCTTCAACGGCACCTTGAGGCCATCGGCAACCGTTTCCGGCGCGTCGTCGGCGATGATCCGGCCCGCCTTGAAGCTGCGGAACGCATCGTCGGCGTTCCTGGGCTCTGCGGCATAGACCGCGACGCCCGGCGCGGTCGAGGCCACGGTCAGGCAGGTGCCGGAGATCATTCCGCCGCCGCCGATCGGCGCGATGATCGCGTCCAGCCCCTCGACCTGTTCCATCAGTTCCCGCGAGCAGGTCGCCTGACCGGCGATGACGCGCGGGTCGTTGTAAGGATGGACGAATTCGCCCCCGGTCCGGGCCTGAACCTCGGCGAAGACCGCTTCGCGGCTTGAGGTCGAGGGGTCGCATTCGGTGATCACACCGCCATAGCCGCGCACGGCGTCCTTCTTCGCTTGCGGGGCGGTGCGCGGCATCACCACGTTGCAGGGAATGCCCCGGCGACCGGCCGCATAGGACAGCGACAGCGCGTGGTTGCCGCTGGAATGGGTGCAGACGCCCCTGGCCGCCTGATCATCGGTCAACCCGAAAACCGCATTGCAGGCACCGCGCACCTTGAACGCCCCTGCTTTCTGAAAGTTCTCGCACTTGAAGAACAGGTCCGCCCCGGTCAGGTCGTTGAAATAGCGCGAGGTCAGCACCGGGGTCCGGTGGATGTGGGGCGCGATGCGGGCATGGGCGGCCAGCACGTCGTCGAAAGTCGGAATCTGCATGGTCGTGTCCTTCATTGTCCCGCCCTCTCGTTGCCGGGCCCAAAATCCTTCGAAGGATTTTGCAAATCTTTTCGAAAAGATTTGCGCCTCACTCCGCCGCCTGCGCCAGAGCGGGAACCGTGCCGCGGTAATACTCCTGCGCCGCTGCGACGCCCGAGCCCAGACGCACGGGCCAGCCCAGATCGGCCATGCACATCTCGGCCACAGAGAGGCCCGACAGCATCATCGCCTCGGTCAGCATCCCCAGATGCCCGATGCGGAACACCTTGCCCGCGACCTCGCCCAGGCCGACGCCGAAGGCCATCCCGTATTTCGACGCCGCAAGCTGCACCAGCGCGGTCCCGTCGCAGCCCTCGGGCACCTTCACCGCCGTCACCGTTTCCGAGTAGAGCTCCGCCGAGGCCGCATAAGGCGTCATGCCCCAGGCGAAGACCGCGCGGCGCACGCCTTCGGCAAGGCGGTGGTGCCGGGCATAGACCGCTTCCAGACCCTCGGATTCGAGAAGGTCGATGGAATGTGCCAGCCCCGCGATCAGCCCGACGGCGGGTGTGTAGGGATAGCCGCCCCGGGCATAGGCCGCCAGCATGTCCTTGAAGTCGAAGTAGGTTCTGGGCAGTCGCGCGGTCTCCATCGCCATGATGGCCTTGGGGCTGAGCCCCAGGATTGCCAGCCCGGCCGGCAGCATGAACCCCTTCTGGCTGCCCGCCACGGCGATGTCCACGCCCCAGCCGGCAAAGTCGAACGGCATCGAGCCGATGGACGACACGCCGTCCACGAACAGCATGGCCGGATGGGCGGCCGCGTCCAGCACGGCCCGGATGCCCGCGATGTCGGATTTCACCCCGGTCGCCGTCTCGTTGTGCGTCGCCAGCACCGCCTTGATGTGCCCGGTCTTGTCCGCGCGCAGCACCCTGGCAAGGGCCGCCAGCGGTGCGCCCTCGCCCCAAGGCGTCTCGATGATCTCGACATCCAGCTTGTGGCGCTGGCAGAGGTCGATCCAGCGGTGGCTGAACATCCCGAACCGCGCCGCGAGCACCGTGTCGCCCGGCGAGAGCGTGTTGGTGATCGCCGCCTCCCAGCCGCCGGTGCCGGTCGAGGGGATCACGATGATCTCCCCCTCCTCCATCCGAAGCACCCGCCGGACCCCCTCGACCGCCGGTCTGAACAGCCGCGCAAAGGCGGGCGAGCGGTGGTCAAGCGTCGGCATGTCGCAAGCCTTGCGGACCGAGTCGGGGATGTTCGTCGGGCCCGGAATGAAGACCGGGTTCTGCGTGGACATCGGGCAACTCCCAGGATGACTGCCCGCAAAGGCTAGGCCCTGCGACCAATGCGCGCAATTTTTTCGAAAAGATTTTTCATTCAGGTGGTTTCCTGCTATTCCGCAAATCAGTCAACACCTTGCGCTTTTTCACCCTGCAGGAGGCTTCGATCATGGCACAAAAACCGCGCGGCAGGCCAAAGGCGTTTCACGACAAGACCGATCAGAACACCGTCCAGGCTCTGGACCGGGGTCTCGACATCCTGACCCATGTCGCCCTGCATCCGGGCCGCACCCTGTCGGAGATCAGCGAGGCCACCGGCGAGGCCATTGCCACCGTCTTCCGCGCGCTTGTCACCTTGCAGGGCCACGCCATGGTCGAGGCCGAAGAGCCTGGCCAGTTCTGGCACGTCGGCCCGGGTGCGTTTCGCATCGGGTCGGCGTTCCTCAAGCGCACCAAGGTCGTCGAACGTGCCCGCCAGCCGATGGACGCGCTGATGCGCGAAACCGGGGAAACCGCGAATCTTGGCATCGAGGTCCGCGACGAGGTGGTCTTTCTCGCCCAGGTCGAGACCTATGAGGCGATACGCGCCTTCTTTCCGCCCGGAACCCGCGCGGCGATGCATGCGTCCGGCATCGGCAAGGCGCTGCTGGCCTGGTATCCCGAGGAAAAGGCCCGCAGCATCCTTGCCCGCAAGGGGCTGGAGAAGTTCACCTCCCTCACCCTCACCAGCGACAGTGCCCTGCTGCGCGACCTTTCCCGCACCCGCGACCGGGGTTTTTCCATCGACGATCAGGAACGCGCCGAAGGCATGCGCTGCGTCGCCGCCCCGATCTTCAATGCGCATCGCGAACCGGTGGCGGGTCTCTCCGTCTCGGGGCCTGCTTTCCGCATGGGGCTTTCGGATGCCACCCGCATCGGCGCGTTGGTCCGGGCCGCGGCCGACCAGGTGACCGAGGCCACGGGCGGCGCGCAGCCAAGCTGACGCTTCCGGCACCAGCCGGTCGGTCGGGAACCAGACGCAGGCGCCCGGCCGGCTAGACAGGTCGCACAACCGTCAAGGGACGCACCGATGTCGAAGCCCAACCTCCTGATCCTGATGGTCGACCAGCTGAACGGGACGCTGTTCCCCGACGGCCCTGCCGACTTCCTGCACTGCCCGAATTTGCGGGCCCTGGCCGCCCGTTCGGCGCGGTTTGCCAATGCCTACACCGCCTCGCCGCTGTGTGCGCCTGCCCGGGCCAGTTTCATGTCCGGCCAGCTCCCCAGCCGCACAAGGGTCTACGACAACGCCGCCGAGTTCGCATCGGACATCCCGACCTATGCCCACCACCTGCGCCGGGCCGGATACCAGACCGCGCTTTCCGGCAAGATGCATTTCGTCGGCCCCGACCAGCTTCACGGCTTTGAACAGCGCCTGACCACCGACATCTACCCCGCCGATTTCGGCTGGACCCCGGATTACCGCAAGCCGGGTGAACGGATCGACTGGTGGTATCACAACCTTGGCTCGGTCACCGGGGCGGGCGTGGCCGAGATCACCAACCAATACGAATACGACGACGACGTGGCCTTCCAGGCCTGCCAGAAGCTCTACGACCTCTCGCGCGGGCAAGACCCCCGCCCCTGGGCGCTGACCGTCAGCTTCACTCACCCGCACGACCCTTTCGTCGCCCGCCGCAAATACTGGGACCTTTATAAGGGCACCCCGGAATGCGAGCCGCCGGAACCCCTCGCCTACGACGACATGGACCCCCATTCCCGGCGCCTGATGGACGCCTGCGACTGGCGCGCGCTGACCATCACCCCGGACGACGTCCGCCGCGCCCGCCGCGCCTATTTTGCCAACATTTCCTATATCGATGACAAGATCGGCGAGATTCTCCAGGTGCTGGAGGCCACCCGGCAAGCGGCTCATGTCGTCTTTCTCTCCGACCATGGCGAGATGCTTGGAGAAAAGGGCCTCTGGTTCAAGATGAGCTTCTATGAAGGCTCGGCCCGCGTGCCGCTGATGATCGCCGCCCCCGAGATGCCTGCGGGCCGCATCGACACGCCGGTCTCTTCCATCGACCTCGCCCCCACCCTAGCGGCCCTCGCTGGCATCTCGATGGAC
>Ga0308009_10001977_pt1 | contig 11056 bp, 8 predicted proteins | sample Neamet127_FD_203134 | JGI IMG/M metagenome (GOLD analysis project Ga0308009, IMG submission 203134) | Marine microbial communities from water near the shore, Antarctic Ocean - #127 | ecosystem: Environmental > Aquatic > Marine > Unclassified | place: Southern Ocean | collected 2014-07-24
AGCCCCAGTTGAATTTGGCAAAGCCAAGCCGATTGCTTCGGCCACACATGCCATAGTGTTGGCAGTAAATTGGCCGCCGCAGGCTCCGGCTGATGGACAAGCGACGGCCTCAAGCTTTTCAAGCTCACAAGTCGACAGTGTGCCAGCCTGATGTTGGCCCACAGCTTCAAACACGTCTTGAACGGTTACATCCTTACCATTCATCCGACCCGGCAGGATTGAGCCACCATAAATAAAGACTGATGGAACGTTCAACCGCACCATAGCCATCATCATTCCAGGCAATGATTTATCACAACCAGCAAGACCCACCAGCGCATCATAGCAGTGCCCACGCATCGTAAGCTCAACACTGTCAGAGATTGCTTCGCGACTCGCTAATGAAGAGCGCATACCTTCATGGCCCATTGCAATACCGTCTGTCACGGTAATTGTGGTGAATTCGCGCGGCGTACCTGCGGCGTGTTTTACGCCAAGCTTGGCAGCCTGCGCTTGCCGATTCAGGGAGATATTGCACGGAGCCGCCTCGTTCCAACAAGTTGCAACACCAATGAACGGCTGGGCAATCTCCTCAGCAGTCATGCCCATCGCATAGTAAAACGAACGGTGAGGAGCCCGCTCAGGACCCACCGATACATGGCGGCTGGGCAATTTTGATTTGTCGAATACGTGCTTATTCATTGCGGAACCTTTTGGCTAGAACTTTTCAGATTGTTTAGGCTGAGATGCGGCTAGGGGCAAGTCAACAGTTTCGATCCCAGCACGCCTTGAAATCCTTTATTATATTCATAATAATAACTTATTGTTTAAATGTTATAATTTTAACCTTTCCATGTCGTACAGCACAATTTAAAAGGACCTATGCCATACAACCTCCATGAGAGCCTCGTTGCTCCGGCCCGTGAAAAGTCAGGTGCTTTGCGACTGCTCTTCGGATCGGTGACAATCGTATTGCTTTACATGACAATGGTAATGCTCGGCGGCTACGCAGTTGTAGCAGTTATGGGCGAGGCATGGTTGCAGGCGGCTACCATATCACCGGGGCCAACCACACCAGGACAAATACTAACTATTTTGGGTAGTTTCGGCTTGATGATCGCAGCAGTTGGCGTGGTTGTCATCTTATTGCACCATCGCAGCCCCGTAACTTTAGTGGGCGGTTTGCGTCCCGCCGCAACACAATTCCTCCAAGTAATACGCGGATTGGTCCCCTACATTGTCTTAATTGCAACGTTTAACTTTCTCACAGAAGATCTAATGCCAAATCTCCTCCTCGGACAATGGCTAATTCTTCTGCCCCTCACCTTACTTTTCTTATTAATCCAAGTCAGCGCTGAAGAATTGGTATTCCGCGGCTATCTTCAAAGTCAATTAGCCGCCCTTGGCCTCCATAAAAGCATTTGGATTTTGCTCCCATCAGTGTTGTTTGGCCTATTGCATTATGATCCGACCGTCATGGGAGGTGCCGCACCTTGGATTGTAATCTGGACCATTGGATTTGGAATATTGGCGGCAGACCTCACCGCGCGCAGTGGCACGCTGGGGCCCGCAATTGCCTTTCACTTCGCAGTAAATTTCATTTCAATCGCATTCATCGGCTTTAACGATTATCTCGGTGGGCTCGCCCTGTATGTTCACTCATTCTCAGTGACCAATACCACAACACTAATCACGTATCTGCCACTAGATGCCATCGGGATTCTGCTGGCCTATCTTTCAGTGCGTCTTGTACTGCGCAGGTGAGTTGCAATTTTCTACACAGGTGATTAACTGATCGTCATTGACATAAAACAGGGAAGCTCAGCAGTTGAATTGGATTTCTAACTACGTCCGGCCAAAAATAAATTCGCTGTTTTCACGCCGCGAAGTTCCTGAAAATCTTTGGACCAAATGCGCCGAATGCGGCACTATGCTGTTTCATCGCGAGTTGTCAGACAATCTGAACGTCTGTACCCATTGCGACCACCACATGGGCATAAGCCCACGGGCGCGCATGGAAGCCCTTTTTGACGGTGGCATTTTTATTGAGGTTGATGTGCCAAAGCCCATCACAGATCCTCTCCATTTCCGCGATCAAAAGAAATACCCCGATCGGATGAAAGCTGCACAAAAGAAAACTGGTGAGGCCGAGGCCATGCTAGTGGTTGAGGGCGACATTGGCCGCACCGGCATCGTTGCTGCTTGCCAAGACTTTGCCTTTATGGGTGGGTCCATGGGCATGTATGTTGGTAATGCTATTGTGGCCGCTGCCCAACGCGCTGTTGAATTGAAACGCCCTTTGGTTCTGTTTTCCGCCGCTGGCGGCGCACGAATGCAGGAAGGCATCCTCTCCTTGATGCAAATGCCACGTACCACAGTAGCAGTTCAGATGCTCAAAGAAGCAGGCTTACCTTACATTGTAGTACTCACACACCCGACAACTGGCGGGGTGACAGCCTCCTACGCCATGCTGGGAGATGTGCATATCGCCGAGCCTAATGCGCTAATCTGTTTTGCTGGCCAAAGGGTGATTGAGCAAACTATTCGCGAGAAACTGCCTGAGGGCTTCCAAAGGGCGGAATACCTTTTAGATCATGGCATGCTAGACCGCGTAACCCATCGAACCGCCATGCGCGATGAGCTTATTACAATTACCCGACTGCTACTAAAGCAATCTCCCGCAATCAAAGGGGATCTGCCCAAACCTTCTGCAGCGGAAACTGCAGCAGGAACGGATCAAGTAAAGTGACATCAAAATCTTCGGACATCATCCTTGAGCGGATGATGGCGCTGCACCCAAAAATCATTGATCTGACCTTGGATCGTGTTTGGCGGCTGCTGGTCGCTTTAGGAAACCCACAAAACCATTTACCACCTGTTATTCACCTAGCAGGAACTAATGGGAAAGGCAGCACCCAAGCAATGATACGCGCGGGGCTGGAGGGGGAGGGCCACGTGGTTCATGCCTATACTTCACCCCATTTGGTCAAGTTTCACGAACGTATTCGGATTGCGGGCACACTGATCAGCGAAGCGGCTTTGAGCGCGCAACTGGATGCCTGCTATAATGCTAATGACGGCGAGACAATCACCTATTTCGAGATCACCACATGCGCCGCTTTACAAGCTTTCACCGAAACCCACGCGGATTACACCTTGCTAGAAACTGGCATGGGTGGCCGTTTGGATGTGACCAATGTAGTGGACCAGCCAAAAGCTTGTATCATCACCCCAGTTGATCTGGATCACCAACATTTTTTAGGTAACACTCTGGCCAAAATCGCCCACGAAAAAGCTGGCATATTAAAACGGGGTGTCACAGCCATCATTGCCCCTCAGCAAGACGAAGCGATGGAGGTAATCGAACGCCAGGCCGCAAAAATCGGCGCGCCATTGCTAGTTCATGGGCAAAATTGGCATGTAGGCGTTGAGGCCGAACGGCTAATCTATCAGGATGAGACTGGCTTACTAGATCTGCCTCTACCCAGCCTGCAAGGCCCCCACCAAATTCAAAACGCCGGCGCTGCTATTGCGACCCTACGCTTCCTTGGAATGGGTGAGACCGCTTGCACCGCAGCCGTCAGCCAAGCCTTTTGGCCTGGGCGCATGCAAAGGCTCCGCAATGGCCCATTAGTTGAAAACCTATCATGTAATGAAATTTGGCTTGACGGTGGCCACAACCCCGCCGCGGGCCGCGCGATTGCTGCCACTCTGGCTAACTTGGCCAAACGCGAAACCCATATAATTTGCGGCATGCTCAACACAAAAGACGTGCAAGGCTTTTTAGCAGCTTTTGGCACCGACTGCGCATCACTGACCACAATCACAATCCCCAATGAACCCAATGCGGTACCTGCTGCGGATTTGGCGGCCGCTGGGCGCGCTTGTGGGATAACCAGTTTTGAAGGCACAGATATAGACGAAGTCTTGAAGGGTCTGTCTCAACGCCACCCCGAGGCGCGGATCCTCATCTGCGGGTCACTCTATTTGGCGGGCCACGTTTTGCGCAAAAACGACAAAAGCGATTAATTCTGACCCCAGTTACCTTTAGCCCCAATCTTCCGCCTGCATCTCGCGCAGACGCGATGCCGTGCGCTCGAATTCAAAGCTACCTGTGCCCCTGGGGTACAACTCCTCAGGTTTGGCTGCAGCAGAGGCAATAAGGCCAATGCCTGCCTCATAGACGGCATCGATCAGCGTCACAAATCGTTTGGCTTCACTAAAATTATCACGGCCCAGTAGTGGGATATCATCAAGCACTAAAACTTTGGCTTCCTGCGCCAGCGCTAAATAATCGCCAGCACCAAGCGGTTGACCACAGAGCTCCAAGAAGGAGATCCGTGCAATCCCATTGCGAAAAGCCGGAATTATAATCTGGCGCGACTTTACCTCAAGCGCGAAGACTTGCCCAGGACCACCCGCCAGTTCCAACCAGATCTGATCCAAACCTGCCCTAGCAGCATCCCCTAAGGGTGTGAAATAACTTTGCCGTCCCACCATGCGATTTTGTCGGTAGTCTGTCGGAGAGGCCAACTCATGCACAACCATTTTCTGCTGCAAAAGCGCAATAAATGGCAAGAATAGCTGCCGGTTTAATCCGTTTTTATAAAGATCATTGGGGTGCCGGTTTGAAGTTGCAACAATCGTAATACCAGCATTAAATAGGGCCTCAAACAACCTCCCCACTAGCATTGCATCAGTAATATCAGTTATTTGCATCTCGTCAAAAGCCAAGCAGCTGATCCCTCCAGCCATCTCCCGTGCAACGGGTTGGATAGCGTCCGCAATCCCCTGAGATCTAGCGCGGGCAATGCCGATATGAACGTCCTGCATGAAGGCATGGAAATGGACTCGGCGCACCGAAGCACCCATGCTGCGGGCAAACATATCCATCAACATTGATTTGCCACGCCCGACCCCGCCCCAGAGATAGATGCCCTTTGGCGTTGTCGCAGGTTTGCGAAACCATCCCCGCTTGCGCGGTTGGTGCAATTCCAAGCGCAAATTTTCTAATTCCAGCAAAATTGCCTCTTGGGCTGGGTCCGCCTGCAAAGAACAATTGTGCAAGGCGTCAGAATATATTTGGATCAAGCTCATATCCTCCATTACCCCCGCCCTGAGCCGGGTGCAAATGTTCAATTTACCTATACGTCACATTCTATTTATGCGGGGATTGCTCTTGCGAAGATTACAATAGCTCCTACTAGTTGCCCCATGAAACAAACCGCTCTTTTTACCCCCGTGTTGATAGCAGGCTGTATTATTGTGATGCTTAGCTTTGCAGTGCGCGCGTCCTTTGGCGTATTTCAAATTCCGGTGGCGGAGGAGTTTGGCTGGTTGAGGACCGAGTTCTCCATGGCAATCGCTTTGCAAAACCTCTTTTGGGGTATTGGCCAACCAATCTTTGGGGCAATCGCGGACAAGGTGACTGATCGTAAAGCTATTATTTTGGGCGGGTTGGTCTATGCGCTAGGTTTAGTTTTATCCTCTACAGCCGTAACTCCGGGTGCAATGCAGCTATACGGCATACTGGTGGGATTTGGTATTGCGGGCACAGGCTTTGGTGTAATCCTTGCAGTAGTTGGCCGCGCGGCCTCCGATGAAAACAGATCAATGTCTTTGGCAATCGCCACCGCTGCAGGTTCAGCCGGCCAAGTGATAGGGGCCCCACTCGCGGAGTATTTGCTAGGTTATATGGCATGGCAAAACGTCTTTATCACCTTCGCGGCCATCGTAATTGGCTCCTTGATTTTCCTACCAATGATGAAAACTAGCCATGAGGCCAGTAAGGCAGAACTGGAAGAAAGTATCGGCCAGGTTTTGGTGAAAGCTTTCAAAGACCCCAGCTATTCGCTAATTTTTCTGGGCTTTTTCTCTTGTGGCTATCAGCTTGCTTTTATTACGGCACATTTTCCAGCTTTCGTGACTGAGCTTTGTGGCCCAATTATGCCTGGCGGCACACTGCATTCTATTGGCATTACAACCACCTCAAGGCTGGGTGCACTTGCGATATCACTGATTGGCGTTGCAAATATCATCGGTACACTCACGGCAGGATATCTGGGCAAACGCTATTCTAAAAAATACCTATTAGCTGGGGTCTACCTGGGCCGCACGGTGATAGCTGCACTGTTTATCGCCCTGCCAATCACCCCTATGTCAGTGGTCATATTCTCCTTCGCCATGGGCTCACTCTGGCTGGCCACTGTGCCACTCACATCCGGCTTGATCGCACACATCTACGGACTGCGCTATATGGGCACATTATACGGAATTGTATTCTTTTCCCACCAGCTTGGCAGTTTTTTAGGCGTCTGGCTGGGGGGGGAAATGTACGACATTTATGGCACCTATACCGCCGTGTGGTGGGTGGGCGTTGGCATTGGTCTATTCAGCGCCATCGTACACTTACCCATTAAGGAACGGCCCTTACCGCTTGGGGTTGCGAAGGTTCCTGCATGACAGAATTTGCACCTACCATGTTAAACGATTACATGAACTTAGGTGCGTATAAATTTAGCTGTGTTGGAGTGAGAAAATGATAAAAAAAGGTGTGAGCCTCAATATCTTTCTTGCGGTCTATATTTTATTCTCGCTAGCTTTTCACCAAGGCCCACTAATAAAATGGTTAGGCGCCATAGTTAATTTCTCGTCATTCTCTGGAGTTTCTGCATTTCTTTTCATCGAAGTGCTCAGTATTTTGCTTTGGGTCATACTTCTGACTCCTATATTTCTTATCTCCATAAGATTAGGAAAATTTCTTGCTGTCGTTTTACTATTTGTGAATGCCACTGCGACTTTTTGGATGAACAGCCTGGGTATCGTCATCAATCAAGAGCTTATTGCTAGCTTATTTTTCACCGATTATTCAGAAGCCTCTGGATTTCTTAATCAACAATATCTTATCCATCTCCTTATTTTTGGCCTCACACCTTCGGTTTTTTTAGTTTTGGTACCAATTAAGCCTATGAAACGGCTTAAAATATCTGGATACCCAATCGGTGCAGGGCTCATATTAGCAGCATTTATCAGCATAAACCCAAATTTGACCGATTGGATTGATAAAAACGGTGCTTACTTAGGCAGTCGCCTACTGCCTTGGTCCTACATCGGTAAAACCTTTGGCTACGCGCAAGACATGCGGCAGGGATATTATTCCAGATACTACGGGGAGTTTGCACTGTTGCCCGATGGTTCTATTGAAGATAATAAACCAGGGTTGGTTGTTTTAGTTATTGGAGAATCGTCGCGGGCGGCAAGCTACAGCTATTACGGCTACGAACGCCCGATCAATCAAGCAACCCAAGCAGTCGGATTTATTGCTCTACCTAAAAGTAAATCTTGCGCAACCAGCACAATGATCACCACCGGCTGCATCCTATCAGCCAAGGGCCGTGCTGACTGGAAAGAGGCAGCCACAGAGCCTTTGCCGTCATACTTGCATCGCTTAGGGGTCAAGACATTTGTGAGGACAAATAATACCGAAATGCCCCGACTGAATGTGGGTGACTATAAAACGACAACTCAGCTGGCAAGCTCCTGTAAGACAGAATTTTGTCTAGCTTATAATGTTTTGAAATGCGAAAAAGCTCTCTGTGTGGAACGGTATTTTGACAATATGTTATTGGCCGACATGGAGCCAATTTTGGAGAGTGCTAAATCTGAAAAAGTGTTCCTGCTTCTACATTTTCGCGGTAGCCATGGTCCAAATTATTCGGACAGATCACCAAAGGACTTCGCCCCCTTTACACCGAGTTGTGACGCACATGTCACGCAATGTCACGCAGATGCACTTGTGAATAGCTATGACAACTCCACCATGTTCACGGACAGAACCTTAGCAGGACTAGCCCAGATTCTTAGCCGAGAAGAAGAATTGAGCTCAGTAGTTTTATACCTCAGCGACCATGGCCAATCCCTCGGTGAGAACGGAAGCTACATGCATGGTGCACCCCTAAAGGAGGCTCCAGTCGAGCAGTTGGAAATCCCATTTTTGGTATGGATGTCAGACACCTTCAAAGAATCTCGAAATACATCTGATGTCGCAATCCAAACAGTACCTGCACAAGATGCAACCTTTCACTCTGTACTCGGCGCCCTTAACATTCTGGGTGGGCCATACCTAGCCGAACGGGATATTTTCACATCAAACTAAAGACCCTTGCCCCCTACTCCCTTTAACGCCTTCAAAACATAGGGACCAATATCAGCAACTAAAGCTTGAACCCCTGCCGCGTTAGGATGAAGCTGGTCAGGCTGAAAATATAAATACGAGTTAGGGGTCACCCCATCCAAGGCCATCAAAGATTTAAAAAAGAACGGATAAAAAACTGTGTCATATGATGCGGCAAGCTTCGTAAACGCACCGTCATAGTCCTTCTTATAATCTTCTCCATAGTTTAGTGGTCCAAGATGGCCAATAAGCAGTGTTGCAATATTCCTTGCCTTAAGTTTGTCCATAATCTGCTTCAAATTTTCATAAGTGAAGTTTGGGTCTAGCCCCCGAAGCATATCGTTGGACCCCAGATTAACGATGACAAGGTCAGCTGGCTCAGCCAATGTCCAATCCAAACGGGCGAGCCCACCTGCGGTGGTGTCACCCGACACCCCAGCATTCACCATGCGCACAGACACACCTTGCACCAACAACCAATTTCCTAGCTGCGGTACAAATCCCGCATCGGCAGGCAGACCATAGCCCTGTGTGAGACTATCACCAAAAGCTACAATCGTTTTAGGCTTGGCGCACACAGACCCAGCCATACACAAAAAAATTACCAATAAGGCGTTGCATAGATGAGGAAAAGGGTCATATCGGAGGTATATGCAATTCATAGGACGGTCCCCGTGTCAGAACAAAATGCAGTTGATCTCAAGCAGGTCTATCTTTCGCTCGAGGGCAATGCCGGCAAGATAAAAATTCTACATAGTATTGACCTGCAAATAACTCAAGGAAGCAGCTGCGCTTTAGTTGGGCCATCCGGCTCCGGCAAGTCGAGCCTTTTGATGGTCATGGCGGGGCTTGAGCAGGCTACAAGTGGCAGCGTGACTGTGCTTTGTGAAGATATTTCGTCTATGTCAGAAACCCAACTTGCCCAATTCAGGCGGGCTCAGGTGGGTGTGGTGTTCCAATCATTTCATCTCATCCCCTCTATGACAGCACTACAAAATGTAGCTACAGCACTCGAACTAGCCGGTGCACGGGATCCATTTGATCGCGCCCAACAGAAATTAGCAGATGTGGGCCTTGCCCATCGCAGCGATCACTTTCCAAAGCAATTGTCAGGCGGCGAGCAACAAAGGGTGGCCTTGGCACGAGCTCTAGCATCAGATCCTAAGATAGTTTTTGCCGATGAACCCACCGGCAACCTAGACGCAGCAAACGGTGCCAGTATCGCTAATATTTTGTTTGCTCTGATCAGAGCCCAGCCTGACACAACCTTGGTGCTAGTCACCCATGAAGCAGAATTGGCTGAACGCTGTGATCGGATAGTGCACCTGCGTGATGGTAGAATTACTGAGGGACATAGAGCGTGATCGTACTCAGGATTGCATTGCGCGAGCTATCTGCTGCCCTGAAAGACCGTCTGCATGGATTCAGAATCTTGATGTTGTGCTTAATTTTTGGCGTTGCATCGATCGCCACCATTGGATCTTTGCGTGGTGCTATTGAGGCCGGCCTCAACAGCAATGGCCGAGTTTTTCTAGGTGGCGATGCCGAAATTGAGCTAACATACCGCAGGGCTAGTGTTCAGGAAATGGACTGGATGTCGCAACAAAGCATTCAAAAATCTGAAATTATTGATTTTCGTTCCATGGCCGTGGCATCGGGGACGTCAACGCGGCTCTTAACCCAAGTTAAGGCCGTGGATAATGCCTATCCCTTGGTTGGCGATATTGTTCTGTCTGGTAATATCACATTGCCAGAAGCGCTTGCCGGTCAAAACGATACACCCGGCGCCGTGGTGGCTCCCGCTTTGTTGCGGCGACTTAAGCTAAATGTGGGCGACATGATGCAACTGGGAGCCCAAAACTTTATTGTGATGGCAACACTGTTAAAAGAGCCGGACAATTTTGGTAATTTTGCTCTTGGCCCCCGCAGCATCGTGTTGGCAAAAGATCTAGAAAACTCTGGCCTACTTGCGCAGGGCACAATATTTTCCAGCAAGTACCGGTTAAAAATCTCCACAGGTATGGATCTCGATGCCCTGCAGCAACGATTTGAAGAAAACTGGGCAACTGCTGGCGGCAAGTGGAAGGATGCCAGAAACGCCTCCCCTGGAGCTGCCAAAGCCATTGAGCGCCTGAGTACCTTCTTGGTTCTCATAGGCCTGTCCGGGCTTGTGGTTGGAGGTATTGGGGTAAGCGCCGCCGTTCGCACTTTTATTGCAAAAAAGACCAGCAATATTGCTGTGCTAAAGACGCTGGGCGCAACACCACGACAAATATTTTGGATTTATGCACTACAAATTATCGCCTATACAATTGTTGCAGTCATCCTCGGCGTCATCCTTGGCGCCTCAGCACCGTTTCTGGCCCATCCATTCTTACCAGAAAGCTTGAAAGCGGTGGCCAAAATATCTCTGTATCCGAGTGCTTTACTGGAGGCTTTGACCTACGGCCTTTTAGCGGCAGCTATATTTACGATTTGGCCATTGGCGCAAACAGAACAAATCCGCCCCGCAAATCTATTCCGGGGCGGCACTCCACACCGCTGGCCAGCGACGCGCTATATACTTGTGCAGGGAGCCTTGCTCAGCGCAGCACTTTGGGGGGCAGTTCAATTCTCAGGATCGCTGACCTTGACGCTGTGGTTGCTGGGAGGCATTTCGCTTGCTTTACTTGTTCTGGCTTTAATGGCCGGCATATTCCAACTAGCATTGAGAAAAGCTGTGCGTAGTAAAGCCCTCCATGGCCATCTTGCCCTACGCGCCGCCATGAGTGCCATTGCAAGCGGCACCGAGCGTGCTGGGCCCGTAGTCATGGGGATTGGGCTAGGCTTGGCGGTTCTGGCAGCTGTCGGGCAAATTGATGGGAATCTGCGGCATTCAATGACCAAAGCGCTGCCAGATCAGGC
>Ga0308009_10001979_pt1 | contig 11044 bp, 18 predicted proteins | sample Neamet127_FD_203134 | JGI IMG/M metagenome (GOLD analysis project Ga0308009, IMG submission 203134) | Marine microbial communities from water near the shore, Antarctic Ocean - #127 | ecosystem: Environmental > Aquatic > Marine > Unclassified | place: Southern Ocean | collected 2014-07-24
GAACGGTTAACCAAATGGTATAACGAAGGTCACAAGATCTATTTCTTTACGGCAAGAGAAGAACTACACAGAGATATAACAGAAACATGGTTGAATGAACATGACTTTAAGTTTCATGGTTTAATCATGGGAAAACCTAGAGGTGGTAATTATCATTGGATAGACAACTTGACAGTAAAAGCTACACAGTATTTAGGTAGCTTCACAGAACTCGTAAAAACAAATAAGAACATAGAAACATTTAAATAGATGAAAGTAGAGTTAATAAGTAAAACAGTAGGTGCAAATAGATATGAAGATCTTGACAATGGATCTGTAATTGCAGCAATTGCAAGACATGGAGCTATTAAAGAAGATAATGGTAAACTTGTAAAATACCTAATGGATAACAAGCACTGGAGTCCACTTCAACATATTTCTTTTGGATTCTTAATAGAAACAAGACGAAGTATCTCAGCTCAAATCTTTAGACATAGAAGTCTAAACGGACAAGAGTGGAGTTTGAGATATTCTGAACCTGTAGGATTTGAAGATATTGATATTAGACGAGAGCATCCTACGAATAGACAAAGTAGTACTGAGACATTTAATCCTGAATGGAAAGAAGTTCAATGGGGTGGAAGACATGATGGTGAAGAATATACAACAAATGCTAGAGCTGCAATTGAAGAACTGTTCATAACGACAGAGAATCTATATAATACGTTAATAGAACAAGGAGTTGCTAAAGAATGTGCTAGAGATATTTTACCACTATGTACTAAAACAACAATTCATGTTACCGCAACTTTAAGAGACTTATTAGGATTCTTAAACGTTAGATGCGATGATCACGCTCAGAAAGAAGTAAGAGATATTGCAACAAGAATTGGAGAAGAATTAGAAATCGCATTACCTGGAGTATTCAGTACATTAGACTGGAGAAACGGAATGTTCATGTAAAAAACAATAATATGAAAGAAAAAGTTTTAAAGCCGACAAGATATAAAAAGAAAGGATCTCCATACTATTTAGTAGTTGCTCCGAATAATAAAATGAACGATAAAAAGGTAGACACTGACTGGTTTTTAGATATTACGACACATAGTAATAAATCTAATGAAGTTAAAGATTGTGTTACTATTATTAAAAGCGATCTCAAAGGTCACATGACAATGTATTTTAGAGAGGGTTGGGAAGAAACAGATTATGTTGATATTTTATCCGAGGATGTTGAAACAAAAGATTAATTCCAATATATAAAACCCTATTAAACTAAACACATAACGAGAATATGAGTAAACTATTTGAAGATCGTATCCACTATAAACCATTTGAATATCCTATATATTATACTGAAGGCTGGCTTAAACAAGCTCAAGCTTTCTGGTTACATACAGAGATTGCAATGCAAGGTGACGTAAAGGATTGGAAAGAGAAGCTTTTACCACATGAGAAACATTTAGTTGGAAATATCTTATTAGGATTTGCTCAAACTGAATGCGCTGTTTCAGATTACTGGACTAATATGGTTACTCAGTGGTTCCCGAAACATGAAATTAAACAAATGGCAATGATGTTTGGTAGTCAAGAGACTATTCATGCAGTTGCCTATTCTTATCTTAATGAAACTTTGAAACTTGAAGACTACGAAGCGTTCTTACATGAACCTTCAACTGCTAATAAGTTTGAATATTTAATGAGAGCTGGAGGTAACTACACTCACAAGGACTTAGCAAAATCTAATGATGCTAGAAAAAATGTAGCAAGAAGTTTAGCTATATTTAGCGCATTTGCAGAAGGTGTAAGTCTATATAGTTCATTTGCAGTACTTTATAGTTTTCAGATGAGAAATATGCTAAAGGGTATTGGACAACAGATGAAGTGGTCAGTTAGAGATGAGTCGCTACACTCAAAAATGGGTTGTCAGTTATTCAATCATATGTGCGAAGAGTATCCTGGACTTAAAGAGGATTCTAAAGAATCTATCATTGAGGCTGCAAAAGCTATTGTAGAACTAGAAGAAACATTTATTGATAAGATGTTTGAATTAGGAGATCTTGAAAATCTTAAGAAAGAAGATCTAAAGGAGTTTATCAAACAAAGAACAAATGAAAAGTTAGTAGAACTTGGATACGATGGTGTATTTGAAGTAGACCATGAGAAAGCTGCAGAATTAGATTGGTTCTATCATCTTACAGGTGGAGTAACCCATACTGATTTCTTTGCAATGAGAAGTACTGATTATTCTAAAGCAGGAGAAGGCGATAATTGGGACGCTGACGATTTATTTTAAAAATTAAAAGAACATAATTTATGAAAAACAAAGCCAAGCACCTAGGCTGGAAGTTGAATGTAGACTTTCCATCATGGGCAAATACTGAAGTCTATATACAGACTATATCCAATGGATATTTATTAGAAGGAGAAACTCCTAAAGATGCATACTGGAGAGTTGCAACAACCGTCGCAATGAGACTTAAAAAGCCAGAAATGGCAACTAAGTTCTTTGATTATATCTGGCGTGGATGGTTGAATTTAGCATCCCCAGTATTATCAAACACAGGAACAGAAAGAGGCTTACCAATCTCTTGTTTTGGTATTGACATTGCAGATTCTATCTATGACATTGGTCGTAAGAACTTAGAACTAATGTTATTAGCTAAACACGGAGGTGGAGTAGGAATAGGAATTAATCAAATTAGACCAGCAGGTGCACATATTGCAGGAAATGGAACAAGTGATGGTGTTGTTCCGTTTTGTAAAATATTCGATTCAACGATTCATGCAACGAGTCAAGGAAGTGTCCGAAGAGGAGCAGCTTCCGTAAACATTAACATAGAACATAATGATTTTATGGACTGGTTAGACATTAGAGAACCTAAGGGTGATGTAAATAGACAATCATTAAATCTACATCAAGCTGTTTTAGTTGGTGATAAGTTCATGAGAGAATTAGAGATTGGAGATAAAACTGCAAGAACTAAATGGGCTGCATTATTACAGAAACGTAGACAAACTGGAGAACCTTATATTATGTATAAGGGCAATGTTAATAAAAACAATCCTGAGGCATATAAGAAAAATGGTCTTAAGGTATTTATGACTAACATATGTTCAGAAATTGTATTACACACAGATGAGAGTCACAGTTTTGTATGTTGTTTAAGTTCATTAAACTTATCAAGATACGATGAATGGAAAGACACTGATCTTATTTATACAGCGACTTGGTTCCTTGATGGTGTATTAGAAGAATTCATACAAAAAGCAAAATACAGACAAGGATTTGAAAATTCAGTAAGATCTGCAGAGAAAGGAAGAGCATTAGGTCTTGGAGTTCTTGGATGGCATACTTATTTACAACAGAGAGGAATTCCTTTTGAAGGTCTACCTGCTCAATTCGAAACACGTAAGATCTTTGGTCAAATTAAGACTGAATCTGAACAAGCATCGAGAGATATGGCTAAACATTATGGTGAACCATTATGGTGCATAGATACTGGATTCAGAAACTCTCACCTAAGAGCGGTTGCGCCAACAGTGTCTAACGCTAAATTAGCTGGTGGAGTATCTAGTGGTATTGAACCAATTCCAGCAAATATTTATACAGACCAATCTGCTAAAGGTACTTTTATTAGAAAGAACCTAGAACTAGAGAAAGTCTTCAAAAAGATAGGTCTTGATACGAAACAGATATGGGACAAGATCTTAGCTGATGGAGGTTCTGTACAAGATATTGATGCACTTGACGGATGGGGTTATGTTAGTGGAAAACTTATAGAAGTTAAAGATGCCAAAGAGTTTGATGATCCAGTTCCAGTAAAGGATGTATTTAGAACATTCAAGGAAATTAATCAAATGGATTTAGTTAGACAAGCTGGTATTAGACAACAATATATTGATCAGTCAGTAAGTTTGAATCTAGCGTTTCCAATAGAAGCAACTCCAAAGTTCATGAATCAAGTTCATTTAGAAGCATGGAAATCAGGAGTTAAGACATTGTACTATGTTAGAACAGAATCAGTTCTTAGAGGTGATATTGCAGCACATGTAATGGATGATTGTACAAGCTGTGATGGTTAAATGAAACAAAAATAAAAACGAGTGTATAATTAATATTAATTAAAACAAATAAAATGGAAGAAAACAAAGTTTATCAGTATTTTGAAGAAATGAAATCTACTATCGAAGAAGTTCAAGGCGACGTTGAAAAGTTTGCTGGAAAAGGTAACGGTTCTGCCGGAACTAGAGTAAGAAAAGCAATGCAAACTCTTAAGAACTTAGGACAAGAGATTCGCAAAGAAATTTCTGCACAGAAAAATGGTTAAGATTTACTAAAACTTAAACAAAATTAAAATGCCTGATATAATATTATCAGGCATTTTTAATATAAACAGAAAGATATGATTACAAAGACAAAAAATACTTATGATTCCTCTTTAGTGAAAGAATCAGAATATGATTTAAAAACTAAAGAACTTGAAATCAAGTTCCCATCAGCAATTTACATTTACCATGGAGTTTCTATTGGAGATTACAATGAATTTGCTGAAGCTGAATCTCAAGGAACAGCATTAAACAATGTTATAAAAGGAAAATACGAATTTACTAAAATAGAAAAAGAAGATGCAATTAATTAGAAACGTTTTAGGATTTTGGCCTAATTTTATTAGAGAAACTAGACTACTTTATAAGTATAATAGAGCTGTAAAAACTATACAACCTGAATTAGAAGCAGAAGGGTTAAGAATCGATTGGTTAGGTAGAGTATACACTGTAGTTAACTTAGCTGATGAATTTAAGAACCAGCCAGAGATGATGCAACAATCTGTTGTATTTAAAGAGCTAAAATCAACAAACGATATTTTGATGAAGTATGGTCTTTCAGATTATGCATATCCATTAATCGAAAAGATACATGACGATGCTGCAGTTGCATTCTTAGTTGTATTATATCCAGAGACTGATTATTTTAACTTCTGGAGATTTCTATGGAACGCTTTATTTTTATCTGCATTGACTAAAGTAATTTTATTAAGTATTAACTGGACTCCTATCGTAATTGAGTGGTTCAAAAATATATAATATGACTGAAGATATTAAAAGAGTAGAAGTAAATGGACGAAGACACTATCAAATTCAAGATGGAGGAGGACATACTCATACGTTTCCTTCAGTAACTACAATACTAAGCCATACTTCAGATAAGAGTGGTTTGTCAGATTGGAGAAAAAGAGTTGGAGAAGCTGAAGCAGATAGAATCTCAAACCTCTCGATGAACAGAGGTACAGTTATGCATAGATTAATTGAATTATACAAACTTATAGATGGAAGTAACGACGAACGTCTGAATGAACTTAAAGTACTTTCGAAGACAGACGAAGAGATAAATGGATTTGATGATGAGTTTATTGATGCAGGTTGGGTTATGTTCATGAAGTTCTGGGATAATCATACATTGTTTTTCGACAGAGTTGCTGAAGTATTAGAATCTGAAACATTTTTATGGAGTAGTATAGGATATGCTGGAACTGTAGATAATGTAAGTAAGATGACAGACGGATCTATATTAGTTATAGATTATAAGAATAGTAGAAGACCTAAGAGAGAAGAGTGGATCCAGGACTATTATTTACAACTTGCAAGTTATTATGTTGCATATTACCAAAGATCTAGAAATGTACCTAATGGCTGTGAGATTTGGATCGCAAATGAAAACGACGAAATACCTCAGATCTTTAGATTAACTAAATCTGACATGAAGCATTACTTTGAAGAGTTTAGAAAGAGACTTAATAAATATAACGAACAAATAGACAATATATAGACTATGAATAAATTAGATACATTTTTAAAAGAACATGGAACTAAGCTGATATTAGTTCTATTATTTCTAACATATTTCAAAGGTTGCGGAAACAAATCTGAATTGAAATATATCAAGAAGGAATTAAAATCAATGCAAGTTGAATTGAATGATCAAAAAGAGACACTCAATAATCTTCCTACATCAATAGATTTACAAATTGAAGGATTAAAATCTGAAAAGAGAATGATCCAATCAACTGATCGAAAAATATATGATGTACAGAGACAAAATGAGATCGAAAGAATCATTGATGAACTTGAATCAAAATAATAGATATGAAGAAGAGTAGATTAGTACATAATTTTGTTATTTGGACGTTTGTTGCGTTATATATCCTAACAAGTCTTATTTCAACAATACACGTTATAGATTTCTTTGAACTTAGTAATCCAAGATGGATGGCAATTACATTAGCTATTGGATTTGAGATCGGAGCAGCAGCCTCATTAGCTTCTCTTGTAGTTTTAAACAAAATGAATAAAACTCTTATTTGGGCATTATTTATTGGAATTACTGCAATGCAGATGCAAGGAAATATGTATTATGCTTTTAAGAATATTGAAAGTTTTGAAATATGGGCACAGTTATTCGATATTATTGAATGGGAACCTCTTGCTCAAAAACGATTAATGGCTGGAATCTCTGGAGCTATATTACCTTTAATTGCATTAGGTTTTATTAAATCTTTAGTAGACTATATTAAACCTGAAGTAGAAGAAGCTGCAAACGAACATATGACTTCTAATATAGATGAAGAGAGTACTCCTTTTGAAGGTACTGATGATTCTGATTTTGTTGATATTTTTACAGAAGCAGAATCTAATATGCCAGAATTCGAATATGATGGTGATGAAATTCCTTCATTTAAAGATACTGATATCGAAGCTACTCTTAATGAGTTGGAAAATGATAAACAGGTTGAAGTAGATTCTATAGAACCTGAAGTAGAAGTAAACAAAATTGAACCAGAACCGATAAGAAAGTCTGGTAGTAATTTTGATCCAAAGAAATACATTAACACATTCACTAAAGTAGGAAAAGATTGGATTTCATAGAAATTAGAAGATTAGACACTGTGATAGATTCTCCATATATTACAAAACCGCTACATAAAGATGCGGTTGCGAGAATATTGGATGCTACAGACCAGACTCTATATAGATTGTATCAAATAACAAATGATAAGAAAGAGCTCAATTATTTTGCAGAATTATCTACAAAGGATTCAGAGTATTCATTCTCAGCATATGTTAAGACTTCGTTCACATTTGGAGGAGGTGCTAGAGAACAAATTAAAAATATAGGAAATAATAAAGCTCTATTAGATAAAAGACCAATGTACGATGTTAAGTGTACTTTGACTAATTTATACACAAATGAAAGTGTATATAGATACAGCCATGAAGTCACCACTCAAACTCAGGTCTATAACTCTATGGAACTATGTCTTCAAGAACTAAATAACAAGTTAAATGGATAAGATAATTGAACAGGAAGTGTCTGATGATTTAATCAGAGGAGTACAAAAGCAAATGGGTATTATATCAGATGGTATTCTCGGACCTGAAACAATGCATATCATTAAAGAACTTCAATTTGTATGTGACGTTGAAGTAACTGGAGAATTGAATGAAGAAACTCAAATATTAATATTCGGCGACTAGATTTAAACAAAATAAAATATTCGTATATAATACTATAAACTAAAAAACTATTATGACAAACGTAAAAGAATTAAAACAGGACAATACAAAAGATCCTATTGGAAAAGAGCCAATGCAAGCTGAAAACTCAGTAAAACCAGTATTCGAGGAAATTGAAGGAATGGATCAAAATACCGCCCTTTCAGTTCTTATACAATCTGCTGAATTAGCTCAAAAAGCTGGAGTATTATCACTAAGAGATTCAGTGATACTTTCAAAAGCAATATCATTATTTGTACCAGGAAAGATTTAAATTGTTAATAACTTATGAAAATAAGTTGCTAAAAGTTTTTTTATTCACAACAAAATGATTATATTTAACTATAATTAAAAACAACTAATACTAACTAAAAACAATCAAAGACTATGTCGCAGATTACAACCCTAAGTTCAAACATTATTGAACAAAAGAAAACAGAAACTCTTGATGCACAATCATTAAGAAAGGTAGTTCCATTCAGAGATATTAATATTATCAATGAGAAGACTATAGAATACAGAGGTCATAATTTAAACATGACTAAAGTTGCATTCAAAAATCTATTAAACATTATTGGAATGTCACAGAACTTCTCAAACAAGTTCGACAAACTATTTAATGCTGAAGCGAAAGCTCAATTCATTAATAGAATGAAAGATGCAATGACTTCTAATAGAGGTAGTTTAAACAACGTAACTCTAGTATTAAATCCAATCAGTAAGAATATTGTTGGTATCAGTAAAAAAGAATCGGTTGGTATTTCAAATAGCCAATTCGTTCAAATGACTGATAACATCATTAACGAACAAGGATTAGATGTTACAAACTGGTCTACCGATCCTAAGACTGGTATTATTACAGTTAACACATTCAATCCAAAGGCAAACTTTGAAATTGGAGGCTTAACAGACGAAGTATTTACTGGAGGAGTTACTTTCAAAAATACACCAACTGCCGGTATGCAAGTATTACCTTATGTAAATCGTATGTGGTGTGCAAATGGCTTAACAACTTCAATTGCTGAAGAATCTCATATTCTTTACTCTTTAGATAAAGATAATTTGGAGAAGTTTCACACAAACTTAAGTGAGTTACGTAAAAACAACTATGCTCCAATTGGTTTTGGTGATAGAGTAAGAACTGCTAACAACACGAGAGCATCACTTCACGAGATGAAGCAAGTTTACAATCAAATACATGCACATGTTGGAGATAGAGCTGAACGTTGGGTTCCATTTAATGAAAACTTAGCTAAATATGAATCTGCTGGTTTTACAGATATGAATGCAGATCAAACAAGAGGAGCTAAAACTAATCAAAGTATTTGGTCAGTAGTGAATGGTTTAACACACTTCGCAACTCATAATCAAGACTTAGTAGATACTAATGTATCTGCTTCTGATGAGACCAATATGATGATACAAGCTGGAAATCTATTCGGTAAGAAAGCATTTGATAATGAAAATACAATGCCAGATATGTTCGATACTAATATTTTATTAAGTACCAATCAGACTGGAGCATTATTAAACTAATATAATAATGATAATGATAGAAAAGGAGAACTTCACGGTTCTCCTTTTTTCATGAATATATAAACAACAAACAAAACAAACAACAAACAATGAAACTAACAGAAAGCAAATTAAGAGAAATCATTCAAGAAGAATTAACTTCTTTAAATGAAGGTAATGTAAATTTGAAAAGGGATTTGAAATACTTGAAAAAACACTATACCGCTAGTATTGATGATGATATGATACAGGTTGAAGGAGAGAATCCATTCGATGACGATCATGATTATACATTCTATTGGGATGGTGAATATGTACAAGCAGGGACATCTATGTCAAGCCAAGAATGGTCTGAACCTATTGAGAATGTTGACGATTTTGTAACATTAATAGATGATGGATCTCTTAAAGGTGGAGAATGGGAATAAACTAATATAATAATGATAATGATAGAAAGGGAGAACTTCACGGTTCTCCTTTTTTTATGAGATATATATAATACATAAAATAAAACCAACGTAATGAAATTAACAGAAAGCAAATTAAGAGAAATCATCCAAGAGGAGATTAACTCTTTAAATGAAGCTATGCCAGTTCCTAAATATGGTGCTGTTACTGTCCGTTTAGTAGATTATACTAATGGCAAGAATAGGTCTAAGAAGTATAGCAATGAATTCCCAGTACTTAAGAAGTTTGAAAATCCTAAAGAGTTTAAAGCTTGGTTAAAGAAAAAATATCCAAAAGCTGTAGAGCATACTGGACCAGCAACCGAAAAGAAATTTGGTAAGGATTGGATACGTAATTATATGTATTTAACCGTAAGAATATCAGATCCTCATTCAAATGGGTGGGATGAGTCGTTTATTATCCCGAACTAAATAATCAAAAATAAATAGCAAACAAAATAAAACTGAACATAATGAACGAAGGAGAATTAAGAGCACTTATAGTCGAGGACTTAAGTAATGAAATGAACGAAAAGTTTAAAACTTTTAAAGTAGCTTTAGAACCAATGAGAATTGGTGGCGTAGAACTTGACGATAAGCCAGTTGAGGTAGAAGCACGTAATCCTAGAGAAGCTATAATCAAAGCATCAGCTGCTAAAGGTTTAAAGAAAGGAGACTGGGTTGCTACTAAAACTAAATCAATCAAAGTTGTTAAGGAAGAAGTAGAAGTTTCTGAAGGTAAATTTGTAGTATATGTTGGTACAAAGGATAATCCAAATGTACAAGCGGTTGTTGATAGTAAATCTGAAGCCGATAAGATGGTAGCTAAACTACAGAAAGACGGTAAATTTGGAAACATTGACAAAGCAGATTATGAAGGGTTCAAGAAACAATTCCCAAATAAACTAAACGAAGCTAAAACAAAATCGAAAATATCTGGCATTGTATCAGCAGGTCTTTCTAAAGATGAAACTTTAAAGATTGCTCAAATGGTTGCAGATGCAATTACAAAAGCTGACGGTAAGAAGACTGTAGTTAATATGAAGACTCTTGAAGAAGATTCATTTGACTTAGACTATGATGGTACCGAATATGAAGGTGGATCTTATAATTTATATGATAATGGAGACATTAGAAACATGGCAACTAGAGGTTCTTATGTTGGAAACTGGAAGAAAGATACAGTTAAAGATTTAGTTAAGTTCTACAAAAGTGCTGATTTTAACGAAGATAAGAAATAATATGAAAAAAACTACACTTAAAATATTTGCAGCAATCGCAGCATTCGTAGGTATTGTTATGTTAGTCTTCAAAAGTTCTGGTTCATCTGAAACTAAGAAGATAATAGCTGACAATGATAAGAAGTTAGACGAGATTAAAGATAATATCGTTGAAGCTACTAAAGCTAAAGAAGAGATTAAGAAGCATATTAAGGTAGCTAGTGATCGAATTAAAGATACTGTAAATAAGAAGAAAAGTACTAAGTCTGCTATTGAGAAAGGTAAAGACTTTAAAGACAAATATAAATCTAAATAAGATGAAATTAACAG